>Ga0157378_10000393_pt1 | contig 43092 bp, 34 predicted proteins | sample M65metaG_FD_115309 | JGI IMG/M metagenome (GOLD analysis project Ga0157378, IMG submission 115309) | Miscanthus rhizosphere microbial communities from Kellogg Biological Station, Michigan, USA - M6-5 metaG | ecosystem: Host-associated > Plants > Roots > Rhizosphere > Soil | place: USA: Michigan... | reverse complement strand
GGGGATTGGACTGGTACTTGTCGAGGTCGCGCTTCAGGAGAGGAACGGCACGGGCATACTCCCTCCGCGCCAGCAGCGATGCTCCGCTTTCCGTTTCGTCAGCCATGGGAGGGGGATTGTATCTTCGGAGCGCTGGCGTCGCGCCGGCTGGCTCGGCGTGCGTCCTCGCCCCCGTGGTGCTCGGCAACATGTGAGGGACTTGCCGGAAGGCGGCGGGACGCGCGCCTGGCCAGCCGGCGAGGACGCCAGCGCTCCGTCTTAATACCGCACCCTCTTCAACTCCAGCTTCGCCGACGACGCGGCCGTCGAATACGGATACCGCTTGATGATCTCGTCGAAGGTCTTGCGGGCCATGCCGAGGTCGCCGGTTTTGGCGAAGGTGAGTCCGATCTTGAACATGGCGTCGGGGGCCTTGTTCTGCTCGGGATACTCCTTCGTCACCCGCTCGTAGGCGCGCATGGCGCTGCTGTAATCGCCGGCGGCGTAGTAGGTTTCGCCGATCCAGTAGAGCGCGTTGTCGGCCAGCTCGCCGGAAGGATCGGCATCGAAGACCTGCTGGAGTGCCGTGCGCGCTTCGGCCATCCGGCCTTTGCCAAAGAGAATGAGCGCGCCGCGGTAACTGTCGGCGATGGCCGCCGATTGAAGCGGACCGGTGACCGTCGGCGTCGTACGCTGCGGCGCCGGAGTCTCGACGATTGCCGGAGGCGGAGCTTCGACGACACGCGGTACAGGCGCCGGCTCCACGGCGCGTGTGGGCGCCGGAACCGGCCGCACCTCGGCCTGCGACGACGACTCCAGCCGTGCGATACGGGCGTTGAGCACGTCCATCCGCTCCAGCAGCTCCGTCATCGACGTCTGCATCTCGGCGAGACGGGTGTCGGAGGCGGCGTTCGATGCCGCAGGAACGTCGGCTGGCGGCACCAGCGACGGCGGTTCGTTCTCATCCGCATGCTGCGTGGCGCATGCCGTGAGGAGAACGAGAGCGATTGCCGCCAGTTGCTTCCTCATGCCGTCTTCATGTTCCCCAGTTTCTGTTTCGCTTTTCCGGCGTACTCGCTTTGCGGGAACTCCGTGACCACGCGCTCATAGTAGAGCCGGGCCTCGGCTGTCCGTCCGAGTCCGGCAAGCGACGAAGCGAGGTCGAAGAAAACGCCGTCGCGCTCTTTGTAGTTCGGGTACGTCTCCACGATGCCGTTCAGGCGCTGCACCGCCGCGTTGAAGCTGCGGCGCTTGATGTAGTAGCGGGCGATGATGTGATCGTGCCTGGCCATCCGGTCGAGCACGTCCTGCAGCCGCGCGTCCATGTCCTTCCGGAGCGGACTGCGGGGAAAGGTCTTGATGGCGTCGTTGAACTTCTCCAGCGCTTCGCGCGTCTTCTGCTGATCGCGATCGGGACGCTCCATCTGCTTGTAGGAGCACATGGCGATCTGAAGCATGGCGTAATCGGCGCGGTCGCTGCCGGGATAGCGGTTGATGAAATCGCGGTACTTGTACTGCGCCTCGACCAGGTTCCCGGCGTCGCCCTGCTCGTAGTACGCGTCGGCAACGCGCAGCAGCGCGCGCCGGCCGAGGGGATCGTTCGGGAAGGTCTCGTAGACGTGCGAGTAGTACTGGCGCGCCTTCTGATACTTCTTCTTGGCGAACTGCTCCTCGCCGAGCTGGAAGACTTTTTCTTTCGGCATCTTGGCCAGCGCCGGATCGAAGCTCGCATGAAACGAGCGCGTGGCGCTGCTTCCGCCGCCGGTATTGCCGCGGAACGTATGCCGGCAACCGGCGGACGCGATCGCCAGGATCGCGATGAGGGTCAATGTCTTTTTCAAATTTCCTCCGTTGGAAGTGGTCAGTGGCCAGTCGTCAGTGGTCAGGTGTTTTTCGTCTTTCCTGACCACTGATCACTGACAACTGACCACTAAACTTTCAAGCTAACGCTGTTTCGAATCGCTTCCATTGCCGCCCTGCGGTCGGGCTGTCCGAAAACCGCCGATCCGGCCACGAGGATGCTCGCGCCGGCAGCCACCACCAGCGGAGCCGTCTCCGGATCGATGCCGCCGTCGACTTCGATGTCGACACGAACCCCTCGTTCCCTGATCATCTGCGCTATGTGACGGATCTTGCCCACAACAGGTTCGATGAACTTTTGTCCGCCGAAGCCGGGATTGACCGTCATCACCAGAACGAAGTCGCAGAACTCGATGGCGGTGCTCAGCGATTCCGCAGGCGTGGCCGGGTTGATGGCGATGCCCGCTTTCGCGCCGCCGTCGCGGATCATCTGCAACGCGCGCTGCAGGTGCGGCTCCGCTTCCTGGTGGACGGAGATCATGTTCGCCCCCGCCTTCAGGAAGGAATCGATGTAACGCTGCGGCTCCTCGATCATCAGGTGGCAGTCGAACGGGAGCTTCGTTTTCGCGCGGCAGGCCTTCACCACGGCCGGGCCGATGGTCAGGTTCGGGACGAAATGGCCGTCCATGACATCGAGATGGAGAAGGTCCGCTCCGCCTTCTTCGATGTCGTGCAGTTCCTCCGCGAGCCGCGAGAAATCGGCGGAGAGGAGCGACGGCGCGATCTGCAGATGGCTCATTGCGGCGGTCATTGTGTAGTGGTTGGCGGGACGGCTGCCGGCTGCTCGATGATGCCGCCTTCTTCCTGCCGGCTGACGACGACCGTGATCGGATCGCGACCGCTGACCGGCGCGCCCCGCAACGGAAACTGGCGAATGATAATCCCGTCGGCGATGCCGGGGTACGACTCGAACTTCACGTTGGAGACCATGAGCCCGCGCGATTCCAGCGCCGGACGCACGCTATCGAGCGCGTGATCGATGAGGTCCGGCATCACGTAGCTCGGCGGCGAAGCCGGCGCGGCCACGAGCAACGAAACCGCCGTCTGCGCCGCAACCACGGTCTTTTTCGGCGGTTCCTCGGAGATGATGCCCGGCGGCGCGGTGCTGTCGACGTAGGCCAGATTGCCGAGCTTCAGATTCTGCTGCCCGAGGCGCAGCAGAGCCGTCCGCGGCGACTGGCCATCGAGGTCGGGAACCATCAGCACCAGCGGTCCGGCGCTCAGCTCGACGTGAATGTCTGTTCCGCGCTTGACCAGGTTGGTCGTGCCGGGCGTGCGGTTCTGCCAGACGATGTTGCCGGCCGCGATCTTGTCGGAGTTCCGTTGATGCGTCGTATCGACGACGAGGCTTACGCCGAGCTCCTGGCAGGTCGCTTTGGCATCAGCCACGGACTTCCCTACCAGGTTCGGCGTCGAAACGGACCGCCCGCGGATGAAGAAGTTGAAGCAGAGGTAGGTGCTGACGCCGAACGCGGCCACCACAATTGCGGCGAAGAGGAGATTGTCCAGGAAGCCGCGTTTCATCGTTTCGTCATCGCTGTTCCGGCCGGTCGCTCTTCGGATGCTCGGCCTTGTACTCCGCGTCGTCGTATTTCCGGGTGCTCGGCCGGGCCACGACCACCGGGATCAACGTCTCTTTCCAGACGTCCTCGACGCGCTCGGCGAAGATGAAGTTGAGTCCTTCCTTCACTTCGTCGGGCACCTCGGTGAGGTCTTTGCGATTCCCTTCCGGCAGCACCACGGTCTTGATGTTCGCCCGCTGTGCCGCCATCACTTTTTCTTTGACGCCGCCGACGGAGAGCACTTTACCGCGAAGGGTGATCTCACCGGTCATGGCCACGTCGTGACGCACCGGGCGGTCTCCCATCACCGAGGCGATGCAGGTGGCGATGGCCACGCCGGCGGAAGGACCATCTTTAGGGATAGCTCCGGCCGGGAAATGAATGTGGATGTCGTTCTCGGTGAACTTCTTGTCGTCGATGTCGAGATCTTTCGCCTTCGAGCGAACGTACGAATACGCCGCGGTGACCGACTCGCGCATCACGTCGCCGAGCTGGCCGGTGACGGTGGTCCGGCCGCTGCCCGCCATCCGCGTCGCCTCGATGAACATGATCTCCCCGCCGAACTGGGTCCAGGCCAGGCCGGTGGTCACGCCGACCTCCGGATGCCGTTCGGCGAATTCGTGTTCGTAGGATGGCAGCCCGAGGTACGGCTCCATCTCGCCACTCTCCACCGTGTAGTGTTCCTCCCCTGACCCGCTGGCGACTTTGCGAGCGATCTTGCGGAGAATCGTGGCCAGCTTGCGCTCGAGGTTGCGCACACCCGCCTCGGCGGTGTAGTCGCGAATGACCTCGAGAATGGCGTCGTCGTTGAACGTCACCTGCGCCGCGAGCAGACCGTGGTTGTCGAGCAGCTCGGGGATGAGGTGATTCTTGGCGATGCCCAGTTTCTCCATCTCGGTGTAGCCGGAGAGCCGGATCACCTCCATCCGGTCGCGCAGCGGGCTCGGGATGGTGTCGAGCATGTTCGCGGTGCCGATGAAGAGCGTGTGCGAGAGGTCGTACGGAATCTCCAGGTAGCGATCGACGAAGGCGTTGTTCTGCTTCGTGTCCAGCACTTCGAGCAGCGCCGAGGCGGGATCGCCGCGGAAGTCTTTCCCGATCTTGTCGATCTCGTCGATCATGATCAGCGGGTTGTTCACGCCGACCTGGATGTAGCTCTGGATTAGTTTCCCGGGCATCGCGCCGATGTAGGTCTTGCGATGCCCGCGGATCTCTGACTCATCGGTGACGCCGCCGACAGCCATGCGCACGAACTTGCGGCCGAGAGCATCGGCGATGGCGGCGCCGAGCGAAGTCTTGCCGACGCCGGGCGGACCGACGAAACAGAGAATCGGCCCTTTCAGATCGCCCTTGAGCTTGAGCACCGCCAGAAACTCCAGCACGCGCTCCTTCACCTTTTCCAAACCGTAATGCCGCGCGTCGAGGATCTCTTCGGCGCGGACCAGATCGAGCCGGTCCTCGGTCTTCTCCGCCCACGGAACCTGAAAAACGGTATCGAGATGGCCCTTGATGACGGCGTAGTCGCTCGATGACGGCGAGAGCTGCGCGAGGCGGTTCACCTCACGGCGCAGCGACTGCTTGTGATCCTCGGAGATCGGCAGGGCTTCGACGCGATCGCGATACGAATCCGCTTCCCGGTCCGAGGCATTCGAGTCTCCGAGCTCGTCCTGGATCACGCGGAGTTGTTCGCGAAGATAGGTCTCGCGCTCGCGGCGGTCGATCGAGGTCTGGATCTGCCGCTGGAGCTCCTTGTCGAAGGTGGCCTTGCCGAGGTCGCGCTGGATCGAATCGACGAGCAGCTCCAGGCGCTCGATCGGATTCACGGTCTCGAGTAGCAGTTGCTTTTCCTCGAGCGGAAAGTTGACGAACGACGACAGCAGGTCGGCGAACGTATCCGGCCCCTCGGTCATGTTCATCCGCAGAATGTTGAGCAGCTCGTTGGAGTATTTCGAATCGCTCTCCACCAGCTTCTCGAAGAGCGACATGGCCTTGTTCATCAGGTTGTCGGTCTTGACGTTCTTCGGGATCAGGCGCGGCGCGACCTCACGCAGCATCCCCTCGAAGTACGGCTCGGTCTGGAGCATCTGCACCAGCTCGACGCGCTGCCTCCCCTGCAGAAAGACCTGGTAGCGATCCGACGACAGCGGCAACCGCTGGACGATGGCGGCGAGCACGCCGATCTTCGAGAGATCCTCGGCGCGCGGATTCTCCTTGTCACCGCTCTTCTGGCAGAAGGCAGCGATGAGGTTCTGATCGTCGCCGAGGCTCTTCAGCAGGCGCACGTTCCGGTCGATGCCGACCTGCAGCGAGAGCACGCCGTTCGGAAGGAGCACCGAGGAGACGAGCGGGATGATCGGGAGGCTCTTGGGGATCTCCTGATCCATCCACTCGGATGGGGCGGTGCTTGTCGGTCCTTTTCGGTTCGTGGCCATCAGCTGTGGGCTACACTCTCATACCTTGCTCGGCGGCACGCGAATTGTAGGGCTGGTTGAGCAATCATTTTGAGACTATTGCAAACTCGATGAACGACTCGGCGACTGTGCAGATCCTGGCGGATCCCCAACTCAAGCGGGCCGATCTGCACTGTCATAGCCGCTATTCGGTGTTCAAATACTTCCGCCGCGCCAACACCCGCGACTGCTACAACGCCCCCGAGGACGTCTACCGGATCGCCAAAGAACGCGGCATGTCGTACGTCACGCTCACCGACCACGACTCCATCGACGGCGCACTCTACCTGCTGAACAAGCACCCGGACATGACCGACTTCTTCATCGGCGAAGAGGTCGAGACCTACTTTCCGGACACGAATCAGCGCATCCACGTCGGCGTGTGGGGGCTGACCGAGGCCCAGCATCGGGAGATCCAGCGGCTGCGGCCGAACATCCGCGAGCTCATCCCCTACATGAAGTCGGAGCGGCTGATCTTCGGCGTCAACCATCTCTTCCAGAACTATCGGATGAAGAATGTGGCCGCGCGCTACATCGCCGAGCTGCTGGAGATGTTCGACATTTTCGAGGCGCTGAACGGCGCGATGGCGTCGTTCCACAACAAGATGGTCCAGCAACTGGTGAACAGCGTGCAGAAAGGCGGCCGCCACGCCTCGATGGTCGGCGGCTCGGACGCCCACACGCTCAAACACGTGGCCAAGGTGCACACGGTCTCCAAGGGCGAGACCACGACGGAGTTTCTGGAGAACGTCCGCAAGGGCGACTGCTTCGCCTGGGGCAGCGAGATGCGCTTCCGCGAACTGATCGCTGACATCTATCTATTGACCATCGCCTACAACGGCCAGGCCCGCGCCGACCTGATGTCGCAGGATTACAGCGTAGCCGATAAAACCATGCAACTGGCCGGCCGCCTGGCCTCCATCCCCGCCGCCATCTCCGGCCTTCCCGCCGCGATCACGTCACTGAACTACCTCAAGCAGATCATCGTGACGAAGGGGATCTCGATGCGGTTCGACAAGTTGGTGGAGGAGATCCGGCCGGGGTTGAAGTGAGGTTGGGTTGCCAGGTTGCCGAGTTGCCAGGTTGCCGGTCAACGGGTTGATTGGTTGCTGGGTTACTGAGTGGGAACTTTGCAACCAAGTAGCTCAACTTAGAAACTCAGCAACTGCGGAAGTTCACGGGGTTGTGGGATTGCTGCGTTATGAGCCGACAACTCGGCAACCTGGCAACTCGGCAACCAAACTAACCGAGCAACTCAGCAACCTGGTAACTCAGCAACTCAGAAATTCACAGCCAGCCCGCCGAGGTACCGCCGCGTGTTCCCATCCGCATCGAGCGCATCGAGGAGGATGCGCGAGTTCTCGGAGCGGGCCAGCTCGATGCCGAGGAGAACCTTCAGATCGAGCGGGAGATGCAGCGACTGCGCGAGGCGGAGATCGACGCGCTGCGTGCGATACGGATCGAGACCGTTCGGCTGCGGCTGCTGGATCTGGCGGTAGGAAACGGCCAACGTCGTGCGCGTCGGCGAGAACGTCGACTCGACGTCGCCGGCCAGATAGAGCTTCTCGGTTCCGTGCGACGTCACCGCGGGATGTCCCGGCGTGGCCGTGCCGGCCATCGAGGAGACATCGACCAGCAGGTGGCTGCCCAGCTCCTTGCGGAAGGCCACGCGAATGTCGCGGCGGATGTCGCCCGCGTCGATGTAAAGGCCATCCCAGAAGTGCTCCATGCCGTCGGTGAAGACGATGCGCAGCGGCGTATCCGTCACGCTGACCGTACCGATCACGCTGAGGTGCTCGCGCGAGGGGTCGCCGGAAACGATGCCGGCCGAGTATGAGTAGCGCGGCAGAAGATGGGAGTCGTCGCTCCAGACGATGACGCTCGGCAGCGTGTTCTGCTGCGTGGCATCGACCACCTTATACATGCCCGATACGATCAGAGTCGTGTCTTTGCCGAGCTTGAGCTCCGCACCGCTGCGCGGTGCCCACTCGGTTCCGTACAGACCGACGCGGCTGGACATCCCGTAGTCGAGCGTCAATGCCGGCACGACCATGAACTTGGCGTTGGTGGTGAGATCGGCGCTGCGCAGCGTCGATCCGGTCACGCCGCTCGGCGTGTTGCGCAAGCTCTCCTGCGTCACCCGCAGCGAGACGCCGACGTCATTCCGCGAGGTCTGAAAAACGGTCGTCCCGGCCGCGACTTCGATGAGATCCGATCCCGGCGTGGCCACGAAGAGATTCTGCTGCGCGAGATACCGGACCTGAACCTTCGAGTCGCCATGCTCCCACTCGAAGTTGTGCGAGCGGATGTCCGCCTGATGCGAATCGTCCGGAAGGTCGTCGCGATACCGCCACCACGAGCGCGTGGAGGCGAGTCGATAGGAGTCGGTCGGCGACGACCGCAATTCAATCTGCGCCGCACTGGCCTCGGCCACCGGCGTCCCGAAGGACTGGTTGTCGTTCTGGTCTTCGACGCGATGAAGATTGCCGCGGAATCCGATCTGCCAGTTGTCGCCGATGCGGCTCTGCAGTCCCACGGCCGTCTGCGCGAACGCCGGTCCAGATGCGGAGGTCGCGCCGGTGCTGGCGCTCATGCCGGTCATCGACATCATCTGTCCGCGAAAACGCGGCATGTCGTACGCGGCGGTCGCTGCAGGCCCGATCGGATCGGGCGGCGGGGTCATGACCATGTCGATCTCGCGCAGGATGTCCGGCGGCAGCGAGCCGCGGATTTCCCACATCGACTGATTGCTGGAGCGCGCCTGTTTTTCCGTTTCCAGCCGCAGTTTGACGCGATGCTCTTTCCGCGTCGGAACGACGGTTTCGATGGCCGGCGCGAAGCCGTACTTCATGGCGATGATCTTGTAGACGCCGGAAGGAAGCTGCGGCAGCGAGAAGGATCCGTCGCTCCCGCTGAAGGTCTGGATGGCGTCGAGGTTGTTGAGGTTGAGGGCGATGACCAGCGCGTTACCGACGGGTCTGGTAGCACTGGTGACGTTGCCGAGAACCTGAAGGAAGGGAGGAAGAGGGACCTCAGATTGCGCAGGGACAGCGAGGATCACGATGGCCGACGCAATCGCTATCGCACGGAGTCTGCGCATTCATCTCCTCCTTTTTTATCCCAGCGAGCGAGTCTAAGGAGTCCCCTGCCGCGAGTCAAATGGGGGAACGTGAGGTTTCGGTGAGGAAATTCATTGCCTCACGCGGAGGCGCGGAGCCGCGGAGTTCTCGCCTCTCCGCGTCTCCGCGTCTCCGCGTGATATATGAAACGCAATGCGTCGAACGAAGATCATTGCCACGCTTGGGCCCGCTTGTGCCTCGGAAGATTTGATTCTGCGCCTGCTCACCTCGGGCGTCGACGTCTTTCGGATGAACTTCTCTCATGGCGCGCCCGCGGATCGGGTGCGGTTGATCGAGATCATCCGGCGCGTATCAACCGACCATGGCAAGTACATCCCGATCATGGGGGACATTCAGGGGCCGAAACTGCGGATTGGGGAGGTGGAGGGGGTCGTCCAGCTGCAGAGCGGGCAGATGTTTACGATCACTACTGAACCGCTGGTGGGCAACGCTTCGATCGTCTCCACGCCCTTCACGCCCCTACCGAAAGAAGTCCAGCTCGGGCAGCGCATTCTGATCAATGACGGGCTGGTCGAGCTGGTCGTGGCGGGGATCGACGGGCCGCGCGTGCTGACGCGGGTGATTCATGGCGGGCCGATCTCATCGAAGAAGGGGATGAACTTTCCCGACACGGAGCTGACCATTCCGGCGATCACGGAGAAGGATCGGGTCGACGTCGCCTTCGCCGTCGAGAATCAGCTCGACTACATCGCGGCGTCGTTCATCCGCCGGCGCTCGGACATCGTCGGGCTGCGCTCACTCCTCCACGAGCTCGGCGGCGATGAGATCAACGTCGTGGCCAAGCTCGAGAAATCGCAGGCGATCGATGCGCTGGAGGACATCCTCGACGTCAGCGATGGCGTGATGGTCGCCCGCGGCGACCTCGGCGTGGAGCTTCCGCCGGAAGCGGTTCCGATCGTCCAGAAGCGGGTGCTGAACAAGGCCAGCGTCTGGGGGCGTTTCGCCATCACCGCCACGCAGATGCTCGAATCGATGACCACGAATTCGCGGCCGACGCGCGCCGAAGCCTCGGATGTGGCCAATGCGATCTTCGATGGATCGGATGCGGTCATGCTCTCCGCGGAAACCGCATCGGGCCTCTACCCGGTCGAAACGGTGCAGATGATGGCCAGGATCATCATGGCCGCGGAGCAGAACCGGCAGTTCCAGGCCGCCGGCGGCCGCGAGCCGTACCGCGTCTCCTCCGAGACCGACGAGTTCACCGATGCGCTGGCTGGCGCGGCGAACTATGCAGCCCAGCAGCTCGACGCCAAATTCATCGTGGTCTTCACGCAGACCGGATTCGCCGCGCGGCTCATGTCAAAGTTCCGCCCGGCCCAGCCGATCATCGCCCTCACGCCGTCGACCTGGGTAGCGCGGCGGATGAACATGCTCTGGGGTGTGCAGCCGTTCGTCCTGCGCGACGTCGGCGAGTACCACGAACAGATCGTCGAGCGCGTCGACGACTTCCTGCTCAGCCGCGACATCGTGGCGCCGGGCGATCGGCTGGTGATTCTGATGGGATCACCGATCTATCAGCGGGCGAAGACGAATCTGCTGCGGGTGCATCGGGTGCGGGTTACGCCGTAGCGGTCAGCGCCGGCTGCAGCGACCGCCCCACCACCTGCGCGATGGCATCGCACTCTCGCACGATTTTCGCGAACGCCTCCGGCAGAATCGCCTGCGGGCCGTCGGAGAGCGCTTCCTCCGGCTTGTGGTGGACTTCGATCAGCACGCCATCCGCTCCGGCGGCGATCGACGCGCGTGACATCGGGGCGACCTTGTTGCGCTTACCGGTTCCGTGGCTGGGATCGACGAGGATCGGCAGGTGGCTGATGCGCTTGACCGCCGGGATGATCGAGAGGTCGAGCGTGTTGCGCGTGTGGTCCGCGAACGTCCGCACGCCGCGCTCGCACAGGATGACGTTGTAGTTGCCCTCGGCCATGATGTATTCGGCCGAGAGGAGCAGCTCTTCGAGCGTGGCGGACATGCCGCGCTTCAGAAGCACCGGCTTGCGGGCGCGGCCGGCCATTTTCAGCAGTGAGAAGTTCTGCATGTTGCGGGCGCCGATCTGGATGCAGTCGGCGTACTTGTCGACCAGCGCCAACGCCTCGTTGTCGATGGCTTCGGTGACGATGGGGAGATCGAACTCTTCCCGGATGCGCGCCAGAATCTCCAACCCTTCTTCGCCCAATCCCTGGAACGAATACGGCGAGGTGCGCGGCTTGTAGGCGCCGCCGCGGAAGAGTTGTCCGCCGGCGTTCTTGATCCCCTCGGCGATGGCGCGGGCCTGGTCGAGCGACTCCACAGCACACGGGCCGCCGACGACGATGATGCCGTTGCCGCCGACGTCGACGCCGCCAACATTAATGATGCTGTCGTCCGGACGGGCCTCGCGGCTGACCAGCTTGTATGCGTGCGAGACGCGGATGACTTCCTTGACGCCGGGATAATTCTCGAGCACCTCGGGATCGGCGGTGCCCGGTTTGCCGGTGATGCCGATGGCGGTGCGATTGGCACCGGGGATTGCGTGCGCCTTCAAGCCCATCCGCTCGATGTGGCGGACGACAGCTTCGATTTGATCGGGCCGGGCGCCGGCCTCCATGACGACGAGCATTGTGGCCAGTATAATCGAGCGTTCTGAAGCGCCATTCCGAGGACCAGCCAATGAAGAAGACGTTCATCGTTGCCGTACTTGCCGCCGCCATCGCCACGCAACTCGTCGCCGCGTCGTACTGGGTCGTCACCAAGGACGGTGGACGCTACGAGGCGAAGTCGAAGTGGACGATGGTCAACGGCAAGGCGATGCTCACGCTCGTCAACGGGAACGTCCTGGCGCTCGATCCGAACATCATCGACGTGGCCAAGTCGGAAGAAGTGACCCGGCTCGGCGGCGGCTCGCTATTCGGCGTGGAGCAGACTCCGGCCACGGCGACGTCGAAAGCCTCGGCGCTGGGAAGCTCGCTCCGCCTTCGCAAGCTTCCCTCGGCGCAGCCGGTGACCGCCGCACCCGCGGCTCCTCCGGCCGATATCCCGCAGCCGTCGGCGCCCGGCACCGGACTTGGCCTCGACGTCATCAACCGTTTCGAGCGCGCGTTCGAGAACGTCGGCATCTTCGAGCACAAGCTCATCCCCATCGGCACCAACTCCCTCCGCGCCGACCTCACGGCGGATAACGAGGAGAAGGTGTTCAACACGCTGACCGCCACGGCGTTCCTGATGATGCACAACGCAGGCATCACGGGCGTGAAGATCGATTCGGTCGATCTCTTCCTGAAAACAACTACCGGCGGCGCTGCCGGACGGTTCCACGTCACCCGCGAAGATGCCCAGGCGCTGGAGTCGAAGACGATGACGCCGCAGGCGTACTTCGTGTTGAAAGTGCTGTTCTAGCTGCGGCTTCGCCGCGTTGTCTGCGCCTGCGGCGCGTTGTCGGTTGTCTGCGCGCTGCGGCGCGCGTGGTCGATGCAACACGATTGCGCGAGACCTTAGATTACTGAATACGCGCCGCAGCGCAGACAACTGACAACGCGCCGAAGGCGCAGACAACGCGGGCGAAGCCCGCAGCTACTGCACGACATCAACGCTGGCCGTTCCGCCATAGACCGTGACGTAGCGGAAGTTGCGCGTTTCCTCGTCGACGATCGTCCGCTCCCCTGCTGCGAAGACGAACTCGTTGACCGTCCCCTCGACGGCGTAGAGCTCGGAGCGTTGATTGGCGAAACGGACAGTCACGTTTCGCGCGGTGTCGCCCAGCGCGCGGACGGTCAGCCGTGCGCGGCCGGTGATCTGGCCGAAGTCGTAGGCGGTGGCGCGCGTCGGACGTGAGACCGTGATCGCCGTCCCGCCGATGACCGTGATCTCGGGCAGGGCTGTGTCGAACTCGAACGACTGGATCGGGGCGATCACCTTTTTGGTCTCGGCGAAGGGCTTCGCGTCGCGCTGCGCCAGATAGTTCCAGCGCCGCGCCGGCGGTTGCCCCAGCAGCTGCGGATGCGCGAGCTGATCCGCGGGAGGATCGCGAAGAAGCAGATCGTCGCGCCAGCGGCGGACGATGTGCCAGTCCCCGCCGGTGACGATGAAGTTCCCGAACTCCGCGGTCAAATCGATCGCCGCGATCAGTCCGCCGACGCCGTTCGCGCTGCGCACGGCCACGACCATGCGGTTCTTCTTGTCGCGCGCCAGCGCGCTGACGTCGTACGTGTCGAGCGCCTCGTTGTCGTCGCCCACATGCCGCCCGCCGATGGCGACTCCGTTGAAGTAGAGCGTGTACTCCGGATCGCCGAGCATCTTGATCCGGGTGAAAGCCCGATTCGGCGGCAGATCGAACTCGCGCGTGGCGAAAAACGCCGCCGGATCGCCCTGTGCCAAACGGCTTTGCTGCCAGATCCACTGTGCCCGTCCGGTGTTGTCGAAGAACTTGTGCGAGTACAGCAACTCCAGCCGGCTGAAGGCGAAGACGAGGATGAATAGCGAGGCGGCGATGATGAGGAGGAGGCGAATGGTTCCTTGGTCGGCTGTCGGCTGTCGGCTGTCGGCTGTCGGGAAAACCATCCCGTTTGCTTGCAGGGGCCCGACACCCGACACCCGACACCCGACAGCCGTAGAATCCCGTTCCATGAAGTCCGTCATTGTAATTCCCGCGCGCTGGGCCTCTTCGCGCTTTCCCGGCAAGCCGTTGGCGATGATCGCCGGCGTCTCCCTCATCCAGCGTGTTTACGAGCGCGCGGCGAAATCGATGCGGGCCAGCGCGATCTTCGTGGCCACGGATGACGATCGCATCGCCGATCACATCGCCTCGTTCGGCGGCCGGTTTGTTCGCCCCGAGGGCGAGTTTCAGAGCGGGACGGACCGGATTGCCGCGTCGCTCGATCTACTCGGCGACTCGTACGACCAGGTCATCAACGTCCAGGGCGACGAACCGCTGATCGATGTCGGCGCCATCGATTCCGTCATCGACGTCCTGCAGATTACTGGCGTCGACATGGCCACCCTAGCCACGCCGATCGAGAGCGACGACGAACGGCAATCGCGCGACATCGTCAAAGTGGTCACTGCACTCTCGGGAGATGCACTTTACTTCTCACGCGCGCCCCTTGCCGGCGCGCAACGGCATGTCGGCATTTACGGCTACCAGACCAGCGTGCTGCGCGCTCTTGCCGCGCTCGAACCCTCCCCGCTCGAACAGGCAGAATCACTCGAACAGTTGCGGGCACTGCAGAACGGCTTTAAAATCCGGGTCGTTCAAACAACAAGGCCGCACCTCGGAGTGGATCGTCCCGAGGATGTTGCGCGCGTCGAACATGAACTGGCTAAACAAATGTGACACCGGAGATCGTTCGTGAGCTGCGTGCTCGCGCGCATACGAATCTTCGCCACAGCCAGCACCACTCTCCCCACCAGCAAGCAGCCCGGACCGCGTCGCGGCCACGGGCGTGCGTTCCCGCTGAACTCTCGCCAACCGGAGGCATGACATGAGCTGCAAATACATTTTCGTGACGGGTGGTGTTGTTTCCGGACTTGGCAAAGGCATCGCCGCCGCATCGATCGGCGCGTTGCTGGAAGCGCGCGGCTTCCGCGTCACGCTGCAGAAATTCGATCCGTACATCAACGTCGATCCCGGCACAATGTCGCCGTTCCAGCACGGCGAAGTGTTCGTCACCGATGACGGCGCCGAGACCGATCTCGACCTCGGCCACTACGAGCGCTTCACCTCGATGCGAGCTACGCGCAAGAGCAACTTCACCACGGGGCGCATCTATCTCAAGGTCATTGAAAAGGAACGCCGCGGCGATTACCTCGGCAAGACCGTTCAGGTCATCCCGCACATCACCGACGAGATCAAGAAGTGCATCCGCGAAGTCAGCGAAGGCGTCGATGTCGTGATCGTCGAGATCGGCGGCACGGTCGGCGACATCGAATCACTCCCCTTCCTCGAAGCGATCCGCCAGTTCCGTCTCGAAGTCGGCCGCGGCAACGCCATCAACGTTCATCTCACGCTGGTGCCCTACATCAAGGCCTCGGACGAGATGAAGACCAAGCCGACGCAGCATTCGGTGCAGAAGCTGCGCGAGATCGGCATCCAGCCGGACGTGCTCCTCTGCCGTTCCGAGCACGCCATCCCTGACGATATGCGCGACAAGATCGCCCTCTTCTGCAACGTGGAGCAGGAAGCGGTCATCCCCGCGCTCGACGTCGAATTCATCTACCAGGTGCCGCTGGCGTTTTCGCGCGAGCGCCTCGACGAGATCCTGCTCGACAAGCTCCACCTGCCGCACGACGAGATCGGCGCGCTGACGAAGTGGGAAGAGATCATTCGCAAGCTGCGCCACCCGGAAGACGAGGTGAAGATCGGCTTCGTCGGCAAGTACATCGAGTTCGGCGACTCCTACAAATCACTGAACGAAGCGCTGACGCACGGCGGCATCGCCAACAACGTCAAGGTTCGCATCGTCTACATCGACTCCGAGGAGCTCGAGACCGAGGGGTATCACGGCGAGCTGGCGCGGGTGGATGGGATTCTGGTCGGACCGGGCTTCGGCGCGCGCGGTGTCGAAGGAAAACTGCGCGCCATCCGCTACGCCCGCGAGAAGCGCATCCCCTTCCTCGGCATCTGCCTCGGCATGCAGTGCGCGACGATCGAGTTCGCACGCAATGTCGTCGGCATGGTCGGAGCGAATTCGACCGAATTCGATGATGAGTCGCCGTACAAGGTGATCTACAAGTTGCGCGATCTGATCGGCGTCGATGCCCTCGGCGGCACGATGCGCCTCGGCAAGTACCCGTGCGCGCTGAAAGAAGGATCGATCGCGCGGCAGGCGTACGGTGTCGAGCAGATCGATGAGCGCCATCGCCATCGTTACGAGGTCAATCCCGAGTACGTGCCGCAGCTCGAGGAGCGCGGCTTCCATGTGACCGGCCTCTCGCCCGACGGCAAGTTCGTCGAGATCATCGAGCTGGAAGGGCATCCCTGGTTTCTCGGCTGCCAGTTCCATCCCGAGTACAAATCGCGGCCGACCGCGCCGCATCCGCTCTTCCGCTCCTTCATCGCCGCCGCGCGCAGCAACAAGACCTCGGCGAAGGCGACGGCGGTTCCGGCGCACGAGACCGAGCTGGTATGAGCATTCTTCGCAGCATCGGCGCCGTCATCGCCGGCATGATCGTGGCGTTTCTGCTGGTGTTCGCCTCGGAAGGCATCTCGCACAAAATCTTTCCGCCGCCGCCCGGCATGAACATGAGCGACATGGTTCAGGTCAAAGCGTTCGTGTCGACGCTGCCGCTCTCCGCGCTCCTGATCGTGCTCACCGGCTGGCTGATCGCGACGTTCGTCGCCGCCTGGGTGGCCACGAAGATCGCCCGCGGCCCGATCGCCGGCTTCATCCTCGGCGCGTTGCTCCTCGCCGTCGGCATCGCCAACGCCTTCATCATCCCGCAGCCGTTATGGTTCTCGATCGCATCGTTCCTGATCTACATCGGCGCGACGGTGGCGGGCGTGCGGGCGGGGATGCCTGGTTTTCAGCCGGACGCCTAAAGATCACATCCTCGCCTATGACCGTTGCGGCGACCGCGTAGAGCAGGCATCCCTGCCTGCTCCCGGCGGGCGTCCTCGCCCGACGGTGGTTTTGGTCAAGATTGTCGCGGCTTGCACAATCAAACCGCCGGGCGAGGACGCCCGTCGGGAGCAGGCAGGGATGCCTGCTCTACGTAAACCCGCAAGTCCAAGCGGCAACGCCGCAGTCACTCGTGCCGCAGGCCGGTCAAGAGCGCGAAGAAGATGGCGCGGATGTCCTGGTCGGTGTACGGGCTTGGTTTGCCGGCGCGCTGGGCCACCAGGCGGTCGCGGATCATCGCTTCGGTGGCGCCGAGGAGGGCGGACGTGATCGCTTCGTCGCTGACGTCGGTGCGGAAGGTGCCGTCGCGCTTGCCACGGTGGATGAGCACGCGCAGCAGGTTTTCGAAATCGATGAAGCCTTTCGACAGCAGGATCTCCGAGCTGCCGCCGCGGATGCGCCGCCCCTCGAACAGGAGCAGGTACGCCAGATCGGGATCCTGACCAAACGCCTCGGTGACCGTTTCGAGGACGCCGGCCAGCGCTTCGCGCGCATCCGTGGCGGCGACGACGACGCCCTGGATGTGCTGGTTCAGCCCTCCCCAGCAGTCGTTGAAGATCGCTTCGAGCAGTCCGGCTTTCCCCTTGTAGTAGCGGACCAGTTGCGATTCCGAGGTGGCCGCTTCACGGGCGATGATCGCCGTCGAGGTCTGCTCGAAACCGAAGCGGGCGAAGAGCGCCTTGCCGGCTTCGATCAGGCGGCGGCGTGAGGTCTGCGTGTTGTCGGCGTCGACCGTCATTTGAGGCGACATGGTAGTTACGTCGTTCGATAGCGTCAATCATGCAACCGGAATTCGGTCGCGACACGACCAATGTGGCCCAGACACTCTTGTCTGGGCTTCGGTTTCCTCTCGTGCGGACTGACAAGCACAGACAGGAGTGTCTGTGCCACATCGAACCGCAATCACCGCGATTGCACGTAACTCCGGATCCCGGCGCGATTGAGGCGCTGGGAGGCGACAGCGGCCATGGCTCGGGACGCAAACGGCCCGGTGCGGACCAGAAGGAGACCGTCGCTGCGATCGGTGAACGCCTTCTCGCCGAGGCGTTCGAGGCGGGTGGCGAGCTCGCGGGCGTTGCCGGGATCGCGGAAGGCGCCAACCTGCACGACGAACGCACCGGTGGCCGTGGTCGCTTCCGCCGGCTTCGACTCGCTGATCGCCGGCGGCGGACCGAATGCGACATCACGAAGCGTGGCCGGTTCGGCCGGCAGCAGGACGTCGTGCGTGACGACGCGATTGCCGATCTTCGCGGTGAGCACGAAATGGCCGGCCGGCAAGGAGCGGAAGACGAAGTTGCCGTTTGCATCGACGGCGGCGCGGCGGTCGAGGGAGTCGATCGTGACCTCGCTTGCTCCTGCCGCCGTGCCGGCCACGCTCCGTAGCGCGGTCACACCGAAGGACATCGTCTGCGGTACGTCCGCGACCAGCGTGACATTCCGCTCCTTCTCTTCGGTCGAGTAGTCCGCGGGCAGGGTCTCGGGAACGAGCGCGACACGATAGGCGCCGGCGGGTACGGCGAGCGTGAACTGGCCGCTGCTGTCGGTAGCAGCGGCGACGCGGACCTCGTTCGGCGCGATGGCGGCGATGGTGACGCCGGCGATTCCAATGTTGGCGTCGCTGGTAACGCGTCCATTGATCCGCGCGGCGGACCAGACCACGCCGAAATCGATGTGCGCGCGGCCGTTGACGTCGACGCGCGATGCGGTGGTGAAGTACGCCGGCCGCGTTGCCGGAAGCTGGGCCACAACCGAATGCGCGCCGCTGCCGACGGCGTGAAAGGCATACGCGCCGTGGGCGTCGCTGCGCGTGGTGCGCGTGCCGTCGAGCATGACGATGACGTCGGGTAGCGGCGCGGCGCCGGCAGCGGAGCCGCGCATTTCCAGATCGAGGAAGACCACGCCTTCGATAGTGGTGCGGCCCTGCAGCATCGCCGGCATGCCGTCGAAACGCTGGCGGACGCCGACTTCGAGCGATTTCCCTTCCTGCTCGAAGGCCCTTGCCCCGCCGCGCCACACCGAAAATGATCCGAAGACGTCGGTCTGCGCCAGGATGCGGCGGCTGTACGACAGCGTTGCCAGGGTCGCGGTGCGTTTGGTGCCGACGTTGTCATCGCGATCGGCGATGGCGTGGAAGCGCACCTGGTCTCGCCCCTCCCCTGTTCCGATCCAGCTGGCGTCGAAGCCTGCCAGCAGACGTTTCGGCGTGAGGTTGACGGTGAGGCCTTCGATGTAGCCGAGGTTTACCAGCACCGCGTTGTCGCGCAGCGCCCGTGCGACTTCCTCGGGCGAGTGAACGGAAATGCCGAGGCGCTGGAGCGCCTGCTCGAGGCCGGGCTCTTCGCGGAAGATGAGATCGAGCGTCGGCGCCTGGCGTTGGCGTTCGATCCAGAAGCTCGTGGTGAATCCGCGATGACTCGCCCGCGCACCGAGGCGGATGACGTCACCGCGTCGGCTGGCGTTGTCGTTGTCGAGCACGCGAGCGGAGAGCGACGCGCCGAACGACGGCCGGTCGTAGGCAACGCCCACCGGAATGGCAATCGTTCGGATCTCGCGCGACGGCGTGCGCAGGTCGTTCACCGAGGCTCCGCTGGTAAGAGTCACGCGCGGCGAAACGGCGTAGCGCAGAGTGAGCGCGGCATTCGAAAAGGTCTGGTGCAACGCCTGGAACTGGTAGTCGTCGTATGCGGCGTAGGTTTCGGCAGTCAGACGCGAGGTCGCGCGATGACTCCAGGCGAGCTCCCCGTGCGTGCCCGGGACGTCGCTGATGCCGAGCGTCGGGTACGACTGCGGCTTGACGGCCACGCGGCCGATGAGATGGTCGGTGCTGCTGTCGTAACGAATGTCGGCGGCCGCGGCGATGGTGCGGCTTACGCCGACTTCGCCGCGGAACCAGAGCGCCTCTCCGCGGCCGTACTCGCCCGCCAGAGTTCCGGCAAGGCCGCGACGCGCGGTGGTCTGACCCGGCTCCGAAAAGAATGCGTAGATCGACGGCGTCCAGCGAATCCTTCCGCGATCGATACCGTAGCCGGCTCCGGCAACCCATCGGCGATCGGCGGGAAGGAAGAGGTCTTCCCACATCGTCGACGCGGCGTAGCCGGCGTGCAGTTCGAGCTTGTCGTCCAGCAGATGAAATCCGCGAACCTGCGTGCCGCGGATCGTCAGCGGTGAGGCGTCGACATAGTCGTCGCCAAGGGTGAGCTCGCGATGCGGGGTGTTGAGGCGGTAGTAGAGCGACGGAAAGGCGGTCGATGAGCTGCCGTAACGCTGGCCGAGGTAGCGGACGTTGAGCAGATGAAACTGGGAGCGGCGTTCGCCATCGCGCATGAAGACATCGAACGAGTTCTGGAGCCGCGAAGTGTCGCTGGCGTAGCGCGATTCCACGCGGCCGATCGCTTCGTTTTTGGCAATGGCATGCGGAACGGATGCTTCACGCGCGGCGCCGACGGTGACCAGAAATGGTTTTGTGCCGGCGGCGGTGACGGCGATCATCTGCGTCGTCCCGGCGCTGCGGCCGGTCAGGGCGACGCGCCCGGCGCCGGCCATGGCCACATCGACGATCGACGGATCGATGGCGTAGGCGGCGGTGGCACCATCGATGTCGATGGTCACGCTCTCGCGAACGTGGACCGTGACGTTGTCCGCGCGTGCTACCAGCGCGAGAAACGCCGAGGCGAGGACGAGCAGGAGGCGTTTCATCGGACGTCGAATTCTGCGGCCGAGGTAACGCTGGTCGCCGCGAGTTGATACGTCATCAGTGCGCGGTAGTGGCCGGGAGCGAGATCGCCGGCGTACTCCGCGCGAACATCGGTTCGCTCGCCGGGAAGAAGGCGATGCGCCGGAACCGGCGTGCGGCCGACCAGTGCGCCTTTCCCGCTGACTATGGCCAGCATCCCGGTGGCTACGAACGGTTCGGGACCGCTGTTGATGAGTTGCTGCGACACGGCCAGATTCGAGGTGGCGGTCGGCGGATGAACGCTCAGCGGAGTGGATGAGCTGAGAACGTCGTCTGACAACGCGAACGTCAGCAGCATCGCCAGCGAGACCGTCGATCCGATCGACCCGTGTTGCAGCTTCGTGGTGCCGTGGAAAAGCGCCAGCATGGCCCGCGCCGCCGGCTTCGGCGGGATGGTGACGGTGACGTCGACCCGTACGCTTTCGCCGGGTCCGAGCGTGACCGACTTCCGCGAGAAGGTTGCGGTGGCGGCGATGCTGCCCACGAGCCGCCCGGCGTCGACGAAGACGCGATGGCCGTCGCGGACGACGATGTCCTGCGCCTGCAGATCGAACGAGAACTGACGCGACGAGGTGTTGGTCAGCTTCATCGTCTGCGTGCTGCTCTGCCCGGGGGCGCCGCGCAGAATGACCACGGACGGCGAAAGCGAGAGCGATCCTTCGCTGGCGGCAGCGGTCATGGCCAGCGCCAGGACGAGTGTGGCGATCGATAGGATTCGCATCGTTGAGCTCCTCATTTTGCTCTTTTTCCGTCTTTATTGACTATTTACTTCCCAGGTGATGGCGGCGGCGATCGGGCCGGGCGCGACGGCGTCGCTGATTTCGATTTCGAGGGTGTGAAACGTGATGGCACCGATCGCGGCGTGCGGGTCGACGATGAGCATCGCCTCGGTCAGCGGCTTGCCGTCGAGACGCATCGACGTGCGGCCGTCCGACGAGTCGACTCGCGCGGTGATCGTGGCCATTCCGGTGGCCGTGCCGCTGGTGCGGATGACGCGAATGCCGATGCGACGCTGCACGCGCGTCCCGTGCTGACGGCTGCCGGCGGTGCGCGCGAGATCCTTGACGTCGAGCCAGGCATCGGCGCCGGCAGCGGTGAAGTTCCCGTCCGTACCGGCGTCGACGAAGACGATCGCCAGCTCGTCGCTGACGACCGGTGCGGCCGAACGTCTCCGGGCCGCGGCTGCCGGCAAGGCCAGCACGATTGCCAGGAGCACGATTGCGATTTGCCGATGCATGGTTCCTCCCGAAGCGACAATGCCGGCGGGCACGATTGCCCACCGGCACCGTTCACTGCGGCTGGTTTGTCCTAGTTGGATGCCGCCGTAAAGTTGATGGCGTTGTCGATGGCGGCGGCCGCGGCGCTGTCAGCCACGACGATGTCCCACGAGTAGCTGCCCGTCGAGGCATAGGTGCCGGTCGAGGTCAGCGTGGTGGCGGCGCTGTCGCTGAGCGTCGAGCCGTTCAGCTTCCAGGTGATGCCGCTGGCAGGCGCGCTTCCGAGCTGCGCGGTGAGGGTGTAGTCGGTGCTGGTGAGGTTGGCCTTGACCACCTGGATGCCGATGGTCGATGAGATCGTCCAGTCGGACGCGCCGCGTGCGAGCGTGAAACCGGTCGGGGCCGAGCCGAACTTGCTGATGTTGCCGAGGTCGGAGGTGGCCGCCGCGGTGCCGGTGCCGCTGGTGGTGCCGCCGGCCGATTCAACGGTCAGGCTGATCGAGCTTTCGACGGTGCCGGTGACGGTGAGAGTGCCCGAGCTCGTGGCTGCAGAGGCGGTGGATGCAACTGCGAGAACTGCGACGACGAAACAAACTGCGATGGTGTTTTTCATTTTTTCTCCCTTTCTTTTTGACTTCCTGTGGATGAAGTCGCCGAGAGGGGGGAGAAAAATACAGGGGGCTCGAAGAAATCTTGTGAAAGACGCAGTCCTCCATCGAGAGCCTTCTCCCCCGCGGTTTGTTGCGGGGGAGAAGGTGGCGAAGCCGGATGAGGGGGATTTGTCGCGCGAAATGCGCAGGTCACGGGTGGTGGAAAATCTGAGTTCGCGCGACGACAGCCCCCTCATCCGCCTATCGGCACCTTCTCCCCCGCTGAAAAGCGCGGGGGAGAAGGACTCTCGATTGTAGGAACGGGGACCTTGAAGAGGTCTACTTCTTCGCGCTCGGCGCCCTCATCGGGAACGGCGGGCGGACGTCCTTCTTCGGCGGGTTCTCCGCCAGCTGCTTCATCGCCACATCGATCGCCCTGTCCAGCTGCGGGTCGCGGCCGGCGATGATGTCGGCCGGGGTTTGCTCGACGTCGATATCCGGCGGGACGCCTTCGTTTTCGACCACGAAACCTTCCGGAGTCCAGATGCCGAGGTTGGGGGCGGTGATGGTGCCACCGTCCATCAGCGTGGGAAATCCGAGGATGCCTACCAGGCCGCCCCAGGTGCGCTTACCGACCAGCGTACCGAGTTGGAGCTTGTGAAACATCCACGGCAGCAGATCGCCGCCGGAGCCGGCGGTCTCGTCGATGATCATCACCTTCGGGCCCTGAATCGACGCCAGCGGCGTCTTGAGGTCGGCGCCGTAGCGCATGGCCCAGTGGCTGATCATCGGGCGGCGGAGGATGTCGATGTAGTAGTCGGCCACGCTGCCGCCGCCGTTGTGGCGCTCATCGACGATGACGGCATCGCGATCGGCCTGCGGGAAGAAGTAGCGCTTGAAGTAGGTGTAGCCGGCGCCGGCCGTGTTCGGCACATAGACGTACGCCACGCGCCCGTTCGTTGCCTCGGTGACCTTGCGCAGGTTGCCTTCGACCCAATCGCGATTGCGCAGATTTCCTTCGTCATCGATGGGGACGACTTTGACCACGCGCGAAGAAGTTCCGTCGGCATTCGGTCCGACCGTCAGCTCGACGATGCGTCCCGCGGTCTGCTCGAAGCGGCTGTACAAGTCCTCGGGATATTTGAGATCGCGCCCGTCGACGGCGAGCAGATACTCCCCTGCTTTGACGTCGACGCCGGGCTCGGTCAGCGGCGAGCGGAGCTCGGGATTCCAATTGAGGCCGCCGTAGACCTTGGCGAAACGATAGCGGCCGTTCTCGACCTTGTAATCCGCGCCGAGGAGGCCTCCCGGAACCGCTTCGACCTCGGCGAGCGTATCGCCGCCGCCGAGGCGGTGGTGGCCGACGGAAAGCTCGGAGGACATCCACATCATCACGCGATTGAGATCGCCGCGCACGGCCAGGTCAGGAAGAAAGACCGCGTACTTGGCGCGCATGGCGTTCCAGTCGGCGCCGTGCATGTTCGGGTCATAGAAGTAGTCGCGATTGATGCGCCACGCTTCGTCGAAGATCTGCCGCCACTCGGCGCGAGGATCGATCTTGACCTGCATCCTGTCGGTGGCGAGCTTGAACTTGGCGGGGTCGAGCTTGTCGCCGACGTCGATCAGCGAGTAGCCGTCTTTGTTCAGCAGCATCCGCTTGCCATCGGCGGAGAGCTCGAAGCCGTCGACCTTCTCGAGCAGCGTCTCTTCCTTCCGCTTCTCGAGGTCGAAGCGCTGCAGGCTGGTCTCGTCGGGACCGAAGCGATTGAAGCCGGCGGATTTGAGATAGAAGATCTGCCCGCTCTTGCCGACCGACAACGCGTCATAGCCGGCCGCTTTCGGCGGCAGCGAGACGATGCGCTGCGTGAGGCCGTCGAAGTCGACGACGACCTTCACCGTCTTCGAGGCGGCGCTCTTGGTCTTGTCGGCGCTGGCCTTCTCGTCGGCCGGCTTGTCGCTCGACTTCGTTTCCGGCTTCATGGCCGATTCGTCTGCGGACTTGGCAGCTTCTTCGTCGCTCTCTTTGGCGATCGGCGAGACCACGCCCTTCGCAAGAACCGCGAGGTAGATCGATTGGGTGGACCGCAGGTCGGCGTTCGACTGTGCGAACCAATCCTCGACCGGACCGGCGTCGGTCGAGGCCAGGAAGTAGAGGTACTTGCCGTTCGGATCGAAGACCGGCTGGCTGGCATCTGTGTAGGGATCGGTGACCGGGTACGACTTCTTCTCGCTGACGGAGTAGAGATAGATCCGGTTCATGTACGTCGGCGTGTTGCGCGTGTAGGCCAGCCACTGCGAGTCGGGCGACCAGTTGTGATTGAGGACGCGCACGGGGCCGTAGAGGACGTCGCTGGAGACTTTGTCGCCAACTCCGCTCGCCACATCGACGACGTGGATCGAGCGCGAGTTGTCGGCGAAGCTGAGCTTCTTCGAGTCGGGCGACCACTTCGGATCGTCGTAGAAACCGGCGCCGTCGATCTTGATCTCGCGCGGCGTCCCTTTGCCATCCTGGTCGCCGATGTAGAGGCGGTACTCGCCGCTGCGGTCGGAGAACCAGGCAATCGATTTGCCATCGGGCGACCACGCCGGCGAGCGGTCGTTCGCCGAGGGGGTGTTGGTCAGGTTGCGATCGTCGCCCTTCTCGCGCGGCACGGTGAAGATGTCGCCGCGAAACTCGAAGGCCGCCCGCGCGCCGGAGGGCGAGACGGCCGCGTTGCGAATGTACTTCTTCCCTTTGACGAAGCGCGGCAGCGACTCGACGAGGTCGGCGGCTACACCGATTTTCACGCGGCTGTTGCTGGCTGACTTCGGATCGAACACGTGCACGTAGCCGGCCTGTTCGTAGACGATCTTCCCGCCGCCGGCAGAAGCGTTGACGACCGGGAAGTCGGAGTGATTGGTCAGCCGGCTCACCTTCTTCGTGGCCGGGTCATAGCTGTAGAGATTGAACTCGCCGTCGCGATCGGAACGGAAGTAGATCTTGCCGTCCACCCACATCGGATCGGTGTCGTTGCAGCGCCCGGCCGGCTGCGGGACGTGCTCGGTCGCGTAGGTGGTCGTATCGAAGATGACCAGGTTCGAGACCTGGCCGCCGCGGTAGTGCTTCCATTCGTTGAAGGCGTCGCCGAGCGGGACGTAGACGATTTTCTTTCCGTCCGACGAATAGACCGCTTTGGCCGCGTGCGGAATGGGAAGCTTGGTGGCCATCCCACCGCCGACCGGAACGGTGAAGAGCTGGACGTAGCGGCCGGTGTAGACCTCGCGGGGCGAGGTGAAGAGCACGTTTGCGCCATCCGGCGTGAATCCGAGCGCGACATCGGCCCTCGGGTGCCACGTCAGCCGCTTCGGAACGCCGCCCTCGGAGGGAACGACGTAGACGTCGGTGTTGCCTTCGTAGCGTCCGGTGAAGGCGATCCACTTTCCATCCGGCGAAAAGCGCGGTCCCGCTTCGATGCCGGGATGCGACGTCAGCCGCCGCACGCCCGTCCCATCGAGGTTCGCCACCCAGATGTCGTTGGCGTATCCGAAGGCGATGCGGTCGCCGCTGACAGCGGGATCGGAGAGGAGGCGGGTGTCGTGAATGTCGACAGCAAAGAGAGGCGCAGCGGACAACACGATGGCGAGAATCAACAAGGATCGAACGCGCATGGGGAACGCTCCTCAAAGGTGGGATGGACAGCCGGAGGACTCTAGCGCGAAAGGACCACCGCGTAAAATGACCAAATGGCAAATGCGCAATTCACGGCCACACTGCTCGAAGGCCACAAAGGAGCGGCGTTCGAAGTTCCGTTCGACCCCGAAAAGCGGTGGGAGATCGCGCCAGAGCAGTTGCGGGCGGGACGAAACGGTCATCGCGTGGCCGGCAAGGTGAACGGCGTCACCTTCGAAAGCGCAATCGTCCCTCGGTTGCGCAGGTTCTGGCTGGAGATCGATGACGACCTGCGCAAGGAGGCGAAGCTCGAGGTCGGCGCGCCCGCGAAGATCGCCATCCGTCCGATCAAGACTGTCATCAAATCAACCGGCGATCCGTCCGCCGCACTCGCCCTGACGCGCGACATCTGCCTGGCACTGCCCGACACCGAGGAGAAGATCGCGTGGGGCTCGCCGACGTTCCGCGTTCACGGCAGGTTGTTCGTGATGTTCACCAATAACCACCACGCCGACGGCCGCATCGCCCTCTGGGCCGCTGCGCCGCCGGGCGCACAACAGGATCTCGTCGCCGCCAACCCGAAGCACTTCTTCGTCCCGCCGTACGTCGGAGTGGGCGGTTGGGTAGGGATCCGGCTGGATACGAAGCTGGCCAAAGGCGCGGTGGCCGCGCTCATCGAGCAGGCGTACCGCACGATCGAGCAGAAGCGGCCGGCGTCGAAGCGCCGCCGCAAAGCGTAGCGCCGTCGGCCCGACGGCTGTATCGCCGCCGGCTCGGCGGCAATGAACGCAAACCGCCAGCGAGCCGCTGGCGGTCCAGCCGTCGAGCCGACAGCGCTACGCGCGCTTACAACCTCTCCAACTGCTCCTTCGGATAGTTCTTCGCATCCACCTTCGGATGCGCCTCCGCGATGCGGCCTTTCTCGTCGATCACGTACGCGATCCGTTTCGCGTATTCGTCCGTCGGCGACGCGGCAGCCCCGTAGGCCAGGCCGATTTTGCGATCGGTGTCGCAGAGAAGTGGGAAGGGGAATTTGAATTTCTCGGCGAAGTGGGCGTTGGCTTCGACGTCGTCGAAACTGGCGCCGAGGATGGTGGTGTTCTTCGCTTCGTACTGGTCGATGAGGTCCCGGAACCCGGAACCCTCGGCCGTTCAGCCGGGTGTGTCGGCCTTCGGATAAAACCAGAGCACGACCTTGCGGCCGCGCAGATCGTGCAGAGCAATGGTCTGCCCGTGATGATCCTTCACTTCAAAATCGGGAGCCTCGTCACCAACAGTGAGCATTTGTCCTCCTCGCAGTGAACTTCAGGTGCATTCTATGGTGTGGTAGGGAAACGACCCGAAACCATCACTCCTACTGATGAGGATCACGAACGATGCCTGTCGCCCCGAAGCTCGACCGGAAACTGATGGAGCAGCTGATGTTCGGAACCGGCACCGTGCGCCGGTTCACGCAGGACTCGCCGGTGCTGCCGGACGTCTGGCTGCAGTACATGGCCGCCGCGGCGGCGAAACGAGGCACAGAGCGCTATCCGGCGGTGAAGCTGCTGCTGACGCCATTCCGCGAGACCGGCGCCGGCGAAGTGCGGCGGGTGCTGCACGATCGGCTCGTTGCGGACCGCAAGAAGAAAGAGTGGCGGCAGTTCGGCCACAAACCCGCTCCGCCGCCGCGCGTCATCTACAACCAGACCACGGTCGCGGCGAAGCTCTATTTCGAGGACCTCGTTCGCGTGGTGATGCCGATGACGGAATGGTGGGATCGGCTGGTCAAGGCGTTCTCGCCGGACAAGATCCAGGAAGTGGACGCCCGGAAACGCCTGGCCGAAGCACTCTGCGATCCCGAGCACCGCACGGGGAAAGTCAAAGCGAAAGCCAAAAAGAAAGTCGAAGAGAGCGTCTTCTACCCGCCGGATCTGCTCTGGTTGATGCGCGTCGTTGGTGCAATGGCGCTCGTGCTCAGCGGCGGGCGGCTGCGACCCGTCTTCGGGAAGACGAACGGCGTGGCGCTGGCGACGCCTGCAGACTGGCGGCCGATCGTTGATGCTGTCGCCAGCCTGATCGCGAACCTCACGCCGATGGCGGACTCCACACTCGATGGCGCAGACACGATGGAGAAAGCGCCAGCGCTGGTCTATTCGGTCAGCCTGAACCGCGAGGCCACGCCGACCGTCTCCCGCTCCACGCTGGCCATCAAGGCCGATGCGGCGCGGCGGCTCTTCAACATCTCGTGCAGCGACCTGGCCTGGGGAATCATCGACAGCGGCATCGACGCCTCCCACCCCGCCTTCCGCACGCGTCACGACAAGGACAATCTCAAGGATGTGCTCGACGAGCCTCCGTTCGTGAAGATGCCGAGCGGCAAGTGGGCCAATCACACGCGGGTGGTGGCCACCTATGACTTCACCCAGATCGACCTCCTGCTCGATCCGAACACCCCCAAGCAGCCGAAACGCATCGCGGACCTCCTCGATGATCCGAAAGTTGCCGATCAGGTTCGCACCGCGCTCGATGAGCTGAACAAGGGGCTTAGCGCCGGGCGGACGATCGACTGGAAAGTCGTGGCGCCGCTCCTGCGCATTCCGCACGACAACACGTACAAGCCGCCGGTTCACGACCACGGCACGCACGTCGCCGGCATCGTCGCCGGAGACTTGCGTGCGCAGGAAGCCGGCAACAGCACGCCGGGCGATCTGATCGGCGTCTGTCCCGACCTGAAGCTGTACGACCTGCGCGTGCTCGACGACGCCGGCCGCGGCGATGAGTTCGCGGTGATGGCCGCGTTGCAGTTCGTCCGCTATCTCAATTCGACGAATGACTACGTGGCCATCCACGGCGTGAACCTGAGCCTCTCCATCCCGCACGACGTCGCCAATTACGCCTGCGGACGAACGCCGGTGTGCGATGAGTGCGAGCGCGTCGTGTCCGCCGGCACCGTGGTCGTCGCCGCCGCGGGCAATCAGGGCTATCGCAAAAATGTGACCGAGGATGGAACGACCGAGACGTACAGCACCATCAGCATCACCGATCCCGGGAACGCGGAGCTGGTCATCACCGTGGGGGCGACGCATCGATACCGGCCGCATACCTACGGCGTCAGTTACTTCTCGAGCCGAGGGCCGACGGGAGACGGAAGGAGAAAGCCGGATCTGGTGGCGCCCGGCGAGAAGATCAGCGCGCCCCTCCCCGGCCCGCTCGTCGGCGTGAAAGACGGAACGAGCATGGCCGCGCCGCACGTGAGCGGCGCCGCGGCGCTGCTGATGGCGCGCTACAACGAGCTGGTCGGCCGCCCCGGGCGCATCAAGGAAGTCCTCACCTCAACCGCCACAGACCTCGGGCGCGAGCGCTATTTCCAGGGCGCGGGGATGCTCGACGTCCTGCGCGCATTGCAATCGGTGTAAGGAGATTTGAAATGGTTACCTTCGAAGCAGTTCGTGCAAAGTACGGCGATTCCATCCTGCTCCACTACGGCACCGACGCTAAGCCGCAACTGGTCATCATCGATGGCGGCCCGCCGGGCGTCTGGAAAGATTCGCTCCAGCCGCGTCTCGAGCAACTACGCGAGGAGCGTGGACTCGAAGAGGCCGACCCGCTCGACATCGCTCTGCTGATGGTCAGCCATCTCGATGAGGACCACATCAGCGGCGTTCTCAGTCTGATGCGGCTGCTCAAGCAGAAACGCGACGACCACGAAGCGCCGCCCTACAACGTGCGCAAGGCGTGGGTGAATACATTCGAGGATCTGACCGGCGAAAAAAAGGGCGGAGGCGCGTCCTTCGGCGCCGCCGACGCCGCCGCCCTCTCTGCTTCCCCTCTCGGCGAGGCACTGTCCCAGACCAAATCGGGCATCGAGCTGGCCAGCGTCGGCCAGGGACGCGAGCTACGCGATCTGATCAACGCCATGACTCTGCAGGGAAACATGCCCTTCAAAGGCCTGGCCACGGTCGACAGCAAGAACAATCCGGCGACGATCGAGGGGCTGAAGCTGACGGTGGTGGCGCCGTCACAGAAAAACATCGATGCGCTTCAGGCGGATTGGGAGAAGAAGGTCAAGGCTCTGCTGAAGAAAAAGAAGCCCGCCGAGGCGGCGGACTATATCGATAACTCGGTCTACAACCTCTCCAGCATCGTCGTTCTCGCGGAGATCGATGGCAAACGCATCCTCCTGACCGGCGACGGCCGCGGCGATCACACGCTCGAGGGCCTCAAGGCCAGGAAGCTGCTCGACAAGAACGGCAAGATCGAGGTCGACATCCTCAAACTCCCTCACCACGGCAGCGAACGCGACGTCGAAGTCGGTTACTTCAAGGCGATCCACGCGAAGCACTACGTCATCTCCGCAAACGGAAAATTCGACAACCCCGATCTGCCGACACTGAAGATGATCTCCGACGCCCGCAAAGGCGATGACAACTTCACGATCTGGCTGACGAATCCGACCGACGAGTTCGAGCTCCCCAACATCGGCAAAGGCGTCCAGAAGTTTTTCGACGCCGAGAAGAAGGCGGGCCGCAAGTACAAGGTGAATCAGCGGAAGTCGAAGGATCTGTCGGTGGTGATCGAGTTGTAGGCAACGGAGCGCTGGCGTCCGCGCCGGCTGGCTAGGCGGCGTCTCGCCGCCTCCCCGCCAGACTCCCTACATTCGTTGGTAACTCTCGGCGGCGAGGACGCCGCCGAGCCAGCCGGCGGGACGCCAGCGCTCCGTCGCGCTGTCAGCTCTCCACCAAACTCCGCAGCTGCCTGCTCGCCACCGTCAGCATGGCCAGATCCACCGTCTGCGCGGCTTTGAAGTCGGTCATCATCTGATCGATCCGCTCGACTTCGCGGGGGCGGGCGGAGAGCCAGGCGTCGACCGAGCCGCTGTCGGAGAGGACTCTTGAGGCCAGGGTGCTCTGGTAGTTGAAGAGATCGTCGACGGCGGCGGCGACGGCGGCTTTCTGCCACGGCGTTTCGGCGGCGATGGCGTTGCCGGCGTTGCGGAGGCGGTCGAGGCCGAAACGGGCGCCGACGGCGAAGTAGACGCGAGCCACATCCTGCACCGGACGGCCGGTGCGCGAGAGGCGGACGATGTCGAGCGCGGCTCCCATCACGCCGAGGCTGGCGATCCGGTAGGCGACCGACTCGGGGACGCCGTCCATCTCAAGCTCGCCCTGGCGGGCTTTGAGCGCGCCGAGGAGGGCGGCGGGGAGAATGTCGTTGAGGTTGTCGGAGATGCCGGCGATGGCGGGGCGGAACTCGCCAACGTACCGGGCGGTATCGAGCGATTCGTAGCCGCTGATCAGGAGCCAGTGCATGGCGCGCTCGAGCAGGCGGCCGACTTCGACCAGCATCTCGATCTGGACGCGCGCCGGAAGAACGTTGTCCTGCGATTCGATCTCCGACCAGAGCGAGCGAAGGTCGAACGACTCGCGGATGATGGTGAACGCCCTGGCCACGTCCGCGACCGGTTTGCCGGTCTCCTCGGTCATCTGCCAGACATAGGTCGGGCGGATGCGGTTGATGATGTTGTTGGTGACGTAGGTGCCGATGATCTCGCGCCGCAGCCGATGGCGCTCGATGGTGGCGCGGTAGGTCTCGCGCAACGGCTTCGGGAAGTAGATGACGAGGTCTTCGACGAGGAGCGGATCGTCGGGCAGATCGCTGGCCAGCAGGTCGGCGTAGAGCACGATCTTGCTGTACGCGAGCAGCACGGCCAGCTCGGGCCGCATCAGGCCGATATGCGCGGTATGGCGTTGCGTGATCGTCTCGTCGTCGGGCAACCCTTCGAGCGCACGATTGAGGCGGCCGGCGCGTTCGAGCGCGCGCATGAAACGGGCCTGCTCGTCGAGCACCGACTCGCCGAGGTGTTGCGTGAGCGAGATGGCCTGCGTCTGCTCGTAGTTGTCGCAGAGGACGAGCTGACCGACTTCGTCCGTCATCGCCGCGAGCAGCGTGTTGCGCTCCACGATTCCGGCCAGCTCGCCGCGCTCGATGGCGTCGTAGAGCAGGATCTTGATGTTGACTTCGTGGTCCGAGGTATCGACGCCGGCGGAGTTGTCGATGGCGTCGGTGTTGATGGCGCCGCCGCTCAGGGCGTATTCGATGCGCGCCTGCTGCGTGAACCCGAGGTTCGCGCCCTCCCCCGCCACGCGCACGCGCAGCTCGCTGGCGTCGACGCGGATGGCGTCGTTGGCGCGGTCGCGGGCGGCGGCGTGATCTTCGTCTGTCGCTTTGACATAGGTTCCGATGCCGCCGAGCCAGAGCAGATCGGCGCGGGCGTGGAGGATGGCCTTCATCAACTCCGCGGGCGCGAGGGTTTTCTTTTCGAGATCAAAGCAGCGCGCAACTTCGTCCGAGACGGTGACCGTCTTGGCGCTGCGCTCCAGAACCGCGCCGCCGGCGGACAGCAGCGCCGTGTTGTAGCCGTTCCAGTTGAGGCGTTGATCGAACAGGCGCTGCCGCTCGGCCAGGCTGGTGGCCGGATCGGGATTGGGATCGAGAAAGATGTGCGAGTGGTTGAACGCCGCGAGGAGTTTCGTGCAAGGTGAGAGCAGCATGGCGTTGCCGAAGACGTCGCCGGACATGTCGCCGACGCCGACGACGGTGAAGTCTTCTTTCTGGATGTTGACGCCGAGCTCGCGGAAGTGGCGCTTGACCGCCTCCCATCCGCCGCGCGCGGTGATGCCCATGGCCTTGTGGTCGTAGCCGGCGCTGCCGCCCGAGGCGAAGGCATCGCCGAGCCAGAATCCGTAGTCGGCGGAGATGGCGTTGGCGATATCGGAGAAGGTGGCCGTCCCTTTGTCGGCGGCAACGACGAGATACGGATCGTCGGCATCGCGGCGGACGACGTCGCGCGGCGGGATGACGTCCGCACCACGGAGGTTGTCGGTGATGTCGAGCATGCCGCGCAGCAAGGTCTGGTACGCGGCCACGCCTTCTTTCTGAAAGACGGCGCGCTCGCTGGAAGGATTCTTGACAACGAAGCCGCCCTTCGAGCCCATCGGCACGATGACGACGTTCTTGACGTTCTGCGCTTTCATCAGGCCGAGGATCTCGGTGCGGAAATCCTCGCGGCGATCCGACCAGCGGATGCCGCCGCGCGCAACTTTGCCGGCGCGAAGATGGATGCCTTCCATCGACGGCGAGTAGACCGAGATCTCGAACATCGGCTTCGGCAACGGCAGCTCGCGAATCGACTGCGAGTCGAGCTTGAACGAGAGATACGGCTTGCGATTGCCGCTGTCGTCGCGCTGGTAGTAGTTCGTCCGCAGCGTTGCTTCGATCAGCGTGAGGTAAAGCCGGAGGACGCGATCTTCGTCGGGGTTCTGCACGTGCTCGAGCGCGTCTTCGACCTGCGCGCGGATGGCGCCGGCGGCGAGATGGCGGCCGGTCACATTCGATCCGGCCATGCTGGCGCCGCGGAGCGTGGCCGCGCCGAGCGCGGGATCGAAATGCGTGACGAAGAGCTGGATGAGCAGGCGCGCAACGCCGGCGTGCGTGGCCAGCGTCTGCTGGATCAACTGCTCGCTGACGTTGACACCGATCTGGCGGATGTACTTGCTGTAGGCGCGCAGCACGACCACTTCGTGCCACTCCAGCTCCGCGGTGATGACGAGGCGATTGAAGCCGTCGTTCTCCGCTTCGCGGTTCCAGACGCGGACGAAGGTCTCCTGAAACTTCGGCTTGATCGGCCCGAGGTCGTCCTGCATCCCCTCGGCGTCGAGACTGAAGTCGCGGATGCGGACCGTGGCAGCGCCGAGCGGATGCACTTCGTACGGCTCCTCCGCCAGAACCTTCAGACCCATGTTTTCGAGCCGCGGCATGATCTCGGAGAGCGGCACCGGCGGACCGGAGTGAATGATCTTGCAGTGGAACTGGCGCTCTTCGCCGCGATGGCGATAGAGGTCGACCACGAGTTTGCCGGTGGCGAGCACTTCTTCGACGTGCTCGATGTCGTACATGGCCGCCTCGGCGTGGAAGCGCTCCATGTACGCGGCGGAAAACGCCTTCTTGTAGCGGCGCTGCAGCTCGATGCCTTCCTCTTCGCCGTTGCGATGGCAAAGCGCGTCGAGGAGCCGGTCGCCCCAGGTACGCGCGGCGTCAGCGAGGATCGCTTCGATCCGCTTCTCATCGATCTCCGGTATCTGGCCCGGCGTTGTCTTGACGACAAAAAGGATGCGCGCGAGCGGCGCGTCGGTGACGTATTCGTAGGTGGCGGTGTCGCGGCCGTTGAACTGTTCCTCGAGGATCTGCTTGGCCTTCTCGCGGAACTCGACCGTGTTCTGGTCGCGCGGCACGAAGACGTAGCAGGAGATGAAGCGCTCGAAGACGTCCTTGCGCGTGAAGAGCGCCACGCGATGGCGTTCCTGCAGCAGCAGAATGCCGCGGGCGATGTCGTAAAGCTGGGCGTCGGTGATCTGAAAAAACTCGTCGCGCGGGAAGGTTTCCAGGATGTCGACGAGCGCCTTGCCGTTGTGGCTGTGCGGATCGAGGCCGGCCCTTTCGATGGTTCGCGTCGCCTTGAGCCGCAGCATCGGGATCTCGCGCACGCTGCGGCTGTACGCGGCCGAGGTGAAGAGGCCGAGGAAGCGATCCTCGCCGGTGAGGTTGCCGTTGTCGTCGTAGCGCTTGATGCCGATGCGGTCGAGCGGCACCGGGCGATGGACGGTGCTGCGGCTGTTGGCCTTGGTGATGATGAGCAGGTCTTTCGTGCGGGCGTATTCGCTGAACTGCGGATTGAGCGGCGTGGCGCCGCGCACGGACGATTCGGCGCGGACGTCGCGAAGGATGCCGAGGCCGGTCTCGGGAACCGGCGGGAGGTAGTCCTGACCGCCGCGAGTCTCGAATCCGTAGCGCCGGAAACCGAGGAGGATGAAGTTGCCGTGATCGAGCCAGTCGAGGAAGGCGCGCGCTTCGGCGACCTCCTCCTGCGGCATCGGCAGCTTGGCGTGTTCCAGTTCGGCGATGTCGGAGCGCAGCTGCTGCCGCATGGCCTGCCAATCGGTCACGGCGGCGCGGACGTCGTGCAGAACTCTTTCGAGACCCACACGCATCGCCTCCAACTCGCTGGCGTCGGTCTCCTGATCGATCTCGACGTGCATGTAGGACTCGACGATGGCGTCGAGCTTCACTTCCTGCGTCGAGGTGAGCTCGATCCGCCGTCCCGCGGCATCGCGGCGAACGCGAACCACGGGATGAAGCAGCAGATGAATGTTGCGCCCCACGCGCGTGACCTCGGCGCTGATGGAATCGACGAGGAAGGGCATGTCGTCGTTCACGATCTCGACGACGGTGTGCTCGAGCCCCCACCCATTCTCTTCGGCGCCGGGGTTGAAGAGCCGGACCTTCGGCGAGCCGACGTTGCGCTGTTCGCCGAACTGCCAGAGCGAGAGAGCGCCGCCGAGAAGAGTCTCGAAGGCGGAGTAGATGATGTCGTCGGGCGCAACGAGGGCGAAGTAGCGCCGGACAAAGGCCTCTGCACTTTCTGCCTGCGCGTCGGCCACGCGCTTGCGCGCTTCGGAGGCAAGCCGCTCGACGAGATCGGCCTTGCGCTGCTCAGGGGTCATGGTCATTGAATGCGGCTCCTGCGACTGCGGGCGCGGATCATATCGCGAGGAAATCGGAACCGGTCTGTGACGGCGGGCGACTGCCATCCTTCCATCCTTGATGGTACTGTGCGAGCAGGCGGTCGTTTTGCATTCAGGGCATTGCAAATCATCATCACCGAGAACGGAGAGAACATGTCGATGGCGTCAGAGAGGGAAGCGAAAGTGCCGAGATCATCGATCGTGATGAAGGCGATCGATGCGAAGACATTCACGGAATTGCAGTCGTTCGTCAAAGATTTGGAAAGCCGCCCGACCGAACGACTGCTGCGCGACCTCCCCGACCTGGTGGCCCTTTCGGAAGCGAAGGCCGAGATCATCACCTACGTCATCGCCACGAAGTTCCGCCACGCGAATGCGGAAGAACGCACGACGATCCGCGAGAGTGTTCAGGCGACGTCCGACCGCCTCCCGCACGGTGAAGAGCGCTCACGCGTTCTGGACATCCTCGACCGGCTGCGCGGTTTTTCGAGCTGACCATCGAACCGTGATGCTCGCCGGAAGAGTGTCGCACTCTCCGGCGAGCCTCGTCCGTTGCGCGGCCACGGCCGCAACCCGAATCAGCCGCCTCAGTGAGGAACGGGCTTCGGAGGTGTGTTGTCGCAAATGCCGTAGGTAATCGTGACCATGATCGCCAGGTTCGTGTGCGGGCCGGTGCCTACGGCGACGGTCTTGAACTGATAGGCGTTCGCGACCTTCCGCTTCGTGCCACACATCTCAACGTGTGCGGCGGCGGCCTGTGACGCGGCGGCAAGGATCGTGTTTTGCTCCGCAATCGAGAACTTGGCCTCGTTCGATCCGGACCACAGCGGCTGAGGATGCGCATACGTCGACGGGCAGGCCGCACTATTGCCGTTGCAGGGCGGCGTGACCCAACAGCGGGTGACTTTCGTCAGTTCTGCTCCGATGTCCTTCACCGAAACACCCGCCGTCCGTTTGCAGAAGTCGATGCCAAAGAGCTGAATGGATACTGCCGCGATCAGGCAAGGAACAGCGAGCGTAGCGAGCAGGGGAACGCTTCTGAGCTTTTTCATGACTACCTCCGATGAAGTAGTGCCTCACGGCGCCCAACCGTTACGCGAGCGGAATGCTCCCTCTCAGAACGCCGCCGGCTCCTGGTACGTCCCGAAGACATCGCGCAACGCGTCGCTGATCTCCCCGACGCTGGCGTAGGTCTTCACCGCGTCGATGAGGAACGGCATGGTGTTGACGCTCGGATCGGCGGCGGCGTTGCGAAGAGCCTGCAGCGAATCCTGGACCTTCGCTGAATCGCGTGTTGCGCGGATCTTGTTCAGGCGCTCGATCTGCTCGCCGGCCACCGATTCGTCGATGTAGAGAATCTCGTACGGATCTTCGGTCTCCATCTGGAAGGCGTTGAGACCGACCACGATCTTTTCTCCGGAATCGACAGAGCGCTGGAACTGATACGCCGCGTCCCAGATCTCGCGCTGCGGGAAGCCGGCCTCGATCGCCTCGACCATGCCGCCGAGGGAGTCGATTTTGGCGATGTAATCGAAGCAGCCCTGCTCCATCTTGTTGGTCAGCTCCTCGATGAAGAACGAACCGCCGAACGGATCGACGGTGTTGATGACGCCCGATTCGTGGGCAATGATCTGCTGCGTGCGGAGGGCGATGCGTGCCGCGGCCTCCGTCGGAAGGGCCAGCGTCTCATCGAGCGAATTCGTGTGCAGCGACTGCGTGCCGCCGAACACCGCGGCCAGCGCCTGGATGGTGACCCGAACGATGTTGTTGTACGGCTGCTGCGCGGTGAGCGAACAGCCGGCCGTCTGGGTGTGGAAGCGGAGCTGCCACGACCGCGGATCCTTTGCGCCGTAGCGGTCGCGCATCACTTTCGCCCAGACGCGTCGCGCGGCACGGAACTTGGCCACTTCTTCAAACAGGTCGTTGTGCGAGTTGAAGAAAAACGAGAGGCGCGGCGCGAATTCGTCGATGTCCAGGCCGGCCCGGACTCCGTACTCGACGTACTCCATCCCGTCGCGAAGCGTGAAGGCCAGCTCCTGCAACGCCGTCGAGCCGGCTTCGCGGATGTGATAGCCGCTGACCGAGATCGGGTTGTACTTGGGAACGTTTTCCGAACAGAACCGGAAGGTGTCGGTGATCAGCCGCATCGAGGGACGCGGCGGGAAGATGTACTCCTTCTGGGCGATGTACTCCTTGAGGATGTCGTTCTGCAGTGTGCCGGAGATTTTCTTCCAGTCCGCTCCCTGCTTCTCGGCGACGACGAGATACATGGCCAGCGCGATCGGACCGGTGGAGTTGATGGTCATCGAGACCGTCACGTCCTCGAGGTCGATGCCGTCGAAGAGCGTTTCCATGTCCGCCAGTGTGTCGACCGCCACACCGCATTTGCCGACTTCGCCGGCGCTGAAGTGATGATCGGAGTCATAGCCGTAAAGGGTCGGCAGATGGAAGGCGGTGGAGAGGCCGGTCTGGCCCTGCGAGAGCAGGTACTTGAATCGCTCGTTCGTCTGCGCGGCGCTGCCGAAGCCGGCGAACTGGCGCATGGTCCAGAGCCTGCCGCGATAGCCGCCGGGGTGAATGCCGCGCGTGTACGGGAACTGGCCGGGGAAGGTGATGTCGCGATCGAAGTCGAGATCGGCAACGTCGGCCGGCGTGGCCAGCGGATTGATCTCCATCGCACTTACGGTGGTGAAGTCTTTCTTCCAGGCAGGTTTTTTCGACGCTGCGTCCCGCCACTGCGCCGCTTCTTTGCGGACCACGCCGAGGGCCTCGGCAGAAAAGAGCGGGAGCTGATCGCCCTCGGCGCTCAGAACGGGAGGAACCACTGCACGCTGCGGAATGTCGATTTCGTTTCGGCTCATATCAGATCCATCTCCCGGTTCCAGTCCGGTCTTCTTTTCTCGAGGAATGCGGCCAGCCCTTTCTGCGGCTCGCCGGTGGCAAAGAGGCGGGCAAATGCAAACCGCTCGGTCACGTCGCCGCCTCGGCCGCGAATCAGGGCCGCCGCCTCGTCGAGCGCGAGCGTGCTGCGCCCGCCGATCCAACCAGCAAGCCACTCTACCGGATCGGCTCCGAAAGGAACAAGCGCGTCTGCCAGCCCATGCCTCACTGCGTCGGCCGCATTCATCGTCGTTCGATCAAGCAGATGCAGCAGATACGCCACGCGTGCGCCGATGCGCCCGATCGCTCCGCTCCATGCCTGGGGCGAGTCGATGAGGAGCGTGGCGTTCTCCTCGATCGCCAGCCAGTCGCAGTGAAGGGCGGCGGCGAGGGCGTGACCTCGGAGTGTGCCGGTGGCAAGGGCGATGGTCAGTTCGCGACTTGAGGCGATGGCTTCAATTTCTGCCGTTTGCAGATCAGCAGAGGTGAGAAAAATCATGCGAGACGGAGCGGGATGTATCGGCTGACGATGTCAAACACCTTGTCGCCCGTGATCAGAGTTGCATCGAGATCGATCGCGCACTGCGCCACATGAGCGTCCGGGATCGTCAGATTCACCCCATGGGCGGCCAAATCGCGGCGAAGGTCGCCGACTGCGATCCAATGACAAAGATTGGTCTCGTGGAGTTTCAAGATGGGTAACAGTTCGGCAATTGCGGCGGTTTCCTTCGCCCTTGTCGCGCCGCTGACAAGCTCGGAGATCACGAGTGGCGGAACGATCAGAAGCTCTTCAGCCAGCGCCAGATCCAAGGCAGGAACGCTGCGGCCATTGACGCGATCGATGAGAACGGACGTGTCAGCTATTGCGACCACGAAGCTCATCCAAGTCAATATCCAAGTGAATCTTGCCAGCCCACTTTTTAAACCAAGCGGCTATTCTCTTTTGCCGTTGACGATCGTACTCCTGGAGAACGGTCGGTGGCCGCGTACTGGTCGGCTGTATGCGCACTTCAAGCTCCTCGCTCACAACGCTCGCCTTCGCCATATCGCCATCATAAACGCCGCTCCTCTGCTCTTCAATCCTTCTTCGCGACAAGCAAAAGTCCCGGTCCGAACGGGATGAACGAGAAGAGACGATCGAGGGAGAAGATGGCGCGGACGGCGTTCACCAGCATCCGCGATCGGCCGGCGCGCGCTACGGAGCGTAGAGCGGCGTCGTCCTGAATGGCGCGCCGCGCCCGGCGCTTGTTCATCGGCAGGATGATCAGCGTGTCGTAGACCAGCACGATGGGAAAGCCCCAGAACACCGCCTTCGCGATCGACATCGAACGGTTTCGAAAGAGTGCGCTGAGTTGTTCGCGGGTATACCGGCGGCGATGCTCGTAATAATCATCGCTCTTCGTCCAGAGCACCTGCAGCGCCGGCACGGTGGCGATACAAGTGCCGCCGGCGGCGAGAACACGAGAGATCTCGCCGGCGGCTGAGGCGTCATCGTCGAGATGCTCGAGGGTCTCGCCGGTTGTCACGCCCTCGAAGGCACCTTCCCGAAACGGGAGCCGGGTCAGGTCGCCGATGACGACGGGGATACCGAGGGTTCTCTTCACATGGACGGCGGCATCGAGCGAGTAATCGATCCCAATGACGTCGTACCCGCGCTCCTGCATCCGCCCCGCGAGCTGGCCGAGGCCGACGGCGGCGTCGAGAATCCGGGCGCCGGGAGAGAGTTTCTCCACCTCCCGGGTGATGATGCCGAGGCGATATTCGTGCCGGGGGCCGAACATCTCGGGCTGGGTTCCCCAAGCATGGGTTTGGGACGGTTCGTTGCGCACAGAGGGGCGTCTAGTGTACCCTTCGACCACATCGAAACCCAACAAACGGAGGACGTTCTGCGTCGGATCCCTTTTTTACTCGCAATGGCGGCCACAATTATTGTGCCCTCCGCATTTGCTGAACAAGGCGGACACGCCAAACCACCGGCCTCCGCGACTCTGAGCTGGACCAGCCGCGTCAAAGACACGTTCGGTCCCGGCGACGGCAAAACCCGCAGCTATTCGCTTACGCAATATAACTTCGACGTCTCGGCCGACGACATCGGCGGCAGCAACTTCCGTGGACACGGCGGACCCAGCAACGTCAGCCTCATCGTCGGATCGAAAGACCCCTCGAAGTTCAAGAACCCAGACATCTTTCTCGCCTTCACCACGGACAACACCAGGTTTTTTGCACCCGGAACTCACAATGTCACCTCGGGCACGGGAACGCAGACCGGTGAGAATGCCGCATCTTCCGTGCACTTCACTCCCACGATTGGTCCCTGCCCCAGCGTTGACACGAAGGGAACATTCACCGTCACGAAAGCTCTCTTCGAGTTTCACGTAACCAGCGTCGGCGTTCTGTATCACCCGATGATCCTTCAGATTCACTTCGACCTGCGTTGCGACGAGACGGCCGGAGTTTTCACGGGCGACTTCATCATGACGGACAAGACGTTTGGCACCGGCTGGACGACCTTCGCGGGAAGTTTGACCGGAAGCGGCGACGGTAGTGGTGACGGTACCGGCGACGGATCCGGCGGCACACCACAGCCGCTACCACCGGGACCGATCGTCGTCCTCCCCGACTCGGCCATCTCCACACCGCCGGTCATGGCAAATTCGACGTCGACCACCGTGCCGTTCACGACATTCATCCCGACGAACGTGACCAGCGACGTGACGCTATCGACGACGACGGATGCGGAGGACCTCATTGCATCGATCTCTCCAGGCGTCATTCCGCTCGGAGGCTCCGGCGATGCCGTCCTGACGATTCGAACGACGCCGACGACGCAGGCCGGCATTCACACGGTCACCATCACCGCGTCCGACGGTGTCACATCAAATTCCGCCTCGGTCTTCGTCACCGTCACCTGCGATCCGCCGTTCATCCTCGGCATCGATCAGCCCAAGAGCACGACGGTTTCGCCAGGCAGACCTGCCCTGCTCTCGGTTAGGGCATCCGGCAGCGGTCCGTTCACCTATCAGTGGTTCACAGGATCGACCGGCCTGGTCAACTTCCCGCTGGCCGGCGGCACGACGCCGAACTTCACCACCTCGGCACTCAACGACACGACGCAGTACTGGGTACGCGTCACCAATCCCTGCGGCAGCGCAGACAGCCAGACCGCCACGATCACCGTGTCGGCCGGCGCCAAACCGACTCGCCGCTGATCCCATCGACATCGAAGAACTGCAAACGCCCGGACGAAATCCGGGCGTTTTGCTTTTAAGATTCAGACATCCGAGGAGATCGCTATGAGACTTCGCCAGGCAATCGCATTCCTCTTCTTTCCTCTTATCGCTTCCGCGCAGACCGCCACACCGCCGCCACCATCGACCTGGAACTTCGTCGTGGCCGGCGATTCGCGCAACTGCGGCGATGTGGTCATGCCCGCCATCGCCGCGGGCGCGAGCAAGGATGGCGCGAAGTTCTATTGGCACCTCGGCGATTGGCGCGCCATCTACACCTTCGATGAGGACATGCAGCAGGCCGCGGTCGTAGCGAAGAAGCCGCCGCTTCAGTTGCAGAACTATCTGCTCGCCGCGTTCCAGGATGCCATCGACAATCAGATCAAGCCCTTCGAGAAACTCGGCATCCCGGTCTACGCCGGCATCGGCAACCACGAGACGATCTGGCCGATAACGCGCAAGGCGTTCGTCACCGCGTTTTATGGTTCCCTCAACATGCCTGCCATCCGCGACCAACGCGTGAAAGACGATCCCTACACCTTTCAGGCGCCGGTCCAGCCGTACTTTCACGTCGTCAACGACGGGATCGATTTCATCTACCTGGACAATGCCTCGTGCGAAATGTTCGACGAACAGCAGATGACGTGGCTGACGGCGTTGCTGGACCGCGATGCGGCCACTGCCGCCATCAAGACCATCGTCGTCGGCATGCATGAGGCGCTGCCCGACAGCCGTTCGTGCGGCCACAGCATGAGCAACTATCCCCGAGGACGCGACACCGGCCGGCGCGTTTACCACCTCCTGCTCGAGCTGCGCGACAAGTATCAGAAGCAGGTTTATGTCCTGGCCAGCCATTCTCACTTCCTGATGGATAACGTCTACGACACCGCCTACTGGCGTTCCAATGGCGGCATTCTCGACGGCTGGATCGTCGGCACCTCGGGTGCCGTGCGCTACGAGTTGCCCGACGGCATCGCGCCGGGACCGAACGTGAAGACCGGTGTCTACGGCTACCTGCTGGGCACCGTGAACCCGGCGACAGGCTCGATCTCGTTCAAATTTCGCGAGCTGACTCCGAGCGACGTCCCGCAGGATGTGATCGATAAGTATTCGGCCAGCTTCGTCAAGGATTTCTGTTTCGCCGGAAACCGCGACCCGAGGAAGCAGCACAGCAACTGCCCGCCGATGGGTCAGTGCACGCCATAAGGCGCCGATCAGTTCTGCAAATCGCTCGGCACCCGGGACATCCAGGACAGTACGACGTCGGCCTCGGCGAGGATCCGTCCGGTCGCGTCGAGCAGCGCTTCGCGTTCGCGTTCGGTGAGATCAGGCTCCTCCTGAATGATCCGCGCCAGCCCACGTACGTTGTCGACGATTCCGATGATCTTCGTGACGATGAGATTCGAGAGCAGAACCGTATGGACCTGATGCATTCATTGAAGGAGTAGCAGCACCCCGGAAAATCTCCCCTGCCGACCGTCGCCGGAAAAAGCAAGAGGGCCGCGTTTCCGCGGCCCTCGATCAGGATCGTTTGGAGCGGGCAACCGGACTCGAACCGGCGACATCAACCTTGGCAAGGTTGCACTCTACCAACTGAGTTATGCCCGCGAAGACGGCGAAGATTAGTCAGCGATCCGGATGCTGTCAAGCTCG
>Ga0157378_10000392_pt1 | contig 43135 bp, 47 predicted proteins | sample M65metaG_FD_115309 | JGI IMG/M metagenome (GOLD analysis project Ga0157378, IMG submission 115309) | Miscanthus rhizosphere microbial communities from Kellogg Biological Station, Michigan, USA - M6-5 metaG | ecosystem: Host-associated > Plants > Roots > Rhizosphere > Soil | place: USA: Michigan... | reverse complement strand
CGTGGCCGCGGATTGCAACTGATCGAAGCGCACATGGACGAGGTAAGCATCTCGACGTCGTCGGGCGGCGGAACCACCATCCACATGGTCAAATACGAGAAGAAAGAATCATGACTGAGGAACTGAAAGTCGCGGTCGACCGCAAGACGAACGGTGCGGTGCTCTACACGAAGGGCTACATCAACAACGTCGGCGGCGAAGAGATCGCCAACCGGGCCTACGAGTTGATGGATGCCGGCGTGCGCACGCTCCTGCTCAACCTGCGCGAAACGAAAATCGTCAACTCCATCGGCATCAGCATCCTCATCGAGATCATCGAGAAGATGATTGACAAGGGTGGCACCATCGCCTTCTGCTGCCTCACACCGGTCATCCACAAGACCTTCCAGATCATGGGATTGGCCAACTACGCCCGCATCTTCGAAAACGAAGAGGCGGCGATGACGGAACTGGGGTTGTAGGTAATCGGTTACTGGGTTGCTGAGTTGCTCGGTGGTGATTCACCCAGCAACCCAGTAACTCAGCAACCCTCGTCACTGCTATCCTTCCACCCTCCTCATGTCTCCCCTCGCTCACCATTTCGCGGAGTTGCTCCACGACCTGCAGCAGCTCGAGCGGGCGTCGCTCCCGTCGCACGGGGCGGTGATCTTCGACGCCTTCAACAAGCACACGCCCTTCGACGTCGGCGCCGTCTACATGCGCGACGGCCGAGGGGCCGGGATGCGTCTGGCGGCAAAGTCGGGCCAGTGTGTGGCGCCGGAGATCCTCGAGCTCGAAAACTGGGATGGGGAGTTGCCGCTCGATCCTGCGCCGCGTCACGTGATCCCGATGCGCACCGCCCGCGACCACTTCGGCGTGGTCACGCTCGCCGGCGACACCGCCTCGGACGAAGATCTGCAGATGCTCAACGCCGCCGGCTCGTACGCGGCGTCGCTGATCAGCAATCACCGCCTCTCCCAGGAAATGCGCGAAGGCGATTTCCAGCTCAAGTACCGCCTATGGGAGCTGGAGTCGCTCTACGACATCGGCCTCTCCATCGCCGGTACGCTGAACATCGACGCCCTCGCGGACGAGATCCTTTTCCGCATGATCTCGCTCATCAACGCCCGCCGCGCGGCGCTCTTCCTTCGCGACGGCGACAAGTTCCGGGTCTACCGTTCCTTTGGCGATACCCGTTCCGATTTTCTCGATGACGAGATCACCGACCGCGTCGTCGCCGCCGGGGAGGCCCTGACCTTCGAAGACGCCTCGGAGTGCATTTTCCCCGGCTGCATCGCCACGGTGGCCGTTCCGATCAAAGGCAACAACGCCGTGATCGGCGTCCTCGCCGCCGGCGATCGCGAGACGCGCGAAGGGGACGTCGGCGCGTTCGAGGCGAACGAACTGCGGCTGCTCTCGCTCTTCGCCAACCAGGTCGCCATCGCTCTTGAGAATGCCCGGCTGCACAAGGAAGCGCTGGAGAAGCAGGCCATGCAGCGCGAGCTGGACCTCGCAGCGACGATCCAGAGCGACATTCTGCCGAAGTCGATTCCAGTGGTCGAAGGCATCGAGCTGGCGGCGCTCTCCAAACCGGCCAAACAGGTCGGCGGCGACTACCACGCCTTTTTCCAGCGCGAGGGAACGCTGACCGCGATCGTGGCCGATGTCTCCGGCAAGTCGATGCCGGCGGCGTTGCTGGTCTCCGCCTTTCACGCCGCCGTGCAGCTGCTTTTCGCCGAGGGGCGGGAGCTGGGGGATATCGCAACGGAGCTCAATCGGCACATCCACAGCTGGTCGGCCGAGAACAAGTTCATCACCATGATCATCGCCACCATCGATCCGGAAGCGGAGACAATCCAGTTCATCAACGCCGGCCACAATCCCTGCTACGTCATCACCGGCGATCGTATCGAGCTGCTCCGTTCCCACGGTCTCCCGATCGGAATCCTCGGCTCGTCGAAGTACATGACCCAGACCCGCCCGTTCCCGGCCGGATCCACCGTCGTCCTCTACAGCGACGGCATCTGCGAAGCCGAAAACGCCGCCGGCGACGAATGGGGCAACGAAGCCTTCGAGCAGCTCCTTGCCCAACACGCCAACTCCTCGGCCAGCGCCGTCCGCGACGCCATCGCCGAAGCGGTCGACGCCTTCGTCGCTGACGCTCCACAGAAGGATGACGAGACGCTGGTCGTGGCGCGAACGGCAACGGCGTAGCGCCGGCGGCCGCGCCGGCTGGACCGCCGCCGGCTCGGCGGCGGTTCCCATTGCCAGCGAGCCGCTGGCGATACGGCCGTCGAGCCGACGGCGCTACGCTTACTTCCCCTCGAACCTCGGCGGCCGCTTCTCGAAGAACGCCGCCATCCCTTCGCCGGCGTCGCTGGACAGAAACGCGCGGACTTGGTGCTCGCTCTCGACTTCGACTTGCGCCCGGAGCGTGTTCGTGCGCGATGCGGCCAGCGCTCGTTTGATGTCCGCGATCGCCAACGGCGGCCCCTCCGCGATTGCGCGCGCGAGATTTGTTGTCTGCGACGGCAGATCATTAAGCGACACGACACGGTCGATCAGCCCGATCGACAGCGCTTCCGCCGAGTCCACCATTCGTCCCGTCATCAGCATCTCCAGCGCGCGGCTCGGGCCAACCAGCCGAGGGAGGAACCAGGTTCCGCCCCAATCGGGATGGATGCCGATGCGGACGAAGGTCTCGCCGAGCTTTGCGGTCTCCGAGGCGATGCGATAGTCGCAGGCCAGCGCCAGATTGCAGCCTGCTCCGGCCGCGATCCCGTTCACCGAGGCGATGACCGGCTTGGCCATCTCGACGATGGTGGTCACCACGTCGCGGCCGGCATCGAGCAGTTTCCGGAAGGCTTCCACGTTGCCGGCTTTCTGCAGGCCCGACATGTACTCGACGTCGCCACCGGCGCAGAACGCGCGGCCGGCTCCCGTGATCACCACGACGCGGCAATCCGGATCGCCCGCCGCGGCGCGCAATGCCGCCAGCAGGTCCTCCCGCATCGTTCCGCTGAACGCGTTCAGCTTTTCGGGGCGGTCGAGGGTAATGGTGGTGACGTGGTTGTCGGTTTCAGTGCGGATCATCGTTTCTAACTATAAAGTGGAACCGATGAAGCGTCTCCTCACCTGGCTCCTCTACGCCACCATCCCCATCGCCATCGCCCTGCAGTTCGCACACGCGAATCTGGTGTGGGAGTTTGTCTTCGCCTGCGCGGCGGTGCTGCCGCTGGCGGCGTGGATCGGTTCGAGCACGGAGCAGCTCGCGCATCGGATGGGGTCGACCTACGGCGCGCTCTTCAACGCCACCTTCGGCAACTTCGCGGAGATGGTCATTGCCATCTTCGCCATCCGGGCCGGACTTCCCGGTGTGGTGCGGGCTTCGTTCGCCGGATCGATCGTCGGCAATCTTCTGTTCGTGGCCGGTCTTTCGATGCTGATCGGCGGCTGGAAGCATCCCACGCTCAAGTTCAACGCCCTGGCCGCCGAGTCGCAGGCCGGGCAGCTCATTCTCGCGGTGGCGGCGTTCCTCGTTCCGGCGCTTTTCTTTCGATCGGCGCAATCCGCGCATCAGCCGGAGCTCATTCATCAGGTGTCGATCGGCACCGCCGTCATCCTCATCGTCGTCTACATCCTCGGGTTGTTCTTCTCGTTCAAAACCCATAAGGACAGGCTCACTGCCGTCGTCGACGCGCCCGAAATGGCGGAGGAAGATGCCTGGAGCGTCAAGCGCGCCGTCGGGCTCCTTCTCTTCGCCAGCGTGCTGATGAGCATCGTCGCCGAGGGATTGGTCGAGGCGGTGGGCGCGGCGGGGAAGGCGTGGGGGATGAACGAAGTCTTCCTCGGCTTCGTCGTGCTGGCGATCGTCGGCAACGCCGCCGAGCATTCGACCGCGGTGCTGCTGGCGGCGCGCAATCAAATGGATACGGCGCTCAACATCTCCATGCAGTCGAGCGTACAGATCGCATTATTCGTCACGCCACTGCTGGTTTTTCTCTCGTATCCGCTCGGCCATCCGCTCGACCTGCTTTTCTCGCCGTTCGAGATGCTCGCCGTCGGCCTTTGCGTGGCCATCTTTTCTTACCTGGTCATGGATGGGGAGACCAATTGGTACGAAGGGATTCAGCTTCTCGCCGTCTACGCCATCATCGCCGTGGCGCTTTACTTCCTGCCTGTAACTCCGCAACCGGTGCACTGACCGCTCGGCAATCGGCCCGATTTTGGGCCAAACGTCACACAGTCGCGCTCGTTTCCACGTAGGATTGCCGGCCGTGAAAGCATCGCAAATCGGTCGTCCGTACTTTTTTGAAATTTTCACGCTATGCAACTTCGCAGTGCTGCTGGTTGCATTGCGCGGAATCACGCGGATGCCGTTGCGGACGCTCGACTCTCTGCCGGTCTCCATCGCCATCGGATTCGTCCTCCAGGCTCTCGTCGGCGCCTGCATCCGGCTCGCGTTCGCCGTGCGCCGCGGCAACGCGCGGGAGTTGCTGGCGACCTATCGATCGGCGCGCTGGATCGTAGACACGTTCCGGCTGGCCATCTTCGGCGGACTTTGGGCACACACCTACAGCTGGATCAAGCTGGTCACCCCCATGCTTCATCCGCGGCTTTTCGATCAACAGCTCTGGAATCTCGATCGGGTCCTTTTCTTCGGCTTCTCACCCAACATCTTTTTTCTGACACTCTTCTCCAAGCCCGAGGCGCTGCAGGTGATCGACTGGATCTACGCGATCGGCTTTCTGGCCAGCGTGAACGTCATCGGAACCTACTTCGCCTCGATCCCGGACCATCGCATACGCATCGCCTTCATGAACGCCAATGCGTTGCTGTGGCTGGTCGGCGCCTGGCTCTACGAGGCCGTGCCGTCGCTCGGTCCCGCCTATCGTTTCCCCGAAGTCTGGCTGCCGATGGCCAGGCTCCTCGAGAGGACTCAGCACTTCCAGCGCCTGTTGATGTCGAACTACAAGGCGCTCCTTTCGGCGCCGTCGAAAGCGCCGCAGGCCATCAACATCCTCTTCGGCGTGGCCGCCTTCCCCAGCCTTCATGTCGCCTTTCAGGTGCTGGCCTTCCTGTGGATGCGCCGTCTGACGAGGTGGGGCGGGATCGTCTTCGGCTCCTTCGCCATCTTCATCTTCATCGGATCGATCGTCACCGGCTGGCACTACCTCATCGACGGCATCGCCGGCGCCGCACTGGCGTGGCTGTGCTACACCGCTTCGCAGCGCGTTCCCGCAATACGCGCCTGATTCCCGGCGTTTTCCACGCCGTGCCCACGACCTCGGAAAGACAGACAGCGCTCGGTGAAGTCCTGGCCATCAGGACGGCCGAAGGCGCGCCGGAGCTGTACGACAAACTCGAAAACAAAGCGGTGCGCTGCTATTCGTGCGGCCATCGCTGCAAGATCCTCAACGGTCTCAACGGCATTTGCAAAGTCCGCTACAACGAAGACGGCGTGCTGCGCGTCCCGCGTGGCTATGCCGCCGCGCTGCAAGTCGATCCCATCGAGAAAAAGCCGTTCTTCCACGCCTATCCCGGCGCCCTCGCGCTCTCGTTCGGCATGCTCGGCTGCGACTACCACTGCGGCTACTGCCAGAACTGGGTGACGTCGCAGGCGTTGCGCGATCCCGTTGCCGGCGCTGCCCCAATCGACATCGAGCCGGCCGAGTTGGTGAAGCTAGCCATACGCCACGGCGCGAAAGTGATCACCTCCACCTACAACGAGCCGCTCATCACCTCGGAGTGGGCCGTCGAGATTTTCAGGGAAGCCAAACGCGCGGGTCTGGTTTGCTCGTACGTCTCGAACGGCAACGGAACCGAGAAGGTGCTCGACTACATCGCTCCCTACGTCGATCTCTACAAGGTCGATCTCAAAGGTTTCTCCGACGCCCACTACCGCGACCTCGGCGGCACGTTGCAGCCAGTGCTCGACACCATCAAAGGTTTGAAACAGCGCGGCATCTGGGTCGAGATCGTGACTCTGGTCGTGCCCGGCTTCAACGATTCCGACGAGGAGCTGACGAAGATCGCCGAGTTCTTGGCGAGCGTCGATCGCGACATCCCCTGGCACATCACCGCGTTTCACCAGGACTACAAGATGACCGGCAACGCCAACACCTCGGCGCGGCAACTCCTGCGCGGCTACGAGATCGGCCGCCGCGCCGGCTTGCGTTTCATCTATCCCGGCAACATCCCCGGCGCCGTTGGCGATCTGGAGAGCACGCACTGCCCGTCGTGCGACGCCGTCGTCATCGGCCGCATCGGTTTACGCGTCACCTCCTATCGATTGAATGACGGTCACTGCCCCGATTGCGGCGCGCGCGTTCCCGGCGTCTGGGATGGCGATGCGGCCGTTGGCGGAAGCGGCGTTCCCCGGCCGGTGTGGCTCGCATGAAACGAATCTTGGCGATCGTCCTCGGCGCGATGTTCATCGCCTCATCGCTCGTTGCCCAGACTCCGGCGCCTCCGAAGCCGCCGAGCATCGGCTGGGTCGGCACGATGATGACCAGGCACGACCAGCTGCTGTATGTGAGAGTCCGCAACGAGATTCCTGCCGGCGTGGAGCCGGCGAAGTATCCGAACGTGATCCAGATGCACTGGAAGTACGTTCCCGACAGCAAAGATATGCCGACCGATCGCGAGCTCTCCCGGATCGAAAAGCTGGAGGCGGACATCGATCCGATCCAGGGCGACCGTGCCGGCTATCTGATGATGATCGTCACCGGCAACGGCGAACGAACCTGGCTCTGGTACGTCGCCGATCCGAAGGCGTTCGGCGACGAGTTGAATCGCCTGATCCCGAACCATCCATACCCGATCACCCTGAACGCCACCGGCAAGGAACCCGATTGGACGACGTACCGGGCGATGAGGGTGAAGGTTCATTAAGGTTGCCAGGTTGCCAGGTTGCCGAGTTGCCGCGGATTTCTGTTCGGCAACCTGGCAACTCGGCAACCCGGCAACCGCATTTGTTAGAGTGCGCCGCTGATGAACGAAACCTTTATCGAAGTTCTCCGCGTGGCCGACGTCCCGGTCGGCCGCATCCGGGCCGTCAAAATCGACGACCGCAGCGTGGCCATCTCGCACACGGCCAGCGGGTTCTTCGCTACCGACAACACCTGCCCGCACCGCGGCGGACCGCTGGCCGAGGGGGATTTGATCGGGGATGAGATTGTCTGTCCCTGGCATCTCTGGGGATTCGACGTCCGCAGCGGTCTCTGTCCCGGCAACGCTGAATTCACCATTGCCACGCACGAGGTCAGGATCGACAGTGATCGCATCCTCGTCAAACTCTCGCCGGTGCGCGAAACGTCGGGCGCACTGTGAATCCGAAACCACTCCGCCATGTAGATGTCTTTTCGAGCGCCGGCAAGCTCGAGGCGCTCTATCGCGATCTGCAGGATCCCGCAGCCGTGGCCGTGGTCTGCCACCCGCACCCCCTCGGCGGCGGCACGCTGCACAACAAAGTGGTCTTCCGCGCCGCCCGGGGACTGGAGGCCGCCAACGTGGCCACGCTCCGTTTCAACTTCCGAGGAACCGGAAACAGTGCCGGTCATCATGAGGAAGGGGAAGGGGAGCAGGGCGACGTCGTCGCCGCCATCGACTGGCTGATCAAGAAGCATCCCGGCAAGAAAGTCATCGCCGGCGGCTTCTCCTTCGGCGCTTGGGTGGCCTCGCGCGCCGCCTGCGAGATCGCCGCGGTCGATGCGCTCTTCCTCATCGGCACTCCGGTCAACAAGTACGACTTCGGCTATCTCCGTTCGTGTGAGAAACCGATGCTGATTCTGCACGGCACGCAGGACGAGTTCGGCGACGTCGACAAGATCGAGAAACTGAGCCAGCAGATCCGCAACGCCGAGACCATGATCATCACCGGCGCCGATCACTTCTTCACCAAGCAGCTCGATTCCGTCGAAGAGACGCTGCGCATCTGGGCCACCGGGATCATCGAGGGATAACTTACAATTTCGGCATGCGATACGTCCGTGCCGAAGACCGTCCTCCCAACGGCGACGCCCCTCCGGGAGGTCATGTCGACCCCTCGCCGATGCTCGGTACCTGGTTCGCCACCGACAAGCAGTCCGCGGGCGTGGTGAAGCTGGAACTGGCCCAGCGCGATGGCGCTTTCATCGTGCGCGCGTTCGGCGCGGGGAGTCCGGAACCGGTCGATTGGGGCGAAGTGCCGGCCATCGCCTACGCCAAGAGCGTCATGTCGGATGAAGGAATGGCCGTCAGCGCCGCGTACGATTTCGGATTCCTGGAAAGCCTTCTGGCCGCGTACAGCAAAGGCGGCATCCTCGTGCTCGACACCTTCAACACCTTCAAGGACGGCAGCGGACGTTCCGCGTATTTCAGCCGCTAGTTCTTCCACCGGTGATCTCGCGCCTGAGCGACCGCGCCCTCGATCGCACCACGCCGATCGATCCTTCCCCGCTCCTCGGCGAGTGGCTCAACTACGACGTCGGCAGCCGCAACATCGCCAGCTTGACGGTCACGCAACGCGGCGACGACGTCATCCTCCGCATCACCGGCGTCCCCGATTTCGACTGGGGCGAGATGACCGTATCGCCATTCGCACTCACCGTCGCCGGCGGAGAAGCCGTCGCCTTCAAGGCCGCCTACGATTTCGATTTTCTGCGCGTTGCCGTTCTCGCGTACCTCAACAAGCGTCTCCTCGTCGTCGACGCCTACTGCACATTTCACGACGGAAGCGGGCGGTCGAGCTACTTCGCGCGCGATCACTTTTACTTGAGGTGAAGGATGTCGACGTCGTTCGAGATTGTCGGCGCGATCTATGGCATCGAGACCATCTCAACCGGGCGCGGCATCCGTGATCTTGCCGTGCTTCAGAAACACTTCGGCCGCGGGAACTGGAGGAAGCTGAAGGGCTTCGCAACGGTACGGCTAGCGGATGGTAGGATTGCCGAAGCCGAAATTCATTGGTACGAGGCGCACGGAATCGGACGGCGCTGGATCAAAATCAAACGGTATCTGGACTGACCGGAATGAGCGACGCCAAGCATTTCGCCATCTGCATCAACAACGGTGAATATACCGGTACGCTCGAGTTGCGCAAAGTGTACGAGGTCCTCGAAGACCCTTCGGCTGCCGCTCGCGATTACGCGCGCATCATTGACGAATCCGGCGAGGACTACCTGTACCCGAAAGCGTGGTTTGTGCCGGTGGCGGTTCCCGAAAGCATCGAGGAACTGCTTCATGATCTAGTCATCAAGTAACGAAAACGATCTGCCGTTTCGACGAGCCGTTGTGGCGAACGCCCGGCGGCTTTTGCATTTCTGGAGGATTTCGCATGACCGACGAGACGAAGCGCCATCCCATCACGATGCAGCCCGTGGTCTATCGGATTTGCGGCATGGACGAGGTGATCATCCAGCCGGACATCGAATACGCCGATGGCCGGACGATCGATCTCTACTACCCATCCGATTCGAAACGCGGCGAGCGCCGGCCGGCCGTGATCTTCGTGACCGGCTCGCCGGATGCGGGATTTCAGGCGCGCCTCGGCTGCCGTCAGAAGGAGATGGCCTCGTACGTCTCCTGGTCCCGGCTGATCGCTGCCTCAGGACTGGTGGCGATCACCTACACCAACCATGATCCGGCGAACGACGTTCGCACGGTGCTCGCGTACATTCGCGAACACGCCGCGTCACTCGATATCGATCGGGAGAAGATCGGCATCTGGTCTTGTTCCGGCAATGTGCCGACAGCCTTGTCGCTGCTGATGTCGGAGGCGCTAACCTGTGCCGTCCTCTCCTACGGCTTCATGCTCGACCTTGAGGGCGGGACCGCCGTGGCCGAAGCGCAGAAGCAGTGGGGCTTCGCCAACCCGGCGGAGGGAAAGTCCGTCGACGACATTCCGCGCGATCTGCCGCTGCTGATCGTGAGGGCGGGACGTGACGAGTTTCCTGGTTTGAACGACGCCATCGACCGATTCGCGATTCGTGCCCTCAAACGAAATCTGCCGATCACGCTCATCAATCACGCCACCGGTCCTCACTCCTTTGACCTGTTCGATGACAGCGAGACCTCGCGCCAGATCATCCGGCAGATCCTCGGTTTTCTGCGACTTCAACTTGTGCCCGGCTAACGGCGTCCATCCACCGCCGCGATCCAGCTTCCATCCTCCAGCCGCTGCGCGTCGACGTGATGCATCCCATTCGCGTTCCAGCCGCTGCCGCTGCCGGTGAAGAGGGGAGATGGCGAGACCTCCTCTTCGCGATGCGTCGACGCAGTCAGCTCGGTGATGCGAAAGGCCCGGACGGCGGAACCGTACGACGGCCGGCCAACCTGCGCGAATCGTATCGGCGCGCCGTCGAGAAGGATGACCCGTCCGGCCGGACGTGCACGCGTGTTGTCGGCAACGATCGGGCTGGCGGGATGCTCGCGGTAAACGCCGGTCAGCGACTCCGAGAAAAAGAGTCGCAGGAGATCCGGCGCTACATAGACGAACAGCCACCAACGCTCCCCAAATCGAAACGGCGTCGGATCCGCTCCTTCGATCGACAGCAGATCGGCCACATGTGTCCAGCAACTCGGAAACGACGTGCAGCGGTAAAGCCGCACGCCGTTCTCATTCTCCGGCGTCATGTAGATCTCACTCTCCCATTCGAAAACGTGCGGATAGGAGAGATGAAAGGGCTCGCGCAATACCACGCCGCCGTAGCGCCAACAAACTGCGTCCTCGCTCTCTGCAAAAGCGATCACCCCGCCGCGATGATTGGCTCGCGGGATCACTTCGAAAAAGAGAAACCAGCGGCCTTCGCGGCGGAGTAGAAACGGATCGGCGACGGATGCAGCATCGACATCGGTCACGTCGCTCCCCGTGATCACCACGCCCGTTGGCGCCAGCGACAACGGTGACGCTCCGCGGTAGATGGCGATCGACCAGACGTCGGGCATCGGGCAACCTTGCCAGAGATGCGTCCCTATGGCAAAGTCGAGGCTCATCGTGCGCGCGAAAATCGTCTACGTGGTTTGGCTGGAAACGCGCTGGCCGCTGATGGAATCGGTTTGCCGCGGCACCGACCGGACGCGCTTCGACCTCTCCTTCGTTCTGCTGAATCGGGCCACGCCGCCGCTCGCGCCACTGCTCGACGAGCTCGGAATTCCGTGGATTCACGTCCCCTTCCGCCGCCGCGCCGACGTCCCGCGCGCGATGCGAGTGATCTGGAAGCATTGCCGCGACGTGAAGCCCGACATCATCCACACCCACTTCATGAACGCCTGCCTGGCCGGCCTGACCGCGGCGGCGTTGCGCGGCGTGCCGGTGCGCATCCACACGCGCCATCACGCCGGGCCGGTGTCGTGGAAGTACCGCCGGCCGTGGCAGGAGCTTTACGACTTCTACAACAACGCCCTTTCGACGACGATCATCGCTCCGAGCGGCGCCGTCCGCACTGCGCTGACCGGCCGCAATCGCGTGCGCGGGGACAAGGTGACCGTCCTCCATCACGGCTTCGACATCGATGCGTTTGACGTCGTGACCGATGATCGCGTGCAAACGCTTCGCGAACGCTACGGAATCGGTGACGCGCATCCGGTCATCGGAATCCTGGCGCGCTACGTGGCCATCAAGGGCATCCAGTACGTCCTTCCGGCGTTCGAGAGAATGCTGGAGTCGTATCCCAACGCCCTGCTTCTCATCGCTCCCGCGCGCGGCCCGTACCAGACCGAGCTCGCACCCCTGCTCGCCCGCATCCCCAAACGCAATCTTCGCGAGATCCCCTTCGAGGATGACGTTCACGCGCTCTACAAACTGCTCGACCTCGTCGTCCACGTGCCGACCGGTCCGACGGTGGAGGGATTCGGTCAGGTCTACATCGAGACCATGGCCGCAGGCGTGCCGTCCGTGATCACGCGCACCGGCATCGCGTTGGATCTGGCGCGCCATCGCGAGAACTCTGTCGTCGTGCCGTACCGCGACAGCGATGCGATCTACCGCGGCATCCGCGACGTGCTCGAAGACGATTCTTTGCGCGAGGCCATCGTTCGCAACGGCCGCCGCGATGCCCGCGGCTTCACCGCGCGGGCAATGATCGACGGCCTGGAATCGATCTACGAATCGGCATTGCGAAAAACCGCAATCACGGCGACAACGGAGGAAGGATATGCCGCACACGGATGATGCTGCGCAACTCGCCGCTGAGGTCCGGGATCGCCTGCCAGGCGAAGGCTACGTGCACATCGCACGGACACTGTCCGAGGATGTCTTCACCAGTGCCGCGAAGCTCCTGGGCTCGATCGAGCTGCGAACTGATATCCGCGTCGATTCCGAGGCTGACGACGCGTTGCGACGCGCGCGCGATCCGCAATACGCCGACCGCCCCTCGGTCTACCGCGCCGACGGTTTGTCGTACCACACCGACAGCCCCATCATCGACATGCTGGCCTGGTACTGCGTCGAGCAGGACGCCGTCGATGGCACCTCGGCGCTCATCGACACCGGCGACGTCACCCAGCATTTCAACGCCGAGGATCTGGAGGTGATGTCCCGCATCCGCATCCGCGCCATGATGCGCGACGCCGAAAATCGCGAGATCGTCCGCCAGTTCCCTCTCTTCGCCAACGGCAAGCTCTACTACGCCCCCTGGCTTCTCTGCGAAGACCTCGGCGAAGAGGAACGCGACGTAGCCGCGCGCTTCGCCGATTACGTCGCTGAAAAGGACGCCACTGAGCCAATCCGCATCCGCCTCAAACCCGGCGAGATGCTCTTCGTCGACAACCACCGCATCCTGCATGGGCGAAGCTCGATCCCGCCGGAGAGCCGTCGGCATCTGGTGCGGCTGTACATCAAAACTTCCCTGTCATCCTGAGCGAGCGCAGTGCCCTCGCTCAGGATGACAGCGAATCTCGCAGAAACCGCAGCCCCAGAATCGTCCGCGTCCCATGCCACGTGAACAGGTGTCCCGGAAACGGACCAATGACCCGCGGCCCTTCGATTTCCGCCGCATCCGCGGCCGTGAATAGATACGGCTCGTCCGGCAGGAAAACGATCTCCGGTTTCTTCGCGCGCACGTCATCGAGCGACAGCGATGGATAGCGTTCGAGACCCCGCAGCACGTTCCGCCCTCCGATCGTTTCGACCAGGTTCGAAACATAGGTATCGCCGCCACACCACATCCACGGCTTCTTCCAGATGGGAACGGCGAAGGTGAACGCATTGACCGCGACACGTTCGTCGTCGAGCAACGCGTTCAGTTCGCGCGCCTTCTCAACGCGTTGATGAATCGTGCCGAGAGTCGCGATCAGCTCCGCGACATCGTCCACCGTCTTGGGCTCCGTCACGAACACCGGCGCAAACGCCTCGATCTGTTTCGCGTGCTTCTCCAGGTTCTCCTCGAGGTTCATGTAGACCAGATCGGGAGCAAGCGCGCAAATCTCATCGATGTGCGGATTCTTTGTCCCGCCGACGCGCGGCAGTTCCAATCCCTCGGGGAAGATGCAGAAGTCGGTGATGCCGGCGACCGCGTCTCCGGCGCCGAGGTCGAAGAGAGTTTCGGTGAGCGACGGGACGAGCGATACCACGCGGGTAGGTGGCGTGGGGAAATCGAAGGTGCGGCCGAGGAGATCCTTCATCACTTCAACGTGATCGTCGCCTTCCACGCTCCGTGTCCGAACGTCTCGCCGAAGAAGTCCCCCTTCGTCCAGCTCGGGCGATCCGGCGCGTTCGCCACCGCCTTCACCAGCCGCAGATTCGTCTCCGCGTAGCGCGCACCCGAGGCGAAATCGAACTTCTGCGAGAGATCGTCTTGCGGCGAGTGGTAGATCGTCCGCAGCCAGTCGCGCGTCAGTTTCGCGCCGTCGATCGACGGGTCGGTGCTCTTGTTGCCCGGCTTGAGGTGAATGGCCGGGATGCCCGCCTTCACAAACGAGTACTGGTCGCTGCGAATGAAGCGCACCTCCTCGGGATATGGATCGGGACTGACGTCGAATCCCGACGCGCGCGCCGCGGTGTCCGCCATCGCGCCGAGCGATGTGTGCTCGCCGCCGAGCGGCACCACGTCACCGACCGGATAGATCATCAGGAACATGTCCATGTTGATGTCGGCCACGAGCTGGCGCGCCGGCACCGGCGGGAAGTGAACGAAGAACTCCGAGCCCTGCTCGCCCTTCTCCTCGCCGGTCAGGGCGATGAAAAGGATGGAGCGCTTCGGCCGCGGACCGGCGGCGAGACCGCGCGCGATCTCGATCAGGCAGGCGATGCCGGAGCCGTTGTCGTACGCGCCGTTGTACAAGCCGTCGCTGCCGTCGGCGTGCGGATGATTGCCGAGGTGATCGAGATGCGCCGAGACCACGACATACTCATCGCGCAACTTCGCATCGCTCCCGGGCAGGACGCCGATCACGTTCCTGCTGGTCACCTGCGAGAAGCGCGTCACCGTTTTCATCGACGCCGTTCCGTTGAGCGCGAACGAATGGGCGACGCCGTTCTCCGCGTCGGCGAGCACGCGATCGAGCCGAATGGCGGCGCCGGTGAAAAGCATCTCCGCCGTCTTGCCGCTGAGCGACGCCGCACCTTTGAGCGCGTCGATGACATCGACCGGTTTGCCGGCAGCATCGAGATACGTCATCGGCACGATGCCGCTCTGTCGTGCGCGTTTCTCGAACGGATTGCGCGTCTCGTCGGTCGTCGTCGAGATCGTCAGGATGCCAACCGCGCCATGCGCCGCGGCGTTGTGCCGTTTCACCTCGGCCGATGAATAGTACGCACGCTGATCGGAAGGAAACGGCTTCGGCGCGCCGCTGAGCATGACCACGATTTTGCCGCGCGCATCGATCCCGGCGTAGTCGTCGTGATGCAGTTCGGGCGCGGTGACGCCGAAGCCGGCCATGACCAGAGGCGCATCGATCTCGACGCTGTCTCGCGCAAAGTCCGGCCGCAGCAGAAAGTCTTTGCGGATGACCAGCGTCTGCCCGTTGATGGCGAACGACGAGTGCTCTTCGTCGAGAGTCGCCGCCCGCAGCGCGAAGTGCTGGAACCAATCGTCGTGAACCGGCTGCAATCCGATGGCCTCGAATTGCGCGCGAACGTACTCGGCGGCGACATCGAACCCGCGCATGCCGGTCTCGCGTCCTTCGAGCACATCGCTGGCGAGAAAGTGGATGTGGGAGGCGATCGCCGCGGGAGGGATCTGCGTCGAATGTGGCACAGACACTCTTGTCTGTGCTCCCGAGATCGCGGCGATGAGGAGCATCGGAATCAATCGTCGAAGCATGGCCGCGAATATTAGCGTTATCCTTCGCCCGCTTTGGCCGCTCCTTCCGTGCTTCTCCGCTGGTGGCTCCTCGTCACCGTCCTCGCGCTCTCCATTCACCTCGGTGGGTTTCCGTTGTTCGATCCCGACGAAGGCCGCAACGCCGAGGTGGGACGGGAGATGGCGGCGACGAACGATTACGTGATGCCGCGGCTCGACGGCCTGCCGTATCTCGACAAACCGATCGTCTACTTCGCCGCCGAAGCGGTCGTGATGGAGGTCCTCGGACCGACCGAGGTTGCCGCAAGACTTCCTGCGTTCCTCTTCACGCTCGCCGGCGCAGCGTTTCTCTGGTGGTTCGCGAAACGCGTTTGGGGCAGCGAAGAAGCGATCATCGCCGCGATCGTCTTTCTGGCTACGCCGTTGGCCGTTGCCTTCTCGCGAACGGTGATTTTCGACAGCGCGCTGGCGCTGTTCATCACCATGGCCACAGCATTTTTCTATCTCGCGTGCGAGGAAGATGGGGCGGCACGGAAATGGTCTTCCCTCGCCTGGCTCGCCATCGGCCTCGGCGTGATCACCAAGGGCCCGGTTGCGATCGCCTTGCCTCTGCTCGTCGCCATCGTCTACGCCATCTGGCGCAGGCGGTTCCGCGCGCTCTGGTCGTGGGGCGGGCTGGCGTTGTTCGTTCTGGCCATCGCACCGTGGGTGTGGGCGATCTCGCAGACCATTCCCGATTTTCTGCACTACGTCGTGGTTACCGAAACGGCGCAGCGCCTGGCAACGAAAGCGCTCAAGCGCACTGGCCCGCCGTGGTACTTCATCCCCTACCTGATCGGCGGCGCGCTGCCGTGGTCGATCGTGCTGATCGGAAGCCCGCGCGCCATCGACCGGCGCGAGCGGTCGACGATCTACCTGCTGCTATGGATCGCCATCCCCTTCCTCTTCTTCTCGATCTCGCAGTCGAAGAGGCCGCAGTACATCCTGCCGCTGATGGCGCCGATCGCGCTGCTCGTCGCGCGCATCTGGAACAAGGCGCGCAACGGTTCGCGCGCGGCGGGGATCGTGCTGCTCGTCTTCGGACTCGCGCTCGTGATCGCACCGTCGTTCCTTCACCTGCGTGCCGAGTACGGTGACGCGGCGCGGCTCTCGGCGATTGCGATCGGTGCCGGATTCCTGATCGGTGGAACCTCGGCGTTCATCAACCGGCGCGACATTGCCCTGATCCTTCTGACGATTCCGGTGATCGCCATCCCGCTCGCCGCCAATCCGATGTTGCAGGCCATCGGTCTGCGGCGTTCTGAGGCCGCGCTGATGGATCAGATCCGGCCGATGGTGACGCCGCAAACCGAGGTCGTCGGCGTGGAGGCCTTCACCGGCTCGATGACGTTTTATCTGCGGCGGCCGATGGTGGTCGTGACCGCGGACGCCGAGGAGTTCACCAGCAACTACCTGATCCGCCACTACGCTAACTTCTCCGGCGGCGCGTCGATCAAGCCGATGATCTGGCTCGATGCGGCGCTCCGCGATGCCGCCACACCACGGATCTTCATCGTCCGCGCAAACGATGCCGCGCATCGTGCGCAGCTCGAGGCAAACGGACTTCATGCCGTAGCGACGGACGCGCGTTACGCAGCGTACCGGCGATAGACTCGCCAGCTGTGTCGAATCCTCGCGCAAATTACGACGAGCGCCTGAGCGCACATCGCGCCGAGTCCGTGGCGCTTCGCTCGCGCGAGCGTGTCCTGTCGCTCTCGCGCATCGCGCTCTTCATCGCTGCCGTCGTCATCGCCATCGTTCACTTCAGCGCCTGGATCGTCATCCCCATCGCCGGCTTTTTCGCGCTGGTGATCGCGCACGATCGTGTGATCCGCCGCCGCCGCCGTGCGGACGCGGCGGCGCGGTTCTTCGAGCGCGGCATCGAACGGCTGAGCGGGGAGTGGCAGGGGAAAGGGTTCGACGGCAGCGGTTTCGCCGAGGAGCATCATCTCTTCGCCGCCGACCTCGATCTGTTCGGTAAAGGCTCGCTATACGAACTGCTCTGCGTCGCCGCCACCGCCGCGGGGCGCTCTACGCTGGCGCGATGGCTGTTGCATCCCGGCGACGTCACGGCCGCCGAGGTGCGCGAGCGCCAATCCGCCGTCGAAGAGCTTCGCGATCGCGTCGATCTGCGCGAAGAGATCTTCGTCATTGCCGCCGAAGTGGCGAGCGAGGTGGAGGAAGCAAAGCTCGATGAGTGGTCGCGCGGCGCGGCGGTTCTCGGCAGGGGAGAACGGATCGCGTCGATCGTGATCACGGTGCTCACCGCGGCTGCGGCCATCGTCGGAATCCCGTCGCTCGTCTCCCGATTTGTCAACGCCACCAACCCGGGGACGATGGCGCCGCACTCGCCGTGGGAGTCGCTGCCGTTGCTGGTGATGATCATCGTGGTCAGCCTCTTCGCGCGCCGCTTGTCGTCGCGCGTGGCCGCCATCGTCGGCGCGGTCGAGCGGCGCGAGCCGGCCCTGGCGCTGCTGGCGGGACTGCTCGCCGTACTCGAACGCCAGTCGTTCACGGCGCCGCGACTGATCGCGCTTCATGCTGCGCTCGCTCGCGATGGCGTACCGGCATCGCGCCAGATCGAACGGCTGCGTAAACTCGTGGCGCTGCTCGACGCGCGCCGCAATCAGTTCTTCGCACCGTTCGCGCTTCTGCTGCTCTGGACGACCAACATCGCCTTTGCCATCGAGCGCTGGCGAACTGAGTCGGGCACCGAAATCGTGAAATGGATTGACGCAATCGGCGAAATGGAAGCGCTCCTCTCGCTGAGCTCCTTCGCCTTCGAGCATCCGTCGTTCGCGATGCCCGAGGTGATCGATGGCGATGCCATCTTCGACGGCGAGGCCGTCGGTCATCCGCTGATCCCCGACGATCGTCGCATCGCCAACGACGTTCGCATCGGCGACGAGCTGCGGCTCCTCATCGTCAGCGGTTCGAACATGTCCGGCAAGAGCACGCTGCTGCGCTCGATCGGCATCAACACGATCCTCGCCCTCGCCGGCGCGCCTGTCTGCGCTTCGCGCCTGCGTCTGAGTCCGATGTCGGTCGGCGCGTCGATCAGCCTGAACGACTCGCTGCAGGAAGGCGCCTCGCGTTTCTACGCCGAGATCCTGCGCATACGCGACATCCTCCGCACGCCGCCCCCGCTCCTCTTCCTACTCGACGAAGTTCTCGGCGGCACCAACTCCCACGACCGCCGCATCGGCGCCGAGGCCATCATCCGCAGCCTGGTCGCCCGCGGAGCCATCGGCCTGCTGACAACGCACGATCTCGCGCTCGCCCAGATCGCCGACGAGCTGGCCCCACGCGCCGCCAACGTCCATTTCGAAGACCACATCGAAAACGGAGAAGTGATGTTCGACTACCGCATGCGGCCGGGCGTGGTCACGAAGAGCAACGCGCTGGAGCTGATGCGGGCGGTGGGGATTGAGGTGTGAGTTGGCGCGATCTATTAGGCGAGAGGATGGCGCCAGCGAAGGTTGGGAAATCGTGCGAAGTCGCCGTCGGTGGTGACGAGCTGGCAGCCATGCTCGATCGCGAGAGCCGCCAGATACGCATCGCTCACCATTGCTCCGCGGACGTCAGCTCGCTCGATGAGATCGGCCATGATCGGCCAGTGCCGAGCTCCGGGCTGAACCAAGACCGCTGACGGCTGCCCAATCAGTTCACGACAGAAGGACAACGCCAACTCCATCGGTGTCGCAGGTTGGAAGATGCGGGGGTTGGTGACGATTCGCAGAAAGCCGCCAAGCGTTACCGACGACAGCGCGAACGGCACGGAGTTATGGGCGAGGGCGGCGAGCCATGCCGCGTACTTGTCGTGATCCGGCGAGTCTTCACGGTGCGCATAGATCAAGACGTTGATGTCGAGTAGCTCCATCGCTTATTTTCGGCGACCGTGCCTTGCGATGTCGTCCTGCTCGATCAGAGCAGAAGACCGATCGACGTCGAGACTCGTGAAACGGCCACCTTTGCCGAATGTCACGAGCTTGAATGGTTTTCCAGCAACCTCGTCGAGAGGCTTGGCGGCGAGGCGCACGTAGTCCTCGATCAGCTGGCTCACTGTCGTTGATTCCTTTGCTGCACGAGCCTTGAGCTGTTCGAGTATCACTTCGTCGATCGTGATCGTTGCTTGCATGGTGCGTCACAGCATACCCAGGCTGTATCGCTGCATCAACAGATGGAGGTCACGCGTTCACTCCCGCCATGCCCGGATACCGATCTCCCCGCCCGTTCATTGATTTGACCCGGCATCCACAAGGTCAATCGATTGAGGTCCGGACGCGGCGCTGATTGTTTCGAGCGCGCAGCTCGCTGAGGTTTTGCCGGAATCTGTACGATACAGCTACGCTTGCACCCATCATGCGAACGAACATCGTGCTCGACGACGAACTGCTGGATGAAGCACTGCAAGTCACCGGAGCGCGGACCAAGAAAGAAGTCGTGCACGTCGCGCTTCAGGAGCTCGTGAGATCGCGGAAGAAGAAGTCGCTCGCCGATCTCGCGGGGAAGATCCGCTTCAGGCCCGGTTTCGATCACAAAGCCCTGCGGAAGCTGCGCGGTTGATTCTCGTCGACACCTCCATCTGGATCGACGTCCTGCGCAATTCATCGCGACCGCGACTTCGAAGTCATCGCCGAGGTCAGGCCGTTGCGATAGAAGCGGCCGTGGTGATTTACGCGTCCACCGCCGCCATGCTCGGATACCGATCCCCCGCCGCCACCCCCTTCGGCGCCACCTCATCGATCCTCGCCACCTCCTCGGATGTCAGCTCAATCTCCGCGGCGGCGATGTTCTCCTCGAGGTGTCCGATGCTCTTGCTGCCGGGGATCGGGACGACGTCGTTGCCGCGTGAGAGCACCCAGGCGATGGCGAGTTGGGCGGGAGTCACGCCTTTTGAACGAGCGATGTCTTCGATTCGGCGGACTAGGTCGAGATTGCGGTCGAAGTTCTCGCCCTGGAAACGTGGCGAAAGGCGGCGATAGTCGGACGGTTCGAGGTCGTCGATCGTTTTGAAGCGGCCGGAGAGGAATCCGCGGCCGATCGGGGAGTAGGCCACGAAGCCGATCCCCAGCTCACGCACCGTCGGCAGAATCTCCTCCTCCGGATCGCGGCTCCAGAGCGAGTATTCGGTCTGCAGCGCGGTGATCGGATGCACGGTATGTGCGCGGCGGATCGTTTGCGGGGCCGCCTCGGACAGGCCGAGGTGGCGGACCTTGCCGGCACGAACGAGATCGGCCATCGCGCCGACCGTTTCCTCGATCGGCGTCGTGCGATCGACGCGGTGCTGGTAGTAGAGATCGATGTGATCGACGCCGAGTCGTTTCAGCGACGCGTCGCAGGCCTGGCGAACGTAGTCAGGCTTGCCGCTGATGCCGAGAAATGCGCCGTCGTCCCCGCGCATGTTGCCGAACTTCGTGGCCAGAACCACCTTGTCCCGACGGCCGCGGATGGCGCGGCCGACCAGCTCCTCATTCTTGAACGGCCCATACATATCTGCCGTGTCGAGGAAGTTGCAGCCGAGGTCGAGGGCGCGGTGGATCGTGGCAATCGACTGCGCGTCATCGTGCGAGCCGTAGAACTCCGACATCCCCATGCAGCCGAGGCCGATGGCGGAAACCGAGAGAGAGTTTCCTAACGTGCGTTGCTTCAACGGTGGCGACCTTGATTCCGCAGCGCTTCCTCGATCGTCCGCTCATCGCCTTCCGCCTGGGCCGGCTTACGGTCGAGATCGTCGTCCCATCGGCGGCGGCTTTCCTTCGCTTCGCGCTTGGCGGGACGTTCTTTCGGTTCTACCCGGGACATGGGAGCCTCCTGCGGCTCCTGCAGCAAACCGAGTGCCGTCATTGGAAAGCGATCCAGTCGCTCATGCCGGCCACGTGACTCGATCGTTCGCTCCGTTGCTCCTGCACGTAAACGCGTAGCCGGATCGGGTGCTTGAGCGAGGGTTGCGTGAGGATGTGGCGAAGATCCTGGGTCATCGTGACGGTTCCGGTGGCGCTGTCGAGAAACTTCGGCGCGGCGCTGGGGATGCTGAAGGTCTGGTTCGCCGTCGTGGTCTCGAAGACGATCTGCAGGTAGTAGGTGTGCGGCCGGAAGTTGTGTACTTCGTAGTCGACCTCGGCCTTGAACGTGGTCGCCTTCGTCAGATCAGTATGCTCCGACGGCGCGATGTCATGCACGGTGACGGTCGCGGTTGGAACGGCCGGCAGCGCATTGGGATCGGTCGTGAACAGCTCCCAGGGTCCGACCGCCGTGATCTGCATTTCTGTGGTCTCGCGGAAGAAGAGGTAGTGCATCACCCGCGGCGGGTTGACGTAGAAACTGCCGGCGCGATAGCGGGTGACGGAGTCTTTGTTCGCTACCGTGCCGAACCCGAGGTCGACTGCGCCGGAGAGGACGGTCACCCGCTCCTGCCGCGGATGCCAATGCGGCGGAATCGCCGATCCCGCCGGGATGCGCACGCGCATGGTGAACATCCCCTCGGCGCGCGGACTCCCTTCCAGCACAGCCATCTTCGATCCCGGCGGCAGTGTCGGAGGCCCGTCAGTCCAGACCACAGCCTCGGGCGTGATCCCGATCGGCGTGTCGGCCTTCGGCGGCGTCTGTTGCGCGCTGACGACGGTGGAGATGAGGAGTGATGCGATGACGATGGTGCGCATGGCCGGAATCATAACTTCAACGCCTGAGGCCGCCCGCCGTACATCTTCATAAGAATGGGAAGCATCATGAAAATCGCGAAAGGCATCCTGTTTGTCTGCGTCACCCTCTCCGTGACTGGTTGCCTGTCGATGAACTACTACGACGGACCGAAGCGGAGCGACTCGGAAGTCGCCGAGGTCTACATCGACGGCACCGGCGGCTGGCCGTTGGTGATGTACAAAATCAATGGAGAGGTTCACCCGCTTGGATTCATGAAGTCAGTGGCGTATGTGCTGCCTGGAAAGTATGCCTTCCGCTATCGGTCCGAGACGATTTGCGATGACGAGACTGGCTTTGTCACGTTCAACGTCGACCTCAAGCCCGGCTACTCGTACTTCGTTACCGCCAACTACACGGACGCCGATACCGATACGGCGTGCATCTTTGAAGAGCTGCGCAACGATCCGGCGGCGCTAAAGCTCGGGCGCCTCGCACCAAGACAGCCACAAGCCACGACGAAACCGCTGCAATGCGGAACGCTGGAGTGGAAGGAATGGAAGTGAGGCAAATTGTCATCCTGAGCGTCGAGCGAAGGATCTCAAACTACGGTTTCTGCGCTGAAACCCCGTAGCGTCGAGAAGGGATTCAACGCGGCGATGACTAGCTGGAGATCCTTCGGCCGCGCTCCGCCGGCCTCTGGATGACAACATGGCTATCGCCAGTTATCCGCGTCGATCTTCCAAACTCCCTGCTCCTTGATCACCTTCGCCGTCCCGAAGACTTTGTTCGTGCCGCCGGTCAGCGTCCTTCGGAGCTCGAGCGTCGTGCCGTCGGGATCGCGTACGCCGCCGACAACTTCGACCTTCCCCGCGGGCATGCTCTGCATGAATGCCCACGACCCCATCGCCGACTCGGTGAGCGGAGAGGAATGCATCTCCGCAGCGACGGCGCTCTTCATCGACGCCGTCATCGCACCCAGCATGGCCTTCCCATCTCGCGCATCGATGCTGCGCCGGAACGCGAGATAGGCCACTCCCTCCTCGCCACCGCCCGCCGGAAGCACGCGGGCCGGGTCATTTGCTTTGCGCGCTGCCGGAATCTCGAATCCGTTCTTCCCGATGGTCGTCAGAAAATTGACGTCGTACTCCCACACCAGCTTGAAGAACGTCTGCGCATCTTTCGATCGCGAGTGCCCGCCGATCCATCCGGCGCTCAACTTCGACGGCTCGTACCAGAACTTCCGCCCCGAGGTCGGCGTCGGCATGCCGAAAGCCTTGCTGAACACCTCGACTGTCTCGACCTCGTTCTCGCCATTGATGAACAGCTCGATCCCGGCCGCCTCGCCCCTCTTCGACAACTCCCGAAACGACGGCTTCTCCCCCGAGAACTCCCCGCTGCTCTCCTCGGCCAGCATCGTCGCATCAAGCGCGCGATCGGTGATCAGCACCCGCGTCGATTTGTCCTGCGCGTCGTAACGGGCATAGGCATGATGCAGCGCCGTAACCTGGCCATTGACGGTGACGGATCCGGAGGCGTTGCTCGGTTGCTCGGCTGCTACCCCGAATGCGGCGACAACGATGGACAGGACAGCGGCAGCCCGGCAAGTTCTCAGGAGGAACATGGTGACTCCTTCCATTTGATGAGTTGCCGATCATAAGTCGTCAGCCTGATTTCAGAGCCGCTCCGCGGCCGATTTCGCCGCCGGAATGACAACCCCAACCACCCTGTTGACATCCACCGAGGAATGCATAAAAATTCAGTCCGATGAATAAGCATGCGCATGGCGATGTACTGCGGAGGCAGGATGAGATCCTTCGGATCGTCCGGGAGCAGTCCGTCCATTCGCAGGATGAGTTGCTGGCGCTGATGAAGAAACGCGGCTTCCGGGTTACTCAGCCGACGCTCTCGCGCGACCTGCGCGAGCTTGGGGTGGCCAAGTCGCCGAATGGGTACATCACGCGCGATGCCTTTGCCGGCGGCGCGGTGGTTGCCTTCGCGCCGCGCGATGTTGTGGAGACGCGGCTGGAGCAGGCGGTGGCTGAATATGTCACCGGCGCCGATACCGCCGGCAACCTGGTTGTGATCCGCACTCCGGCCGCGAGCGCGCAGCCGGTGGCCAGCGCGATTGACGGCGCCTCCATCGACGGCGTTCTCGGCACGATCGGCGGGGACGACACCATCTTCGTGGCCTTCCGCACGCCCGCCGCGGCGTCTGAATTCGCTGAGCGCCTCCGACCAATCATCGGCATCGGCCGTCGCAACGCTCGTTGAGTTTTTTCCGAGGCAACCACCATGAATGAAACGATTAGCAATCCAAGGAAGCGTGTCGCCATCGTCGGCGCGACCGGGTACTCCGGCGCGGAGCTGACGGCGATTCTCGCGCGGCATGCCGAGGTCGAGCTGGTGGCGCTCTTCTCGTCGAGCAGCACCGCGAGGGGACCGGTCACGCCCACGCTGCCGCAATTCATCGCCGAACCGTTTTCGATGGAGGCGCTCGTCGCTGCCAAACCGGAGATCGTCTTCCTGGCCACGCCGAACGAAGTCTCGGCCGGGCTCGCGCCGCAGCTTCTCGACCTCGGCATGCGCGTCATCGATCTCTCGGGAGCGTTTCGCCTCGAAGAACCGTCGATGTATCCGACGTGGTACGGCTTCGATCACGAGCGGCCGAATCTGCTCGGCGAGGCGGTGTACGGGCTGACCGAATACTGCAACGGCGAGCTGAAAAAGGCGCGGCTCGTGGCCAATCCCGGCTGCTATCCGACTTCGATCCTGCTCGCGCTGCGGCCGCTGACGTTCGCCATCGATCGCGAACAGCCGGTGGTCTGCGACTCCAAGAGCGGCGTCTCCGGCGCGGGCAAGAAGGCCGACGTCAACTTTTCGTTTGCGGAGCTGTTCGGCAACTTCAAGGCGTATGGCGTCGGCCAGCACCGGCACGAGCCTGAGATCCGCCAGGAGCTTCACCTCGGCGATCGCGCGCCGGTCGTTTTCGTGGCGCACCTGCTGCCGGTGCATCGCGGAATCCTTTCGACGATGCACATCGGCTTCACGCACGCCATGACCGAGCAGCAGATCACCGACGCCTACACGCGCGTCTACGCGAACGCCCCGTTCGTGCGCGTACTGCCGGCGGGGCAACTGCCGGAGCTGAAAAACGTGGTCAACACGCCGCGGGCCGAGATCGGTTTTCAACTGCTGCACGGCGGGCGCCGCGCGGTGATCGTTTCGGTCATCGACAACCTGCTCAAAGGCGCGGCCTCGCAGGCGGTGCAGAACTTCAACCGCATGTGCGGATTCCCCGAAACGGAGGCGCTGGTCTGATGAACGTCATCAAACTCGGTGGAAGCCTTCTTGACGATCCGGCGCGGCGCGCGGAAGCGCTCAGCGCCATTGCCGCGCAGTGGAACGCCGGCAAAGAGATCGTGCTCGTTCACGGCGGCGGCAAGCATGTCGACGCGAATTTGAAACGCCTCGGCATTCCGAAGCGCACCTACGCCGGACTGCGCATCACGGACGACGCCACGCTCGACGTGGTCGTGGCCACGCTGGCCGGCTCGGTGAACAAGATGCTCGTCGCCGAGCTGTCGGCCATGGGCGTGCTCGTCGCAGGCATCAGCGGATGTGACGCTTCGACGCTCGCCGCCGAGCCGCACCCGCCGATCGATGGCGTCGACCTTGGGCATGTCGGCCGAGTCACCGGCGGCGATCCGACGCTCCTCCAGGCGCTGGTCACGAACGGCATCCTGCCGGTGGTCTCGTCGATTGCCGAGGGGCCAGATGGAGCGCTGCTGAACGTGAATGCTGATACCGCCGCGGCGGCGATCGCCATCGCGGTTGGAGCAGAGGAACTGATTTTCATCACCGACGTCGCCGGCCTGCTCGACGCCACCGGCCATGTCGTCCCCGAGCTTTGCGCCACCGATGCGGAAGCGCTCCTCGGCACGGAAGTCGTCACCGGCGGCATGCGGCCCAAGCTGCAGGCCGCGCTGCACGCGCTCGGATCGGGCGTGCAGCGAATCACCATTGGAGAAGAGGGAGGTACGCAGTTGATTGCTGCGTGACGGGTTGCTGAGTTTCTAGGTTGCTGGGTTGCTACGTAAGGCACATCAGCAACTTAGCAACCCAGCAACTCAGTAACCAAGGAGAGACCATGCTTCTACACGACGAATCCCCCGCCGCCGTCGAAGAGCGCGAGAAAGCGTTCGTGCTCGGTACGTATGCCCGCACCGCGTTTCATCCGCGCAGCGGCAAAGGCGCGCGCATTACGGATGCCGAGGGGCGCGAGTATTGGGACCTGCTCGGCGGCATCGCCGTCAATGTGCTCGGCCATCGCCATCCGCGGCTGATCAAAGCGCTGCGCGAGGAGTCGAACGCGCTGCTGCACGTCTCGAATCTCTACTACCACCCGGCGCAGGGTCTGCTCGCGGAGCGTCTCGTGCGCGCCTCGGGGCTGTGCCGCGCGTTCTTCTGCAACAGCGGAACGGAAGCGAATGAAGCGGCGCTCAAGTTTGCGCGGCTTGCCAATCCCGGCCGCGCGGGCATCGTCGCGCTCAACGAAAGCTTTCACGGACGGACGATGGGATCGCTGGCCATGACCGGCCACGAAGCGTACCGCGCGCCGTTCGAGCCGCTCGTTCCCGGCGTGACCTTCATCGAGCCGAACGACGTCGCCGCGCTCGAAGCGGCGGTCGATGAGAAGACCTGCGCGATCGTCCTCGAGCCGGTGATGGGGGAGGGCGGCATCATCCCGCTGACGCACGACTTCCTCGCCGCCGCGCGGAAAGTCGCCGATCGCACCGGCGCGATTCTCATCTTCGACGAGATCCAATGCGGACTCGGACGTACCGGAACGCTCTTCGCCTTCCAGCAGAGCGGCATCGTGCCGGACATCGTCACGCTGGCGAAGCCGCTCGGCGGCGGCCTGCCGCTCGGAGCGGTGCTGACCGGCGCGGCGATCGAAGGGCTGGTGAAGCCCGGCCATCACGGCACGACTTTCGGCGGCAACCCGGTGGCCTGCCGCCTCGGCCTTGCCGTGCTCGACGAGATCGAAGAGGCGAACCTGCTCGATCGCATCAACGAGATCGGCGCCTGGTTCAAGAGCCAGTTGCTGGCGCTGCAGTCGCGCAACGCCTCGATCGTCGACATCCGCGGCGAAGGATTCATGTGGGGCATCGAGCTCGACGGCCCGGCCAAGCCGGTCGTCGCCGAGCTGCTGAACAAAGGATTCGTCTGCGGCACTGCGCGCGACAACGTCATCCGCCTTCTGCCGCCGTACGTCACGCCGAAGAAGGCATTTATCGAATTCATAGGTGCGCTCGAGCAGGTGCTCGGGGTAGTCAAGGAGAAAGCAGCGTGAAACACACCTACAAAAAAGTCGCTCTCGCCTACAGCGGCGGCCTCGACACCTCGATCATCATTCCCTGGCTGAAGGAAAACTACGGCTGCGAAGTCGTTGCCGTCGCCGTCGACGTCGGCCAGGCCGAGGAGACCTCCGGGTTGGCGGAGAAGGCGTATCGCACCGGCGCGTGCGACTTCCATCTCATCGATGCCAAAGAAGAATTCGCGCGCGACTTCCTCTTTCCGGTTTTGAAAGCCGGCGCGATTTACGAGAAGGACTATCTCCTCGGCACGTCCACCGCGCGGCCGATCATCGCCCGCAAGCAGGTCGAGATCGCCCTTGCCACCGGCTGCGACGCGCTCGCGCACGGCTGCACCGGCAAGGGGAACGATCAGGTTCGCTTCGAGCTGGCCTACCAGGCGCTGGCACCGGAGCTGGCCGTCATCGCCCCGTGGCGCGAGTGGGACATCGTCTCGCGCGAAGACGCCATCGACTACGCCTCCTCGCGCGGCATTCCGGTGCCGGTGACGAAGAAGGATCCGTACTCGCGCGATCGCAATCTCTGGCACCTCTCGCACGAAGGCGGGCCGCTCGAAGATCCGATGTTCGAGCCGGAAGCGTCAATGTTCAAGCTCACTGTCGATCCGATGGCGGCGCCGGACGCGCCGGAGAAGGTCACCATCACATTTGCTGCCGGAGTCCCGGTTGCGGTCAATGGCGAAACGATGTCGCCGGCCAAGCTGGTGATGGCGCTGAACGAGATCGGCGGACGCAACGGCGTCGGCCGCGTCGACCTGGTCGAGAACCGTCTTGTCGGCATCAAGTCGCGCGGCGTGTACGAAACGCCGGGCGGCACGCTGCTGGTGAACGCGCTCAAGGCGCTGGAGTCGATCACGCTCGATCGCGATTCTTCGCACGAGAAGGAGCGCATCGCCACGCGGTACGCGGAGCTGGTCTATTTCGGCCAGTGGTACGCGCCGCTGAGGGAAGCGTTCGATGCCTTCGTCGACAACCTCTGCGCCGCGGTCAGTGGCACGGTCACGCTGAAACTCTACAAAGGCAACGCCACGGTCATCGGCCGCACGTCGCCGAACTCGCTGTACAACGAGGAGCTGGCCAGCTTCAACATGACCGGCTACGACGCGCGCGATGCGGCTGGCTTCATCCGCGTCTTCGGTCTGCCGACGCGCGGCCGGAACCGGCTGACGGCCGACAAGCATCTCGATGACACGCTGCCCGCCGACGAAGTGACGGCGGCGCGGCTGCGGAAGGCGGCCGGTTGACGCAGAAGCTGTGGGGCGGGCGCTTCGAGGGTGAGCCGTCGCCGCTGTTGCGGCGGCTCAACGACTCGTTCGCGTTTGACCGCGAGCTGTTTGATGACGACGTCGAAGGATCGATCGCGTGGGCGCGTGCGCTCGCCGATTCCGGCGTTCTTTCCGAGGACGAATTGGATTTGATCCTCGGCGGACTCGTTCGCATCGAACCTCCTTCCGATGGTGATTACGAAGACGTTCATTCGTACGTCGAAGCGAAGCTCTATGAATTGATCGGCTCCGTTGCCGGCAAGCTGCACACCGGCCGTTCGCGTAACGATCAGGTGGCCACTGATCTCAAACTCTGGCTGAAGCGCGCCTGCAACGAAGCGATTGATACGGCGAAGGCGCTGGCGGCAACGCTGGCGAATCGCGCGTCCGAGGAAGCGGGGACGCCGATGCCCGGCTACACGCACTCGAAGCAGGCGGAGCCGATTACCTTTGGACACTGGTGTCTGGCGTACGTCGAGATGTTGCGTCGCGATGTCGACCGTTTTGCCGGTACCGTCGCTCGCGGGGATGAATGCCCGCTCGGCTCCGGCGCATTGGGCGGCACGCCGCTGGCGATCGATCGTGATGCATTGGCGCGCTCCCTCGGCTTCGCGCGCGCGACCGCGAATTCTCTCGATGGCGTTTCCGATCGTGATTTTGCGGCGGAGTATCTCTTCGCATCGTCGTTGCTCTTGTCGCATCTCTCGCGTCTCGCCGAAGATCTGATTTTCTTCACCAGCGACGAGGCGGCGTATGCGGAGTTGCCGGATGCGATGGCGACCGGTTCCTCACGCATGCCGCAGAAAAAGAATCCCGATGTTCTCGAGCTCGCACGCGGATACGCGGCGCGTTCGATCGGCGAGCTGACCGGGTTCCTGGCGCTGCTCAAAGGTTTGCCGCTTGCGTATGACAAGGATCTGCAACTCGACAAGGAGCCGCTGTTCCGCACGCGGCGGGTGATCGCGTCACTGCTTCCCGCGCTGAACGAATTGATCGCCGGACTATCCCTCGATCGCGATCGCATGCGCGCTGCCGCCGGCGGCGATGCCCTCATCGCCACCGCTGTCGCCGATGCGCTCGCCGCGACAGGAATGCCGTTTCGCGAAGCGCACGATCAGGTGAGCCGCAATCTGGCGGACCTGCCATCGCTGGCGAAGAAGCATGGCGTCACACTCGACGGAATGCTGGCGAAGAAGAATTGCTTCGGCGGCACCGCGCCGGAGCGGGTGAGGGTGGCGGCTACTGCTGCCCAGGAGTTGGTGACGTCATGAGCGCGAACGTCAAAGCACAGACAGGAGTGTCTGTGCCACATACAGCCGCGTCTCATCCGCCAACAGCGCGGCGCGCAGAAAAAACCGAGGACGATGTGGCACAGACACTCTTGTCTGTGCTTTGTGGAGCTTGCGGATCATGAGGCTCCCGAAAGGTTTCCTCGCCTCCGGCATCCGCGCCGGCATCCGCAAGAAGCGGCCGGACCTCGGGCTGATCGTCGCGCCCGATGGCGCCAACGCCGCTGCCGTCTTCACGAAGAACCGTTTCCAGGCCGCTCCGGTGACGCTGTCGAAGAACGCCCTGAAAAAAACGGGCGGCAAGTTGAAAGCCGTCGTCGTCAATGCCGGCTGCGCGAACGCCGTCACCGGCAAGCTCGGATACGACGCCGCGAAGCGTGTCCGTTCGCGTGCCGCTGAATTGCTGGCCTGCAGCGATGAGGAAGTCTTCGTCGCCAGCACCGGCGTCATCGGCGTCGTCCTTCCCGATCAGAAGATCCGCGAGTCGCTTCCTGACGCCGTCACCCGTCTCTCCGCCGGCGGCATCGACGCGCTCTCGCACGCCATCCTCACCACCGACGTCGGCCCCAAGGTCACGCAGGCCACCTTCACCCTCGGAGGCAAGCGCGGGCGCATCGTCGGCGTGGCCAAGGGCGCGGGGATGATCCATCCCAACATGGCCACGATGCTCGGTTTCGTGATGACCGACGCCGCGCTCGATCCTGCCACGCTGAAACGTGCGCTGACCACCGCCGTCGATCAAAGCTTCAACGCCATCTCCGTCGACGGCGATACCTCGACCAACGACACCGTCCTGCTCATGGCCTCAGGAAAACTCGGCAACACCGCACGCGCCGACCTCGCCGATTTTCAGCGCGCCCTCGATGCCGTCTGCCGCGATCTCGCCTGGATGATCGTCCGCGACGGCGAAGGAGCGACGCGGGTGATGGAGCTGACCGTCCGCGGGGCAAAGTCGGAGCGCGATGCCAAACTCGCCGCGCACGCCGTCGCTACTTCGCCGCTGGTGAAAACCGCCCTCCACGGCGGCGATCCGAACTGGGGCCGCATGCTGGCCGCCCTCGGACGCAGCGGCGCGCGCTTCAACGTCCGCCGCGTCTCTCTCTTCGCCGGCAATGTGCAACTGGTCGTCAACGGCGAACCCGCGGTCTATCGCGAGAAAGATGCGGCGAAAGTCTTCACCCGCGAGCGCGTCCCGATCATCCTCGACCTCGGCGGCGGCAACGCCACCTCCGTCGTCCTCGCCTCCGACCTCGGGCACGACTACATCTCGATCAACGCCGACTACCGGTCGTAGCCGAACGCTAAGACTCGAGCGGCGCTTCGAGAGCGGCGATCAGAGCCGGGATATCGATCGTCGCGGTTTCCCACAACGTATCGCGCTCCGTCTCGGCATAGCCGTGCACGATCTGGTTTCGCATGCCCTTGATTTCGCTCCACGGGATAGTCGGATACTTCGCGCGGGTTTCCTCGCTAAGTTTCGATGCTGCCTCGCCGACGATCATGAGGTTGTACGCGACTGATTCCTGGTGAGCCACGGTTGCTTCGAAATCGTCGCGCGAGAGGCCGCGGACCCGATCGGACGCGCGACGTGCGTACGTCAGCATGTCCTGGATGTACGCAGCGTCAGACTTCTTCGGCATATTCGACGATCAGGTCCGGCTCGATCGATGGCCGGTACGCCTCGCGAACGCCCCTCATCATTTCAACCTTCCGGCCATCGAAGATCTCCGAAAGCTCGCGCTCCGCGCCAAAGAACGCCAATCCTCTCGCCTTCGTGTCCGGCCGCAACTCCACCAGCACATCGACATCGCTACGCTCCGGATCAAAGTCGTCCCTCGCAATCGATCCGAAAAACGAGAGGCGCTTGATACCCCACTTCCGACAGAACGCGGCGATGTCTTCGTGCGGAATCGGAATCGCCAGCTCACGGGCAGCCATGGCGTCATTCTACGATAGCGCTCGAGTAGCAATGGCATACTCCTCCGCCATGCGGAAGCTGATCGCGATCGTCCTCCTCCTTTCCACCACCACCGCTTATGCGGCGCTGCGCGATCCTGTCGTGGCGCGGCACGGCATGGTGGCTTCGACCAGCGAGATTGCTTCGCGCGTCGGCGTCGACATCATGAAGAAGGGCGGCAACGCCTTCGACGCGGCGGTGGCCGTGGCGCTGGCGATGGCGGTTACGTGGCCGGCGGCGGGCAACATCGGCGGCGGCGGTTTCATGTTGATCCGCAAGGCCGACGGGACGAGCGAGGCCATCGACTATCGCGAGCGGGCGCCGCTGGCGGCATCGCGCGACATGTATCTCGACGCAAGCGGCAACGTCATCAAGCGCGCGTCGACCGACGGCTACAAAGCGATCGGCGTTCCGGGCACCGTGGCCGGGCTGATGCTCGTTCACAAACGACACGGCAGACTGAAATGGAGTGAGCTCGTCGAGCCGGCGCGCAAACTTGCGGCCGAGGGGTTTGTGGTCACGGCGTTTCTCGACGGCGTCTTTCATGATCCGGAGTCGCTCAGGAAACTCCAACCGTGGTCGGAGAGCCGGCGCATCTTTCTGCGCAACGGCCGCAACTACACCATCGGCGATCGATTCAAACAACCGGAGCTGGCGACCACGCTGGCGCGCATCCAGGCCAATCCGCGCGATTTTTATGAAGGCATCACCGCGAAACGCATCGTGGCCGACATGCGTGCGCACGGCGGGCTGATCACGATGCAGGATCTGCGCGAGTACGAGCCCACCATCCGCAAGCCGCTGCATGGCAGCTACCGCGGACACGAATTCATCGTCATGCCGCCGCCGTCATCGGGCGGCATTGCCATCATCGAAATGCTGCAGATGCTGGAGAAGTACGACGTGGCATCGACCGGCTGGCAGTCGGCGCGCTATCTCCATCTCGTCACCGAGGTCATGCGGCGGGCGTTTGCGGACCGCGCGGAGTTTCTCGGCGACCCGGACTTCGTGAAGATGCCTGTGGCCGCGCTCACCTCGGCTGCGTTCGCGGAGGAACGCGGGAAGACGATTGATGTGGAACACGCGTCGAATTCGCAGGTCATCCGCGCAGGCGATCCTGCGCCGTTCGAGAAGACGGATACGACGCACTTCGCCGTTGTCGACAGCGAAGGCAACATGGTCAGCAACACCTACACGCTCAACGACTGGTTCGGCGCCGGCGTCACGGCCAAGGGAACCGGCATCCTGCTCAATGACGAGATGGATGACTTCACCTCCAAGGTTGGCGCTCCGAACGACTACCAACTCATTCAGAGCGACAAGAATGCGATCGCGCCGAGGAAGCGGCCACTGTCATCGATGGTGCCGCTGATCATGCTGCAGGACGGCAAACCGTGGCTCGCCGTCGGTGCCGCCGGCGGCCCGCGCATCATCAGCACCGTGCTCGAGATCGTCCTCGCCGTCGTCGATTTTCACCTCACGCTGCAGGAAGCGATCGATGCCGGGCGCATTCATCATCAATGGATGCCGGACGAGATCTACTGGGAGCCGAACGGCACGAATCCCGACTCGCGCGCTGCGCTGGAGAAGATGGGCCACAAGTTCCGCGAAAAGCCGCTGGACCACATCTCCGACGCCAACGCCGTGATGATCGACCCGAAAACAGGCCTGCGACAGGGCGGTGCCGATCCGCGCCGCTCCGGTGTCGCGGTCGGGTACTGACATAGAATCCGCCCCCATGAATCTCGATAAAAAGTCCCTTCTGGCGTGGGCGCGCGACCATCGCGCCGATTTTGAATCGACGCTGCAGCAGTTCGTCGACACTCCTTCCGTCTCCGCCGAGCCGGAGCGCCTCGGCGACATCCGCCGCTGCGCAGAGCTGGCCCAGGCCAAGATCCGCGAGTTCGGCGGTGAGGCCACCATCCTCGAGACCGACGGTAATCCGATCATCCACGGCCGCTTCGACACGGGACGCAATCTTCCGACCGTTACCGTCTACAACCATCTCGACGTGCAGCCTGCCTCGCGCGAAACCGAGCCGTGGAAAACCGATCCGTTTGTCTTCACCAAAACCGGCGATCGCTACCTCGGGCGCGGCACGACGGACGACAAAGGTCCCGCGCTCACCGCGCTCTTCGGCATCCAGGCCGCGCGCGAAGCGGGCGTGCAAGCCAACATGCACGTGCTGTGGGAGCTCGAAGAGGAGATCGGCTCGCCAAGCTTCGACGGCGCGATGAAAAAGTACGCCAAGCAGCTGGCTACCGGTTCCGTGCTCGTCTCCGACACCATCTGGGTTTCGCGCGAGCGGCCTGCATGTCCTGCCGGACTGCGCGGACTGCAAGGCTTCGAGCTGACGCTGGAGACTGCCGCCACCGACCAGCACTCCGGCGTCACCGGCGGCGGCGCCCGCAATCCCATCGGCGAGTTGATGAAGCTCGTCTCCGAGATGTACGACGCCACCACCGGCAAGGTGAAGATCAAAGGCTTCTACGACGACGTCGTGCCGCCGTCGAAGCAGGAGCTCAAAGATTTTCGCGACTCTGGCTTTACGGTGAGCAAGTTCAAGAAAGACCACGGCTTCAAATCGATCCGCACCGAGGATCCGATGGATCTGATGAAGCGGATCTGGGCCATGCCGACGTTCGAAGTGCACGGCCTGGTCGGCGGCTACACCGGCCCCGGCATCAAGACCGTCATCCCGCCGCGGGCGACGGTGAAGATCTCCTGCCGCATGGTGGCCAACCAGGATCCGAAAAAGATCATGAAGCTGGTCCGCGAGTTCGTGAAGCAGCGCAACCCGGACGTGAGGATCGTCACCGAAGCCTCGATGCTGCCGTACACGGCCCCGACGACCGGGCCGCTGGCCGACGCGGTGCGCACCGCCATGAAATTCGCCTTCGGCACCGAGCCGGTCTTCGTCCGCGAAGGAGGCTCGATCGGGGCGGTGGTCTCGATGGAGAAGGTGCTCAAGGTCCCCGTCCTCTTCCTCGGCCTCTCACTTCCCGAGCACGGCTACCACGCCCCGAACGAGAACTACGACTGGCGGCAGGCGAGCGGAGGGATGGTGGCGTTCGTGAAGTACTTTGACGAGATCGCGAGGATGTAACTCACAAGGACGATACAGTGCGAAAGACGGTGGATTACGAACGGTGCGTCTTCATCAACTGTCCATTCGATGACAAGTACACGCCGATCTTCGAGGCAATCGTTTTCGTTGTGATCGTCTGTGGCTTTCGGCCGCTATGTGCTCGCGTAAAGCTTGATTCGAGTGAAATCCGGCTCAACAAAATCATGGACCTCATCGGATCATCGCGATATTCGATTCATGACCTCTCACGCGTTGAGCTCGACGAAGTCAATGCGCTGCCTCGCTTCAACATGCCGCTGGAGTTGGGTGCTGACCTGGGATGTAAGCGATTCAGTCCTTCGCGCAAAAACAAGAGCATTTTGATCTTCGATTCGCAGTCGTACCGATTCCAAAAATACATCTCCGATCTCGGTGGGCAGGATGTCGCGAACCACAGCAACGATCCGGCACTCGCGATCGTGAGCATACGCAACTGGTTGCGTGCGGAGTCGGGTCGAAGAGATTTTCCCGGTCCTTCGGCGTTGAACTTCCGCTATGCGAAGTTCAAGCGTGATCTTCCGGAGGTATGCGTGAAACTCGATGTCCAGCCGGCGGAGATGACATTCGTCGATTTCTGCCAAGCCGTTGCCGCCTGGTTGGAAGATGAGAAAGGGTTTAGCGGGATTCTCGTGCGCGACGCTCCGCAATAACTTCGCGGACCGCCCGTCGAATCCTGGCCACCCCCAGGGTGCTTTTGCCGTAAGGCTTCAACACGGGAGGCCAGTACTCTGACTCAGTCTCGCGGTCTGATCGCGACTTCGACGCAGCCTTCTGAGATTTCTTCTTGGCCATGACCGCAAATGATAGCCTACTCGTCGAGTGGATCTTAGTGGACGGAGAGCCGTTTTACGCGGTCTGTGTCATCGCGACGTTCGCCTTGATCGGTGCCGTGATCTTCGTCCGCCCTCGCTTAGTCGTGATCGCCATCGTCCTCTTCCTTCTGCTCTCGATCTCGCTCGTGTCGCTGATCGGTGTGCAGACCTCGGGCCGGCTCGCGGAGGTGAGGGCTCACCGAGGTGAGCTCCACGCCGCCAACGCATCGCTGGAAGCGCGAATCATCGCCGGCGATTGGGCCGCCCTTCTCTTCGCCTCGAATGTGGGCCTGGCCGTCGCCGTCTTTGTCCATGGGCGGCGGCATCGGGTCTGAGGCCTCCTTTTTTTTCTACCAGTCGTGGATTTTTGTGGACAGAAGTGGCCGTCAGTGGTACAAACGGGCCTTCGAACACGAAAGTCGAAGCGAAAATGGTCGAGCCAGTCCTGATGGGGCATTCTCCGGCGAAGGTCGACGAGAAGGGTCGTCTGAAGATCCCGGCCAACTTCCGCAAGCTCATTGAGGAGCAGCACGGCTCCGATTGCTTCATCACCTCCATGGACGGCGAACGGGCGCTGATCTACCCGATGCCGGTCTGGCACGCCTTCCAGGGCCGGCTCTCGAAAGTCCCCTCGACCTCCACCGCGAAGACGAAGCTGCTGGAGAAGGTCAACTACTTCGGCCAGGTCGGGACGATCGATGCGCAGGGGCGGGTGCTGATCCCGACCATCCTCCGCAACGTCGCCGGCATCGCCGAGGACGTCGTGGTGATTGGAAACACAGACCACCTCATCGTCTGGAACGGCGAAAAGATCCAGCAGCGGATGATCGAAACGCCGCTCACCAACGATGACTGGAAAGAGTTGGAGTTGCACGGTGTGTGAGCTGTCATGCACCAGTCGGTTCTTTTAAGCGAAATCGTCGAATTCCTCCGTCCCTCGCGCGATGACGGAACGCTCGTCGATGCCACGGTCGGGCTGGGTGGACACGCGGAGGCCTTGCTCACCCGCTATCCCTCGGTACGGCTGCTCGGCATCGATCGCGATCCGCAGGCGCTGGCCGCATCGGCGCAGAGGCTGGAGAGATTCGGAAATCGCGTGACGCTCGCACAGGGTCGCCACGAGACGCTCATTGACATCCTGAAGAAGCAGAAGATCGAGTCGGTCAGCGGTCTGCTCGCCGACCTCGGCGTCTCATCGATGCAACTGGACGACGCGTCACGCGGATTTTCCTTCCGCTACGACGCGCCGCTGGACATGCGGATGGGGCCGGAGTCGAAGACAGCCGCCGATCTGGTCAACACACTCGGCGAACACGAGCTGGCGGCAATTCTCCGCGACTACGGAGAGGAGCCGATGGCGCGCCGGATCGCACGAGCGATCGTCGAAGGGCGCACCGAAGCGCCGATCGAGACGACGGCGAGGCTGGCGGAGATCGTAAGAAGGGTGAAGTGGTCGAAACCCGGCCAGATCGATCCGGCAACGCTCACGTTCCAGGCACTTCGTATCGCCGCGAACGAGGAGCTGGTGGGGTTGGACAAGTTCATCGACGACGCCGTCGAAGTCCTCGAGCCGGCAGCGCGGATCGCAATCATCGCCTTCCACTCGCTCGAAGATCGAATCGTCAAACGAGCACTGCGGCGACTGGAAGGGGAGTGCACCTGCCCGCCAAACTTGCCGGTTTGCGCATGCGGGGCGAAGGAAGTTGTCGAGATCCTCACCAGTCGTCCGGTCACTGCTTCGGAGGGAGAAGTTCAAAACAATCCGCGATCCCGCAGCGCGAAGTTGCGGGTGGCGGAAAAGAAGTAACGGCAGTTCGCAGTACCGGAGCCCGGAAACAAGGGTGAAGGTTGGGGAAGGGTGGGCGTGTGTACGCCGCGGGGACTCGGGAGGGGTGGCTGGGGGAGCGTGGGTGGGTGTGGATGGTACTCGGGACGTACTTGTAGGCAGATCTTCACCCTTGTTCCCAGGCTCCGTAAATCCCGGACGGTCCCCGCATGTACGCGCAGAAGAAGCCCATCGAGAACACCCACATCGTTCGCGAACGCGACCGCCGCCGCTCCCGTGAGCTGCTGGCCGTCCTTGCGCTCGGCATCCCCATCGGCGCGTTCCTGCTCCTCTTCACCTGGCAGAACCTCGAGGTCATCCGCCTCGGCCACGAAGCGACGCGCCTCCAGAAACAGAAGCAGGAGATCGAGAACGCCAACAAGGCCCTGCAGCTCGATCGCGATCGCCGCACGTCTCTCGGCGCTGTCGAGCAGCGCGCCGTCGACCTCGGCTTCCAGCACACCGACCCGCGCGCGGTAGTGATGGTGCAGCGACCTAGCTCCGCTCCCACTCCCAACTCCCCACAACCTACTTCCCAAGCCGGAGCCCGCTGATGCCCATCTCGCAAAAGCGTCTCCTGCAACTCTTCGCCTTCCTCGCCGCGTGGGCGGTCATCGTCATCGGCCGGCTGGTGCAGATCCAGCTCGTCCGCCACGGCGAGTACGTCACCAAAGCTGCGCGCCAGCAGGAACGAACGTTGGCTCTCCAACCGGTACGCGGATCGATCGTCGATCGGAACGGACGCATCCTGGCTGAGAGCATCGCCGCCGAGTCGATCTACGCCGATCCGCAGGCAATTGTCGATCGCGCGCAGACGGCGAAAGCGATGGCCAGCGTGGCCGCGCTGCAGATGGATGCGCGCGAGCTGGCGGCCAAACTCAACTCGACCAGCGGCTTCGTCTGGATCGCCCGACAGCTGCCACTCGAGACCGCCGCCGCGGTCAAGGCGCTCAAACTCCCCGGGGTCTACTTTCTGGAAGAGCATCGCCGCTCGTACCCGCGCGCGACGCTCGCTGCGAATGTGGTCGGCTATGCCGGCGTCGATGGCGAAGGACTCGCCGGCATCGAGCACTCCTTCGATGCGCAGGTTCGCGGCCGCGCCGGCCGGGTGACGTTGCTCCGTGACGCCCGTCGCGGCATGTATCTCGTCGGCGGCGAAGGACCGAATCGTCCCATTGACGGCAACAACGTCGTGCTCACCATTGACTCCGTCGTCCAGTTCATCGCCGAGCGCGCGCTCGGCCGCGCCGTCGATCGCTACCAGGCCGCAGGCGGCGTAGCCATCGTCATGGATCCGCGCGACGGCCGCATTCTGGCGATGGCTTCCAATCCGACGTTCGATCCCAATCACTTCCGCGATTTCGGCCCCGACTTCCGCCGCAACCGCGCCGTGCAGGATGCCTACGAGCCGGGATCGACCTTCAAAATCGTCACCGCCTCGGCCGGACTCGAAGAAGGTGTGGTCACGCCGTCGCAGGTGCTCGACTGCGGCGACGGTTTCATCCAGATCGGCAGCACGCAGATTCACGAGCACGGCGGCAACCGCTACGGCCGCATCACCTTCGAGCAGGTGATGATGCACTCCTCGAACGTCGGAGCGATTCGCGTCGGGCTGGCGCTGGGGCAGGACCGTTTCTATCGCTACATCCGCCGCTTCGGATTCGGCGAGCGCACCGGCGTGACCCTGCCGGGCGAAGCGCTTGGCCGCGTGCGTCCCACGGCGCAATGGTCGCAGCTCTCGAACGCATCGCTGTCGATCGGCCAGGAGATCAACGTCACGCCGCTGCAGGTGATCGATGCCATCGCAGCGGTCGCGAATGGTGGGCTGCGCGTGCAGCCGCGCATCGTCGAGAAAGTGGTCGATACGAAGAACAACACCATCTACACGCCGCCGCAGACCGCGCCGGTGCGCGTCATCTCCGAGAAGACCGCGGCTGTCTTGAACGAGATCCTCAAGGCGGTGGTGACGAGCGGAACTGGCGTGCAGGCCGCGCTCTCCGAACATGTCGTCGCCGGCAAGACCGGAACGGCGCAGAAGGCGGGACGCGGCGGCTACGGCGACAAGGTCGTCGCTTCGTTCGGCGGCTACGTTCCCGCCGACCGGCCGCAGCTGGTTATCCTCGTCGTCGTCGACGAGCCGAAACTGGCAGAGTACGGCGGCACGGTCGCCGCGCCCGCGTTCAAAGAGATCGCCGAATCGACCCTGCGCTATCTCAACGTCGCGCCGTCGATTCCGGCCCGTACGCTCGACGTAGCCGCACCGATGCTGGCGACGTTTTCGCAAAAGCCTGCCACGACAGCGGGATCGGAAGTTCCCGACCTGCGAGGCCTCGACGCGCGCGCCGCGGTCGCCCTCGCCACGTCGGCCGGCTTCCGCGTTCGCGCCTCGGGGAGTGGTGTGGTCCAAACACAACAACCGTTACCGGGCGAAGCTCTGCCGGGCGATCACCAGGTCGTGCTGACCCTGGCCGAAGGAACGCGATGAGATTGAAGGACGTGATGAGGGACGTGCCGGCGCACGGCGGCGAACAGGACGCGGAGATCACCAGCGTCACTGCCGACTCGCGTCTGGTCGTTCCCGGCGCGCTCTTCGTCGCCGTTCCCGGCTTCAAGACCGATGGCGCGAAGTTCATCGACGCCGCCATGAGCAAAGGTGCGGCCGCGATCGTCAGCGAGTCGAACGTTGCCGGCGCCATTCACGTCGACGACGCCCGCGCCGCGCTATCGCTCATCGCCGCCAACTTCTACGGCCGCCCCGCGGACAAGCTTTCCATCATCGGCGTCACCGGCACCTCGGGGAAGACCACGACCACGAAGATGATCGAGTCGATTCTCGACGCCTCCGGTGAACCGGCAGGACTGGTCGGCACCATCGAATATCGCGCCGGCGACGAGCGCCTGACCGCCGATCGCACCACGCCCGATGCCGTCGTCCTCCAGCAGTGGTTCGCCAAAATGGTCGATGCCGGCGTCACACGCGCGGTCATGGAAGTGTCGTCGCACGCGCTGGCCCTCAAGCGCACGTACGGCATCCACTTTGCCGCCGCAGTCTTCACCAATCTCTCGCAGGACCACTTCGACTTTCACAAAGACTTCGAAGACTACTTCGCCGCCAAGCGCATCCTCTTCGATCAGATCGATTGCACGCGCAAGACCGCCATCGTCAACATCGACGACGAGTACGGCCGCCGGCTGGCGAACGAGCTCGGTGGCTGCGTCGTCACCTTCGGCCGAGGAGCGAACGCCGATATCCACCCGCTGGATGGATTCGAAATCTCGGTGCGCGGACTTCGCGGCCGCGTGGCCACGCCATCTGGTGATGTGCACGTCGAGTCGAAGCTCCTCGGCGCGCCCAATCTCTACAACTGGCTCGGCGCGATCGGTGCGTCGCTCGCGGCGGGCATCGACGTCGCCACGATCGAAGCGGGCATTCGCAGTCTCGCGGCCGTTCGCGGCCGTTTCGAGTACGTCGAGTCTGACGGCGGCCCGACGGTGATCGTCGACTACGCCCACAAGCCCGACGCGCTCGACAAGCTGCTGCTTGCCGTCCGCGACCTTGCCGGCAACCGGCGCATCGTCCTCCTCTTCGGCTGCGGCGGCGATCGGGACCGGGAAAAGCGTCCGATGATGGGCACCATCGCCGCGCGCCTGGCCGACCGGACCATTTTGACCAGCGACAACCCGCGCGGCGAGAAGCCGGAAGCGATCCTCGACGACATCGAGCGCGGCATGCGCAGCGGCGCCAACTACACCCGCATCACCGACCGCCGCCAGGCCATCGCCAGGACCATCGCCGAAGCCGCGGACGAAGACGTCATCGTCATCGCCGGCAAGGGCCACGAGTCGTACCAGGTCGTCGGCGACCAGATCCTCCACTTCGACGACCGCGAGGAAGCGGAACGAGCACTGAAAACAAGGCACGAAAACAGAACCTCTAAATCGGCATCAAATTAATGTTGAAATCAATGATCAAATCGGCTTATCATTTAGCACCTTTGAAAGGGTGTTCTGTTCCGGCTCCGTCGATTGCTTACTGTGCGGGTGGATGGTTGGCGATCGCCGGGCAGCTTCGGGGGAAGGGCCGCGATCGGGTCAGCGCGGCGGAGCCGGGAGAGAACACTGGGGTTACTGGGTTGCTGGGTTGCTGGGTTACTGAAGGGCAGAGCAACTCAGCAACTCAGCAACTCAGCAACCGGGTGGTTGGGAGGTCGGCATCATGCACCTGACCTTCCGCCAGCTCGCCGAGATGACCGGCGGCGAGCTCATTCGGGGAGCGGACGCCGCCACCGGCTCCGTCGTCATCGACAGCCGCGAGATCAAGCCGGACTCGGTCTTCTTCGCCATCAAAGGGGATCGCCTCGACGGCCATCAGTTCGTCTCGCAGGCGCTGGTCACCGCGCGCGGCGCTGTCGTCTCGCACGTTCCGGAGAACGTGCCGGCGGACAAAGGGATCGTCCGCGTCGACGACACCACCATCGCCCTTCAGAATCTGGCGCGATCGATTCGCGAACGTTACGACTTCACCCTCATCGCCATCACCGGCTCGGCGGGCAAGACCACCACGAAAGAGATGATCGCCACGCTCGTCGGTTCCGAGCGGCGCACCTTCAAGTCGTGGGGCAACTTCAACAATCTCATCGGCTGCCCGCTCTGCATCGACAACACACCGGATGACGCCGAGGTCGTGGTCAGCGAGATGGGGATGAACCACAAAGGTGAGATCGCCCAACTGGCCGGCCTCACCCATCCCGACGTCGGCGTCTACACGAACATTGGCCCGGTGCACATCGAGTTCTTCGGAACGATCGAGAAGATCGCCGAAGCGAAGCGCGAGCTGCTGGAAAACGTGAAGCCCGGCGGCACGATCATCCTCAACGCCGACAACCAGTACGTCATGGACATCAGCCGCGGCTTCGAGGGCCGCAAGGTCACCTACGGCATCGATCACGACGCCGATTTCCGCGGAGTCAACATCCGCGAGCGCGGCCTTCTCGGCACGACCTTCGAAGTCGGTGGCCATACGTTCGAGCTGTCGCTTCCGGGCCGCCACAACCTCGAGAACCTGCTCGCCGCCATCGCCGCCGCCCGGTCCATCGGCATCTCGTGGGAAGGAATCGCCCGCGGCGTGCAGGCGCTCAAGCCTGCTTACCATCGCGGCATCATCCTCGACGCCGGCGGCGCCACGATCTACGACGATACCTACAACTCCAACCCCTACGCTCTCGGCTCGGCGCTGACGCTGATGGCGCAGGCCGACGTGAGCGGCCGCCGCATCGCCGTCATCGGCGACATGCTGGAGCTGGGCGATAAAGAGCTCGACTATCACCGCGATGCCGGCAAGGCCATTCCGAAGAGCGTCGACACCGTCATCGGCGTCGGTAAACGTTCGCACGCGTTGCTCGACGGCGCGCGTGAGGCAGGTTTTGCAGACGGCAATCTCCACCACTTCGACGACGCCCCGAGCGCCGGCGAGTTTCTGAAGACATTCATTCGTCCCGGAGACCTCGTGCTGATCAAGGCCAGCCGCGGCATCGGCCTCGATCGGATCGTCAACATGCTGACCGGACACGCGGAGGGCGCGCACTGATGCTTTACAAACTTCTCT
>Ga0157378_10000390_pt1 | contig 43243 bp, 26 predicted proteins | sample M65metaG_FD_115309 | JGI IMG/M metagenome (GOLD analysis project Ga0157378, IMG submission 115309) | Miscanthus rhizosphere microbial communities from Kellogg Biological Station, Michigan, USA - M6-5 metaG | ecosystem: Host-associated > Plants > Roots > Rhizosphere > Soil | place: USA: Michigan... | reverse complement strand
GCCAATCCAGAGTCGCTATTGTGCTTGCAAATCACAAGCATTGAACGAGAAAACGAGCGGACCCTCCATGGATGGATTGCGGACTTGCTGCCGGACCGATATAAGAGGTAAGGCAAAACGGCCAGCCGATTTACAACAAGCCGGACGCCGAGCGGGCCTGGGGCAAGCTCGTAGCCCTGTACAAAGCCGGCCTGGCCTGAGCGGCCAACGGCGAACTACGACAACCAAGAGCTTCGGCGATCAGCCACAATTTAAAAGGGACAGTCATTGCTCCGGAACGGTACCCCGGACAGCCCAAGCACGACCGCGAAGCTCAAATGTCCCTTGCTGCGCACCTTCAGGCAGCAGGCGCTTCACATGTTCGCGTAGAGCAATTCGGTGGTCAGCCGCAAGTCGCGCGACGTAAGCTCCCGCTGGACCTTGTCCAACCAAGAAGGGTTCCCAAAAATCATTGAACGACATGAACCCCATTGCGATCTCCAGCGGTCGCTCCTCTACGTTGGCTAGCCCTGCGTCTTTCCACAGTGCGCTGAGTTCACCGCTCTGACACAGCGGCATGTATTTTTCATCGAATTGCTGTGCATTTACGTCGAGTTCTACGGCAGCATCCCAAAATATGCGCAACATCTGCATACGATCACGGTAATCCCAAGTAGCTGCACATACCCGCCCGCCCGGACGAGTTACGCGATGGAGTTCCCCAAGCGCTTTTCGTGGATCCGAGAGGAAGTTGAAAACTAGTAGCGAGAGACTGGCATCAAATTCACAATCAGCAAACGAAAGTTCTTGGATGTTCCCCACATCGAACTTCGCGCATTTATTGGGGACTCGAGATCGGGCATATGCGACGTAGTCCTCGGAAGGTTCAATGCCGACGATTTGGCAATGGGGTCGCCGAGCTGCAATCTCGATCGATAACGACCCGGTTCCCGATCCCGCGTCAAGGAGGCGCCAACCGTCCGGGATATTCGCAAAATCTAGCAGAAGTGGGGCCACAAGACGACTCCAGCGCCCCATGAATTGGTCGTATCCACCAGCATTCGCGAACATACCAGTTACCATTTTGCTCGCAGATCGGAGACAGGCCGCTAATCGGTAGTTTGCCTGACCGCGTTCATCCATGCAATGCGCAACGATTGGTCCCGTAAATCGGTTTGAGCGGAACACTCAAAGCCTACTCCAGCTGGGGCCCCCTTTTATACTGCGTCGACTTACCGGAAACTGGGGTCGTCTCAATGGGTCGTCGCAACACTTGCTCAGAGTCTTCTAAATCCTAGTCTACTAGGCTGATTTCATTCGCGAGCGCCAATTCGAAGAAAACAAAGCCCTGTTTAGGTTCTGATTGAGTAGTGCCTTACAGATTGATTCTCGACGGGATGTATTGTCAGATCAGCTGGTTATATGGTGTTGCGTCGACCGGTTGAGCCGGCAGGCTTTTCTAGCGGCTTGCCTCGGCACTGGACATAACGGGCAGCATCGCAGCGGCTAAGGGAGTGGGTCATTGATCGATTTGAGCGGATGGGGGAGTACGATCCAGCCAGAAGTGACCGCTAGCGCCAACACTCCTCGACAAAGCCCTTATCGACCACTCAGCAGAAAAACTTCCAGAAACACTAAGAACTCTGCGGATCAACGTTATGAAATACCCCAACGAAATCAACAAGCCGACGAACTAAAATCAGCCCCGCCAGCCAATTGCCCACAATCCCCGGGCTGCCCAAAAACCTGTTTGCTTGATGTCTCAATAATCACCACAATGAACTGTTTCTGGGCCAAAGCCAGATTCCGTTAAGACTCACTGCCGAATAAGTGTCCGTCCGAAGATAACTTCATCTCTCGCTTAGGCAACCGAGTCCGGGAGATTGCTGATGCGAATTGAAAGATTAATTTTCAGAAGGGCAATTGGACAGCCGAAGGACGAAATCGGCGATTACTTGATCGCGAAGACCCAGATAGCTCCGCCCTCGGGAACCTCGGGATACTCTCCAGGGAATTGAGCGTTCAGGCGGGCTTGCATGGCGCGGGAATCTATTCCCCAGCCCGACTGAACGGCGACGTATTGTTTGCCGTCTACCATGAATGATGAGGGCTGTCCAATAATTCCGGAGTTCGTGGGAAATTCCCACAGCAGCTTCCCCGTGGCGGCGTCATAGGCGTGAAACATCCGATCGTTAGTGCCGCCGCTGAAGACCAATCCCCCAGCGGTAGCCAGCATGGGTCCCCAGTTCGGCGACTTTGCGTACGTGTGCGTCCAGACGCGTTTGCCGGTGTCAACGTTCCACGCCTGCACTTCGCCGATGTGATCGGCGCCAGGGACTAGTTCGAGAACGCTGGTGGTGCCCGTGAAGGGACTGCCAGCCGAATATTCGACCGCGTGCGCGGTAAAAGTTGCGCAGAGATTCTCGTTAGCGGGAATATAGAGCAGGCGCGTTTTTGGACTGAACGCGACAGGAGGCCAGTCCTTGCCGCCCCAATGTGACGGGCAGAAAGCAGTTTTTTTGTCTGTGCCGGGCTTGTGCTCGGGATCAACCTCAGGCTTGCCGGTCTTGGGATCCACGCTCTTGAAGACGTTTTGCTTTACGAACGGTTCGCCGTCCACAAAATTGATCTCACCGTCCGTGCGCTCAAGGAACCAAAGATAGCCGTCGCGTGCCACGTCGATCAAACCCTTGACGGTTTTGCCACCACGTTTGTAGTCCACCAGGATTGGAGGCGAGACTTCGTCCCAGTCCCAGGATTCGTTAGGATTGTACTGATGGTAACCCTTGATCTTGCCACTAGCTACATCGATGGCTATGGTCGAGGCAATGTAGAGATTGTCGCCCGGACGCTGGTCTCCCATCCATGGCCCGCCGTTGCCAGTTCCCCAAAAAGCCAAGTTACTGTCGGGGTCGTAGTTTCCGGTTACCCAAATTGAACCGCCGCCCGTTTTCCACTGGTCGCCCGCAGGCCAAGTCTCGCTGCCCGGTTCTCCAGGGGCAGGCACGGTATAAGTCCTCCACAATTCCTTTCCTGTATCCGGATCGAAGGCCGCGACGAAGCCTCGGATTCCGAGTTCGCCACCAGACGTGCCAACTAAGACTTTGCCGGAGGCGGCCCGGGGTGCCAAACTCATGTAGTAGCCGTTTTCGTTCTCGGCGACCTTAGTCGTCCAGACCTCCTTGCCGGTCCTAGCGTCGAGGGCGACCAGAACGGCATCACCCGTCGCAAAGAAGACCTTGTCGCCGTAGAGCGCCACACCGCGGCTGGTGGGATGCAGGATGATGACGCCGTTGGGCAAAGTTCTTTTATAGCGCCAAAGAATCGTGCCGGTCCTGACGTCGACTGCAATCACCTGGCTGCCGGGCGTGGCCACAAACATGACGCCATCGTTCACGATGGGAGTGGCCTGATGGCCGTTGTTCACTCCGGTTGCTAGCACCCAAACCGGCTGCAGCCGTGGCGCGTTTTTCGTGGTGATCTGAGTGAGCGGACTGTAGCCCCAGCCATCGTATGTGCGCCGAATCATCAACCAGTTACGGTCTTCCGGATGTTTCAGGCGCTCCGCGGTGACGGGCTTGTAATTCTGCAGCGCGAGGGGAATCGGAGCGGCAGGCGGCGCCTCAGGAGTCTGCGGCGCGACTGTCAGCGCCGTCGCAAATACGCAAGTCACCCCCAAGATCTCGACAATAATCCGAAAATGTTTCATGTGTCCCCGTCAGCAAATATGCAATTGTGTTTCAAAAGGCGCTGCCGCTATGGAGGTTCTCGTGACAACCAGTTTTCCGTCAACTAGTTTGTGGGCTAGCGCCGACAACATGGGCGACGCGAGACCGTCAACTACCATGAACGCGAAAATTTCGATTTAGACAAATTGTTCACGCATCGTACGCTTTCTCCTGCACTCGACACAACGAATATTCCGCAATGGCGAGCGAAATTAGGATTAGGTTTGGCTGAAATCAAGAGGAGAACGTTGTTCCCCTGCACCCAGGGCCGGATGCACACCCTATTCGGCCCTTTCTTATTTCAAAGGGGTCTACTTGATCCCGCATCATGGGTGAGATTCCGAGTGCCTATCGGGACGTATCGCCGAAGGACTCGAAGTCATAATGTGTGAATCCATCAGTTGGAAGTCGATTTTGATCGGAGAAAAACGCCTGGCCGTCAATGAAACTATTTGGTGTCGTCATATCCGAGGCGAAGCATACCTTCCTGCTTCCCGTTGACGGAACCCTTAGTCAGCCATTCGAGCGACGCTCGAAACAACAGGAGGTGGTTTTTCTCCCACATTGCGTTGTGCGAAGAACAAGCAAGCTCAATAAAGACTTTCTGGTGGGAAGGGAGGTCAGCATATAGCTCGCGCACTCGCTCTGTTGGTACCTGTTTGTCATGCTCACCGCTGGCCATTAGCATTGGAATTTGAGTCTTGGCAGCTATGTCTGCGTTCCAACCCCAAGTTGTCACTTGGGGAGCGCGACGTACACCTGGTCCCCAGGTTGCTCCTACCGGATCCGATTTAATCATTTCCGACCATACACTTTCACTTGCAGACGGATCATATTGGTTCTGACAACCCACCTGACGATCCCAATTCGCAATAAATTCCTCGTGTGTTTGGGTATTCATGGCAGCGCCGTCAGCTGGGAGTTGGGTCGGCGCGCTTGCTGACCGCGTTCGCAAGTAAGCAGGAGCCAGCAGCACCAGCTTCTGTACCTTTTCGGGATGCTGCACGGCATAGCCGGCGGCGCGCGGCCCACCCAGCGACCACGCAACAAGATTTATTCGGTCGACATGACGCAGTACTCGAATGTAGTCAATCACCGCGCCAATGTCGTTCCAGTCGGATGCGATCGTGGTGAGCTGGTGTGGATAACTCGGGGCACACGGCGCTGAGAGAAAAAGCGGAACAAACCCTGATTGTTGCTCACGCGCAAGATTACACAGATCGTTCATCGCTGCTGGCCGTGTCGAACGACCGTACCCCGTCGTGTCCATTGCGAACACATCGAAGCCTGCCTGGGCGAGGTATGCCATCCAACTGTAGTCTTGAAAGGGAACGTCGAAAGCCACCTCTGCAGGCGTGCCCGCTCCATGAATAAATAGCACTACCCGGTCAGCGAGGGGTGCGTCCCGAAGAACTGCTCTTGCTTGAATTCGTTCTCGAACGTACATCTCTGTGATTTGACCGGCCACGGACGGCACAGTGGAGTGTACAGAGACGTAATGGTCAATGATAAGGAGGCGCTCGGCGTCATCGGCCGATGTGATCCGGGCCAGCGGAATACTGCTGACCAAAATAAGGGTGACGAGAAGTACGCGCACGATCATGCTGAATCTCACCAGTTCCCCCGTAAAACTCCGGTCAGTCTGCGCTTCGAGCGCGAAAGAAGATGAGTCCCAATATCACATAAGGCTACTGCCGTCCAGTGGTCCAGTACCTCGCCAGACTTGGGCTCAGGGCCATTTCTTCAGTGGCCCCGCTCTGGTAGCAAATTCGTTGTGTCGAAAGTGACTGAAGTGTACGATGCGCAAGTCAGAACTCTAAATCGAAAATTACGGGTTAAGTCGGGAGTGAGCTATGTCCTACAACTGTCCGGAATGGAGTTAAAATGAATCGCCCATTTATACTTCTAGCGCTCTCCGCAACACTCGGACTAGGGCTGTTGCGACTACACGGTCAGCAGCAGGGCGGGCAAGCGGCCCCCACAGCCGATCCATATGCCAACAATGCCGATGCCGGGGCCACGAAGTTCCCGCTGGCAGCACCTGCAGGCAAAGATTCTGGCGCAATCAACCATGCACTTCCGGGTGGAGTCAATCAGGGCGCTATCGATGAGAAGACATGGAAGTACGGCCACGCTTTCGATGCGCCTCCCAACAGCAAAATCTGGAATCCAGTGAAGCTCAAGATGATGCGAGGCGAGAAAGTAACGGGCGGAACGGTCTTCGCCTCCTCGGATCCTTCCACTTACTGCGCTATGGCGAACGCAGGCTACGACTTCATCTGGACAGAGATGCAGCATGATTCTCGCGATTGGGAGAACGTAGCCAAAATGTGGCAGGCTTGCCCACACGCAAAAGCAGTTCCAGGCGTCCGCGTGGCCTTTGCGGATGAACGCGAGATTCAGCATGCGATGGATGCGGGCGCGCTCGTGATCGTGATCCCTACCATTAGAACCTATGAGGAAGGAAAGGCCGGAAGAGACTGGACTTATTTCCCACCACTCGGCAAACGTAGCCAGGGCGGTGGGCCTGCATTTTCGCCCGACTTCTGGGGTAACGTTCCGGGCGGGTATCGCAACACGATCAATGACAACGTGGTTCTGATCGAGATGATCGAAACCGTCGGCGGCGCTGCGCAAGCCACCGAGATTGCATCAATTCCCGGCGTAGACGCCGTATTCGCAGCAAGCGGGGACCTCGGCAATTTTTCAGGCTACAAACAGGGCGATCCCGACTACGAACGCCTGATCAACGTAGTGCATGACGCCGCTTTAGCAGCTGGGAAGCGGCTCTGCGGACCGTATGCCTGGCGCGATCGGCCCGACTTCACCTGTTTCCAGAATGGCAGCGAGATTGTGGCAATCAACCGAGGAGTGGCCGCGGAACTCGGAAATTTGAAAGATACGCAGGGCAAACCAGAAGTCGGTCCATACTCTCTGAAGAAGCAATCTGAGGCAGGTAAATAAGGCACTGGGGTTCATGACTATCGCGGCAGTGCTTTTTGTTTTCAGTCGGATCGCTGACTGCTCAGAACGCCAAGGCCGGCACCGACGACGTTATCGTGCAGCCCGATCGCGCCCTCGCCTCGCGTAGTCCGCTTGACCGTCGCGACTATAATCTCTATCCTCGGCCTCGTCAGGAGGAAATCGTCATGCGACTTAGTGTGCGCGCAACTCTAAAAATCGTGGTCCTGACCGGTGGGTTGGCAGCCTCGCTCGCTCTTGCGGCGTTTGCCCAGTACAACATGACGGTCAACAAGGACCGCTTGATCAATGCGCAGAATGAGCCGCAAAACTGGCTGATGATGAACGGCGATTACGGAGCAACGCGGTACTTCAAGCTTTCTCAGATTAACCGGGAAAACGTCAAGAACCTCCGGATGGTCTGGGCTCTTGCGCTCGGGGGCATGCAGGACGTCGGGCAGAATGGCCCGGAGAACGAGCTGAATCCGCTGATTGACAACGGATTCATGTATACGACCGACGGCTGGGGCACGGTTTACAAAATTGATGCGCGTGATTCGAACAAAGGCCAATTCGTCTGGGTCACCGATCCCGGCGTGAAGCACCAGGGCAACTTTCCGCGCACGCGCGGGCTTGCGTTATGGGAAGACCTGGTAATCGCCAACCTTCCCGACGGCCGTGTAATCGGGATCAAGCGCGATACTGGTGAAATTGTGTGGGACAAGATGGTAGCCGCAACAAACGAGTTCGGTACCAGGGAAAGGTTCGTCACGGCCCCGATGACCGTGGAAGGCAAAGTCCTCGTAGCCAACGGGGCGGGAGACGCCGGGACACGAGGGTGGATCGCGGCGCTCGATGCGCGAACTGGTAACGAGCTCTGGCGGTGGTATGTGATACCCAAACCCGGCGATCCGGGGAGCGAGACGTGGAAGGATAAGAATAATTCCTGGAAAACTGGCGGGGGCGCCATCTGGCAAACCGGCTCATACGATCCTGACACAAGGCTCACCTTTGGGGGCACTGGCAACCCGGTTCCGGAATTCGACCCTCAGTCGCGTCCTGGCGACAACCTGTACACCGACTCGGCCGTGGCCCTCAACATCGATACCGGCAAGTTGGTGTGGTATTTCCAATACACTCCAAATGATTCTTGGGACTACGACGAGGTCGGGGTCCACATGCTCTACGATACGATCATCGGCGGTCAGACCCGCAAGGTCGTCAGCCATTTCGGCCGCAACGGCTTCTTCTATTCTCTGGATCGTACCACGGGAAAGTTCATCAAGGGCGCTCAGTACGTCAACGATCTGAACTGGACCAAAGGCATCAGTCCGGAAACCGGCAAGCCTTTGGATTACGATCCGAAGCTGGAAGTACAGATCTACAATCCTGTGGCGCGGGCGCTACGTGGCGACCCTCAAAAGCGGACCTGCCCGACCTGGCATGGCGGTATTGCCCACCAGCCCACCGCTTATAATCCAGTCAAGCACGTTGCTTATGGCGTGGGCATCGAAGGCTGCTTCTCTCAAAACGGTGCAGCGGTGGCGTTCCTGTCGCAGAACGGAGGTATCGACAAAGCGAACAGCCAGAAACGCACGTACAACAGCGACCTCTATTACGGTTCAGTGACGGCCTTCGACACGATCAATCACAAAATCATCGCCAAAGCCGTGACCGACATCGAAATTCGTTCGGGCGCAACGGCTACAGCCGGGGGATTGGTGTTCACGGCCTTGCAGGACGGTTGGGTGGTCGCGTATAACGACGATACGCTCGAGGAGTTGTGGCGGTTCAATCTGGGCACCGCGCTGAAGGGCGCGCCGGTGACTTATGCGATCGGAACAAAACAGTACCTTGCGGTTCAAGCCAGCGGACGGCACCTGCATCCCGTGAAATTCGATAATTTTCAAGATTCCAGCTACTTGTTCGTTTTTGCGCTGAATTAATTTTGCGGCGAACGTTATTTAGGGAATTCTCTACAGGCGTCCGTTTCGGAGCCCCAGAATTCGACGCACTTGGCATGATTCATCGGGCCTTTTCCAACAATCTTTTGTATCAGAAAGTCGGTAATCAGTTCGATCTCGCGCGGTTGCAGCGTCGCCGGAGGGTCTGGCATGCGGGTTGGGTTCGATTTCAAGTCGGCCTGCGTCTTGCCGAAGCACCGCCCGTCGCTGTAGGCAAATTTGTCGAAGGCCGGCATTTGCGAGTTGAGCCGCCCGCACTTGATTGTCAGAATCAGACCGTCGCGGCTGAGCTTAGTCTCGCGCAAGTTGGCGCCGTTGGGCATTTGGCTGTCGGTCTTGCGGCCGTCGCCCGCCCAGCCATGACACGCCTGGCAATTGCCTTTTTGCTGAAAAAGTCTCATGCCATCGGCAACGTCGGCGGCGTCGAGTGGTTTTTGCTCCTGTCCTAGCGCTCCAGCGCTAATTATCACAATCATGATTGCGGCCGCGACGTGCGCCCTTGAAATGAGGTGCAACCACGTTGAGTGTTTGCGCCTGTCGGTCATGAGCGCAGTATATAGCACCGCGTATTTTTGTAAATGATGCCGTCAGAATCACAAGTGAACGCGCTCCTGCATTCTGTCCGCGTGGCCGGCGCATTATGAAATCAATAGGTTAGTGGTCACTTTAGGAGTCGACTGACCCTAACAGACTGTCGACGTCGACTCTGTCCGAGAATCACCTCGCAGTTGCGCCTGAAAATTGAATCGCGATTGGGCACTCAGCTACGATTCGGTCAGTGAACTCGGGTTAAACAGCGACCTCGCTGCGAAGCTGAAGTTGTCCCCTTATGTGCCAGACAGTTTCTAATAAATGATACCGGCTCAACCGGTCGATGCGACACTAACTTCCGCCTGTTGGATAGTACAAGGGAAGAACATTGCAACCAAATAACTGCCGATACTCTTCGCCGCGGCGAGGTGCAGCCGTAGAATCGAAGCCTCCGGCAGAGCGCACTCTCATTGTTTCCGTCCGCCGGTTCACTTGAGGCAATTCCTCGATGGAGGTCCTTCCCAGATTGCAATTGACCTCACACGCCGGGTGGGAGGAGGAGTGCTTGCAGTGCTCATGGATTCCTCCAGTCAGCAGTCTAGGGTCGGTTCAGCGTGCGTCGCCCTTGCGTGAGGTCACAGCTCAAAAGGGGATAGCGCCGCGACCTTGGGCCTAACGTGTGCGCGGGACGTTCATTCTCCTCGACCCGTTCGTATCATTTTCCATCCTTCTTTGAGTCTTTTTTCTACATCGGCCTTGGTGAGTGCCGTGATGCCGCATGCGACGTTGTGGGTCTTGCACGCCGCAAGAATTGTCTGACGGGCTTGTTCTACTTCGGGCGAATCCTGCGCCACACCAAGATATTGATGCAAGTCTCCACCCGCGCCGAGGAAGATCGCGCCCACGCCCGGAACGGCCGCAATCTCGTCAACATTCTTCAAGCCCTCCAGCGTTTCGATCATAGGAATTGCGAGCAGATCGCCTTCCGGATTGAGAGGCCAAACGTCCGCATGCCGCTCATATTCGGCGGCGGATACACCCCACGCAAAGGTGGCGTTCCCCGGGGCGTACCCACGCAATCCGGGCGGTTTTTGGTACTTGGATGTTTTCTGTTGCGGGTAGCGCATGAATTGAATCAGGCGCGACATTTGCTCTTTGTTATCTACACCGTTGAAAATGACGCCCATCAATCCCATGTCAAGCGCCTGTTTAACGATCCAGTCGTTGCTTTCGAGATCGCGACCGTATGGCGGGAATCGGGCAAACAGAGCCACTTTCGGTTGCGCATTCCCCTTCTTTAGAATCGCGGCTTTATCGACCATGGCAGCCACGCAATAGGCCAGGCCGTCGAGATTCAATGGTCCGTGCTCCATGTCAACATACGAGTAGTCGAAATCCAGGCGGGCAAGCGAGTGGCAATTCTGTAGCGACATATCGTCGGTCTGTGTACCAATGATGGGTTCTCCACGCGCCAGTTTTTCGACGGCGGGATTTAGGTGGAGCGGCTGCTGTTGCGCCCACCCGCGACCTGCTGGAATAAGAAGAATGGTTATGACTCCGATGACTATATTCATCGCTGCCAGTAGAAGCCGACTGAACGACCGCGAGGCGGAGTGTCGCAGTTTGTTTGTTCCCAAATTACGCGATCGAACGACATTGACTCTTCTCATTGAGCTACTCCTTTGTGAAGCGTCAAATACCGCTGTCAGCTCTAACTGTACAAAGTCAGTCGGAGTTTACTCCCACTTCGGATTTGGAGCTAGGGTAGCAGCTCGGTGTGCCGGCCTACACTCCGATAACGCCTGTGATCTCGATCGGTCGACGTATCACTTGCTTGCGGTCTACTCGCTTGAGCCTGTTGCGTTGAAGGCACGAGAAGCGTAGGATTCCCGCACGCCAGAAGTCCATTCGGGAAAAGTCGGCAAGAATCGCGACATTGACGGAAGACGAGGGTCAAAACGCGTGCAATCGAGCGAGGTGAATTATGAAGAAAATTGATATTTGTCTTTTGCTTGTTTTGGTGCTCGCGTCGGGCTTTCTGCCCGTGCGAGCCCAAGTGCCGGCGGCCGGAAGCATGGTCCCCCGACGTGAACCGGCGGTGGACGGTCTGCTCTCTAATGTCGTCCTCAAACTTGACCCGGCTTTGGATGGCATCATTTCTGCCGATGCGAAATTAGAGCTGCTCAAGGATGACTATTTTGGCTTCGTTGAGGGACCGACGTGGATGAAACAGCCTGGGGGCGGATTCCTGGTGTTCAGCGATATCGCCGCCAACCGGATCTACAAGTGGGATCCGAAGACTGGATTGTCTGTCTTCGTGGAGCATTCAGGCTACACCGGGTCCGCAAACCCGATATACGATCACGTGAATGTCAATGTCAGCGGACGTTTAGCTGTTGCGCTCATAGGATCGAATGGCCTCACGGTCGACCGGGAGGGCCGATTGATTGTGTGCACGCATGGCGATCGGACGCTCTACCGACTGGAAAAAGACGGCACGCATACCGTTCTGGTAGATCAATTTGAGGGCAAACGCATCAGCGGCCCGAACGATGTCGTTGTCAAATCAGACGGCTCGATTTACTTCTCAGACCGCGGAAGCGGGATGATTTCCGGGAATGTGTATCCCGGCGTGACGAACCCGGGAAGAGCGTTGGACTATAACGCCATCTTCCGGTGGAAAGAGGGAAAGGTCGACCTCATCCTCAAAGATGAAAGAGTGAACGGCCTGGCCTTTTCGCCAGATGAGAAATACCTGTATCTGACGACCGGTGGTTCAATCACTCGTTATGACGTCAGGCCAGATGGGACGATCGTCAACCCTAAACTCATTGTCGACACGACCGAGGACAAGTCCCTCCCCGGCGGTCCCGACGGGGTGAGGGTTGACCGCAAAGGAAATGTCTGGACTCCAGCTCCTGGAGGCGTGTGGGTCGTGTCACCGGAAGGAAAGATTCTGGGAAAAATTCGAGTCCCGGGTCCGCCCGCAAATCTCTCTTTTGGTGATGACGATGGCAAAGGATTGTATTTTGTAGGCCGCGGCACGCTCTCTCACATACGTCTTAACGCACCTGCGATCTAAAGGCCGAGCATTCCCGTCGTTGTACGCCGAATCTTCAGAAATCAGGCGGACGCGAAGGCTTATTTAGGCCAGGATAAGGTGACAGGTCGAGCTCGAACGGAAACGCGATTCGTTCCCGACCTTACCGTCACTTAACAATCATGAACTTCTGAATCCGTTTGCCGGTTTCGACTTCTCCCGTGTAGAGATTTCCGGCTGAATCCTCTGTCATCGAATGGATCGCGTGGAACTGGCCTGCGTTGCGGCCGTCGTGGCCAACCGAGCCGAGCACCGTGCCATCGTTCCTGCGCAGCGTCCAGATCACGTTGTTGGTGGGGTCGGCCACCATCATGTATTCCTGACCGGAATCACGCGAGAACGCAATCATGCTGATAGTGCCGGGGCTTTGGGTAACGGGACGAATGAAAAACTCTTTCAGAAACTTTCCTTGCTTCGTAAAAACCTGAATCCGGTCGTTGATGCGATCGCAAACGTAGACAAGCCCATCGTTCGCGATACGCACGCAGTGGACCGGAGACCGGAACTGCTGATCGTGCGGAGCATCAGGATTGTATGGGCCAGGGTTGGCGTCGCTGGGGACGTTTCCGTATGCGCCCCACATCCGCTTAAATGCTCCCGTCTCCGAATCAAACACAATGACGCGCTTGTTCAGGTATCCGTCGGAAACGTACAGTTCGTGCGCGACTTCGTCCATTTCAAGTCCCGCAGGCTGGCCGAGGAAAGAGGTATCCAAACTATTAGCTGGTTCCTTGCTAGGGTGGCCGATCTGCTTCAGGAATTTTCCGTCGTTGGTAAACTCCAGAATCTGGCGATCACCGACTCCGCTTCCGGTAATCCAGACATTGCCGGCTTTATCGACAAGGATGCCGTGCTCCACCAGCGGCCAATCGAAACCTTTACCTGGGCCTCCCCAGGACTTCAAGAGGGTTCCCTCCAAATCAAAAACCAGTACCGGAGGCGCAGGAAAGCAGCACATCGCGTGCCGCGGGGAACTGGGGTCCGCGCTGATCTCATCCGGTGTGTTGCTTAAGGGACGCTGCAAGACCCAGATGTGATCATTGCTATCGACGGTAATTCCGCTGATTTGTCCTACGATCCAATTGTTGGGCAGTTCCTTCGGCCAGAAGGGATCAACTTTGAAATGCGGCTGCGGAGCCTGGGCCAGCGCGACCTGACAATATCCAGCGAACAACAAGCACACTACAATTGAAAAGGCGGCGGTCATAATCAAGCCGTCTTTCCTTGATTTCAGCATGGAATTATCCTCCGATCGATTTGGCGCAAACGATATTCTAATGGTTGACCCGGATTTCCAATTTGTTTGTGCTTTTCCCGGATTTGCCCGGAGCATATATCTGGTCGAAAAAGAATGCAACGGTCTTTGGAATCCGCGCGAGGGCAAACTGTAATGGCGCCGCGCGAATCGCGCGGCATGCGACTCAATTGACACGAAACATCGCTCACGCTAGAGTGCGCGGCAAGGTGGATCTTCCACCCTTTCGAAAAGCAACCTCAAGGAGTGCTGCGATGCGTTCACCGATAGTAGCTCTATTGGCGTGCGCTCTGTCGCCCGCATATCTTGTGGCACAGAACCGGACAGCAAAAACTTTAGACGTTTATGTGGTGGACGTGGAAGGCGGCAATGCCACTCTCTTCGTTTCACCTTCCGGTGAGTCGGTGCTGATCGACACGGGAAATCCCGGCGCCGCCGCCGTTCGCGACGCAGGACGCATCATCGCGGCCGCGAAGGACGCCGGCATAACGCAGATCGATCACCTGATCACCACCCATTGGCACGGCGATCATTTCGGCGGAATGCAGGAGCTTGCCTCACGCATCCCCGTAAAGCAATTCATCGACCATGGTCCAAATATTCAGGCGACTAATCCCACGGGCGAGGAGTTCCTGCACAACGTGTATCCCACTCTTTACAGCAACGCGACACACACGGTCGCGAAGCCCGGCGACAAAATCCCGGTTGCCGGTCTGGACTGGCGTGTAGTGGCGGCTGGAGGAGTCGTACTCAAGACGCCGCTTCCCGGTGCCGGTTCATCGAATCCGTATTGCGCCAGCGTAAAGCCGCACGATCCTGACCCGGGCGAGAACGCTCAGTCTGTCAGCAGCTTTATTACATTCGGAAAATTTCGTATCGTTCACATGGGCGACCTGACCTGGAACAAGGAACTGGAGCTCATGTGTCCGAACAACCGCCTGGGGACCACGGACGTGTTAATCGTGTCGCATCATGGACTGTCGCTCTCGAATTCGGAAGCCCTGGTACACGCACTTCAGCCACGGGTCGACATCCTGAACAACGGCACTCGGAAAGGCGGAGCGCCCGACGTGATGCGAATCCTTCATTCGTCTCCCGGACTTGAGGATCTGTGGCAGATGCATTTCTCTGTCCTGAGCGGCCAGGAATACACAGTTCCCGGAATGTTTATCGCGAACACCATTGACGATCAGCCGGAAGCGATGCCGATTGCAGCCGTACCCGCTCCGCCGCCGGGACCGGGCACGCCTCCGCCGCCTGCCCACAATGGGACGGCATATTGGATCAAAGTCTCAGCGCAAACGGACGGCACTTTTACGGTCACCAACGGGCGGAACGAATTCAGCAAGACTTACCGGGCGCGCAAATAGACAGAGTGTGTAAAAACAGCCTCGCTGCGTTGATGCAAGCGCCGTCTGGCGCATTTGGTTAGCTGGATCAGTACGGGTCATGGGCCAGCAAGAAGCTGGAAAAAGATAATAGATAGGAGGAGTGCGATGATGCGGAGATTGGTTCTTGTGATGATGCTGGTCCTGTCGCAAATTCCTGCGTACGCCGCGCAGGACTCAAAAGTCGAGCAGGCAATCAGGAGCCTGGATGAGCAGCGAATTGCGGCGCTGATCCAGCCCGATATTCCGGTGCTGGAGCGCATCACGGCGGACGACTTCACCTACACTCATACGTCGGGCCAGACGCAAACCAAAGCCGAATTCCTCGGAGATTTCAAGGCCGGCACGCGGGTCTTCAAGTCTTTGAAAGAGTCGGATGTTCAGGTTCGCGTTTACGGAAATGCCGCGATACTTACGGGCCGATGTGATCTTACCGGAGTGAATGCGGGGAAGGACTTCGTGCTGGCCATGCACTTTACCGAGGTCTATGCCAACGTTAACGGACAATGGCGCTGGATAATGTGGCAGTCCACGCGCCTTGCACCATAAATCGTTTTTGGTCCAATCCTAAAGAAGCAGATTCAACCGCCGCAGTTCAGAATTGTCAGGAAAGATGCGCAACCCGAAGCGAACGGCGTCAGCTGCCGCCCGCGGATCGCCCAGCGCCTGATCAATTTCATAAAGCAAAGTGTACGTTTCCGCATCCCCGTCTGGATAATGGCGTTCCACGAATTCCAGGTGTTGCCGCGCCTCCGCCCACTTTTTCTGGTGGCTCAGCAACTCGCCGAGATTCATCCGGCTTTGGAAATTGTACGGATCACGCGAAAGGCTATCCTGCATGGCTCTGTAGGCGTGTTCCGAATCTCCGACTTGCAGGAATAACTCCGCGAGTTCCGCATAGGCCGCCGCGCTGGCATTCGAAGTACTGGTGATCAGCCTCAACTGGAAATACTCGGCTTCGGGCCAGTGGGAGGAGTCTTTGGCGAGTTGCTTCGAAGATTCGAGGGCGCTCAAATGCCCCGGATCGCGCTCCAGAACGCGGAGAAATCCCTGGTACGCTTTTTCCAGATTGCCAAGGTGGCGGTCCGTTTCTGCGCGGCCCCACGCGGCTTCGATGGAATTTGGATCCATAGCCAACGCGGCGTCGAACAAGCGAGAGGCGGCCTCAAAATTGGAGTGCGCCAGAGCGGCGCGTCCCCGAACTGTGGCAACATTGGCAGTGAGCGGCCGATTTTCAAGAGCGCTGACAAAATGGTCGGCGCCAGTAATGTCATGGATGTTGAGGGAAGTCGATGCCGCGGCTGCGAGCGTCGTGTCGCGCAGATCCGCGGGATAATCCGCCGGCAAGGCATCTTTCTGGGCAAGAAAAAGATCGCGGCGGTTGTTCCCTTCCAGGCCCTGAGCGAGTAATGAGCGCGGCGCGTTGTATTCGAGCAGCGTCAGATCATCCGTATTCAGGCGCGCGCCGGCGGAAAATTTCCGCAGTCCTGCATCATCGAGCATGTAGAAACCGTACAGGCCGGCGGGCTCCTCGATACCTAGCCTTTTGTAATCTTCCTGGAGGCTCGGAATCGGGAACATGGCTCGCGTCCGGCGCAGCATCTCCGTGGCAGGAGCGCTGCGCGACATCAGGATCAGATCGGGCGCGTCACCGTGCCATAGCGTTGCGCCCTGGAATTCCGAAAGAAACGTTGCGAAAACCATCCGCAAGTCGTCAGGGTAGAGCGAATATGCCTGTACCCACTGTACGAACACTCCGCCAGGCGCGAGTCGCTCCTGCGCTGCACGATAGAATTCACGCGTGAACAGCGTAGCGACCCCGGAGATCCACGGGTTCGATGGCTCGGACACAATCAGGTCGTACTTCTCTTGCGTGGTAAATAAAAAATTACGAGCGTCGTCAAAGGTGATGTGGAATCGGGGATCCTGCAGGACGCCCCGATTGAGCTGCTTGAGTAACGGCGCAGCGCCTATGACCGCCGGTTCTATTTCCACGCAGTCCAGGCGCTCGAGTTCGGGATATCGAGCCAGTGCGGATGCCGTCATTCCCCCGCCGAACCCGATGACCAGCACTCGTCGCGGGGGGTGCGACAGCGCGCCGAGGTGGCCCAGCAGGAGTTGAGTGTTAGTGTCGTGATTGGATGCGTCTACCTTTCCGTTCGTTCGAAGTGATATGTAGTCGTCCGATTGCGTCACGCTGATCGTCGCATTCAGTCCATCCGCGAAGTACACCACGTCCATCAGGCGAGCCTTTTCCCTCAACGTTAGGGGCAATGGACGGTCATAGCGATTCCAATACATCACGGTATTGAACGCCGACACCGCGGGTTCATAGGCGTAGTTCGAGAATCCCATAAAGGCAACAGCGGCCAGGAGCACAAGATTTCCTGCAAACGCAAATATCTTCCGAGGACTGTTCAGTATGGAAAGCAACGCAGCGAGCGCAAGATTGACAAAGGCGGTCGCGGCCAGCAGGTGAAAACTTCCCAGACGCGGCAACAGAAAGAACCCGGTGGCGATGGCGCCGATGATCGCGCCCAGCGTGTTCCAGGCGTAGGCCCGTCCCACGATGCTCGCATTGCCGGAATCAGCCGGGGGTTGGCCCGCAGTCAGCATCGTCGCTACGGGAAAATTGAAGCCAAAAACGACCGCGACAGGAAGAATCGCAAGTGCGCATGCAACAAATTGCGCGAACACCAAACCGCGGAATGAACCCTGGGATGCTTGAAGAATCGGGGGAAGAATTTCGATCCAGCGCGAGAATAAAATCAGAAACAGAAACGAAGCTATAGCCGTGAACGTTTGCGTCAGCGCAAATGCCGTTTGACTCACTCGGTAACGGCGGCTCCATACCCCAAACAAGGCGCTGCCCAACACGATCCCGATGAGGAATGTGGCCAGCATCAGCGTGAACGCATACGTGGAGCTGCCAAGTTGCGTTGCTAGCAATCGTGTCCACCCTATTTCGTAGGACATCGCCGTCGCACCGACCATCGCGAAGCAGATCAGGAAAAAACGCGAATTGCCGTCTGAAGAATGCTCCGGGTTTTCTGCAGGCGTGCCCGCAGGCGTTCGCGTCGAGGACCCGGCCGTTGCCGCGGGCAGTCTGCGCGAGAGGCTCAATGCAAAAACTCCCGCCATCACATTAAGCGAAACTGCAATTCCAACGGTCAGTCGCAGTCCCAGAGTCGGTAGCATCACGAAGCCAGCCGCGAGGGTTCCCGCAACCGCCCCTGCCGTATTCACCCAGTAGAGCCGGGCCAATTGTGTACCAAGTTCAGCCGAACTCTGCGTGAGCCCGCGGACCAGTATCGGCAGGGTGCCCCCCATCAGGAATGTGGGCAGAAAAAGGACAAGGGCAGCGCCGACCAATCTGAGGACCAGCAAGAGTGCGCCCTGCGTTGCAGCGAACGGATAGGCGGCAAGATACGCGACACGCACACCTGCCAACCCCACCAGCGAAACTGCTCCCGTCGCCGCTACTCCCATCTCGATCCAGGCGTAAAACGCAATGGGCCGGGCGCTGCGTTCCCCTGCCCGGCCAAGCCATGCACTGCCGGCCGCGAGCCCTCCCATAAATACGGCAAGCACGGCGGCAAGGGCGTACGCTGTATGACCAAAAACCAAGCCGAGAGCTTTGCCCCAAGCGACCTGATAGATCAGTCCGGCAGCGCCGGAAAGGAAAAAACATGCGAGCAGTCCGCCAAGGAAAATGCGGCGGGGCAATTGGTCCGGCATGGTGGCGCGGATGGTAGCTTGGCAGTTTTGTGGTGTCAATTGCGCGGCGGTACATCAGCCGATTGATTGGCGCTAAATAAAGAGCAGCGCCCCAGTGAAGAATCACGACGGGTGTAGTCATGGATTCTGACAGCATAAATAAAAGTGCGATCCGTCCATTGCATGATTCATTAAATGTGCACTTACCGCCGAAATTCGGCGCCAGCCAGTTTATGGATCGAATTCCTTGACAAGGCTGGAGGGTGGTGGTAAGGCTGTGCCCACGTTTGCTACGTCGGGGTCCACATTTCAATCAGGTTGAGCGCCGAAGGAGGCCTTCATGGTTTCCCATTTGGTTTTCGGAAAGAGTGCGGCCAGGTTTGCAACGTTCGTTGCTCTTGTACTTTGCCTTTTCATCAGTGTTCGGGCCAGCGCACAAGTTTCAGGAGCCACTCTTATAGGGACAGTGACCGATGCTTCCGCTGCGGTCATCCCGGCGGCGCAACTCACCATAACTGACATGTCCACGGGCGTCGCCCGCGAAGTGCAGACGGATAATGCGGGACTTTATTCCGCGCCAAACCTGCTGCCCGGTGACTATCAGATCAAAGTCACAGCACCGGGTTTCAGCACCACGATTCGGAAAGGCGTCACGCTCACGGTAGGTGCCCGGCAGGTTCTGGACATCACCATGCAGGTTGGACAGGTGAGCCAGACCGTTGAGGTGACCACGCAGGTATTGGCCGTTGATCTTACTTCCTCGACCGTCAGCGGCGACGTGAATTCCACGGCCGTGCGTGAGTTGCCCCTGAATGGCCGCGACTGGATTCAACTGGCAACTCTCCAGCCGGGAATCGTTACCACGCGAACCCAGGCTTCGGGCTCCTCGGGCAATGCGAACCGGGGCTCCCGCGGTTATGGCAACCAGTTTTCCGGCTCCGGGCACCGGCCATACGAGAACAACTTTAGAATAAACGGTGTCACTGTTAATGATTATGCGAATGGTGCGCCCGGAAGCGTGATCGGTGGCGCGCTGGGAGTAGACGCGATCCAGGAGTTTTCTGTCCTGACAAGCAATTACACGGCGGAGTATGGACGCACCTCGGGAGCGATCATCAACGCCATCACAAAGTCAGGGACGAACGGGTTCCACGGCGATGCCTACTGGTTCCTGCGCGATGAAGGTTGGGACGCTCGAAATTATTTTGATCCGGTGACCATCCCGCCTTTCCATCGCAACCAATTCGGCGTGTCTGGGGGAGTCCCGATCAAGAAGGACCAGACATTTGTCTTCGCCGATTACGAAGGGATTCGTCAGGCCAAGAGTCTCACCTTCAGTGATACCGTCCCGTCGCTAGCGGCCCGCGGGATCGCGCCAGGTGGAACGACGCCCTCGCAAGTTGCGGTTGTGGGAGGAAGCCCACTCCCGGCGTCCGGCCCGGGTGCGGCCCCGAATCCGGACCCTGTGACACACATTGACAAAGCTGTTTTGCCTTACCTGGGCTTTTGGCCCTTGCCGAACGCAGGCGCGGTGTCTGCCGACGCGGGAATCTTCGCGGGCGCGGGACTCTCGGTCTTCAATGAGAATTATGAGACCGTGCGGTTCGACCATAAATTCTCAACCAAGGATTCGTTTGCCGGGAGTTGGTTTCTCGACAGAGCGTACTTCACTCAGCCCGATGCGCTGCTGGCGGTTCTCAACGCGTCCGCCACGAAAAGAATGTTAATCAGCCTGGAAGAAACCCACGTCTTCAGCGCAACGCTTGTGAATACGGTGCGAGTTGGTTACAGCCGTTCGGTGGGCCAACAAAACCTTCCCGTGGCTGCAACCAATCCCCTTGCTGACGATACAAGTCTGGGAATTGGCGGCGGAGCGCACGCGCCTACCATCAACGTGCAGTCCGGTATTACGGGCATTCAGGGTGGGCTGGGACAGTCTTCTCCTGGTACCAACGCCTACAATTCCTACCAGGCCTATGACGATGCGTTCCTGACCCGCGGAACGCATACCTTGAAATTTGGATTCTCCTTTGAACGTATTCAACAAAATGCCGTCAGGTCGTCTACTCAGCCGGGAGGAAGGTTTGGATTTTCCTCTTATCAAGGGTTTCTCCTTAACCAGCCAATCAGCTTCCTCGTTGCCACGCAGAATAGCGTCTTTGGAAAGGCGGTTGGGATCCGTCAGTCCGCCTTCGGAGCCTATTTGCAAGACGATTGGCGCGTACGCTCGAACCTGACACTAAACCTGGGCATTCGCTACGAGCCAGTGACCTTACCGACGGAGGCCCATGGTGGTTTTGGAGTTCTGAAGGACATCTTCAGCGGAACCGAAGAGATTCCGGTCACGCACCTTTGGACTGGCAACCAAACACTTCGTAATTTCGAGCCGAGGGTCGGATTTGCGTGGTCCCCATTCCACGATGGCAAGACGTCCGTCCGCGGCGCCTTCGGAATTTTTGACGTCTTGCCGCTTCCCTGGGTGTACTACTTCAATACCTCATCGTCTCTGCCCTTCACTCTCCAGAGGTCAACAACCAATACGGCAACTGACAGCTCTAAATTGGTCCCGGGAGATTTTCCGTTCGGCGCGGTGACGAAATTGAACAGCGCTACTCTGGACCTGTCCAAAGTCCAAACCCGGGCTGTTGAGCAGAACCCCAAACGCAATTACGCCATGAACTGGAACCTGAACGTCCAGCGCCAGATCGGCTCCTTGCTGATGATGATCGGTTACGTCGGTTCGCACACCGTGCATCAAGCTTACACACCCGACGACGTCGATATGGTCCTTCCGACGCTGACTCCCGCAGGCTATCTCTGGCCGTGCGGCCCACCTCTCTCGGGTGGCAACTGCACTACGGGTCACGGAACTCGGCTTAACCCGCTGGTGGGTCCCACCAAGTCTACCCGCTGGGATGGCAGCAGTTACTACAGTAGCCTTCAGGCCCAGGTCACGAAAAGAATGAGCCATGGTTTTCAGGCTCAAGCGAGCTATACTTGGGGCAAGTGCATCGACGATGGTTCGGGCGCTCAGCTTGGCGATCCGTTCCAGAATTCAATTTCGACCCTCCTTTTCTTTGCTTCCCCGCTTCGGCGAGGTCTCTGTGACTACACCGTGGCTCACACTCTTGTGGCGAACTACGTTTGGGACATTCCAAAGCCAAATACTCAGTCCGCGATCGCGCAACACGTCCTGGGAGGCTGGGAGTTAGGCGGGGTCTTTACATTCACGACCGGTACGCCCTTTACGCTGTTGATGGCGGGAGATCCGCTCGGCCTCGGTACAGGCGGCGACCCGAAGGACATGCCGAGCCGGGTTCCCGGGTGTTCGAACCCCACGACCGGGGATCCAAAGCACTACGTGAATCTCAGCTGCTTCAGCCCTCCAACTCTTCCGGCGGGCGTTTCCGCTGCATCGCTGCCTTTCCCGTGCAATCCTGGTCCGCCGAGTGTGGTGGCCGCATTTCCCAATGCCTGCCTGAATCTTTTTGGGAATAACGGTAAAAACTCGCTTATTGGCCCCAACCTCACCAACTTTGATTTCTCGCTCTTCAAGAACAATTACATCCCTCGAATTTCGGAGACGTTCAACGTCCAGTTCCGCGCGGAGTTTTTCAATGTATTAAATCACCCTAACTTCCAACCGCCGTTTGACAGCAACGTGATCTTCAATGCCAATGGAGGGGTTAATCTCGCAGCGGGTAAAATTAATTTTACAGCCACCGACAACCGGCAGATTCAGTTTGGGTTAAAACTCGCCTGGTAAACGGATGCTGGAAAGGTGGAGAACCGCACACATATTCCGGTTCTCCACTTTTCCATGGACGCAGGGTAACATTTTCGCTAGTTTCGTTAGGCGCCGGGGAATTGTGATACAGGAACGCGCTCAAAAACCCAAGAAGAAGGAGTATCGACATGCGGAAGATGGAATATGTTTTTGCGGTGAGCACCCTCTGTATCTTGAGTTCCTATCTGGCGATCGCTCAAAATTCGCAGCCCGCGAAAACTCCTCCGATGCCCATGAGTTTCTTTATCACCAGCGCGGGTCCCGGCGACGGAGGCAATCTAGGGGGCTTAAAGGGAGCTGATGCGCACTGCCAGAAGTTGGCCACTGCTGCTGGCTCTGTTAACAAGACTTGGCGTGCCTATCTAAGCACCCAGGCCGCAGCTGGCGAGCCGCCCGTCAACGCGCGTGACCGCATTGGCCAGGGCCCTTGGTTCAACTCCAAAGGAATTCGGGTTGCGGACGACGTCGGTGAGATGCACGGAGACACACTGGATCAGGCGCGCCTGGGCAACAATATCAACCTGGCGACCGCGCTTAATGAAAAAGGAGAAAGGCTCGGCGGAGTTTTCGACAAACCCAACCTGCACGACATCATGACGGGCTCGCAGCCTGACGGCAGGGCGTACACGGACAGTGAAGACCATACCTGCCAAAACTGGACCAGCAACACGACTGGCCACGCACAACTCGGCCATCATGATCGCACCGGCGGCGGTCCCGGGATTCACACCAGCGGTAATTCGTCATGGAATTCAGCTCATCCTTCTCCAGGATGCAGTCAAGCGAGTTTTGCTCCCAATGGGGGCGCAGCACTGTTCTATTGCTTCGCTATTAATTGAAAACGGCTTCGCTCCCGCAACCTCAGCGAGGGAGCTCGAGTAATCAGAATTTTGAGTTCCGAAACGGTTCTTGCACGGGGCATGTCTCGTTGAGCGCAACGGGCTGCGCCACGCTCGCTGGACGTGTCTCTTGCGCAAAGCCCGGCCGGAATTCCCACTTTTACCGCCCAGCCGAGCGGTAACGAAGACCTTACAAAATATTGAGACCTTCAGTTAACTCAATGTAGGTTCCCCACGGGTCAGTGAGAAACGCTTTCGCGATGCTGGACTGATTTTTCTTGTAGGGTGAATCAAGTTTGACGCCGCTTGATTCCAACCTTGCGCAAAACGCTTCGAGATTCGTGATTTCGAAACCGATGTGATCCAGCATCCTTCCTTTCGTTGGCTCCAGTTTCGTTGGAACTCCCGAAAAGTTCAGGTTTACGCCTGGCAAATCATCCGCTTCGTAGTGGTACCGCTTCCCCGGTAAAGCTCCGAATACTTTGCCGTACCAGGCTTGGATGCCCGCCGTGGAGCCTTCAGGAACATAAAAGTGGATGTGGTGAAGGGAGATCGGAACGGCCATTTTACGTTGCGCCCCGTTTCCATCCTGCGATCCCTGATCGAGAGTGAATTGCACATTTTCAGACAGGTCCTCCAAAAGCTCAATCCTCTCGCCTTCGGGAGAGAACACGTTTCCCACTGTTTTTGGCGCAATGGTGCTCGACGCGACCTTGTAGCCTGCAGCCTTCATTCTGGCCATGAACTGCGCCACATTCGGCACTCGAAACCCTACGTGATTCACTACCGATCCTTCCGTGCCTCCGGAAGTGTTCCCTTGATCCAGAAAGATCATCAAACCGGGAAGCATCAAGGCCTCCCTCGATCCCCTCGTCAACGGCGTAGCACCCAACGCGACCCAAAACTTCTTGTTGGCCTCTACGTCCCGCACGATGTAGTGCAGATGGCCCATGGTGACGCCCATTTTGTTTGGAGGAGAAAGCTGCGCCAATAATGTGCTCGGCGGCCACAGAACAACGAGACTCAATGTCAGGATGAGTTCTCTCACGAATCACTCCTTTGCACCGAAATGGAAGCAGTCCGGCCAGCACCCGGTTCAATTAATCATGCAGAATTGCGGACCAAAACCCTCGGAACTAACCTCACGGATTCTTCCGCGCGGCTTTCGCAAAACTTCGGATTTCACTGACTGCTTTTTCTCCCGCATTCACAAGAAGGCTTACCTCGTTGGCGTAAGGGACGAGCAGGATTCCTTTGGCAATCCACTCCTTGGCTGTAGCGATGTCTTGCACCAAAAGTCCCGGGATTTTCTTGTGGCGCTGGCAAGCCGCGATCAACATCTCAACCCGCTTCGCAATTTCGGGATGATTGACTTGCCCAAGCAGACCAAGATCGTTCGATAAGTCGGCTCGTCCGATCACTCCCCCATCGACGCCATCAACGGAAAGAATGTCATCCAAATTTTTGATTCCCTTGTCGCTTTCAATCTGCACCAGGACGAGGGTTTCGTCGTGCGTGGACCTGACATACTCCTCGCCCTTGGCCCTGGAGAAACTTGTATGGGGGCCCAACAGGTTTATTCCTCTCTCCCCAATTGGCGGGAAACGTATCGCCCTCACGACGGCCTCAGCCTCTCCCCTCGTATCCACGTGCGGAATCAACAGTCCCATCGCTCCGCTATCCAATGGCCTGCTGAGTAAGTGCGGTTCTTTGCCAGGAGGGCGCACAATCGGCACTAAACCCGCTGCAAGCGCCGCGAAACACAAGTCGCCGACTGTTTCTATCGAGAAGCAGGAATGCTCCATGTCGATGTACAGAAAGTCGAATCCCGCCGTGGCAATCATCTGCGCAATCTGCGGGGTCCGAAGAGTGGTGACCCAGGTACCCATTTGAATTTCACCTTGCATCAGGGCTCGCTTCACTTTGTTCTGTCGCAAGAGGCGTCCTTTCCCATGCCGGCTAAAAAATCGCACGCAGCCATTACGCTCGATTCAAGATAATAGTCCCGCCATCTATTGGATAACCGACGCGTCCGCGGCGCGAATCACCGAACTGTGGATCGGCTGCCGAACCAGTGCGAATGAGATCAGCGCGGCCAGTATCACGATCATTCCGGAAAGATTGAACGCGGCGGAAAAGCTGCCCGTTGCCCGGAAGATGTATCCGGTCACCACCGGAGCGCACAATCCGAACAGGTTAGCAGAGGTTGAAACAATCGCGAAAACCGTCCCTGCCATGCCCGGGTCTTCAATCAAATCACTGGTTAATGCCAGATTCAGAGTGAGAGAACTGAGGTTAAAGGACATGGCCATCGCCAGCACGATGAGGATGGTCCTTTCACTTTGCACTACATCGATCAGCATCACCACGGTACACAACAAGAGAAGCAGGATCACAACTTTCTTGCGCTTCCCTTTTTTGAGACCTTCTTCCGTGAGAAGCCGGTCGCTGATCTTACCGAAGCACAGGACTACGGCTACCGCCACCATGTACGGAATCGCCGTATAGATGCCGGCCTTCATAAGGTGCAATCCGCGAACCTGAACCAGGTAGGTGGGCAGCCACGCAAGGAACAAATAACTGAAATACGTAGAACAACCTTGCGTCAACAATACTCCCCACATGGTTCGCTGGCGGAGCAACGCGAAAAGCACGTTGCTCGCCGGCTCTCGCCGGGATTGGACGAGCGAAGATTTTCTGTGTCGATTCTCCAGGATGAACTGCCGTTCCTCAGCCGGCAGCCACGTACACTCTTCAGGTTCCCCGTACTTCCACAGCCAGAACGCGAGCCATATGAAACCGAGTGATCCAAGGATCACAAAAGAACCGCGCCAGCCACTGCGAATCACGAGCCAGGCAACCAGCGGAGTTGCTACTGCAGGTGCGACATGGGCTCCGGAGTGAAATACTGCTGTTGCAAAACCGCGTTCCTTGACTGGATACCACTGCCGGATAACCTTCCCGGCCACAGGGAACGTAGTCACCTCTCCCACCCCGAGGAACAGACGAGCCAGACACATGGAAGCGAAGCCGGTGACCGCGCCAGTGAGCATCGCTGCCGCCGACCACACCGTGATTCCGAACGCCGCGACACGACGCGCCCCGATTCGATCCAGCAAAGCTCCTATTGGGATCAGAAGGATCGTATAGGTCCACAGGTAAGCGGAAAAAACCCAACCCATTCGCGCAGCATCCCAATGGAATTGTTTCGCCAGGACGGGAGCGGCTACCGACAGATTTACCCGGTCGATATAATTGATGAGCAGGTTGAAAAACAGAAAAACGGCGATATAAAAGCGTTTTCCGCCGAGGATAGTTCGTGTCGCACCCATTCACGGTCTGAACTTAAAAAGTTGCTGTGGATTATCTACGAGAATCTTGCGGCGAGTGACCTCGTCCGGCGCCCAGCGGCCAAGCAGATTGAACAGTTGAACCGAACCGACCTGGTCGGCAAACGAGAGATGCGGATAGTCGCTTCCCCAGATGATTCGGTCAGGCGCTGTCTCGATGATGGCTCGCGCCATGGGACTGGCATCCTCAAAATTGGGAGCAACTGACATGCGATACACGCCAGTGAACTTGACCCAGCAGTGTCCATTCCCGTGACGCAGAAGATTAAGCAGTCGCTGGAACCCCGGCTGTTCAACTCCGTCACGCGCCAGGAACATGCCCATATGGGCAAGCGAGAAATCGAGCGTAAGCTTTTCCAGGGTGCCCATTAGTTCGTTGGTCAACCAACCCGGCAACAGGAAATCCAAATGCCAGCCGACTTCAGCGCAACGCGACGCCAGGGTTTCTAGGCGAGGCAGTAACTCCGCCGCCAAACTCGCACTCTGCGCTTTCACCGGCGATACATTAATGCGCACGCCGCGCACGCCGGCATCGTGCAGACGAGCGATTTCGGCATCGGCAACGTGTTCATCGACATCCACAATTCCCCGGCAGCGTTCCCCAACCCGCCGCATGGCATCGAGCATGCAAGAATTGTCCCGGCCGTACGCGCTGGGCTGCACGAATACCATTCGCTCAATGCCGAGGTGGCGCGCCAGGGAAAGGTAAGTCTCCAGGGGCGCAACTGGAGGCCTGTATCGCAAGTCAGAGCCGTAAGAAAACTGTTCAGCGGGACCAAATACGTGAAAATGCGAGTCGCAACTTAGCGGCGGGGCGGTAAATTCGGGTTTGTGCTCAAGACTTTCCAAAAGTGGTTGGCGTCGTCTCTCGCAAACACAATATCAATGTCTCTGAGAAAATGCACGCGGCGATCGTGCGCTTAAATCAGGTAACGGGCGTGCCACCGACGGGCTTAGGGTCCGAAGCAATCTGCGCAGTCGCATGGCGAGCTTTTTTGTGTTTCACAAACATCAAATGAAGTTTATCCATGTAGAGGTACATGACAGGCGTCGTGTACAGCGTGAGGATCTGGCTCACCAGCAAGCCGCCCACGATGCTGATACCAAGCGGGCGGCGCAATTCCGCTCCAGCTCCGCCGGTTAAGGCGAGCGGCAATCCCCCCAGCAATGCCGACGTTGAGGTCATCATGATTGGCCGAAAGCGCAACAGACACGCCTGATAAATCGATTCCTCCGGCGTTTTTCCGGACCGCTCCGCCTCCAACGCGAAATCGATCATCATGATGGCGTTCTTAATGACGATGCCGATCAAAAGAATAATTCCAATCAACGCGATAACCGTCAGCTCGGTGTGAAAGGCCAACAGGGCCAGAAGGGCTCCCACTCCTGCCGACGGCAGAGTCGAGAGAATCGTCACCGGTTGAATGTAACTCTCGTAAAGAACGCCCAACACGATGTACACCGTGATCAGCGCGGCAAGAATCAGCCAAGGCTGGCTTGCGAGGGATGACCGAAAGGCCTGGGCCGTTCCCTGAAACGTCGGACGGATATCCGAAGGGAGCCCAATCTGCAGCACTCCCGCCTCAATTTCATTAACGGCATCGCCGAGCGCCACACCTTCTCCGAGGTTAAACGACAGCGTCACCGCCGGAAACTGCCCCTGGTGCGTCACGGCAAGAGACGTGGTCTTCATCTCAAAATGGGTGAATGAGCTGAGCGGCACCTGTGTTCCGTTGGACGACCGCACATAGAGTTTCTGGATTGCATCGATGCTGTCACGGAAAGCCGCATCCACTTCCATCACTACGTGATACTGATTCAACTGCGTATAAATCGTGGACACCTGCCGCTGGCCGAACGCGTCGTACAGCGTGTTATCAATTGCCTGGGGCGCGATTCCCAGCCGCGATGCCGTATTGCGGTCAATGACCAGCGACGCCTGCAGGGCGCGTGTCTGCTGGTCGGAAGCAATATCGCGCAGTCCGGGCAACCGGCGAAGCATCGCTTCCACCCGCGGTGCCCATTGCTGCAGGTCCGCCAGATTCTCGCTCTCCAGCGTGTATTGATATTGCGAACTGGAAAACCGGCCACCCACCTGGATGTCTTGGTTCGCCCGGAAGAAAAGCGTTGCTCCAGGAATGACCGCGAGTCTCTTGCGAAGCCGCGCGATTACCTGATCCACAGTGACGTTCCGTTCGCCAATCGGTTTCAAATCCACACCCATGCGGCCGACATTCTCCGCGCCGCCTCCGGTGTTGCTGGACATGGTTGCTACGGCTGGGTCGCTGATGACGATGTCCGTAAATTGTTTCAACTTCTGCTGCATCGATGTAAACGAAATGTCCTGCGCACCGAGGATCGACCCAGTCATACGCCCCGTATCCTGCTGCGGGAAGAAACCTTTAGGAATGTAGATATAGAGGTAGACGCTTAGACAAATCGTTGCCGCCGTCACGCCAAGCATCAGAGGCTGATGGCGCAGAACCCAGCGCAATCCGGCGGCATATGTGTTCAGGCCGGCTTGAAACACCCGTTCGCTTGCCCGATACAAGTTTCCGTGTTTTCTGTCCTTCTCCGATTTCAAAAATCTGGCGCACATCATCGGCGTGGTGGTGAGCGATACGCATAACGAAACGGCGATCGCTACGCACAACGTGACTGCGAATTCCCGGAACAGCCGGCCCACGATCCCTCCCATCAGTAGGATGGGGATGAAGACTCCGATCAGCGAGGTGCTCATCGACAACACGGTGAAGCCAATTTCGCGCGAGCCCTTCATGGTCGCTTCGAGCGGAGAATAATCCGCTTCGAGGTAACGGGTGATGTTCTCGATGACCACAATGGCGTCATCCACCACGAATCCCGTGCAGATTGCCATGGCCATCAGCGAGAGATTGTCGATGCTGTAATGCAGCAGGTACATCACACCAAAAGTGCCCACGATGGACAACGGCACCGAGATGGTCGGGATCACCGTCGCCCAGCCATTGCGCAGAAAAAGAAAAATAACCATCACCACCAGCGCGACCGTCAACATCAGGGTGAACTCGATGTCATTGACCGAAGCGCGAATCGTTTTGGTGCGATCTGAAATGATTTCGAGAGAGGCGGCAACCGGAAGCGAAGCTCTCAACTCAGGCAGAATGGCTTTGATGTTGTCGACGGTCTTGATGATGTTGGCCCCTGGCTCGCGGCCGATCGAAATGTTGACGGACGGCTTGCCGTTGGCGAAGCCCGAATTGCGAAGGTCCTCGATTCCCTCCGTCACTTTCGCAATGTCGCTTAACCGTACAGGCGCTCCGTTCCTGTAAACCACGATCAGCGGTGCATATTGGTCAGCTTTTAGCAACTGATCAGTCGCAAACAAAACCCAGCGGTTACTGCGGTCCTCCAGATTCCCTTTGGGAGTATTCGCATTGGCGGTTCGCAGTGCGGCGCGAACTTCCTCCAGACCGATTCCGTAATGCGCGAGCGCGTTGGGATTCAAATCAACGCGAACCGCGGGTTTTGCGCCTCCACTAATCCCCACCTGGCCCACGCCTTGCACCTGAGCCAATTTCTGGCCAAGAATGGAATCGCACAGATCGTAGAGGCGGCTTCGCGGAATCGTCTCTGAAAAAATAGCCAGATCCATGATGTCTGGGTCGGACGGATTCACCCTGCGGTAATTCGGAAGGCTCGGCATGCCGGCCGGTAACTGTCCCGCCGCCGCATTGATGGCCGCCTGCACATCTCGCGAGGCCGCGTTGATGTCCCGATCCAAATCAAATTGAAGAGTGATACCCGTGGCACCAAGTTGGCTGCTGGACGTCATTTCGGTGATGCCCGCTATCCGGCCGAATTGGCGCTCGAGCGGCGTTGCTACGGCCGACGCCATTGTCTCCGGACTCGCCCCAGGCAAGTTTCCACGGACGTAGATTGTTGGGAAATCCACCCTCGGAAGAGCCGCTACCGGAAGGAAGTAAAACGCAACCGCACCAGCGAGAAGTATGGCCACGCTCAAGAGCGTGGTCGCAACCGGTCGTCGAATAAAGGGCGCAGAAATATGCATTGTTGCTTGTCCAGCTTCTGCCGAAGCCCACAACTCAAATCCTATAATTTTTAGTGACGACGCCAGCCCACGCCTTTTTTGACGTGGAATTTCCGAATGGATCTCCGCACAACTGTATAAATCGTACCCTTCTCTTGCCTTGGACACAACGAAATTGCCATCCGACGATACTCCGGCGAGCTCGGTGGGATCCCATTATCAACAAGAAAGAATTGTTTACAAGCGTACCGGGGGATGGCCGGACAAAATATTCCAAAATTAAAATTTCTGAAATCAAGTGATTTACAAAATTTCTTACGATAGGATCGGCGCAGCCATTTGCGTCAGAGAAGCGTTGTTAACGAAGGAGCATGAACCCTATGATCCATTTACGGAGTTGGTTTGCGTCCACCCTGTTCTTGCTTGTCGTTGGTTTCGGCGTTCCACTGATGGCTCAAGACCGCATGCCACCGATCCCGCGCGATAAGTGGACTGAAGAGCAGAAAAAGGCTGTCGAAGCGTACCTCGCGGCCCAGGCGAACATCCAGAAGATCTATGGCGCCACATACCCCAGACCGGTCCAGATGGAGTTGGGCTCGGGTTGGGCGGAGCTTTTGCGCAGCCCGGAACTCCTGCTAACCGTGAATGCCATGCGGGAGTACGTAGAATACAAGCCTGCGTTGGAGCCAAGAATTAGGGAGCTGGTAATCATGATCGCGGGCCGACAGTCCAGCACGGATTTCATGTGGAACTCCCATTATGCAGTGGCAATCAAGACCGGGATCGGTCCGGAAACCCTGAAGGCGATCGCCGAAGGCCGGCGACCTGCAGGAATGCCTGAGGACGAGGAGGTCGTTTACAATTTTTGTGATGAGTTGCGTCATAACCAGAGCATCAGTGACGCAACGTATGCGAAGGCACTCGCCAAATTTGGTGAACAGGGCGTCGTCGATATCGTTGGAGTTCATGGATGGTATTCCATGTGGGCCATGATGAACAAAGTGTGGCAACGGCCCCCGGTCGACCCATCAGGTTCCGCGCCCAAGCTCACCAAGTTTCCGCGGTGACGCGAAGGCGCGCTAATCCAAAGAGTGATCTTCGACAAGGAACTCAACGAGGCGGTGTTTCATTATCCAGCCGATGTAAATTTCCGTTGAAGTATGCATCCCGGTCGCAACAAATTACGCGATGAAAAAGTTCCACATCGACTCCCAGCTTGTCCGCCGTTTCCATCATGTGAATGTTGAACGGGGGTTGTCCCGGTTGCAGCGGGGCCATCATGCCAACCTCCAAGCCAATGGCTCGGAAATGCTCTACTGCCGCGTTCATGTCCTCCACGCTGAAAGCAACGTGCTGCACGCCGTCTCCTCGTTTGTCCAGATAGTCGGCAAAGGAACTGCTGGTGTCGCCGGCGCTGCCCACAACCTCGACTTCGACCTCTCCGAACGGAACGAACGCGGTTCGGAATGGCGCATTCGAAAGCGCACCATGATAGATCCACCGGGTTTCGCCTCGGTGTGACAAATCCGGGGCGGGAGCTCCCAGAATCGCGGCCCACTGATCACTCCTGGCGTTAATCTGCCGCGCGACGGTCCCGATTTGCAAAAGATGGCGCATGCCGCCCGACAAGGCAGCAGGCAGTGTTTCCACTTTGACCGCTGTCGGTGCCGCAATCTCGCCCAGCGCATTATGGTCTTTCGCGACGATCCACTCAGTCGGAACATTCAGTGTGTCGGAGGAAGATTCAACGAACAGTTCACGCCCGCCCTGTGTTCGCCTGGTCAGTCCGAGTTTCGCGAATCGTTCCGCGCCATTCGGATCGGCGATCGCGAACAATACTCGGCGCACTCCCGCTGAATACTTCTTAAGATACTCAGTTTCAGGAGAATCTATATTTCCGACCGGTTGCAGCAGTTCCAACTGGGCGTTTTCAAGTTGAATGATTGCGCGTTTAAAAGTTGCCTTGGGGACTGTGCTGCGAAAATCAAGGAAGGATTGAGGATCGGGATCAGCGGTCAGAACTTCAGGCGCCGGAAGAGAGAGCGCCTTGGCCCAGAGCTTGCTCGTTCCATCGACGTCGCGACAAACGATCGAGACTCTCAAGACCCTGGCTTCAACCGCATTTGCCGGCTTTGGATCGTAGATTGTATACGCCTGCGCGAAGGCCGCGGAAGGATAGGTGAGGATCGGCACCCGCATAAAAATCGACAATAGAAAAGCGACGCAAAGGTATCCGAATCCCATGCTCATATTCTTCGTTGGCATCATCCACCTCTCAATTGCTTATCGGCTCACAGGATTCAAGTCCCCAAAAGCTGAGACTGCAGAAACCCAGCCGGGAGTTTCGATCTGGATCGTTGCTCACGTACATCGCACGCTTCTTTTTACCGCCCAGCCGATGTCAGAGTATCAAGCCCGAGAGAATCTATGGCGAAACCTGATCGGGTTGAGAATCACGGCATGATCTAGTCCGTTACAAGGTGTGCCTGTCAAGAGTTAAGCTTGTGCCACGGATTTGTAAGGTGGCTGGTCTCTTGTCTTTCGATCGTAAATTCCCGAACGATCTTGGCCGAGTTTGGCACAACCCAGGTTTCCGGTTGGCATACTCTTCTGAAAAGAAGTGGACTCCCGCGAAGCGTAGGACCCTAACAAAGTTGTGAAATTGTTTGACCGGGCATCCCGTTGACCGTCTCCGATCAGGATCATCGGTGACGGGCGATTCTTCATTTGTGGAGGAGCCGGCGAAGGTTTCTAGGCCGTTATTTCAGGTATAGGAGGCACCATGAAAAAGATTTTGTTCGGAGGGCTTCTTTTTCTGTTAGCAACCACCGGGACCTACGCTCAGTTTGCAGGAACCATTGCCGGGCGCGTGGTCGACCAAGCCGGTGCCGTTGTTGTCAACGCCACGGCGACGGCTACCAACACGGGTACGGGGCTCGTTCGTACCATGGTGACCAACAGCGATGGCCTTTACAGTTTCGCCGCGCTGCAGCCGGGGACCTACAACGTCAAGATAGAAATGACGGGGTTTGCAGTCTCCGCCAAAAATGGAGTGACGCTGGTAGGCGATAGCACTGTAACGGCCGATTTCCAGTTGGGCGTGGCCAGCATGAGCCAGCAAGTGGAGGTGTCTTCCGATGTAGTAATGGTCGAAACCACGCAGAGTGTGGTGGCGGGAACCATCCAGACGAGCGAAGTCCAAAACCTGCCCATGCTGAACCGTACCTTTATGGGATTGGTAACTTTGACTCCCCAAGCCCGTCCTGCGCCTATTCTGAACTCGACCAAGCTCACTTTTGGCGGCGGCATTTCCGTTGGTGGAGGTTCGGGACGTAGTCTTGTCACGGAAGTTGACGGAGCCGAAAACCGCGACGACATTGTGGGCGGACCCATGATGAACTTCAGCCTCGAAGGCGTCCAGGAATTCAAACTTTTGGCCCACAGTTTCTCGGCGCAGTACGGCCGGGCCAGCGCCGGCGTGGTGGAGGTTGTCACCAAATCGGGAACCAATCAGTTGCATGGCACTGGGTTCATCTTTGGCCGGAACGATGCCATGACGGGCATCGAATATTTCAACAAAGTTGGGAATCTTCCCAAATCGGCGTATAACCGGGAGAATTTTGGTGGATCGATTGGTGGTCCAATCAAGAAGGATCGCTGGTTCATTTTCGGGGCTTTGGAGCGCACTCTCCAGAACTACACGCAAGTCTTCCCGAACTCGGTGTACAACGAAGCGTTGATTGCGAAGAATGGTCTTAACGGCGTCCCCGGACTCCCGGGTTTGGTCGCTGTGCCTTCGCAATTTATTCCGCAGCCGTTTCATGATCTTCTAGCCACTGTAAAGACCGACTACAAGGTAAGCGATCACCATTCGCTGTTTTTGCGTTTCGCATTCCAGAAACAATACGCCTACGACGATCAGTTCGTGGCGGTCAACAGCACCAACCAGCCGCACCCCGACACTAACCCGAACTCCTCGTACGATATTAACCACAGCACCCTCTACAGCGTAGTCGGCGGCTGGACCTGGCTGATCGGAAACAATTCGGTGAATAGCGTAACCGTCCAGTCCAGCTACTACGACACGACCCAATTGATGCCGACAACTTTACCTTCCTCGCAGTGGCCGCTGCAAAACGTAACATTCCCATCTATCGAACTCGGCAGGACCGGCCCCAGCACCGACCAAGAATTCTTCGAACAGCGCTGGGAATTCAAGGATGATTTCGCGCATCAGGTTGGTAAGCATTCCTTGAAATTCGGCGCCGGCTTTGACTATTTCCCCTCGATCGGCATGGGCATTCTGCTCAGCGGCACCATGGGCCGGACAATCTTCTTCGACAACCCCAGCACGATTGTGGCCAGCGCCTCAAAATGGCTAGCCAACCCCGGTACATGTAATGTAGCGAATTGCGGGAAATATCCGCAGGGATTTTTGACTCCTGGAGCGGTTAATTCCATTGCCCAAGGGGTCGGAATGGCTTGCAGCTGTTCATGGCAACCCGGCGGTCCTGGGGACGCCCGCCTGCTGGGAATGAAGGATATGGACGTCTATTTCCAGGATGACTGGAAGTTGACCCCGCGTCTAACGGTAAATCTGGGAGCCCGCTACGACCTGGCGATCAACTCTTTCAATCAATCGATTATCGGCAATAACCGGGCTTACGAGATACTCAACAAAATCACCCCCATCCCCGGAGGCTATGAACCTGTCGCCACCAATACACCGCGAACCCCCAAAAATAACATTTCACCGCGCATCGGATTTGCATGGGACGTCAGGGGAGACGGCAAAACCGTCATCCGGGGTGGCGGCGGCCTGTACTGGGACAAATTCTTGATGGAAGCTGGATTCCAGTCCTATCTTATCTCTGCGCCTATCATTGACACCCTTGAGACGATCGTCAACACAGGGGTGGGTGCAGGGCAATTGGGGAACTATGTCTTTGGGCAAGGCTGCGTTGCACCGTTCCCGGTGGGCAGTGGATGCACTTTCACCACGCCTCTTCCGCAGAATATCGGTGGGAACTTGACCGAATTGCCCACCAATATTCCGGGCGGAGCAAATCTCTCCGTGACCATGTTGTCTCCATTAATCCAGAACCCCTACAACACTCAAGAGCATATCGGCTTTACGCATGCGTTCACGCCCAACCTCACCATTTCCAGTGACTTCACCCACATCCTGGGGCTGCACGAAACGCGCAAACGAGAGCTCAATCCTGTGGAAGGCGCGTGGGACCCAACAGATCAGGACCAGCACCTGCCCTGGGGCAAACGCCGATATAGCACCGCGCTAAACGCGGCCTACCCCGGCTTCCCCAACTTACTGGGACCCGTAGGCCAGTGGGGAACCAGCAATACACTCAGCAAATTCAATGAGCTGGCCACACAGATTACCTACCGCCGCGGAAACCGCATGACGCTGCAGGCCAGTTACACACTCATGTATGCAAACGCATTTGGAGGAGTGATTGCCGGTAATCTGGGCGGCACTTCGGCTCCAACGACGGCAGGAAACCAGGACCAGCCACTAGCCCCGCTCGAATGGGCGCCGGCGGCAACCGATGAGCGTCACCGAGTGGTGATATCAGCGGTGGTCCAATTGCCGTGGGGCTTCCAGGTTTCGCCGATCCTTCAGGCCGCCTCTGCCCGACCCTTTACACTGACTCAAGGCCAGGATCTAAATGGTGACGGGATCAACACTGACTTATACGTTGACCCATCGCTTGGCGGTAACCCGTTTGATACTTGCGGGTGCCAGAGCAGGTTCCCGTTATTAACGGGCAAGCAAGTTTCCGTCAACTCAGCACGCGGCACGCCGATTTTTGACTTCGACACGCGCGTAACCAAGACCATAAAATTCTCGGAGAGAATGAACCTGGGCCTCTTCGCCGAGTTCTACAACATCACCAACCGGGCGAATTTTGGCAATTACTATCAGGGTCGATCTACGGCCTCAAACTTCAAACAACCATTTTCCTACATGCTCGGGTATCCGACCTCCCGTCAGGTACAGCTGGGCGCTCGGTTCTCGTTCTAGTTTTGCATGTGGGTCTAACAGTCCTAAAACGATGTGGGGGCGCTGCAGTTGGATTGTAATTCACAGCGCCCCTCATCACTCTAAGAAAAGCTAAGACTTGGGAATCAAGTTCCAGATCGTTTTGGATTGTTGGTTATTAGGTTTGGGACGCGAACCGTCAGATGAATTTGACACGGGGGATGCATTCAATGCACCGGTACCCGGCAATAGTCGCACTATTGCTTGCTGCAGCTTTCGCAGGGTATGTGCAATTCAGCCGTGCCGCTAACAACGGGCCCAGTGTTTCCTACAGCAAGGCTCAAGCAGACCATGGCAAGGTCCTGTACGCCCAGAATTGCAGCAAATGCCACCTCGAAAACCTGAAAGGAAATTGCCCCGCGGAAAATCTCTCGGAGAGCGCGTACGTCTGCTCGACTCGCGGCACTGCACCGCCACTGAACGGCGCGGTTTTTATGCGGCGCTTCTATACAGTCGGCGATTTATACAGCAGGGTTCGCTGGACTATGCCCGGAGATAACGTCGCCGGCCTCAGCGATTCGGATAGCCGGGATATTGTGGCTTACCTGCTGCAGGCGAACGGGCTGCCCGCTGGAACCGATTTCAAGGCGGACGTCGCCACAATGAAAAGTATGGTGCTGAATGCCAAAGGCTCCCCGAAGGGCCCGGATGCAAAAGCGATCGAGCCGCTCAACGACCTGGGGATTTCAGAAGGCTACTACACTGCAGAACAAGCCGAGCGCGGGAAAGCTTATTTCTACGGCTCCTGCGCGGTTTGCCATACGGCGGACCCGGCTAGCCCGAATGGAAATGTCGATGCCTCCCTCGGTATGGGCATGCTCGCCGGCAAGACGCATGGCCGTGGATTGTTCGTCGGAGACAAGTGGTTGAGTTCGAGCTCCGCCATCTCGGCTCGGCCGCAGAGATGGGACACCGTCGCCGATTTGTACAGCAAGATCAGCACGACCCAGCCTGCCAACGATTTGGGCGGGTTGAGTACGCAGGAGTATCTGGACATCGTGGCGTACATTATTCACCAAAACGGATTTCCTCCCGGGAAGGAAGAACTCAAGAGCGGCTTGAATCAGATGAGGAATATGACTCTGGACAAGGGTTACGAGCGGCTCTTCAATGGAAAGGATCTCACGGGCTGGGGTTTTGTAATTGGGAACAACTGCGCACCGCGTCCCGAGGGATGCGCTCAAACTGTACCTGGAACTACCTTCAAGGTTGACGATGGTTTCCTTTATACATCCGGCAGACCACACGGCTACGCCTATCCCAAAAAGCAATTCGGCCCCAACTTCACGTTACGGCTGGAGTCCCGTTACAAAGCATATAGAGGGATGGAGAACGACTACGACTTCTACGGCAACACCGGCTACCTGCTCTTTGTTACCCAGCATATGGTCTGGCCCAAAACGATGGAGATCCAAGCCAAGTCCGGATTCGAGATGTCCATCGTGCAGTTGGACGGACACGCGACCTACACGTACGACGACCAACTCCGCGAGAAAGTCCGCAAGCCGGCCGGCGAATGGAACGCGGTCCAGATCGTTTCGAAAGGCAACGAGGTTTGGACTTACTTGAATGGAGCGCAAATCGCGCATGTTTCCGCGCACGATTGGCCGCCCTCCGGGTTCATCGGCTTTGAAGCCGAAAGCGCCGAGGTCCATTTTCGGAACCTGCGCATAAAGCCCGAATAGTCTTTAGAAAATGACGGCAAGAACACCGCAGTCACCTGCGTTCAACTTTTCGTAACGGGAGGGCCGCATGACTCCGAAGCAATCCGATCGCAGAACTTTCCTGAAAAGCGGCGCCGTACTGGCTGGTTTGGCCGTCGGAGCGCCGGTCGTGGGAAATTCCGTTGCCGCCCAGCCGGTCCCAGAACGTATCGATGACCTGCACCTGTACGGTGAGCGCTCTCGTTTCGTGAACACATCACGCAATGGCAGCATCGGCAATCCAGAACGCCGCCTCGAAAATGAGCCTCGGGCGTTCGGACTAAGGACCCCGCTTCAGGATTCAGCGGGAATGATCACGCCGGCCTCGCTTCACTTCGTCGTTTCGCATGGCTTTGAGCCGCTGGACATTAATCCGGACGAACATCGTTTACTGATTCACGGAATGGTTGACCGTCCCCTGGTATTCACAGTGGACGATCTGAAACGCCTGCCGTTTGTTTCCCGCTTTCATTTCCTCGAGTGCCACGGGAACAGCAGCACGGGAGGGCCCGGCGGAGCCACCAGGATCGCGCCAAATGCGACCGCGCAGGAAACCCACGGGTTCACCAGTTGCAGCCAGTGGACCGGAGTGCCGCTGTCGTTGCTGCTCAAGGAGGCGGGCGTACAGAAATCTGCGACCTGGATTCTGGCGGAAGGCGCTGATCCGAGTAAGCATTCGAAGAGCATTCCTCTCGCGAAGGCCATGGACGACGTGTTCGTCGCCTATGGCCAAAATGGTGAGCCGGTACGTCCGGAGCAGGGATTTCCGCTGCGGCTCGTGGTTCCCGGGTGGCAAGGAATCAACAATGTGAAGTGGCTCCGGCGCATTGACCTGGTTGATGAGCCGTACATGGCTATGATGGAGTCCACGAAATACCCTTCGCTGAAATTGGATGGAAAATCGCGCTGGTTTGAATTCGAATTGGGCCCCAAATCCGTAATTACACGTCCCTCGGGTGGACATCACTTACCTGGATCCGGCTACTATGAAATCACGGGCTTGGCGTGGTCCGGCGGCGGCACCATCCGGCGTGTAGAAGTGTCTGCCGATGGCGGCCGTACCTGGAAGGACGCGCAACTGCACGATCCGGTCGCCCGCAAAGCACACACTCGATTCTCGATCCCCTGGAATTGGAACGGAGATGAGTGCATCCTGCAATCCCGATGCAGCGACGATCAGGGCACGGTCCAGCCGACCGCCGCAGAGGTCGCCAAGCTTTGGGGAGCCGATGTTGAATTCTTTCGAAAAACATCGCTCATCGTCGGTGACTTCAACGCCATTCAACCCTGGAAGGTAAACCGCGACGGGAGCATCCAAAATGCGCTGTTCTAAATTTCTCGCGGCAGGAATGCTGCTAGTGGCTTCGACCCCGGCACTGGCACAGGCGCCATCTTTCTCGAATGTTGGAAGAGCCGCAACGAAAGAGGAAATTCACGCCTGGGATATCGCCGTGGCGCCTGACGGAAAGGGCCTTCCTCCCGGACAAGGAACCGCGAAAGAAGGCGCCACAATTTTTGAGGCAAAGTGCGCTTCGTGCCACGGCCAGGCTGCAGAAGGCGGCAAGATCGGACCTACTTTGCTGGGAAGCAAGAACGACATCGAAACATTTACCACACTGCGGCCGGTCAGAAGTATCGGGGGGTACTGGGCGTTTGCTACGACGGTCTGGGACTATATCAATCGTGCGATGCCCCGTAATCAAGGCGGGTCGCTCCGCCCGGATGAAGTCTACGCGCTCACTGCATTCATCCTCTCGAAGAATGGCATCATTCGTGAAAGTGACATCCTGGACGCCAAAACATTGCCGAAAATTCAAATGCCCAATCGCAACGGATTCGTCCCTCAACGCTTTGAAGATATTCCAGACGAACGCAAGCGGGGCTGCCGCCAGGGCATCTGCCCTTAGTGCAAAATATCTAGAGATTTGCAGAACGCTTGATGCGAGAAATGTTTGGCACAGCGAAAAACGCTCTGCATCGCGTTCGATACAGGAGAAACAGTTCTATGAGAGGCCATCGCCGCTTGGCGATTTTCACGCTGGTGCTATGCGCTCTGCCGATTTCCCTTGTGGTGGGGCAGCAGCCCGGTGCACAAGACATGCGACTTCCGGCAAGCCGCGAATGGTCATCCGTCAGCGGTGATCTGAACAATTCGCGCTTCTCGTCCCTCACGCAAATCAATTTGCAGACCGTCAAGGATCTGAACGGTGCCTGGATGTCGCCGAAGTTCAGCGATAGCGCCACGTCTCGCGCGACTCCCGTCGCCAAGGATGGCATGTTGTTCATAACGGCGGGAACGCGCATCTATGCGTTCGACGGAAAGACCGGAAAGACCGTGTGGAACTACGATACCGCTCCCCAAGGGCCCCGAGATTCAGCGGGCACGGGGGGCCAAATGTATATAGCGATGGCCATGGGACGCGGTATACCGAACGCGCAGGGAGTCGCGACCGGCGACGGAAAAGTGTTTGTGGGCATGACCAACGGACGTCTTCTGGCTTTGGGCGAGCGCACTGGCGAGCTGGAATGGAGCCACCAGGTCGGTGACGATCCGCCAAAGCCGGGCCAGTCAATTTCCTCCGCCCCGGCATATTTTGACGGCGTGATTTATGTTGGGCTGGGAAATGGCGACTATCACGTACGCGGTCAGATGGTGGCGATTGATGCAAAGACTGGTAAGGAACTTTGGCACTTTTTTACGATTCCCGGGCCAGGCGAGTTCGGGCACGAAACATGGCCTAAAGAGGATGATGTTTACAAAGTGGGCGGCGGCGGAGTGTGGCAGATTGCCGGCGTGGACCCTGATCTGGGAATGGTTTTTATCGTCGTTGGCAATCCCACTCCCGCGTATTCGGGAGAAGTGCGCGCGGGCAATAATCTGTTTACCAGCAGCGTCCTCGCGCTCGATATTAAGACCGGAAAACTCCGCTGGCACTACCAAGCCATCCATCACGATATTTGGGATGTGGACATCGCTACGCCGCTCATACTCTATGACGCGCAGGTGAACGGAAAACCGCTCAAGGCTCTGGGCGCGATGCGGCCCGATGGGTATCTTTTCCTGTTTGACCGCCAAACCGGCAAACCACTGATTCCGATCGAAGAGAAACCAGTCCCGCAAAACACATTTCAAAAGACCTCTGCCACCCAGCCTTTCCTCGTTGGAGCAGAAAGCATTCTGCCCGACTGCTCCTGGTGGAAAGACAAAATTCCGGCCGGCTTCACGCTCGGATGTACTTTTCAGCCGCCGTCCATGCCTCCACCATCGTCCGATCCGCCGAACATCCTGGCGCCGAGAACTTCTGTGCGGTTCATCCCGATGTCCTACAGCCCGCAAACTGGCTATTTCTACGCTTTAGCCTCCGCCAATCTGGAATGGCGGCATCGAGCTGATGATCCGTATTACGCGTTCGGCCCCACGGGCCGTGTCCCCGGCCTGAAGAACTTCGGACTGATAGCCGCGATCGACGCTCGGACCGACAAGATTGCATGGAAGAAGGATATTCCCTTCTCTATCTTCATGCGGGCTGCGCCGCTCACCACGGCCGGCGGGCTGATGTTTCATGATTGGGGGGACGGGAATTTTCAAGCCTATAATGCCAAGACCGGAGAGGTAGCCTGGCAGTTCCAGACCGGCGTAGCAGGCGGCATCGGCGGAGCAGCCATATCTTACGAACTGGACGGCGAGCAGTATATCGCGCTATCGGTGGGGCCATCCCTGTGTGCTTTTAAGCTCAACGGATCACTTAAGCCTCTGCCGGCACCGAATATGCCGCCGTCGACTGGTGGAGAATTATTTACAGGACCTATCACCGACACCAATCAAATTGAAACAATGACCCTTGACCACGTTACACTCTGGCAGACCGGCGTCCGCTATTACATCGATCAATTTGAGTTCAATCCGTACCGTGCACGCGTCAAGGTGGGTTCGAGAGTCACGTGGGTGAATAACGGAAATTTGGTCCACACCATAATGGCTCAGGATGGCTCGTGGACAACGCAGAGGATCACGCCGTCGGATGAGGGTTCCGTAACATTTGATAAGCCGGGGACATATACTTACATCTCAAAAGAACATCCGTGGATGTATGGCCAACTGATCGTGGTCTCCGAGATTCCGCATGACGGTTCTTATTCTGATGAGCAAGCCAACCGGGGCAAGGCCCTGTTCGGCCAGAATTGCAGCAGCTGCCATATGCAGGATCTAAGTGGCAACGCGGCGGCGCCGTCGCTTATTGGTGAAACTTTCGCGACGCATTGGGGACAGGGCACTATCGGTGACATCTACAACCGCATTCGCACGACCATGCCACAGAGCAGTCCCGGAAGCCTCAATCCGCAGAATTACATCGATATCGTAGCGTTTCTGCTGCAGTCGAACGGGTTGCCTTCCGGAAACGAAGAGCTGAAAAACGACGAGAACGGGTTAAAAACGATGGTCAAGCCTTCAAACGTCGATTTTTCTGCGCCGCAGCGGGGTCGCTAGCCCCGCGATGCGCCAACGCGCAAGCACTCGATCGGAATCGATCAGAACGCGACCATGGCCGAGGTCGCAACACCAGGGGGACCGATGTTGAGTTCTTTCGAAAAACATAGACGCTATTGCTTGGCCGTCTCCGCTGCGGTGTTATTCCTTTTCTCGATTCGCCTGGTTGTTGCCCAGCAATCCCCCTCCGATAACTTGCGCGTTCCGGCAACGCGGGATTGGTCTTCCGTTAGCGGTGATTTGAATAATACGCGCTACTCGGGGCTGGCGCAGATTAACGCGCAGACGGTCAAGAGTCTTGCCGGCGCCTGGATATCGCCGAAATTTGACGATGGCGCTACGTCCCGCACTACCCCCGTTG
>Ga0157378_10000389_pt1 | contig 43375 bp, 31 predicted proteins | sample M65metaG_FD_115309 | JGI IMG/M metagenome (GOLD analysis project Ga0157378, IMG submission 115309) | Miscanthus rhizosphere microbial communities from Kellogg Biological Station, Michigan, USA - M6-5 metaG | ecosystem: Host-associated > Plants > Roots > Rhizosphere > Soil | place: USA: Michigan... | reverse complement strand
TCCCTCTCCCGCCAGCGGGAGAGGGGTATCACTGGTATCGCGAGCGCCTGGTGTGAAAGCAGAGCGGCTGCTGCCGCCCTTATCTCTCGCACGCAACGGCGACCTGATGCGCCACCCTCACCCAATCCCTCTCCCGCCAGCGTGAGAGGGGTATCACTGGTATCGCGAGCGCCTGGTGTGAAAGTAGAGCGGCTGCTGCCGCCCTTATCTCTCGCACGCAACGGCAACCTGATGCGCCACCCTCACCCAATCCCTCTCCCGCCAGCGGGAGAGGGGTATCAGTCGTGTCGCCGACCATTGCCAAGATCGTGATCGCACGTCGACGCGCTATTGCTTATTGCAGCCCGGCGCACGCGGCAGCAGCTTGCGCCGGTGTGGCCGGTCCGGTGCGCGGACGTCCGGGATTGCTGACCACCACGGTGCTGGCGTATTTCGGGCCGCGCTTGTCGCACAGGGTGAACGTGAGGTTGGTGCCTGTCGCGGCGCCTTGGCCGCGATAGGTGACGTGATCGCGGCCGGCGCTGGTGGCGATGGCGATGCCGGGCAGCGTCTGCGTGACGTTGAGGATGGGTTCGCCGGTGTCGCGCTGGCTGTTGCGGTTGAGGTCGTGGAAGACGATCCAGCCGTGTTGCCACCAGAAGGTGTTGTCGCAGGTTTCGCCGGCCGCGCTGGGACACATGACGACATCGCCCTGGCGCGAAGTGGCGACGCTGCGCGCGAGGTTGAGGCCGGTAACGAGCGTGTTGCTGGCGCTGCGCGATTTCGTGGCGGCGATCACGCTGCTGAACGACGGGATGCTGACGGCGCAGAGCACGGCGACGATCGCGATCGCGAACATCAGTTCGATCAGGGTAAGACCGCGTTGGTTGGTGTTGGCGGGCTGATCGGTACGCCGGCGCTGGAACGGGCGGCCGTCGGATGGCGAGACTGCGCCTTGTGTCATCAAGTCGATGCGCCGCTGCAGGATCGGCGGCATCGGGGAACTCGGCAGGCGTGCGCGGTCCTTGTCGAAATGTAGTGAGTCGTTGCGCGGGGCTTGTGTTGCGTTCGAATCGTTGCTGGCGGGCGGATTGCTCGGCATTTGCGTGACGCGGGGCAGCGGCATGGCACATCTCCTTGGCGAGGTGCTGGCATGCTAGGCAGCGAGGGTTGGGCACGCGATCTGCGAGCGCCGTGCTTGTGTGTAGGAAAATGTGGATGAGTGTTGTTGCTCGGGTTGTTGGTGTTTTTCGCGCGCGCTTCAGCTTCAGAGATTTTCTTCAGCCGCGCAGCAACCTGATGCGCCACCCTCACCCATCCCTCTTCCGCCAGCGGGAGAGGGGTATCACTGTTGTCGCGCGCATTGGTGTGAAAGCAGAGTGGCTGCTGACGCCTTTCTCTCGCGCGAAACTGCAAGCTGATGTGCCACCCTCACCCAATCCCTCTCCCGCCAGCGGGAGAGGGGTATCACTGTGGTCGCGAGCACTTGGTGTGAAAGCGGAGCGGCTGCTGACGCCTTGCTCTCGCGCGAAACTGCAAGCTGATGTGCCACCCTCACCCAATCCCTCTCCCGCCAGCGGGAGAGGGGTATCACTGAGGTCGCGAGCACTTGGTGTGAAAGCGGAGCGGCTGCTGACGCCTTGCTCTCGCGCGAAACTGCAAGCTGATGTGCCACCCTCACCCAATCCTCTCCCGCCAGCGGGAGAGGGGTATCACCGTTGTCGCCAGCGGGACAGGCATAAATGAGGTCGGGAATATCTGGCGTGATAAGCAGGGCAGCGCTGGCTTTTCACCTCTCCCGCTGGCGGGAGAGGTCGGCGCGCGTAGCGCGACGGGTGAGGGTGGCGCCTGAGTTGGGAGTGACGCCGAGGTGAGAGTGGCGCCTGAGGCAACGGTGCGCATACGTGGCCCATCCTTCCATCAATGCAAACAAGATTTTCGCTACAGCCGCGCCTGATTCGCAGCAACAGCAACGGCTTGGATTCCCGCCCCATCGCCACCACATCATCCGTCTCTCGCGCGGTCTATACTTGTCTGTTCGCGCAGCACCGGAGTGATGATGGCCGCCGATCGATTCCAGCTTGTTTCGCCGTTTTCGCCTGCGGGTGACCAGCCGCAGGCAATCAAGCGCCTGATCGACGGCTTCGAGGCGGGGCTGGCGCATCAGACGTTGCTGGGTGTGACGGGCTCGGGCAAGACGTTCACGATTGCGAACGTGATCGAGGCGATCCAGAAGCCCACGCTCGTGCTCGCGCCGAACAAGACGCTGGCCGCGCAGCTGTACGGCGAGTTCAAGGAATTTTTCCCGCACAACGCGGTGGAATATTTCGTCAGCTACTACGATTACTACCAGCCTGAAGCGTATGTGCCGTCGACCGACACCTTCATCGAGAAGGATTCGTCGATCAACGAGCACATCGAGCAGATGCGCCTGTCGGCGACCAAGGCGCTGATCGAGCGGCGCGATGCGATCATCGTCTCCACCGTCTCGGCGATCTACGGCCTGGGCGATCCGGGCGAATACCATCGCATGGTGCTGCATCTGGTGCGCGGCGATCGCATCGACCAGCGCGAGCTGCTGCGCCGGCTGACCGAGTTGCAGTACGAGCGCGGCGATTACGAGCTCAAGCGCGGCAGCTATCGTGTGCGCGGCGAAGTGGTCGACGTGTTCCCGGCGGAATCGGAGATCGAGGCGATCCGCATCGAGTTGTTCGAGGGCGAGATCGAGAACCTGGCGGTGTTCGATCCGCTCACCGGCGCGATCCTGCGGCGCATTCCGCGCTACACGATCTATCCCGGTTCGCATTACGTGACCACGCGCCGCACGGTGCTCGAGGCGATAGAAACCATCAAGATCGAGTTGAAGGAGCGTCTGGAACAATTATACAAAGCGAACAAGTTGGTCGAGGCGCAGCGCCTGCAGCAGCGCACGCAGTTCGACATCGAGATGATGGCCGAGATCGGCTACTGCCAGGGCATCGAGAACTATTCGCGGCACCTCACAGGCCACGCGCCGGGCGAGCCGCCGCCGTGCTTGTTCGACTACCTGCCGGCCGATGCGCTGCTGGTGGTCGACGAATCGCACGTGACGGTGCCGCAGTTGGGCGGCATGTACAAGGGCGACCGCTCGCGCAAGGAGACGCTGGTGGAGTTCGGCTTCCGCCTGCCCTCGGCGCTCGACAACCGGCCGCTCAAGTTCGAGGAGTGGGAACGGCGCGCGCCGCGCAGCATTTTCGTTTCCGCGACGCCGAGCCGCTACGAGATGGAGAAGTCGCACGGCAACGTGGTGGAACTCGTCGTGCGGCCGACCGGGCTGATCGACCCTGAAGTGGAGATCCGTCCGGTGCGCACGCAGGTCGACGACCTGTTGTCGGAAGCGAACGCGCGCGTCGCGATGGGCGATCGCGTGCTGGTCACGACGCTGACCAAACGGATGGCGGAGAACCTCACCGACTATCTCGAAGAACACGGTGTGCGCGTGCGCTACCTGCACTCGGACATCGAGACGGTGGAACGCGTGGAGATCCTGCGCGATCTGCGCCTGGGCAAGTTCGACGTGCTGGTGGGCATCAACCTGCTGCGCGAAGGGTTGGACATGCCGGAGGTGTCGCTGGTGGCGATCCTCGACGCGGACAAGGAAGGCTTCCTGCGTTCGTCCGGCTCGCTGATCCAGACCGTCGGTCGCGCCGCGCGCAACCTGCGCGGCAAGGCGATCATGTATGCCGACTCGATCACGCGCTCGATGCGCGCGGCAATCGACGAGACCGATCGGCGCCGCCTCAAGCAGATCGAATACAACCTGCAGCCCGGCATCCCGCCGAAAAGCGTGGTCAAGAAGATCACCGACATCATGGAAGGCGCCCGCGCCGACGCCGAAGCCGAGCGCGCCAGCGGCGGCCGCAAGGGCGGCTCACGCCGCGTGGCCGAGCAGACGATCGACTACGCAACGCTGTCGCCGGACAAACTCGCCGCGGAGCTCAAGAAGCTCGAAGCGAAGATGTACAAGCACGCGCAGAACCTGGAGTTCGAAGAAGCAGCGCGCGCGCGCGACGAGTTGCATCGGGTGAGGTCGTTGGGGTTGATTGGGTGAATGGCTTTGCCTTCTCCCACCGGGAGAAGAGCCTGCCCCTGAAGTGCTACTGATCGGGGGTGGCGCGAAGCGCCGGATGAGGGTCGAAGATGTTCCTTCTCCCACCGGGAGAAGGTGGCGCGCAGCGCCGGATGAGGGTCGGGGGCTTGTAGCGAAGTAAAAAAAGCCGTTCGCCCTGAGCCCTTCGACTATGCTCAGGACAGGCTACGGCGCGAAGCGCCGAAGTCGAAGGGCCGCGCTGCAAACCAGATTCACAGAGACGCTTCGACTTCGCTTGCTACGCAAGCTACGCTCAGCGCGAACGGTGGTGGTGTCTAGACCAGAGCTTGCATCGAACGTACAGCTCGACGCAGGTTTCATTGCCCCGCTCCGCCCGTACCCTCACCCCAACCCCTCTCCCGATGGGAGAGGGGCTCAACATCTTCCCTTCTCCCACCGGGAGAAGGTGGCGCGCAGCGCCGGATGAGGGCCGGGGTTGAATCGAAGTAAAAAAAAAGCCGTTCGCCCTGAGCGTAGGCGCGCAGCGCCGAAGTCGAAGGGCCACGCGGAACGCTTCGACTTCGCTTGCTTGCGCAAGCTACGCTCAGCGCGAACGGTAGTGGTGTGCGTTTCATTCCTGCGACGCAGGTTCGGTCGCACTGCTCCGCCCGTACCCTCGCCCCAACCCCTCTCCCGATGGGAGAGGGGCTCAAGAATCTTCCTTCTCCCACCGGGAGAAGAGCCTGCCCCCGAAGTGCTCCTGATCGGGGGTGGCGCGCAGCGCCGGATGAGGGCCCAATCCTACTGATGCTGCATCGCCCCGTAGCTGCTGATCAACCACACCGCAATGGCAACGCCGAAATAGATTGCGCCAATCTTCCAGAAGCTCCATGGCTTCGTGCTGCGGTTGGCTTGAAACCCGACGAGCAGCGCAGGAATGCCGGTCATGCCGACGAAGCGGCCGAAGCCCTCCGCGGAAAAATGTCCGTAGGCGATCGTGAATGCGACGGTTAGCGCCGTGAGCCACAGTCCTGCCCAGGCGAATGCCTTTGCGTAGGGTCGTTGAGTTTTGGAATTTTCCGACGGTGAATTCATCGTCGCTCCTTTGGGTGATGGTTGGCGATTGGCGGATCGCATGTTAGCTGCGCCTTTGTGGACATAACGGCGTTCGCGATGAATATCGAACATGCGGCCGGCGATCTCCCTTCTCCCATCGGAAAAAGGTGGCGCGAAGAGCCAGATGAGGGGTTGTATCGAAGTAAAAAAAACCGTTCGCCCTGAGCCCTTCGACTATGCTCAGGACCGGCTACGGCGCGCAGCGCCGAAGTCGAAAGGCTAGCGACGCTTCGACTTCGCTTGCTACGCAAGCTACGCTCAGCGCGAACGGACTCTGTGGGGTTTGGTTGCACCGCTTCGCCCGTACCCTCACCCCAACCCCTCTCCCGATGGGAGAGGGGCTCAAGAATCTTCCCTGCTCCCACCGAACAAGGTGGCGCGTCGCGCCGGATATGAGCCGAATATGTTTCCTTCTCCCACCGGGAGAAGAGCCTGCCCCCGAAGTGCTCCTGATCGGGGGTGGCGCGAAGCGCAGGATGAGGGTCGGGGCTCGTATCGAGGTCAAAAAATTCCGTTCGCCCTGAGCGTAGGCGCATAGCGCCGAAGTCGAAGGGTTGCGCTGCTAACCAGGGTCGCCCTACTACGGACAATGCACCCCATCCGGCGTAATCAAGCGCGTGATCGCCAGCGAACCGACGCCGTAGCCGGGCGCGGTCGAACTCCACGATACGTTGCCGGCGCTGCAACCCGTGAATGCAAACGTCAATGTGCCCCACGGCTGCGCGTGCACGTTGGCGGGGTCGAAGTGCGGGGCGAAGAAAGCGCCGGATCCGGCGACTTGATACGCCTGTAGTGCGGCGTGGTCGCCGTCGACGGGGCCGGAGGCGGCAATCCAGGTCGCGGCGCCGTTGGGGGCGAACACGAACCAGAACGCCGACAGGATTTGCGGATTGCCAGGCAGCACTTCGAGCACGAAGCCGTGGCCATTCTGGTTTGCGTTGAACCAGCTGCCGGTGATGCCGCGCGAGATCGCAAACGGTGCGACCTTGTCGCTCACCGTCACGTTGACCGGCGCCGAGGCGATGCCGTTGGCGATCACGACCAGCGTGCTTGCGCCCGACTCGGCTTGCGCGGGCACGTCGAAATGCGTCGACACCGGCGTCGCGCCTGTGGCCACGCCCATGCTGCTGTGATCGTGCGTGTGCGCGAAGAACATGTGGCCGCTGGCGTTGTTGGTGATGCGCACGAGCGGATAGTTGGTCGGTCCGACCAGCTCGTCGCCGAACGCCTGCGCCTGCGACAGTCCGTTGAACTGCGTGCCGCTGATCGTGTAGCTCGCGCCGCGATCCACGCTCGCCGGTGCCTGTGCGATCGTCGGTGCCCAGCCGGGCTGCGGCGTGTTGTTGTCCGGTGTATAGATTTGCACATACGGCAGCAGCGTAGAATCGTTCGGTTGCTGTACCGCGGTGACCAGCACTTGTCCGTTCGGCAACGTGAGCAGCGAGGCAGGACTGGTTTGCAAGCCCGACTGCACGAGCTGCGCGCCGTCGAATTCGTAGAACCTGCCGGACACGCCGATCACCAGCACCTTGCCGTTCGGCAACAGCACTGCGCTGACGTCGCCCGCGTCGTCGCCCGGCGGAAAATCCGGGCCGCGCGTCCACGCGCCTGTGACGATCGAGTAGACCGCGGTGTGCGCGATGTTCGCGGGCTGATCGTCCGACGCGCCGGTGCAGAACACGGTGCGATCCGGGCGCAGTATGCACGGGCCGGTCTCGCCGGGCGGCGGATAGAACCCGCCGCGATACGGCACCGGCTGGAAGCCGTAGTAGAAATCCAGCGACACCGGCGTGTCGCCGGCGCTGCTCCAGTGGCCGCCACCCGGTTGATCGACGTACGTGTAGCGCTCGGTGTGCGGAGGAAGAGTCACGTCGACGGTGAGGATCGAACCGTCCGGCAACAGCGTCCAGCCTTCCTCGGCGTTGACGTCGGCCTTGCCGCCGGCGCCGAGATCGGTCCAGGTCATCGTCGCTGGATCCAATTCCGCAATGCGCGTGCTGAGCTTGTCGCCGAGCACGAACTTGCCGTTCGGCATCACGATCGACGAGGCATCGCCAATGTAGTCCCAGCCCGGCGGTGCCGGCAGCGGCGCCCACGAATCGCGCACCGGATCGTAGAGCGCGCCCTTGCTGGTCAGCGAAAACTCGGCGTTCTCATTGTATTCGCCGCCCGCGATCAGCAGGCGCCCGTCGGCGAGCACCGCCGAGGCGAACGCCGCCGGCGCGTAGTTCCAGGTGTACGGGATGCTGGCCAGCGGCGACCATGTGCCGTTCAAGTAGCTGCCGTTGCCGTCGGGCGTGAGCTTCCACCAGTTGGAACCGGCGCTGCCCTGGACCATCACCGTGCCGTCCGTGAGCAGGAACGGCAGGCCGACGACGTCGGGCGGCTGATGCGGCAGCGGCTGCAGCGTGGCGCCATGCGACATTGTGGACAATGCCGCACTTGCGACAAATGTTGCGAGCTTGATGCTGGTTGCAGTCATTGCGATTCCCTGCACGCGATGATCGTCGATGGGCGCAGCGTCATGGACAACCCAGGCCATCCGGCTGGGTCAGGCGCGTCAATGCCATCGTGCCGCTGCCGTAACCCGGCTGGGTCGAGACCCAGTCCACGCGCCCGGTGTTGCAGTCGCTGAACGTGAACGTGAGGCTGCCCCACGGCTGCGCGGACACGCGGGCCGCATCGAATTGCGGCGGGAACAGCGCGCCGGGACCGCTGATCTGGTACGCATCCATCGAGACGTGCGTACCGCTGACCGGTCCGCTCGCGGCGATCCAGGTCTCGCCGCCGGTAGGTGCGAACGTGAACCACAGCACCGACATCAGCGGCGTGGCGCCGCCCAGGATCTCGATCTCAAAACCCTGGCCGTTCTGATTAGGATCGAACCAGTTGCCGGAGAACGCCGCGGAAATGCCCGGGTTGCCGCTGACCGTGTACGTGGCCGTCAGCGCCGGATGGTCCCAGTTGACGGTGTACACGCCGTCGAATACGCGGCCGAAGTTGACGCTGGCAATATAGAAGGCGTCGTCCGGCGGCGGATTCGTGCAGCTGATGCCCTTGACCGGCTGCTTCACGCTGATCACGGTGCCCGCAATCGTGAACGTCGGATCAGCGTTCGTCGGAACCAGGCCGCACGCGGGGATTTTTCCGACGGCCGTTGCGATCAGCTGGCCCAGACTGTTCTGATAGACGTCAAGCTCCAGCGGCGGCCCGACGATGATCGGTGCGGCAAGCGCCGCGGGAGAAATCGCCGCTACAGCCACGGCAAACAGTGCACGCAAGTTCATGGTTGATCCCGTGAGGACTCGCTCGAAATGTAGCAGACGAGAAAACTACGATAAACGTCGCACTTTGTCGACCGGGGATAATGCCGAGACATTGTTACCCCTCTCCCGCCGGCGTGAAATGGGTGAGGGTGGCGCTTCAAAATTGCCGCGGCGAATTCGATGCGACGGCTCATCTACAACTTCTCCTTCAACACACACCGCGGCAACTTCACGCGCCACCCTCACCCGTCGCGCTGCGCGCGCCGGCCTCTCCCGCCAGCGGGAGAGGCGAAAACAAAACGCGCCACGCTTCGTCTCCCGACGCGCCTCTCGTATCCCGACGCGCCTCTCGTCTCCCAACGCGCCTCTCTCGTATCCCGACGCGCCGCTCATTTTCCGAAGCGTTGCCATTTCCAAACGCGCTGCTCATTTCTGCAATGCCGAAGCAGTCATACCCCTCTCCCGCTGGCGGGAGAGGGATTGGGTGAGGGTGGCGCTTCAGATTGCCTCAGCGAATTCTCCTTTCCAGCACCCAAGCGGAGAAACAGACGCGACGATCGCTACTTCTGCAACCACCCGCGCCGCACCAGCGCTTCGACCAGTGCGCGCGTGTACGCCGGCTTGCTGCGGTAGTCCAGATGCGAATCGTCCGGCAGCTCGAACGCGCTCAGCGTGGGATCGTCCATCGCATCCAGTACGGGTGCCGGGGAATCCGCGGCGAAGCGGTCCCAGTACAACGCCTTCGGATGGCGGATCGCCTCGATCCGCGTCAGCGTCGGGCCGGTCGGCGACTGGTAGAAGATCACCTGCCCGCCGCGCGCCTGGATGCGCTTTGTCCACTCGTATACTTGTGTAAGATCCGCGCGCCATTGTTCCGGCGCGACGTCGGCATGCAGCTGGTCCGAATTGGCCAGCACCTCGCCGAAATGTTTGCGCGCGGCCTGCACGTCGACCTGCGTGTAGTCGATGTCCCCGCTGCGGTCCGGATGGAAGCGGAAGTAGTCCGGCCGCGGCGCCGCGGCACCGTCGATCAGGCGCAACGCGCTTGCCGTGAGTCCAAGATCCGGATCCGCGACCACCGCGCGGTGCTGCCAGTGCGTCAGCAGGCGGCGATGCAGGTTCCAGCTCGGCGCCCACTGCTTGTGGTAGTAGTCGACCAGCGGTTGCTGCATGTCGGTGTAGCCGCGCTCCAGGCCGCCGGCTTCGAGATCGCACAGCACCACGCCATGGAAGCGCTCGTCGTTGGCGAGATCGTGCAATGCGGCCAGCGGATAGTGCGCGTTTTGTGCCAGCATCACCGCCTGGTAGCGCGGCAGCAGTTCCTTCAGCATGTTGATGTCGATGGCGAACTCGATGCGCGAAGCGCCGAGCAACACCAGCGGCGTCGGATCCGCGGCATAGACGCGATCGCGCTGCATCGACCACAACTGCGCAGAATCGCGCACGTTCGGACGGTAGCCGAGTGCGCGCCAATGATATTCGGCATAGCCGACCAGCGCGGCGGCAGTCAGCAGCGCCAGCAGCCACGTCAGCGCCCAGCGCCGTGGCGGCGCGGCGGCCATTGCGATCGTGCCTTCAGAACTGGAAATAGATGAAGGCATGGTTGTCTCCGGGCGACAGCACGATCGCCGCGAGCAGCAAGCCGAGCGCAATGCCGAGCGCCGGCGCCGGCACGCGCACGGCCAGTGTCTTGAGGTCGCGCTCGCGCATCAGCCAGTGCGTCGCGACGAGCGCGACGAAGGTGCCGATGGCGAGCTTCTGCGCGGCACCAAGTGCGTTGCCGCTTTGTATAACAAGCAACTTGTGTACAATGCCGCAACCCGTGGCGAAATCGGGTGCGCGGAACCACACCCAGGCCAGTACGACGAACAACAACGTGACCAGGCCGTACAGCACGCGCGACGCAGCCGTGTTCCAACGCGGATTCCACCAATGCTCGCGTACGAGACGCTCGACGCTCAGGTACACGCCATGCAATCCGCCCCAGACCACGAACGTCCACGCCGCGCCGTGCCACAGGCCGCCGATCAGCATCGTCAGCATCAGGTTGGCGTATGTGCGCGCCGCGCCGCGGCGGTTGCCGCCGAGCGAGACGTACAGGTAATCGCGCAGCCAGCTCGACAGCGAGATGTGCCAGCGCCGCCAGAAATCCGAAAAGCCGATCGCCGCGTACGGCAGGCGGAAGTTGGTCGGCAACTCGAAGCCGAGCGCCAGCGCCGCGCCGATCGCGCACGTCGAATAGCCGGCGAAGTCGCAGAAGATCTGGCCGCTGAACGCGAGCACGCCGCTCCACGCCACTGCGCTGCCGGCCGTGCCGGGCGCGTTGAAGAACGCATCCGCGACCGGTGCGAAGATCGAATCGGCCAGCACGCTTTTTTCGAACAGTCCGAGCAGCAGCAACGCGCAACCCAGAGCGAGGCCGTCGCGCGTGGTGCGGCGCGGCGATTCGATCTGCGGCCGCATCTGCGGAAAGCGCGTGATCGGCCCGGCCACCAGCTGCGGGAAGAACGCGACGTACAGCGCGTAGTCGCGCCAACTCGGCGTCGGCGCGAACTTGCGCCGATAGATGTCCAGGCAATACGACAACGAGTGGAAGGTGTAGAACGAAATGCCGATCGGCAACACGATGTCGAACGGCGCGGGAACGTAGCGGATGCCCGCGAGCGCCAGCAGCGCGGCGAAGTTGTCGAGCAGGAAGCGGTTGTACTTGAAGAACGCCAGCACGCCGAGGTTCACCAGCAATGTCATCAGCACCCAGCGCTTGCGCGCGCGCGGCGCCTGCGCGGCGTCGATGCGCCGCGCGATCCACCAGTCCAACGTGGTCGAGCCGAGCAGCAGCAGCAGGAACGGCGGATTCCACGCCATGTAGAACAAATAGCTCGCGCCGAGCAGCCACCACTTGCGCGCGGTCCACGCGCCCAACAGGTTGTAGCCGGCAAGCACCGCGGCAAAGAACACGATGAAGGTGAAGGAATCGAACTGCATGCGGAGCCCGTGCGCCCGGCGGACTGCCGCGCCGCGGGATTATGGGCGAGGCGGGCATCGCGGGGAAAGCATGGCGTCGCGTTGCGAAGCACACGCGGCACCGCACCTTGAGCCCCTCTCCCACCGGGAGAGGGTCGGGGAATTTATCGACGCCAAGCAAGAACGATGCAGCGTCCGAACCGCGCCGCAGCTCCAGGCGCCGCCGCACCCGCCACGCTTGCCCGTCCGCCCCATCTCAGGTAACCTTCGCACCCCCTCGAACCGCCGCTCGCACGGTGGTTCCAATGGGCAGTTAGCTCAGCGGTAGAGCACTACCTTGACATGGTAGGGGTCACAGGTTCGATCCCTGTACTGCCCACCACGAAATCAACGACTTAATTGGTTTCGTGAATCGATCCACCCCAGTGCGATGCGCACCGGCGGAATTCCAGAGAATCTCCTGGCGGCGATGATACGGCCGCGATTCTCAGTGCCGGCAATTGCGCGTTCGCTATCCATCTCTGTCCGTGCCGAGAGCAGCGCCGGACGTGCAACCCTCGGCGCAACTGGTTTCGTTGATTACCCGGCATGCGCGTCGATCAGTGTCGATACGCACGGGCCGCATCATTCATTTTCAGAAACGCCACTGCGGCGTGCGTTGCGACACGCTGCTTCACGATTTGCAGATCACCGCGACGGTCAACGAAAAAATCTGGTACGGGCTTTGCTCTCCTGTTCTTCAAAACAGGGAGGTCGAACAAATGAGCGTACTGATCTACACATTCGAGCGGGCACAACCGGTAAGGCCGGAGTTTGATCGTCCGATCCTCGCGGACACGGTGGTCGGACTGAGCATGGCGAGCCTCGGTCTGCCCGGGATCCGCCGGCAGGTGGACGTCGCGTCGGATCCGTTGCAAGTTGCGATCAGCTTCCCCGACCAGCGGGCGTTGCTGCGCTTTAACTTGCGCGTCGAACGCGCCTTGGCCGTGCGCGGCGTAAGGATCAAGAAGATACGAATCGCCGAAGAATCCTCGCCTCATGAAGAGCAGCGCGCGGTTGCGTGACGGACGGCTGAGACTGCTTCCACGCTGAATCAACTCATGCGGGCGATTCCATCGCGCATCGGCGCGCATCTCCGCGCCGATCTGCCTGCTCGGAATCGGCGAACGCGCATAGCAGAAGGACTCCGCGTTGGCGAAGTCCGCCCCATCAACGAGAGCGAGCCGCGAAGCTCCTCGGTTCGCCTGCAAATTGCAGCTCAGTTCCGGCAGTCGCACGCGCATTGCACGAAATCGCCATCGTACTCATGGCCTCGGTAGAGTCAGCGTGCGCCACGCACAATACGTAGCAATGCGTATTCACACGCGCGCCTGCGGCACGCACAATACTTTCAGTTTGTTGACCCCAAAATCGCAAACATGGCCCGTACGTGAGTACCTGCCCATCGCAATGCACGGAGGCGGCCGTCACCCCGGCCGCCTCTTATTGTCAGCGCGGCTGAACGTTCGTCCTCGTCAACTTGTAGCGCGCATCGCCAGTCTCACGAGATCCCGCAGTTTCCATCCCGCAACGCCGGCGTCATGCCATCGGGTCGCGGCACAGCACGGCGCCTTGTGCGGTCAGCATCTTGGCGAAGTCGTCGACTGGAATCGCCGCGGGTTCGGGGCTCGCGTTGCCGCGGATCGCTTCGTACACGATCAGGTCTACACCATTGACGGTGACCGCGCTTTTGACGCGGTAGATCACGCCGTCCGCGGTCTGGAACGCGTGGCCTTCGCCGAAGATCCGCTGCGGGTGTCCGTGCGTGTGCATGTTCATCCCCCGGCTCGTAGTGAACACCGTGGCGCCGCGCGCGGCCAGTGCCGTAAGACCTACCCACATGCGCACCACTTCGCGCGCGTCGGCCTCGCTGCGCGCGACGGCACCACAGAAATGATTGGACGCGACCAGATAGCCATTTGGTTGCTGGGTGATGCGCGCGAGATAGTGCCCGCCCAAATAGACGTGCACATGCTTGCCCGCGGCGCCGTCGATGGGGCTGAATTCGAGCGAATCGGTGACGTCCTGCGGCATGCGCCAAGCATGCCGCGCAACCCGTCGCAACGGCCGCGACGAATTCGAGCGGTGCAAGCCCGACGACCCTGGCGATCTTGCAAAGGCGCATTCGCTCTCGTCTGCGCGCGACACATCGCGCCGAGCGACACCTAGAGTGACTGGTCCGCGCAGCCTCCCGTTGCCGCGGCAATCGCCTTCTGCACGTCCGCGGCGCGAAATGGTTTTGCCAATCGCTGCACGCCTGCTGGCAATTTTTGCGACAACTCCGCGTAGCCAGTCGCCAGGATCACCGGCAGAGACGAATTGAGCGCTCGTATCGCCTGCACCAGCTGCAGCCCGGTCATGCCCGGCATCAACTGGTCGGTCAGCACCAGTTCGATCGTCGGATCGCTGGCCACGGCTTCGAGTGCCTGCGCGCCGCTTTCCGCTTCGACCACGGAATAGCCGAGTTCCTCCAACAGCGCCGCAGCGCTGATGCGCACCAGCGAATCGTCGTCGACCACCAGCACGCGCGCGATCTTGCCTTCGCGTTGCGCCTCATCCGCGGGTTTCTTCGCGGTCGCGGCGACGTCGCCGACCGCCTCGGGTATCCACAGCGTGACGATCGTGCCGGCACCGAGCTGGCTGGTGACCTGCAGCTTGCCGCCCGCCTGTTCGGCCAGGCCGTGCACCATCGACAGGCCCAGGCCGGTGCCCTTGCCCGGTCCCTTGGTCGTGAAGAACGGCTCGGCCGCGCGCGACAACGTGTTCTCGTCCATGCCCTGGCCCGTGTCGGCCAACGACAGCGCGACATAGCGGCCGGGGCGAACGCCGACATGGTTGTGTTCGCCCAGCGCCTCGGCGCGTCCGGCAATGATGATCCTGCCGCCGGATGGCATCGCGTCGCGCGCATTGATTGCCAGGTTCAGCATCGCGTTTTCGAGCTGGCCGGCGTCGATGCGCACGTTCGGCAGCGATGCCGGCAGGCGCACTTCGATCGAGACCGACGGGCCGATCGTGCGTTCCATCAGACCGACCAGTCCGGCAACCAGCACGTGCAGGGAAATCACTTCGATGCGCAACTCCTGCCGCCGCGCGAACGCGAGCATGCGCGAAGTGAGGCTGCTGCCACGTTCCGCGCCGTGCAGCGCATTGTCGAGCAACGCATGCGCGCGCGGATTGTCGGGCAGCCACTTGCGCAACAGTTCCAGGCTGTTGAGGATCGCGGTGAGCAGGTTGTTGAAGTCGTGCGCGATGCCGCCGGTGAGCTGACCGAGCGACTCCATCTTCTGCGCCTGCATCAAGGCGATTTGCGCTTGCTCGAGCGCCTCCTGCTGCCGCTTGCGTTCGGTGACGTCGCGCGTGATCTTGGCAAACCCGACCAACTTGCCGTGCTCGTCGCGGATCGCATCGATGATGACGTGCGCCAGGAACCGCGTGCCGTCCTTGCGCACGCGCCAGCCTTCGCGTTCCCAGCGGCCTTGCGACGCGGCGGCGGCGAGACCGCGTTCCGGCAAGCCCGCTTCGATATCTTCTTCGGTATAGAAGCGCGAGAAATGCGTGCCGACGACCTCGGCCTCGCTGTAGCCCTTGATGCGCTCCGCACCGGCGTTCCAGCTGCTGACGTTGCCTTCGGGACTGAGCATGTAGATCGCATAGTCGGTGACGCCCTGCACGAGCCGGCGAAACTGCTCCTCGCTCTGGCGCAGTGCCTCGCGTGCCTTCATGCGCTCGGTCAGATCACGCGTGACCTTGGCGAACCCGGCCAACTCGCCGTTGCGGCCGCGGATCGGATCGATGACCACGTGCGCCCAGAACCTCGCGCCGTTCTTGCGCACACGCCAGCCTTCCTGCTCGAAGCGGCCTTCCTTGATCGCGGTTTGCAGGATGCGATCGGGCAGCCCGGCGGCAACATCGGCCGGCGTATAGAACACGGAGAAATGCTGGCCGACGATCTCGGCTTCGGTGTAGCCCTTGATGCGCTGCGCGCCGGCGTTCCACGTCGCGATCACGCCGCTGGGATCGAGCATGAAGATCGCGTAGTCAGTGATCGAATCGACCAGCAGCCGGTAACGTTCGGCATCGGTCTTCGCGTGCTTCAGATATTCCGGCTGCTGGCTCACGCCATCGGTCCCTGTTGCGCACTCTTCCATGCTGCACAGGATAGCATCGACCGGACAAGGCCAGTCGCGCGCTACGGCGGAGCTCGGTTCGGCGCAGCAGTTCGGACCGGACGAGACGGACTAGCGCACGTCCGTCGAGACGCTCCGCGCAGCACTTACTCCTTCATATGCGGATTTACGGCACCGAACGGCCTATTTCGCCGCGTTTGCATTGTCGAACGCGTCGCCGTCTTCGAGTTCGCGCACGACACGGAATCCGACCGTGTTGTAACCGAGGTCGCTCTTCGCGCTGCCGCTGACTTCGAGATTGTGCGCGTCCGGACCGTCGCGCCACGACATGCCGCGGTAGACGCGTTCCGGACACGCGCCCTTGCCGGCGTTGCGCACGCAGTCGCGTGTCCATTCGCTCGCGTTGCCGAGCAGGTCGTGGATGCCGAGCGTGTTTGCCGCGAAGCGCCCGACCGGCGCGCTTTGCGCGAAACCGTCGTTGCAATCGAAGCGTTTGCCCAGATGCAGGAACGAGCCGTTCGATGCGTCGGCGACGTTGCCGCGCTTGCACGAGTTGCCAGCCTCCGGCTGCAAGCGTGCGGCGAACAACCATTCCGTCTGGCTCGGCAGGCGATAGCGATGATGCGTGCGTCGGCTCAACCACTGCGTGTAGGCGACTGCGTCGTCCCAGCTGACGCACAGCACCGGGTGTCGATCGTCCTGCGCGAAGCCGGGATCGCGCCAGTTCATGCGCCCCAAGCCGGACCACAGGCGGCCCGGTTGACGGCACGAAGCATTTGCGCGGCCGCTGGCGCGCGCGAACTCGGCGTATTCGCCGCGCGTGACTTCGTCGCGCCCGAGCGCGAACGCGCGAGCGATGTTGTAACTGTGGCCGCCGTAGGTGATTTGCGCGGGCACGACGATCGTCACCGGCGCGCCAGGATCGTGGATCGACGCACCGCCCGGCGGGGGCAGCATCGATTGCGCGAACGGTTCGGACTCGCCCTCTCCTGGCGCTGCGACCGCTGCGGGCGTCGTCGCTGCTGCGGCGGGATCGGAAGCTGTCGTCTCGGTTGTTGCCGCCGCCGGCGTTGATGCCGGCGCGGCGGCGACAGCGGGCGTGACGACGGCTGGCGGTGCTGGTGCTGGTGCCGCCACTGCCGCGGCGAGCGGGCGATCGGTACCGTTCGACGCTACGGAAATTCTTGCTGCCGTCTCGTCCTGCTCCGGCGGACCCCAGAAGGTGAGGAACGCGGCCGCAGCCAGCAGCGCCACGCCGATTGCGACGATTGCCAACGCGCCTTTCGGACTCGCATGCACCGGCACGTTGAGCGAGCGCTCGATTTTCTCCGGCACGGCCGCGAGCGACGTCGCGACCGCGGCAATCGGTTTGATCAGTGTGATGCGTGTCTGCACGCTGTCGAGCGCATCGAGCATTTCCTGCGCGCTCTGGAAGCGATCCTCCGGACGTTTCGCCAGCGCGCGATCGAGGAACGATTGCCAGTGCAGTCGCGCCGGCGGCAGGCGCGGGATCGGTTGCTCGACATGCGCCAGCGCCACCGCCATCGAGTCCTCGCCGCTGAACGGCAACTTGCCGACCAGGCATTCGTAGCAGACCACGCCGAGACTGTAGATGTCCGAACGCCCGTCGAGCGGGCGGCCGCGCGCCTGCTCCGGACTCATGTAGGCAACCGACCCGAGCGTATTGCCTTCGCGCGTGACGCGCGTCTGCCCGATGCTGGACAGCGCAATGCCGAAGTCCGCCAGCAGCGGCCGGTTCAACTTGTCGAACAGCACATTTTCCGGCTTCACATCGCGATGCACGATGCCCTGCTCGTGCGCGTAGGCCAGTGCCTGGCACAGCGCGCGCACGACGTCGAGCACGGCATTCTGGTCTTCGCTCAGGTCGCGCGCCGAAAGGTCGCCGTTCGGCATGTGCGGCATGGTGTAGTAGAGCTGGCCGGTCGAGGTGCGGCCGACGTCGAAGATGCCGACGATGTGCGGATGATCCAGCCGCGCGACGATGCGCGCCTCCTGTTCGAAGCGGCTGGCGATGTCGTCGCTCGGCGTGCGCTCCGGCGCGAGCACCTTGATCGCGACCTGCCGGCCGAGCGAGAGCTGGATCGCCAGATAGACGTCCGCCATGCCGCCGCGGCCGAGCGACCGCATGATGCGGTAGCCCGGAACGTCGAACGGTTGTGCGCGGATGTCCTCGCCCATTTCTGGATTCCCTGTAGGGGGCCAAATATACGCGCCCGGCGCCCGCCGCGGAATGGACCGGATTCTCGTTTTCACATTTCCACGAGTACACATTGCAACATGCCATGCGCCGCGCGGCGCCAGCGCGGCGCAAATATTGATCGCCGTCACGGAAATCGGCAGTATGCGGCCAGGAAGTATCGATCCGCGGCGCCGAGGAAGCAGTGACTACACCCATGACGCCGCACCCGCCGCCCAGCGTCGACGAGTCGAGCCCTCGCCAAACCGGATCCGCGGTGGAGTTCCTGGCAATCGCCGAGGCCGGATTGCTGGAGGCGCAGGCGCTGCTGCTTTGCGAGAGCATCCGCCGCTTCGGCGGCGCGCATGCGGCTGCCGCGATCACGATCGTGTCGCCGCGTCCGTCACGGCGTCCGTCGCCTGCGAGCCGCCGCCGCTTCGACCGCCTCGGCGTGGAGTTCGTCGCGGCCGACCTGGCCAGTCCCTTCCCCGAATACGGCACCTCGTTTCGCGTCGCCGCGGCCGCGCACATCGCGCGACGCCCGGGCGCACCGATCCTGGTCCAGCTCGACAGCGATACGTTGTTCCTGGGGCAACCGGACTTCGCGCTGCGCGACGTCGACTTCGCCGCACGCCCGGTCGACGTCAAGGGCATCTGCACCTGCGGCGATGGCGATCCGAACGATGCCTACTGGCGCCGGGTCAGCGCCGCGTGCGACGTCGACTATGCGGCGATCGGCTGGGTCACTACCACGGTCGATGCGCAGCGCGTGCGCGCCAACTACAACGGCGGACTGATCGCCACGCGTCGCAGCAGCGGCGTGTTCGAGCGGACCGAGGAGATTTTTCTGCGCATCGTGCGCGATCGCCTGGTATCGCATACGCGCCCACCGTCGCCGCTGCGCATCGGTGCCGGCGAGGTGAGTCCGGACGGCTACACCTACTGGGGCACCAGCCAGATGGCGCTGTCGCTGGCGTGCACCGCGCTGGGTGCGCGCGTGCAGATACTTCCGGCCGACTACAACGTGCCGCTGCATTATTTCGACCAGCTCGGCGCGCGCGCCGCCGCGCCGGTGCACGTGCACTACCATTGGCTCGCCGACGCGGATCAACTGGCCTCGAGCCCGCTGGTCGACGGGCGCATGGCGTTGCCGGCAGCCCAGGCGCGCTGGCTGCGCAGTCGCCTGCCGCTCGATCAGGCGCGCACGCCGGGATTTGCCGCGCGCTTGCGCCGCGTACTGAGCGCCGAACGGTTTACGCGCATGCTGCGCGCGCGCTGATCTGTGCCGTCCCGACGACGAGCCCGCCGCCGGCGCTTGCGTCGCGCCGGGCGCCGCCCAGCCGCCGCATTTCCACATGTATACCTTGCCGGCGGCGGTTGCACCGCGGCGCTCAAGCCCGATAGCGGCGCAGTTCCGAAATACGTCCGCTAAGCTCCTCGTGGCGCGTGCGGATCGCGGTGAAGCCTTCGCGCAGCGCCGCGATGCGCTCGCTCATGCGTTGTTGCGCGGCCACGCTATGGCGCACGTCTTCGCGCACGATGTCGGCGCCGGAAAGGTGATCGGTCACTGCGCTGAGAACCTGCGAAACGGTAGCCAAGGCGCGTTTTATGGAATTGCTCATCTTCTTGTTCCCCTTGTCGTCACCCGACTGCAACGCTAGCAGGCAACAGGAGCGGAAACGTGACGCTGTTCCGCGCTGAGGGAAAGTCCGCCGTCTGGCGGTGGGATATTCCGGTGGCTGGCAATAAGACGCGCGATTGTTCGTCGCAGGCGCGATTCATCGCGCCCGGCTCTGCTGCCGCCGCGGGCGCGATGAATCGCGCCCTACACAGACGGCTTTGTGGCCTGCCGCTGTTCCGCATCGGCTGCGCTGCCACCGACGATGATGCGTGCGGCGCGCTGATACGACCAATATGCCCAGGTCCAGTTCACCATCACCACCAGGCGATTGCGGAAGCCGATCAGGAACAGCACGTGCGCGACCAGCCAGAACCACCACGCGAGTGCGCCGGAAAAACGCAGTCCGCGCAGATCGACCACCGCGGCCATGCGGCCGATCGTGGCCAGGTTACCGTAGTCGCGATAGCGAAACGGCGCGGCGGTTTCTCCGGCGAGTCGCGCGCGGATCACGCGTGCGACGTGGTTGCCCATCTGCTTGGCGGCCGGCGCGACGCCGGGCACCGGCTTGCCATCCTGTTGCAGCGTGGCCAGGTCGCCGATGACGAACACGTCATTGCGGCCGGGTACGCTCAGATCGGGCGATACCGCGACGCGGCCGGCGCGATCGAGCGGCACGCCGAGCGACTTCGCCAGCGGCGATCCGGCCACGCCCGCGGCCCAGACCACGGTGTGCGCACGCACGAACGTGCCGCCGACCTGGTAGCCTTCCTGCGTGATCCGGCTCACCGGCGCATTCGTGACGACTTCGACGCCGAGCCGCTCGAGTTGCCTGCGCGCCTTGGCCGACAAGCTTTCCGGAAAACTGCTCAGCACGCGCGGCCCTGCTTCGATCAGCCGCACCTTGGCCGAGGCCGGATCGATGTGGCGGAATTCGCGCTTGAGCGTATGCCGCGCGATCTCCGCCAGCGTGCCGGCGAGCTCCACGCCGGTCGGTCCGCCGCCGATGATCGCGAAACTCAGCCAGCCGGCACGGCGCGCGGCATCAGGTTCCGCGTCGGCGCGCTCGAATGCCAGCAGCAGACGGCGGCGCAAATGCAGCGCATCGTCGAGCGTCTTCAGTCCGGGTGCGAACGGCGCCCAGTCGTCGTGGCCGAAGTACGCATGCGTGGCGCCGCTGGCAATGATCAACGTGTCGTAGTCCAGCGCGGCGCCGTCGTCGAGCACGACGCGCTTGGCCGCGGCATCGATGCGCTCGACATTGCCGAGCCGCACATCGACATTGGCCTGCTTGCGCAGGATGTGGCGCAGCGGCGCGGCGATATCGGGCGACGACAAACCGGCCGTCGCGACCTGGTACAGCAACGGCTGGAACAGATGGTGGTTGCAGCGATCGATCAGCGTCACGCGCACCGGCGCGGTGCGCAGCGCGCGCGTCGCCCACAGACCGCCGAAGCCGCCGCCGACCACGACGATGTGCGGTATCGACTCAGGCGACATCGCAGCGTCGGCTCATTTCGAAATCGTGATCGCCGGCCCGGTCGCCTCGACGTTGGAGACGCTCATCTGGAACAACTGATACAGCAGACTGAATGCTTTCTTGTTCCACTGGTAACCGCCTTCCTGTTTGACGCTGTAGTAGTGGCCGCGCAGTTCCACCGCCAATTCCCCTTTCGCCGGTGCCTCGGCCGCCTCGCTGATTTCCAACGTGTGCGCCGGATTTTCCGTCATCTGCGGCGTACGCGGATCGGGTTCCACGTCGAATTCAGGCTCCTCCTGCATGCCGCGGCCGATGAAGTTGAGCACCTCGTGGAAGCTGCGCAGGCGCAGGCGGCCGTGCATCGGATACTCGCCGCCGACGTAACCCGCACGGATGTCGAGTAGGATGTCGTTCGGCGGTGCTTGCTCCGCTTCGGCGTGCAGCCGGATGCGCTCGTCGTTCGACAGCACCGACGGATCGTAATTGGTGATCATGACGCGGCCGTTGACGCGCTTGGACACCAGGCACTGCTCCTTGCCGCAGGTGACGGCGAAATCCTTGTAGGTCGTGGCAAACGTCTCGGGCGTGACGCCGGACACGGGTACGGTCCAGTTGTGATCGAAATGCAGCGGGTCGACATACAGCGCGTGACGATCCTGGATCGTGGACAGGTGCGCCATTACCTTCCGGTAGATGATGTAGCCGTCTCGATCCGACGGCCGGTTGTGATGCACGAGCTGATCGCCCTCCAGCCGCACTTCGGCGCCGAGCAGGCGCAGCAGCGAATCGACGTCGTAACCCTGGCGCAGCAGCAGGGTCAGCTTCTGCTCCAGGAACGGCGTGAGCAGGCGCTGCGTGAACTCCTCGCCCTGCATCGGCGCGATGCTGATCGTCGGGTTTTCCTCCGAACTGCCGGTGAGCAGTGGTACGAGCACGTGGCCGCTCGGCCCGGCTTGCGCCGCGCCCGTGCCTGCACTGACCGAGAATTTGTACGTCGCCGCGATGCTCGAGATCGCGGTGAAGTGCATCGGCTGGTTGTAGCGCGCACGCGCGATGTTGAGCAGCAACTGCTTGGAGATGCTGTCGGCGGTCGTGGAGTCGTAGTCGATCACCGCGCGGTCCAGCGCGATCGTGCCGAAGCAGCCGCCGATCCCGCAGGCCGCGATGACCATCGTCGCCAGCATAATACCGCGAGCCGTGCGTGACATGATGCCTCCCGGGATCGAGTGCAGCGGATTATTCCACATTTCCAACAGTACACATCGCGCCCGCGAATGATCTGCGCTGCACGCGTGCAGCAGCCTGCCACGTTCGCCGTGAAGGCGGGCATAAGATCCGGCCGGCAGCGGCGGCCCTGATTCCGATGCACTGAAGTCAGATCCCGCCCGGGACGCTTGCCGGCACGTTGGCCGGCAGCGTCAGCACGAATTCGGCGCCCGGCTCGCGCTGGATCACGTCCGCTTCGCCGTGCATCGCACGCGCCAGCTGGCGCACCAGCGCCAGACCGATGCCGGTACCGAGCGTGTCGCGCGTCAGTTCGTTGCCGACGCGGTAGAACAGGGCGAAGATCTTGCGCATCTGCGCTTTCTCCACGCCCGGGCCGTAATCGCGCACGCTGAAGACCACGCACTTGTCGCCGCGCAGGCGCACGCCGATGTCGATCGCGCGGCGCGGCGCCTTGGCCGAGAACTTGATCGCGTTGTCGACCAAGTTGATGACGATCTGGACGAATGCGTCGGCGTCCACTGAGACCTCGCGCTCGGCCGCCGCGGGATCGATCACGTAGTTGCATTCGAACTGCGCGCGCTCGACCTGGCTGGTCAGCTTCGAACCCAGCAGGTCCATCAGCACCGTCACGCGTGTGGGCTTGAGTTCCAGGCGCAGCTCGTTGCGCTCCATGCGCGCCAGTTGCAGCACGTTCGCGATCAGGCGCGACAGGCGCTCGCTCTCGTCGTGGATGTAGGCGTAGTACTCGCGCTTCTTGTCCTCGCCCGACCAGCCTTCGCGCAGGATCTCGGCGTACATGCGGATCGAGGTCAGTGGCGTGTTGAGTTCGTGGCTGACCGCGGAGACGAAATCCTGCTGCTGGCGCGCGAGCAGGATCTGGCGCAGGCCCAGCCGGTACAGCGCGACGAAGCCGAGCACCAGCACCAGGAACAGCACCCCGCCGGCCCACAGCACGATGCGTCCGCCGGGGCCTACCGGCAGGTGCTTGATGTTCCACAGCAGCTCGAAATCACCGAGCGGCGCGGACAGGCGCAACTGATGCAGCAATTCGCCCTGCACCTGCGTGGCGCGGCTGAGCGGGTAGCTGTCTTCGGCGGCGGCGCGGGTCACCTGCAGCACGTCGTGGCGGTAGGCAACGACCATGTCGCTGACTTGCGCAAGCGCCGTTTCCTGGAACAGACGCGTAATCGTGTTGTCGATGAAGGTCTTCTGATCCAGGATCGCACCCTGGATCGTGCGCCGGCCATCGCGCCACACCTTGCGGAACAATACCCCGTGGCCGTCCTCGAGCAGGCTGAACTCGAATGGATCCAGTTCGCTCTCGAACGTGTGCACGCGTGGCGTGACGGCGGCGACTTTGTCGCTGCCGCTCTTGTCGGAACCGTTGCGCTGGCGTTCCGGTGGATCGAGCACCGCGGTCTGCTCCTTGCGCGCCGCGCGCGCCTGCACATTGGCCTTGAGCTTTTGCTCGTAGACCGGCGCCTGGCGTTGCTCGGCTTGCGGCGGGTTCTCGGCCGGGAAGGTCTTGGCGATGCGCAAGTCGTCCACCTTGCCCAGTTCGTTGCGCTTCGAACGCGCGCCGGATTGATCGACGTTGTTGAGCTGGTCGAACGCCGCCTGCGACGCAATCGGCGGCGCCGGCGCTTCGGTATCGGCATGGACTTCCTGCGGCGCCGCGTTCTTGTCGAGGTCGACGCTCGCAACGACGTCGGACGTGACCGGGTTGCCCGGCGCCGAATGCGCCGCGAACTCGCCTGCCGTCTTGTTGCCGGCGCCGGGCTTCTTGGCGGCGAGGTTCGGCGCGGAGTCTTTCACCTGCTTGGCGTCGACGGCGGCGGCCGCGATCTCGCTGTGCCGCTCCAGCAGCTGGTTGCGCCGCAAGACATCCAGCAGCCGATCGCGCAGCGCCGTGCGCTGCGCGACCTCCGACGCGTCCAGTCCCCAGTGCGCCGGATCGGACAGATCCTCCGGCACGGCCGGCGTGCTGAACGCGCCGTCCGCGCCGACCTGGAAATAGCCGATCACGCCCGGAATTTCGGCTTGCACCGGAAAGCGCGCAAGCGGAGAACGCTGCAGGAAATTCGATGTCGCCGGATCGCCGGCGACGACGACGAAGCGGTAGTCGGCGTAGCCACGAGCTTCTTCCGCCGCGATCATGCGCTGCAGTTCCGCATCGATGCGCAGGCCGAGTTCATCGGCGAGCGTGCGGTATTGGTAGAACGATTCGAACTTGATTTGGCGCTGCGCCTGCAGCAGCAGCACCGCGGTCGGCGCGGCAAGCGCGAAAAAAAGCAAACCGAGCATGCTCGCCAGGCGCGCGCGGCTCAGGCTGGATCGCGAGCGGCGCATCTCAATCGCTCCGGACCAGACGATAGCCGCCGCCGCGCACGGTGATCAGGTGCTTGGGCTGCTTCGCGTCGGCTTCGAGCTTGCGCCGCAATTTGGCGACATGGATATCCACGGTGCGCGTTTCGATGTCCAGATGTTTCGCATAACCCCAGACCTTGTGCAGCAGCTCTTCGCGCGGGACCGGGCGCTCGGCGTGTTCGCTCAGATACTGCAGGATCTCGATCTCGCGCCGGGTGAAGCGCACTTCGTTCGCGCCGATCTGCGCGCACAGGTTGCGCGTGTCGATCTCGATGCCGTCGGCAAGGTGAAGCGTCGCTTCGCTGCTCGCCGAGACGCGGGTTCGCCGCAACACGGCCTGCACGCGCAGCACCAGTTGCGCGACCGAGAACGGCTTGGTCACGTAATCGTCCGCGCCCAGCGCCAGACCCTGGATGATGTCGTTGTCGCCCGACTTGGCGGTGAGCATGATGATCGGCTGCTCGCGGTCACCTGCGCGGATCGCTTCGCAGATCTCGTAGCCGTTGCGGCCGGGAAGCATCACATCGAGCAGGATCAGGTCGTAGCGACCGCTCTGCGCCATCTTCAGACCACTCGGTCCGTCGACGGCAGCGTCGACGTCGTAGCCGTGGTAGACGAACACGTCGACCAGCCCGGTGCGGATGGCGACTTCGTCTTCGACGATGAGTAGGCGGAGCTTGCGCTGCACGGTGGCGAGGTTCCGATGCACTGTTCCGAACGCTTCGCGCGTAGCCTAACAAGGCGCGCCGCACGCCGCATGTAAAACCTTTGTAAACCTCACCGCGAACAGTTTACGCAGCGCGGCCTTCAGTTCGCTCGCACAGGTTCATAGTCTGGCAACAGTCCGCACTGGAGCCGGCCATGGCCCTGATCACCCGCTTGACCCGCTTGTTCCGCGCCGATGCGCACGCGGTGCTCGACCGTCTGGAGGAACCCGACGTGTTGCTGCGCCAGGCGGTGCGCGAAATGGAAGAGGAGACCGTGCGCAGCACGCAGGCGCTCAAGGCGCTGGAACTCGAACATGAGCACACGCGCCGACAAGTCGGCGACATCGAAGCGTCGTTGTCCGGTATCGCCGGCGAACTGGATCTGTGTTTCGCTGCGGAAAACCACAATCTCGTGCGCATCCTGTTGCGCCGCCGGCTCGAGGGCGAGCGTCTGGCTCAGCATCTCGGCCAGCGCCTGGCGCGGCAGAATGCCGACCTTGTGCAGCGCCGCGCCGCACTCGACGATCAGCGCCAGCGCCTGGAGGTCATGCGCCAGAAGGCGGCGATCTTCGATGTCGAGTCGGGCTTGAACCGATCGGGCGCCGACGAACCCGGCTGGAGCGCGCCCGATCTCGCGGTCAGCGAAGACGACATCGACCTGGCCCTGCTGCGTGAGCAACAGCGGCGGAAGGTGTCATGAGCCGGCCGACGTTCTGGCGCGAAGCCGGCGTGGCGCTTGCGCTCAGCGTGGTCGGCGCGATTGCGTTTCACACCGCCGCCGCATTCGTTGGTTCGACTCTGGCGCTGCGTGTTGACATCGCCGCGATCGGCCTCGCGTATGCCGTACTGTTGATGCGCGGATTGCGCGCACGCAGCGGCCGCATGATCGCGATCGCGGCGTGGATTGCGCTCGACATCGCCTTGTTCGTGTGGCAGCCGCCGCTGCTGGTCTGGCTGCTGGTGCAGGCATTTGCGATCTGGCTGCTGCGTTGCTGGTGCCGCCATGGCAGCGTCGCCGCCGCATTGGCCGACGGCGCACTGTGCCTGTTCGCGCTGGCCGCGGCGATGGTCGGCGCGACGCACAGCCACAGCGTATTCCTGGCGCTATGGAGTTTCTTCCTGGTGCAGGCCTTGTTCGTGTTGATTCCCGAAACGCTGCGGCCGCGTAGCGCTGCCGCGCGCCCCAACGACGACGAAGACCGCTTCGACCAAGCGCACCGCTCGGCCGAAGCTGCTCTGCGCCGCCTCACCGCTCGGACGTGAAGGAGAGCTCCATGAAAACGAAAGTGTTGATTGCCGCATTGTTCGTACTGACTGCTGGCGCGGTGGTCGGCTATCCGCTGACGCGCGGCGCTGCGGCGCCCGCGGTCGCAGCGAAGCCGGCCGCGATGGCGAATGCGTCGGCCGTAGTCGCCGCGACGTCGCATCCGAAAGTCGAAGTCGTGTTCGTGCTCGACACCACCTCGAGCATGAGCGGTCTGATCCAGGGCGCGAAGGAAAACATCTGGTCGATTGCCAGCAGCATGGCGCAGGCGAAGCCGACGCCCGAAGTGCACATGGGCCTGGTTGCGTTCCGCGATCGCGGCGACGAGTACGTGACGCGCGTCGTTGACCTGTCCACCGATCTGGATTCCATGTACGCGACGCTGATGGATTTCCGCGCCGAAGGCGGCGGCGATACCCCGGAAAGCGTCAACCAGGGTTTGTACGACGCCGTGCATCGCATCTCGTGGAGCCAGGATCCGAAAAGCTACAAGGTGATCTTCCTGGTCGGCGACGCGCCGCCGCACATGGACTATCCGGACGACGTGAAATATCCCGAGACGATCAAGGCCGCAGCCGCGCGTGGCATCGTCGTCAACACCATCCAGGCCGGCACCGATGCGAACACCACCCAGCAGTGGCAGCAGATTGCCGCACTCAGCCAGGGCAAGTACTTCCAAGTCGAACAATCCGGCAGTGCGCTGGCGGTGACCTCGCCGTACGACGACAAGATCGCGGCGCTGTCGCGCGAACTGGACGACACGCGCGTGTTCTACGGCGACGCGGACAAGCAGCGCGAACTCGCCAACAAGACCGCAGCTACCGACAAGCTGCACGCCGACGGCAGTGTCGGGTCGCGCGTCAAGCGCGCCATGTTCAATGCTTCCGCGGCTGGCGAGAAGAATCTGATCGGCGACAACGAGCTGGTGGATGCCGTGACGCATGGTCACGTCGATCTCGCCACGATCGCACCCGAGGCGCTGCCGGCACCGATGCGCGCGCTGAGCAAGGACGAACAGGCGAAGGTGATCAAGGAAAAAGCCGACACGCGCTCGCGCCTCAACGCCGAGATCCAGGCGCTGGGCAAGCAGCGCAGCGAGTACATCGCCGCCGACCTGAAGAAGCGTGCCGGCAGCGCCAATTCTCTGGACGACCAGATTTACGCCACGGTCAAGGCACAAGGCGCCGACAAGGGCTTGAACTACGACGGCGCGGCAGCCCATTGAAACAGGGCGCACGGTTGCATCGCATTCAACGTGCGCCTGCCGTGCGCGCGTACCATCACACGAGGATCCGATCATGAAAACCAAACTGGGTGTTTCGATGTATTGCGCAATGCTGGGCTGCGTGCTGGCGTATGCCGCTGCAGCTTCGGCAGCGGTGCCGGAAGCCAACGCTGCCTCCACGACCGCATCGCCGAGCGCGCGCAAGACCGCGCCATCGGCCAATCCAAAAATCGACATGCGTGGCTATCTTGCCGTGGCGGGCGAAGCCGCGGCGCATCGCGACACGCATCGTTTGAGCGAAGCCGATTTCCTGCGCCTGAGCAACGAACCCGGCACGGTCGTGCTGGACGCGCGCAGCAAAGAGAAGTACGACCTGCTGCACGTGAAGGGTGCGGTCAATCTGAACTTTTCCGACATCACGGTGGCGCGACTCGACGAGCTGCTGCCGGACAAGAACACGCGCATCCTGATCTACTGCAACAACAATTTCGTCAACAACGAACTTGCATTCCCGACCAAGATGGCGACCGCATCGTTGAACCTGTCGACTTATATCGCCTTGTACACCTACGGCTATCGCAACGTGTACGAATTGGCGCCGTTGCTCGATGCGCGCAGCACGAAGCTGGATCTGGTCGCGTCCACGCGGTGATATATCAGCAGCGGGACGCAGCGCGCTGGCTGCGCCTCGCTTGCCATCAAAGCGCCCCGCCGCACGCCTGCCCCGAAGCCCATGCCCACTGGAAGTTGTAGCCGCCGAGCCAGCCGGTGACGTCGAGCACTTCGCCGATGAAATACAGTCCGGCGACGCGCTTGGATTGCATCGTGGTCGAGGAAATCTGATCGGTGTCGACGCCGCCGAGCGTGACTTCGGCGGTGCGATAACCTTCGGTGCCGCTGGCAATCAGCGGCCAGTCGGCGAGCTGCGCGGAAATTTCGCGCAGCTCGGCTTCGCGGTATTGGCGCAGCGGCTTGTTGGTCAGCCAGTGTTCGCACAGGCGTTGTGCGAAGCGCTTTGGCAGGCGATCACCCAGCACGGTCTTGAGTTCCGTCGCGGGCCGCTCGTCGCGTTGCGCTCGCAACCACTCCGATGCATCGACGTTCGGCAGCAAATCCAGGCGCAGATCATCGCCGGGGTTCCAGTACGAGGAAATCTGTAGGATCGCCGGACCGCTGATACCGCGGTGCGTGATCAGCATGAAGTTGCGGAAACTCGTGCCGTTGCAGCGCGCCTCGACCGGCAGCGCGACGCCGGCCAGATCGGCCAGACGCTCCTGATGCTTGCCGCTCAAGGTCAGCGGCACGAGGCCGGCGCGCGTCGGCAGCACGTCGTGGCCGAAACGGCGCGCGATGTCGTAGCCGAAGCCGCTCGCGCCCATGCTCGGGATCGACAGGCCGCCGCTCGCGATCACGAGCGCCGGCGCGCTGAACTCGCCGCGTGCGGTGTCGAGGCGAAACGCGACGTCGCTGTGACGCACTTGAGTCACGGTGCAATTCGTCTCGATGCGCACACCGACAGCGGCGCATTCGTCGAGCAGCATGCGCACGATCTGTTTCGACGAGTCGTCGCAAAACAGCTGGCCGAGTTCCTTCTCGTGATAGGCGATGCCGTGGCGTTCGACCAGCGCGACGAAATCCGCCGGGGTGTAGCGCGCCAGCGCGGACTTGCAGAAGTGCGGATTGGCGGACAGAAAATTCGCCGGCGTGGTGCCGGTGTTGGTGAAATTGCAGCGGCCGCCGCCGGACATCAGGATCTTCTTGCCGACGCGATTCGCATGCTCGATCACGAGCACACGCCGACCGCGCTGGCCCGCGGCGATCGCGCACATCAGACCGGCGGCGCCGCCGCCGACGATCAGCGCATCGAACGCTTCAGCCACGAACTTCGCGCACTTGCGCCGGCGCCATGCGCACCGCCGGATCGATCGTGACGGACACGTCGACGCCGAACACCTGCACCTGGTGATCCTGGATCATGCATTGCAGGCGCAGCGTGCGCTCGGCCAGTGCGGCGAGCGCATCGACCGCGGCAGCGGGAATGTCGATCACCGTCAGGTTCTTCCAGCGCGCGAGCGCGGCGGCGTTCTTGTCCCACCAGATGTCCGCGGCGCGCCCGCCGTAGTTGATCACGATCACCTGGCGCGCGCGGCCGCAAGCCTTGCGGATGCGTTGCTCGTCGGGCTGGCCGAGCTCGATCCATTCGAGGATCTCGCCGGTGCGGTCCTTGCGCCACAGATCCGGTTCCTCGTCGCTGCTGATGCCCTTGCCGAATTGCAGGCGCTCGTCGGCGTACATCGCGAACGCGAGCAGCCGCACCATCAGTCGCTGTTCGGTCTCGGACGGATGGCGCGCCAGCGTCAGCGCATGCGTCGCGTAGTAGTGGCGGTCCATGTCGCTGATCGCAAGCTCAGCTTTGTACGTGGTCGAGTTGAGCGCCATGCGATGCGAACCTGCGACGAGGAATCCCGCATTGTAGGCGGAGTCGGCGCGCGATGCCTGCCCCAACTCCGCCACAACTGAACAGCACGCCGCCGCATCTTCGGCCGCTGCACTTCACTCGCCGGCGTTTTACTAGCAGCGTGCGAGAAAGCGTGACGGCGGCTTCACGCGACGTCGACGCAAACGCACGAGGTTCGGCCCGCGCCGCGGGCCGTTCGAAGCGATACAACCATCGGGGGTTTTACCGTGTCTGACCGTGCTGAGGCATTGAAACAGGTTTCGCGCTCGCTGTTGAGCACCAAGGTTATCGTTCTTGCTGCGCTGGCCGCCGGCGGCTATGCGTTGTACAAGCATCCGCCGGTGGAGAACATCGGTCATCAGGAAGTCGGCGTGCGCCTGAACCGCCTGACCGGCTCGACCACACCGCTCGGCGAGGGCGTCGTGCTGATGGTGCCCGGCCTGCACGAGCTGCGGCGCTATTCGCTGCAGGACCAGATGTATCGCCCGGAACGCAGCGCCAAGGCGAGCGGCGAGGCGCCGTTCCAGTCGTCCGAGGGTTTGTCGATTGGCGTGGAGCTGACGATCCGCTATGCGCTGGATCCGACCAAGCTGCAGCAGGTGGCGAGCAAGCTGCCGGACGACATCAACACCGACCTGGTCGAGCCGCTCGTGCAGGGCGTGATCTACAAGGTGTTCACCAATTACACCGTGCGCGAGATCTTCTCGACCAAGCGCCAGGAACTGCAGGAGACGATCATCAGCGAACTCAAGCCGCTGCTGGCCAACGACGGTATCGTGCTGCGCACCGTGATGATGGGCAATGTCGACCTGCCGGCCGACTACCGCGCCGGCATGGACAAGCTGCTGGCGGTCGAGCTCGAAACCGAGCAGATGCAGTACACGCTGCAGCTGAAGGAAAAGCAGGTCAAGGAATCGGAGCTGGTCGCCGAGGCCGAGAAGGTCAAGCGCGAGAAGCAGGCCGAGGCTGCGGCGAGCGAACAGATCATCGCGGCCAAGGCGCAGGAAGAAGCGATGAAGCACGTGCTGCCGTTCAAGCAGAAGCAGATCGAGCAGCGCCAGCTCGAAGCCGAGGCGGACAAGACGTCGCGCATCAAGACGGCCGAAGGCCTGGCCGAAGCACGCCGCATCGAAGCCGGTGGCGAAGCCGATTCGCGCAAGAAACTGGCCGATGCCGAAACCTATCGGTTGGACCAGGTCGGCAAGGTCACCAGCGCGCAACTGGAGCGCGACGGCGAGTTGATCAGCAAGCACCCGCTGCTGATCCAGAAGACGATGGCGGACAAGTTGTCGGACAAGATCTCGGTCATCATCGCCGCACCGCCCGCCAACGGTGGTTTCATCGGCAACCCGTTGCTCGGCGCAACCAAGGTGGCGCAAAGCGGCAATGGCTCGACTGGCGAAGGACAGCCGTGATGAGACTGCTCACGCTCGTTGCATTGGTACTCGGCGCCGCCGGCGCGCTGGCGCGCGCCGAGGAGGCGAAGATTCCTGCGCCACCGCCCGCGAATCCAACCGCGATCGTCGTGCAGGATTCGACCGCGCTGCGCGCCGCCGCGCGCGATTCCGCGCAGCAGCAGGCCGTGCTCTGGCAAGGCGACGCGCTCGAAGTGCGCGGCCAGCGGCTGGAATTCCTGCAGGTTTACGATCACCGCCGCGAGCGCGCAGGCTTCGTGCGCAGCGCGCAGGTTCGCGTACTATCGACGGAACCCGCCGCTGCGCCGGACCTGCTCGCGGTGGTGCGGTTCCTGCGCGACACGCCGGGTGCGGAAGCGCTCGGCATCGCGTACGCGGCCGCCTACCTGAAAGCCGCGCCGGCGCAGGCGATCGGCAGCGAAGTGTTCGACGCGCTCGGCAGCATGGCCGACCGCCTCGGCCGCCGCGCCACGTCGAACAAGAACAAGGCGAACGACGCGGTGATTGCCGCGCATCTGGAAGTGGTGGCGAGCTACGGCGTGGCGATCCGCAGTTTCGAGCACGACGGCCGCATGACGTTGTGCTACGACGGCGAGGCGTTTCGTCGCGTGCTGGCGCTGACCTCGACCGACGAGCAGAAAGCGCGCGCCGCGCTGGCACTGACGCGGCAGGAATGCATCGACCCGAACCTGTCGCCGCTCGATCGCTTCGCATTCGACCAGTGGCGCGCCGACGTGCTGGAGCGCGCACCGCGCGCGAATCTGCCGGAATACACCAAGAACCGCCTGCGCATGCGCAGTGCGATGGTCTGGTCGAGCATCGCTTTCGAGCGCACGCGCAAGAACGACGCGGGCGCGTTCGAGGCGGCGAATCTCGCGCTGCAGGAACTGGCCGGCGTGAACAAGCAGGAGCTGAGCGAAGACGATGCGGTCGTGTACAACGAGGCGGCCACGCGCGTCGGCGCCTCGCGCTGGGCGGCGGAGCCGGCACGCACGCAGCTGCCGAGCGGCCTGACCGTCGTCGCCGAGTCGACTAAGCAGCCGGGCGAAACCTGCATCAAGCTGATCGACAAGAAGCATGATGCGTCCAAGCCCTTGCTGCAGCGCTGCACGTTCGGCGTGGTCTGGACCAACTCGGCACGTACCGACACGCATGGCACCTCGGTGGCGCTCGCCGTGCAACCGCTGGATCGCTGGCGCGAACTGTGGCTGTTCCACATCGGCAACGAGGGCTGGACCGTCGACGTGCTGCCGCCGAGCGACGACGCCGGCGATACCGGCTACATCGAGTTCGCGGGCTTCGTGCCCGGCAGCAACAAATTGCTGGCGGCGCGCGAGGTCAAGTCCGCCGGCAAGTTCACGCACAGCTTCGAAGTGCTGGATGCGGCCACCTTCGCGGTGCTCAAACACGCCGACCGGCCGGATTCGCTGAGCCTGTTCTATCGCTGGCAGGATCCGATGTGGAAGAAGCAGACGGTGAGCCTGCGCTGAGTGCGCAGCGCGCTCACGCGCCGAAGCCGATGCGCGGCTTCGGCGCACGACGGGATCACGGGCCCGGCCGCTTGCCGCTGGCAACCCATTCGGTGAGCGTCGCAAACGCAGCACCGATCTGTGCGGGGGCGAAATCGCAATGGCCTTCGCCGACACGCGGCAGCACGACGAGATCTTGCGCGCGTCCGGCGTCCTTGACCAAGGCCGGATAGGTCGTTCCGAAGCGCTTGGGCACGGTCGGATCGGCCTCGTTCGATAACAGCACGAGCGGCTTGTCGATCCGGCCAGTGAGTTTGGCGTTCGCGGCCGCGTACTGCACGGCTTTCGCATCGCCGGCGTAGCGGCGCACGCCCTTGTTGAATGCGGCGTCGTCGCCAAAGCCTTTGTAGACGGTGGCGCGATTGTCGACCGGCTGACCGCCGGCGCGCGCCTGGAATTCACGCAGCACGAGATAGTCGAGCATGATCGCACCGGCCAGTCCCGCGCGTGGGACCTCGAGCCGTGTGGAAAGAATCGCCGCTACTTTCTCGTTCTTCTGCAACGCCGCTTCGATCGCCTGCGGATCGACCATCGCTGGCGATGCCGCGTCGACCAGGCCGCCCGGCGCAAGTCCCATCACACCCGGAAAGAAATAGTCGAACGCGACCAGCGTGGTCATCACGCCTTCGTCCAGCGCCTGTCGTGTCGGCACGTTCACTCCGCACAGCGACAGTGCGCCGTCGTAGCTGGCGCCATGTTGTTCCAGGCTGGCCAATGCGACCTGTCCGCCCAGCGAAAACCCGACGGCATAGGTATGGCGCGGCTTGCCGTACTTCTCGCTGAAGTGCGCGCGCAAGCGCTCGTTTTCCGGCAGCGCTTCGGCGATGGCCCAACCCTGAGTCGAATAGGCGCTTTGCGCAACCGCGTAGCCATGCTCGAGGAACACCGGCGTTGCTTCGTTCTGCTGTGCGGTGGCCGCGCGCGGCGCGCCCTTGGGCTCGTAGCCGTGCAGCAGCATCACCAGGTCATGATTCCAGTTTTTCGGTATGTCGATCCGGTACGGAGCGTTATCCAGCGATCCGGTCACCTCGACCGGATCGCTCTGCGCGGTATCGATCTTGTGCTCGACCTGACCCACGGCCGCCTGTGCGCCTATCGATCCCAGCGCCAGCGCGAGCGCGGCCGAACGAACGATTATCGATTTCCTCATGCGTGACTTCCCGGGCATCGCGGCAGCGCCGCAAAGGGCGCAGTTTACCGGAGGCGGACGCAACCGAACCAGGCGCTGCGCCAGGCCGCGATTCGATTCGATCCTGGGATTCGATCCCGGCGCTCAGTTCAAACGCGTGCGCGCCACGGTGAATGGCGGCAAAGCGCCATCGCGCTGGGCTTCGCGCAGGTTGGACAAGGCCAGTTGCCACAGTTCGCGCGCGACTTCCGGTTCGCTCGCGCGGCCGGCGTCGCGGATATGGAAGTGATGCGGATCCGCTGTGGCTTCGGCACGCAGCCCGCAGTCGAACAGCAATCCGTCAATCGTGGCCTGGCTTGTTTCGCAACGGATCGTACCGAGGGTGGAGTCGAACGGGTTCATGACGTCGTTCCGGTGGCGTAGCGGAGCGCGCAGCATACTCCGCGTACATTGCCGAACCGTTAACTCGCTGGATTACAAGGAAATGACACGCGCACCTGTCAATTCTGTCAGTTTCCGCAAGGCGCCGCGGTGAGTAAAGTTCACCCCGTCATTGCTACGTCACCCCGTGGTAGTGGCTTGAGGCTCGAGCGCGCGCTGGACAACCCCCTGACCAGCGCGCGTTTTTTATTGCCCGTCTCTCCGCCAGGCGCTGCCTGCGCCAGGCTCAGCTCTCGAAGCTGCTATGGAATACGGTGTCCAGCTTGCAATCCGTCACGTCGACGCTGACGGTATCGAAGCCGATGGAAAATCCCGTGCTCGGGCACACCTGCAGCGAGCCATCGGGATATTTCAACAGGAACGTGTATTGCGCTTGCGCGCCACCCGTGGCCGCAAGCAAGGCGGCGAAGACGATCGTTCGCATCGGTTACCTCATGAATTGACAAGTTCGGGCATGAGGACGTCCCCACGAGTCGCTCGCCACGTATTTCGTATATTTGCAATTGTGATGTTGTGAAAAAGTTCACAAAGCATCAGAAATTTACAATGCTACAAAATACAGCAGAGGCCGCTGCGGCGCGAAACGGGACGAAAAAACGCGCGCACCGCGTGAGTGCGCGCGCGAAGGTTCAGGTGCGAACCCGATAACACGGCACGTAGACGCTGCCAGGCAACTTCATGCGCTGCTGCGCGACGAAGCTGGTCAACAGCGCGTCGAGTGCGCGCATGATTTCCGGATCGCCGTCGATCTCGAACGGTCCGTTCGCGGCGATCTCGCGCAGCCCTTCTTCCTTGACGTTGCCGGCGACGATGCCGGAAAACGCACGGCGCAGGTCGGCGGCGAGCAGGTGGCGCGGCTGCTCGCGATGCAGGTTCAGTCCGGCCATGTTGGCGTGGGTCGGGCGGAACGGCTGCTGGAACACATGCTCGATGTGCAGCGCCCAGTTGAAGAAGAATGCGTCCTGGTTCGACAGGCGATAGCTGCGCACCTTGTCCAGTCCGAGCGCCATCTGCCGCGCCGTCTCGGCCGGATCGCCGACCACGATCTTGTAGTGCTTGCTCACGTCGTCGCCGAGCGCGAGCTTGAGGAACGCATCGATGCGCTCGAAATACGCGGCCGACTCGCGCGGTCCGGAAAACACCAGCGGGAACGGGATCTCGGCGTTGCCCGGGTGGAGCAGGATGCCGAGCAGGTACAGGATCTCCTCCGCCGTGCCGACGCCGCCGGGGAACACGATGATGCCGTGGCCGGTGCGCACGAACGCTTCCAGGCGCTTCTCGATGTCCGGCATGATCACCAGATTGTTGACGATCGCGTTCGGCGACTCGGCCGCGATGATGCCGGGCTCGGTGATGCCGATGTAGCGCTTGGAGCGCAGGCGCTGCTTGGCGTGGCCGATCGTCGCGCCCTTCATCGGCCCCTTCATCGCACCCGGGCCGCAGCCGGTGCAGATGTCGAAGCCGCGCAGGCCGAGCTCGTAGCCGACCAGCTTGGTGTAGTCGTATTCCAGGCGCGAGATCGAGTGTCCGCCCCAGCACACCACCATGTTCGGCTCGACGTTCGGCTTGAGCACGCGCGCGTTGCGCAGGATCTCGAACACCGCGTGCGTGATGCCGTGCGAATCCTCGAGCTGGAAGCGCCCGCCCTCGATCTGCGTGGCGACGTAGGCGATGTCGCGCACCACTGCGAACAGCAGCTCATGGATGCCGCGGATGATCTTGCCGTCGACGAACGCCGACGCCGGCGCGTTGACCAGTTCGAGCTTGACGCCGCGGTCCTGCTGCAACACCTGCACATCGAAATCGGGGTGGCGCTCGAAGATGCCCAGCGCATCGTCGTTCTCGCTGCCGGAGGTGAGCACCGCCAGCGCGCAGCGGCGCAGCAACGCATGCAGACCGCCGGTGCTGGCGTCGCGCAGGCGCCGCACCTCGTCGCGCGAAAGGACATCCATGCCGGTGACCGGCGAAATACGTGCACTTACACTGCTCTTTGCCATTCTTGCTTTCCTTCTTCTTCTCTTGTCGTCGTCTTTGGTTGATCGCCAAGCTTAACGCAAAACCGCCGCCCCTTGCCGGGCTGGCGAGCCCCGGCAGCACAGGCTCGCCCGAGCCGGCGGCGCAACCGGCACGGCGCAAAAAAAAACCGGCGCCCCTTGCGGAGCGCCGGCTGGCTTTACCTAAAATCTCAACGAAGATCGCTCTTCGTGAGAAGTGCGCACAAGGATGTGCGCTTTTTGATCTTATGCATTCAAGGACGAATGCACTCAGAACGTATAGCGGGCGGTGATCATCAGCGACCAGCGCTGGCTCGGCACCGGCACGCCCGGGGTCTGGCCTTCGTTGATCACGAACTGGCCCGGGATGTAGTTGCCGTTGGCATCCTTGTACTGGGCCGAGCTGATGTCGTAGATGTACTTGCCCGAGGTCGGATCGATGCCGCTGACGTTCGCCAGGTTGCGCGTGAGCGGGAACGCGGCGCGACGCTCGATGCCCCACTTGCTGTTGAGCAGGTTGCCGAAGTTGAAGATGTCGAAGCGCAGCTCGCCCTTGTTGCCGGCGAAGAAGCCCGGGATCTCCTGACGGAAGCTCAGGTCGATCTGGTTCACCCACGGCGAACGCTGTCCGTTGCGGCCGACGACCTCGCCCTCGTGCTTGCGCAGGTACGGATCGCTGTTGATGAAGTTGATGAACTGCTGCTTCTGCGCGTCCGTGACGGCCGCGGCCCAGGCCACGTCGTCGACCGACTTCGGAATGTATACCAGGTCGCGCGAGTAGCCGTCGCCGTTCGTGTCGGTGCCGGAGATCCAGCTGTACGGCGCACCCGAGTGCAGATCGAAGAAGCCGTTGATCTGCGTGATGTAGTCACCGAAGAAGCGGTGCTGCCAGGTCAGGCTGCCGAGCACGCGCTGCGGCACGCTGTAGTTCGACGTCGCCGCGATATCGGTGTTCGGGTTGACCCACACGTTGCCGAGGATGTTCGAGTTGGCGACGCTGGAGGTGCCCGGGTTGACGTCCGTCGCATGGCCGACGCGGAACGCGAGCGAGGCCGCCCAGTCGTCCTGCAACGGCTTCTTGAACGACAGCGTGAACGTGTTCGACTGGCCTTGCTGCGTGTTGGTCAGCAGCGTGACGTTGCCGAACGACGGATTCGCGTTTGCCTTGATCGTGCTGGAGCACTTCGACTTGTCGCTGCAGAACAGCTGACGGCCATCCGGGCCGACGCCGGTCGGCCTGCCGAGATTGAGGTTCTTGTAGAAGATGTCCTCGTTCGTCTCGGTGTAATTGAACTCGGCCGAACTGATGATGCCCCACCACGGCAGCTCACGATCGAACGCCAGCGCGATCTGCGTCGTGCTCGGCATCTTGAAGTTCGGATCGACCGTGTCGACCGCCATCTGCGCCACGCTCGAACCCAGCGTCAGCGTGCCGGTGCCGGGGATCAACGGGTTCGCCGCGGAATACACCGGTGCCTGCTTGACGTAGGAGATCTGGCCCGACGGACAGGTCGTCGCGCCACCGGCCGGCGGTGCGAAGGTTCTGCCGTTGGTGCTGCACAACAGGGTGCCCGGCGCCGAGTTGGCTGCGTTGACGATGTCGTAGGTGACGATCGTCGTGCCCGGGTTGCCGAACTCGTTCGAGTACCACACGGTCGGCACGTCGGACACGAAGATGCCGGCGCCGCCGCGCAGCTGCGTCAGACGCTCGGTGTCGAAGTTGTAGTTGAACGAGAAGCGCGGCTCGAACGTGCCGTCGCCCGGCACCGCGTTGTTGGCATAGCCGAAGCCGCCCTTGCTCGCGGTGCACAGCACGCTGCCGTCGTCGCGGTGCGCGGTGAACGCCGTGCCTGGCGCGGAGGCGAAGCACGGATTGAACAGCGGGCTATCCGGGAACTTCGGCTTGTCGAAGCGCACGCCGTACTGCAGCGACAGGCGATCGGTTGCCTGCCAGGTGTCTTCGAGGAACGCGCCGTACTGCTGCTTCTTGAACTGCGCCACGGCCTGGTCGACGGACAGGCCCGGCGCCGGCTGCTTGATCTGGTATTCCTCCCAGTTGCCGGCCTGGAAATTGGCCAACGTCTGGTAGGTGTAGCTGCCGTAATAGGCCTGGATGAACGCGTTGAACACCTTGTCTTCGGTGTAGTTGTAGCCGCTGCGGATGGTGTGGTCGCCCAGGTGCCACGAGCCGGCGAAATACAGGTAGTTCGACTTGATGTCGAGCGCGTTGACGTGGCTGGAGAACTCGGTACCGACGGTCACGCTCGGCGTGAAGCTGGTCGCCGTGGTGCTGACCTGCACGGACGGCTGATAGCCGCCCACGAGCGGGCCGCGGTTCTGCGTGACATGCGTGTTGGAAATATCCAGTTCGGTCGAGAACGTGTCGGTCCAGTCGCTGAACAGCTGGCCGATGTAGCTCTTGATGTCGCGATCCTTGAAGTACCAGTTGCTGTTCGGCGTAACCGACGTGCTGCTGCCGGTCGGCACGGGCTGGCTTTCCTTGGTCTCGTTGTAGCGGAATACCGCGCGATGCCGGTCGCTGATGTTCCAGTCGACCTTGGCGAGGTAACGCTTGTCGGTCAGGTTGGCGAGCGTGCGATCGCCCGGATTCAGTCCAACCACGCGCGCCTGATCCAGCACCGAATTGAAGAATGCGGTGTTGAGGCCCGCCACCAGCGTCGAGCTGCCGGTGCCGTCCGACGGCGCCGAGGTCGCGCCGATCGCCACGCGGTCACTCTTTTCGTAACCGAGGAAGAAGAACAGCGTGTCCTTGATGATCGGTCCGCCGACGGTGACGCCGGCCGTCCATTCGTGATCCCAGCCGGTGTACGGCTGTTCGACCGTGCTGCCGATCGGGGCGATGTCGCCCATCCAGTCGGCCGAACGGTAGCTGTAGTAGACCGAACCGTGGAAGTCGTTGGTGCCGCTCTTGGTGACGGCGTTGATGTTGGCGCCGACGCAGCCGCGCGTGCTGACGTCGAAGTTCGTGGTCGACAACTGGTACGACTCGATCGTGTCCTGCGAGATCGGCGTGCCGACCGAGGCCAGGCCGTTGGATTCCAGACCGAATGGGTCGCCGGCGTTGACGTTGTCGACGGTGATGCAGTTGTAGCGGAAGTTCTTGCCGTTCGCGGAGATCGCGCCGGCGTCGCGGTCGGTGATCGAGATGCGCGGATCGAGACGCGCGATATCCTGGATCGAGCGATCCGCATTCGGGATCGCCTGCAGTTCCTTGTTCGAGATGCTCGTCGACAGACCCTTGTTGTCGGCGTTGAACACGGCCGCAGTCGCCGCATTCGCGGTAACCGTGATGCCTTCGAGCTCCTTCGCCGCAACTTCGCCGAGGTTCACCGTCGACACTTCGGCCAGACGCAGGTAGACGTCGTTCGCCTCGGCCTGCTTGATGCCGCTGCCTTCGGCGTCGATGTGATACGGACCGCCCACGCGCAGGCCCTGCGCCTGGTAGCGGCCGTTCGCGTCAGTGGTGGCGAACGCCGACGTGCCCGAGGGCACGTGCACGATGTGCACCTTGGCGCCGGCCACCGGGTTGCCGCTGGAATCAAGCACACGGCCGGTGACGCCGGACGTGGTGTCTTGGGCGTGGACGCTGGACATGGCAAGTACCGAAGCCAGGACCAGCGGCAGGAGCTTTCTGTTCAACCGAGTATTCATCATGGACCGCCTGTCGTTTTGTCGTCGTCAAATAAATTCGAAATCCTGCCGGATTCGGCAGCAGCGCCATGAAAAAGCTTCTGCTGCCGGCAAGTTCCAGCGGGATATTCCCCCGGGGAATTTAGTGCGCCCGCGTCTAGCACGGTACGCGCAGGTATTAACACCACCTTAACCTAACTTTATGACACTTTTCTAACGTTCGCTAGCCCCGGCGTTCGTTCAGCTTTGCAAAGGTGCGAGGTAGCGCGCGCGCTTGGCGGGCTTGAGACGCTCCAGATCCAGGCGTATCAGGCCGTCGACACAATGACCGAACGCCGGATCGGTGCCGAAGGCGAGAAAGCGCACGCCCTCGGGTTCGCACAACTCCAGGTACTGGCGGTACAGCACCGGCAACGCGCAGTCGAGTGTTGCCAGCTGCTCGCGCAAGGCGGCAAGTCCTTGCTCGGCGCCGCGGCCGGCCAGCGCCTTTGCAACCTCGTCCGCGACGCATGGCGACACGCAGAACGGATTGCGCGCCTGCGCCAGCTGCTCGTCACCGAAATAGTGCCGATGGCACTGCACGATCCATTCGCGCGCCGGCCTCGGCAGCGCCGCGCTCAGCGACACCGGGCCGAACAGGTAACGCACGCGTGGCTGGTGACGCAGATAGGCGCCGATGCCTTGCCACAGATAGTCCAGGCTGCGCGAGCCCCAGAATGCCGGCTGCACGAAGCTGCGGCCGAGTTCGACGCCGTTCTCGAGGAATGGCATCGCCTCCGGCCGATAGTCGAATAGCGTCGACGAGTACAGCCCGACCAGTCCGTGCGAACGCAGGATCGCGCCGGCTTCGCCGAGCCGGTAGGCGCCGACGATCGCCAGCGCATGTTCGTCCCACAGCAGCAGGTGCCGGTAATGCGCGTCGAAGCGGTCCAGGTCGCGGCGCGCGCCGGTGCCTTCGCCGACGCGGCGGAACGACAGTTCGCGCAGACGGCCGATTTCGCGCAGCAGCGGGCAGTCCGGCTGCGCATCGACGAGCAGGATGCGCTTGCCGTCGCGCGTGCTGCCGAGTACGTCGGCGCGCTTGAGCGCGTCGCGCAGCGCCAGCGGTGATTCCGGATGCGCGATCGCGCGCGAGGTCGCGAATACGGTCGGCCGGTGCCGCGCCAATTGGTACACGTGCCGCCGCATCGATTGTGCCGCACGCTCCGCGCTGACCTTGGCCAGTTCTTCGGCCGCCACGGTTTCGCCGACGCTGATGCCGATGCGCGCGCGCGCCGCGCCGAACATCTCGCGCGCCAGCAGCAGCGACGACAACGGCTTGGCCAGCATCGACAAGCCGTAGAACGTGGGCGAATTGCTCGCCGCGATGTGCACCGGCAGGATCGGCGCGCCGGCGCGCGCGGCGATGCGCGCGAAACCGCTCGACCAACGTGCGTCGCGTACGCCCTGCGGCGTCATGCGCGACACTTCGCCGGACGGGAACACGACCAGCGCCTGCTCGCGCTCCAGCGCGCGATACGCCTCGCGCATGCGCCCGGCCGAAACGGCGCCGCCGCCGAACACGTTGACCGGCAGCAGCAGTGGAGACAATTGCACGAACTGCACCAGCACGTCGTTGGCCAGGATGCGCACGTCGCGGCGCACCGTGCCGATCAGATGCAGCAGCGTCAGCGCGTCGAGCGCGCCGAGCGGATGATTCGCCACGACCACGAGGCGTCCCTCCGACGGGATGTTGTCGCGATCGGTATTGGCGATGCGGTAGCTAACGGCGAGCTCGTCGAGCGCGCGCTCGACGAAGTCGAAGCCCGACAGCGCGTCGAAGCGCGCCAGCGTGCGATTGATGCGTTCCTCGCAGGCGATCTTGCGCAGCAGTTCCACGACCGGCTGCGAAAACGCGCGTGCGCGCCCCGCGGCCAGGCGTGGGAAGCGATCGAAGAAAGTGCGTTCTACGCTGATCATCGGCATGCCCTTCTATGCGAAGGGCACGCTAGCGTGGCCGTGTTACAGCTTGGCGGCGGATGAGATCCTTGCGGCCGGCGGCGCAGCTACTCGGCGTCGCCGCCGTTGCGCAGACGATAGAGGACACCCGCGCCATGGCCCTTCGCCAGGGGCACCGTGCCGAGGTAGTCCGTGGCGAAATCGGGCGAACCGCGCGCTGCCAGGATGAATGCCAGTTCCGCACTCACGTAGATCGCCCCCGGCGCGACCACCGGCTCGATGCGCGCCGCGCGGATCACGTGCGAGCCGAAATAATTCTGCCGCGCGATCAGGCGGTCGAAGGCGCGGAACACCGGGCCCGTGTGCATGCCGATGCGGATATTCGTGCTTGCCGGCAAGCCGCGCTGCGCCCAGTCGCAACGCGCGACCGCATCGCGCAGTTGCAGCGCAAAGCGCGCGCCGACCGCCACGTCGTTGAACACCATGAACAGACCGTCGCCCCAGGTGTTGACGAATTCCGGCGGGGCCTCGGCCTGCGCGACGATGTCGGCGATCGCGCCGAGGAAATGCGCAAGGAATGATGGCGTGTCCTCCTCCGACAGCCGGCTGTAGCCGACCATGTCCGCAAACAGCATGGTGCGCACTTCACGGCGCAGCGAGTTGGCGCGCAGCTCGGCAGCCGGTGCCGGTTCCGATTCCGCCGGCAGCAATTGCGGGGTTGCCGGCGCGGCCCGGCGCATCGCGCAGATGTCGATGCACTCGGCGCGCAAGCCGAGCGCCTGCCAGCTCGCCAGCAGGTCGACCGATCCACCGGAGCGGCGTTCCGATGCTTCGTCGACGACCGCCAGCAGCAGCGGCTCGGATTCGAGTTCGCGCGCGCGAAGCACCGCCGCACCCTGCATCAGCGCGCCGGCATACGCGAACAACGATTCGTCGCCGAGAAAGCGTTCGCGCACGCCGTAGGTGACGCTCGCCGCCTGCGCCAACGCACGCTCGAAGCGGTTGACCCATTCGACGCCGGCAAATGCGACGCTCGTGGCGATGAAGTCGTTGCGATCGAACGGCAGCGTGATGTGCACTTCGGCACTGCGCGCAAGCAACGCCTCGATGAACAGCAGGTCGCCGCCGCACGCCGCCGCGCAATAGCCGAAACCGGCGCCCATCGCGGCGACGCG
>Ga0157378_10000387_pt1 | contig 43542 bp, 50 predicted proteins | sample M65metaG_FD_115309 | JGI IMG/M metagenome (GOLD analysis project Ga0157378, IMG submission 115309) | Miscanthus rhizosphere microbial communities from Kellogg Biological Station, Michigan, USA - M6-5 metaG | ecosystem: Host-associated > Plants > Roots > Rhizosphere > Soil | place: USA: Michigan... | reverse complement strand
GCGGATCCTGGTGCGCCGCACACACCCCGCCGAAACTCGCATTCCGATGAGCGGTTCGAAAAAAGCGCGCTCCGCAGGGTCGTGGCGAGGACTACAATTTTGCCGCCACTCTAGAGGAGGTTCAAAAAATGGCGCGCTTCGTCGTCAACGGCAAACCCGTCCAGGTGGACGTGGAGCCAAGCACCCCGCTGTTGTGGGTGCTGAGGGAGCAGGTCGGACTCACCGGAACGAAATACGGCTGCGGCGTGGCGCAGTGCGGCGCATGCACCGTGCACATCGACGGGCGGGCGACGCGCTCGTGCGCGATGCCGGTAAGCGCCGTCGAGGGCAAGCGCATCACCACGATCGAGGGCCTTGCGCAGGGCGGCAAGCTGAGCAAGGTGCAGCAGGCCTGGCTAACGCACGACGTGCCGCAGTGCGGCTACTGCCAGTCGGGCATGATCATGGCGGTCGCGGCGCTCCTGCGCGAGAAGCCCAAGCCCACGGACGCGGACATCGACGCCGCGATCACCAATATCTGCCGCTGCGGCACCTTCCAGCAGGTGCGCGAGGCAATTCACATGGCCGCGAAGGCCTAGGAGGAACGCCATGAGAATGAACCGTCGTTCCTTCATCGTTTCGTCCGCCGCCGTCACCGGCGGCCTTGCGCTCGGCTTCCGCCTGCCGTTCGGCGGGCCCGACGTCGCGCGCGCGCAGGACGGCTCGCCCGAGATCGGCGTCTGGGTGGCGATCGGCCCCGACGACACCGTCAACATCCGCGTAGTGCGCTCCGAGATGGGGCAGGGCACGATCACCGGACTCGCGCAGCTCGTTGCCGACGAGCTCGATTGCAACTGGTCCAAGGTGAAGATCGAGTACCCGACGCCCGGCGAGAGCGTGAAGCGCAAGCGCGCGTGGGGCGATTTCTCGACCGGCGGCAGCCGCGGCATCCGCGAATCGCACGAATACGTGCGCAAAGGCGGCGCCGCCGCGCGCATGATGCTGACGCAAGCCGCGGCCAACCAGTGGAAGGTCCCGGTCGCCGAGTGCAGCGCCGCGAACAGCGTCGTCACGCACGGTCCTACGAAGCGCCGCGTGAGATACGGCCAGGTTGCCGAGGCCGCGGCGAAGCTGCCGGTGCCGCAGGACGTGAAGCTGAAGGATCCGAAGGAGTGGAAGCTGATCGGCAAGCCGATCAAGCGGCTCGACACCGCCGACAAGGTCGTCGGCAAGACGGTCTACGGCATCGACGTGAAGCTTCCCGGCCTGCTCAATGCCGCAATCAAGGCGTCCCCGGTCTTCGGCGGCAAGGTGAAGAGCTTAGACGCCGCCAAGGTCGAGGGCATGAGGGGCGTGAAGAAGGTGGTCCAGGTCGGCGACAGTGCCGTCGCGGTGGTGGCCGATACCTGGTGGCGTGCGAAGACCGCGCTCGATGCGCTGCCCATCGTCTGGGACGAGGGCGAGAACGTGAAGGTGTCCAGCGCCACGATCGCGGAGGTGCTGAAAGCCGGCCTCGACGCCGAGCAGGCTTTCGTCGGCAACCAGAACGGCAACGCCAAGGACGCGCTCGCGGGCGCGGCGAAGAAAGTCGAGGCGGTCTACGCGTATCCGTTCCAGAACCACGCTTGCATGGAGCCGATGAACATCACGGTGCGCTACACGCCGGAGAAATGCGAGGCCTGGGGGCCGACGCAGAACGGCGAAGGCGCGTTCGCCGCGATCCTCGCGGCCTCGGGCCTGCCCGCCGACAAGGTCGACGTCTACAAGACCATGCTCGGCGGCGGCTTCGGCCGGCGCGGCGCGTATCCGGACGACTACGTCACGCAAGCGGTGCTGATCGCGAAGCAGATGCCCGGCACGCCGATCAAGCTGCTGTGGTCGCGCGAGGAGGACATGGTGCAGGGCCGCTATCACCCCGTCATGCAGTGCAAGCTCGTGGGCGGACTCGATGCGAGCGGCAACCTCACGGGGCTGCACATGCGCATCTCGGGGCAATCGATCCTGGCGGCGGTGCGTCCGGAAGTGGTGCAGGCGCAGAAGGGCCGCGATCCGCTCAGCTTCCAGGGCGTGTTCGAGAGCGGCGAGCATCAGTTCAGCTACAGCGTGCCGAACCTGCTGATCGACCATGCGATGCGCAACACGCACGTGCCGCCGGGCTTCTGGCGCGGCGTCAACATCAACCAGAACGCGATCTTCATCGAGTGCTTCATGGACGAGCTCGCGGACGCGGCGGGGCAGGATGCGCTCGAATTCCGGCGCAAGCTCCTCGGCGGGAATCCGCGCGGCCTGGCTGTGCTGAACGCGGCCGCCGAGAAGATCGGCTGGGGCAAACCGGCGCCGAGTGGCCGGTATCGCGGGCTCTCCGTGCTGAAGGCGTTCAACAGCTACGTTGCGGGCGCGGCGGAGATCTCGGTGACCGATGGCAACAAGGTGAAGGTCCATCGCCTCGTCGGCGCCACCGATCCCGGCTACGCGGTCAATCCGGCGCAGATCGAGCGCCAGGTGGCGGGCTCGTTCGTGTACGGCCTGTCGGCGGCGTTCATGCAGGAGTGCACGGTGAAGGACGGGCGCATCGAGCAGACCAATTTCCACGAGTACAACTCGATGCGCATCGCGCAGATGCCGAAGGTCGAGACGGTGGTGCTCCAGGGCGGAGGCCCGGTCTGGGGCGGAATCGGCGAGCCGACCATCTGCGTCGCCGCGCCGGCGGTGATGAACGCGTTCTATCGCGCCACCGGCAAGCGCATCCGCTCGGTGCCGTTCAAGAACCAGGGGCTCGAGCTGGTGTGAGGGCTCTGCTCCTCATCCTTCCGTTTCTTGTTGCGGGGAAGGCTGTGGGGGACGAAGGGATCCCGGCCTCGCTCACCGGCGCCAAAGGCGATCCGGTGCGAGGCCGGGCGATTGTCGCGAACCGGCAGGTGGGCCTCTGTCTGCTGTGCCACACCGGTCCGTTCCCCGAGGAGCGCTTCCAGGGCAACCTCGCGCCCGACCTGCGCGAGGCGGCGCGTCTCACCGAGGCCGAGATCCGCCTCAGGCTCGTGGATCCCGCGCGCGTCAATCCGAAGACCATCATGCCGGCCTACTACCGCCCCGAGGGCTTGACGCGCGTGGCTCCGGCCTATCGCGGCAAGCCCGTCCTGACCGCGGAACAAATCGAAGACGTCGTTGCCTATCTCCTCAGCTTGAAATGAGGCTGAAATGACCGCTCGGATCACTACGCGCCGCCAATTCCTCACCCTCGTCTCGGGCGCGCTCGTCGCCGGCGGGGCGGCGGCTCAGCTCGAACCGAACATCCAGGCCCTGCGCGCGGCCGCCCTCGAGGCCGCCATCCGCAAGATCACCGGAGGGAAGCCGGTCCGGGCCGGCAAGGTCAAGCTGCAGGTGCCGCCGCTCGTGGACAACGGCAACACGGTGCCGCTTTCGGTGTCGGTGCAAAGCCCCATGACGGCAGCCGACCACGTGGCGGCGATCCACGTGCTCACCGAGAAGAACCCGCAGCCCTACGTCGTCAGCGCCTACCTCGGACCGCGCGCCGGCCGCGCCAGCATCACGACCCGGGCGCGCATCGCCGATACCGGGAAGGTGATCGCGATCGCGCAGCTCTCAGACGGCAGCTTCTGGTCGGACACCGTGGCGGTCGTGGTGACGCTTTCGGCCTGCTTGGAGGACGGGTTAATCTGATGGGCGGATCGATCTGATGGCCCGAGTGGTGGTCAACGTGCCGGCCAGCGCGAAGCGCGGCGAGGTGATCGAGATCCGGACGCTCGCCGGCCATGCCATGGAGACTGGTTTTCGCCGCACCCAGACGGGCGAGCTGATCCCGCGCGACATCATTACCCTGCTCGTCTGCACCTATAACGGCGTCGAGGTGTTCCGCGCCGAGCTCCATCCGGCGATGGCGGCCAATCCGCTCATCAGCTTCACCACCGTCGCCACCGAGAGCGGCACGCTCGAATTCAAGTGGACCGGCGACAACGGCTACGCCGCGACGCAGTCGGCGTCGATCACGGTCGTTTGAGGCTTCTTCCTTTCCTTCTCATCTCTCTGTCAACGTCGCTTGCCGCGGGCGAAATCCCGCTCGCCGAGCGCCGCTCCGGCTACGAGTTCATGAGCCCCGAGACGCGCGCCATGCAGGACGACGAGGCCACGGGGCCGGCGGTCTTCTGGCTGCTGGACGGCGAGGCCCTGTGGAAGCGAAAGGAGGGTCCGGCCGGTGCCGCCTGCGCCTCTTGTCACGGCGCCGGCAGCATGAAAGGCGTGGCCGTCCGTTATCCCAAGATCGCCTCGGGACGGGTGGTGAACCTCGAGCAGCAGATCAATGTCTGCCGCACCGAGCGGCAGAAGGCACCGCCGTGGGCCTACGAGAGCCGCGAGCTGCTTGCGGTCACGGCGTACGTGGCCCGCGAGTCCCGCGGCATGCCCATCCGGATCGAATGGAACGAGGCCACCGCGCCCTTCCTCAAGGCAGGGCGCGAAGCGTTCAATCGCCGCCAGGGGCAGCTCAATCTCTCCTGCGCCCAATGCCATGACGACAACTGGGGCAAGCGCCTGGCCGGCAGCGTCATTCCGCAGGCGCACCCGACCGGATATCCGATCTACCGGCTGGAATGGGAGGCGCTGGGGTCGCTCGAGCGAAGGCTGCGCAATTGCATGGTCGGAGTCCGTGCAGAACCAACGACTTATGGCGCCCAGGAGCTGGTCGAGCTGGAGCTCTTCTTGATGTGGCGAGCGAGGGGTATGCGCCTGGAAACCCCGGCGGTTCGGCCCTGATTTGGTGCAGCGCAGTGGACTAACGCGTGAACTATTGCCAGATGGGCTGCCGGACGTTAACTTGTCCACACAACACGCAAGACCGACAAAGCAGCACAAGGGAGTCTTTTTGGGGGGAGTATGAGCTTCAAGAGCATTCTGGACCCTGAGTTCAAGTATCGGAACGCCGCCTCGACCGACGTGCGCAAGACCTTCGAGCGCATCCGGAAGGAGCGCGTGGAACAGGAGCGGCGGGTGGCGAACGACTACGGTTCGTCCAAAGTCGTTGCCCGGATCACCAACCGGAGGACTTCGACGTAAGCCCGGAACCTAAGCCGGGCTGAGGTAGGGCTCGAGCGGGGCCTTGGCCTCGCCACGCAGGATCGGCACGCATTCGGGCGGGAAGTCCTGCCGGAAGCGGCCGCCGTGGTCGCGGACCCGCTCGATGAAGATCTTGAGCCTGCCCATCGCGCCGGTGGGGAGGTCGTGCAGCACGAGGAGGGTCCAGGGCTGGGCCAGGCACTGCGCCAGCGCCACCTCGGCCCAGCCGCGCGGGTCTTCCCAGTCGCGCGGGATCGCGTTCCACAGCACGCAGGTCATCCGCTCGTCCTGGATCACGTCGACCGCAGCCCGATTCAGCAGATGGCGACCGATATCGCCGCCGCCGCCGAAGGGACGGAAGAGGCGATCGGGGTGCGCCAGCTCGCCGATGAGGGCCTGGGTTTCGACGATCTCGGCGATCGCCTTTGCCGGGTCGGCGAGCCGGCCGAGCGGGGTGCTGTGCGTCATGGTGTGGTTGCCGACCCAGTGGCCTTCGGCGTGCGTCCGCTTGGCGATGCCGCGGCGGGCCGGGTCGGCGAGCTTCGAGCCCAGGACGAAGAACGTCGCGCGAATCCCTGCGCTGCCCAGGATGTCGAGCACCCGAGGCGTCACTGCCGGCTCGGGGCCATTGTCGAAGGTGAGGGTGACCTCCACTAGGCTTTGTAGGTGTCGAGGCGGATTCGTTCCCGCGCCGCGGCCGCCGCGACCGGCACTGCCTGCAGGACCCGCTCGGCGTAGGCGAGGTAGCCAGGCATGGAGCGCGGGTCGATGCCGGCAAAGCCACCCCAGCGCAGCAGGGTGAAGGCATAGGCGTCATGGAACGAAGGGCGCTCGCCCAGCCAGTAGCCCGAGGCCGGCACGCCCTTCTCGATGCGCTGGAGGTAGCCACGGAACTCGTCGCCGGCGCGCTTCTTCACCTCGGCCTGCCCTCCCTGGGTTTCGGCATAACGCTCGGGAAAGAAAAAACGCGTCGCGGTGGTGTGCGCAGTGCTGTTCATCCACGCGAGCTGCGAGAGCGCCTGGCTTCGCTCCCACGCGTCGCGCGGCAGCAGCCCGGCCGCCGGGAACGCGCGGTCGATGAAGTCGCAGATGGCGACGATCTGGGCCAGGGGCTTGCCGTCGACCACGAGCACCGGCACCTGGCCGTTCGGGTTCATGGCGAGGTATTCCGGCGTGCGCTGCTCGCCTTTGTGCAGCTTCACGAGCTTCGGCTCGAAAGGCGCACCCGCGGCCTCGAGCCCGACATGCGGGACGAACGAGCAGGCGCCCGGCGAAAAGTAGAGCTGGAGGTTCATGCGCCTTTGACGCGCGTCATGCTAAGCGCCTTTGGCGCGCGTCATGAACACCAACCGCTCGAAGAGGTGCACGTCCTGCTCGTTCTTCAGCAGCGCCCCGTGCAGCGGCGGAATGATGGTCTTGCGGTCTTTCGAGCGCAGCGCCTCGGGCGGGATGTCCTCGGCGAGCAGGAGCTTCAGCCAGTCGAGCAGCTCGGAGGTCGAGGGCTTCTTCTTCAGGCCGGGCACCTCGCGCACCTCGAAGAACACCTCCATCGCCTCGCGCAGCAGCGACTTCTTCAGCGCCGGGAAGTGCACGCCGACGATCTTCTCCATCGTTTCCTTGTCCGGAAAGCGGATGTAGTGGAAGAAGCAGCGGCGCAGGAACGCGTCGGGCAGCTCCTTCTCGTTGTTGGAGGTGATGAACACGATCGGCCGGTGCTTGGCCTTCACCAGCTCGCGCGTCTCGTAGACGTAGAACTCCATGCGGTCGAGCTCGCGCAGGAGGTCGTTCGGGAACTCGATGTCGGCCTTGTCGACCTCGTCGATCAGCAGCACGCAGGGGTCGTCCTGGGTGAAGGCCTGCCACAGCATTCCCTTGACGATGTAGTTATGGATGTCGTGCACGCGCTCGTCGCCAAGCTGCGAATCCCGCAGCCGGCTCACCGCGTCGTACTCGTACAGGCCCTGCTGCGCCTTGGTGGTCGACTTGATGTGCCATTCGAGCAGCGGCACGCCGAGCGCCTTCGCCACCTCGACAGCGAGCATGGTCTTGCCCGTCCCGGGCTCGCCCTTCACGAGCAGCGGCCGCTGCAGCGTGATCGCGGCGTTGACCGCGAGGGTGAGATCGTCGGTGGAAACGTAGCTCGCCGAGCCTTTGAACCGCATTTCGCGCTTTCGACGGGAAAATTGGATTCTAGCAGTCGCTTTCCGCTAGAATTCCGCCGCCAGAACCCTAGAAAAAGAGCGGATGTCCCACCCTTTCCTGACCCTGCTCGCCGGCGCGGCGCTCGCCGCAGTGCTCAATTCGGCCGCCGGCCCCGCGTCTGCGCAATCCAAGGCGCCCGCGAATGAGCAACCCGGCGCGCCCGGCATCAAGGAGCTGGGAATGGAGAACGCGCACGCGATGTGCATCGGCTGCCACGGCATCCCCGGATACAAGACCGCGTTTCCCACTACCTACCACGTGCCGAAGATCGCAGGTCAGCAGCCGGCGTACATCGTGAATGCGCTCAAGGCCTACAAGTCGGGCGAGCGCTCGCATCCTTCGATGCGCGGCATCGCCTCCAGCCTCACCGAAGACGACATGAAAAAGCTCGCCGAGTACTACGGGGTACCGGCCAAATGACCAGGGCTCTTTTCGTCGTCCTCGCGCTCGCGGTTTCTTTGTCCGCGCAGGCGAGGGGCAATGCGGAAAGCGGTAAGGCCAAGGCGTCTCAGGTCTGCGCGGCGTGCCACGGGCCCGACGGCAACAAGCCCTCGGCGCCCGACCAGCCGATCCTCGCGGGCCAGCACTACGACTACCTGGTGCGCGCTCTCACCGACTACAAGATTGGCCGCCGCACCAATCCGATCATGAAGGGCATGGCGGGAGCGCTTTCGAAGCAGGACATCGAGGACCTGGCGGCCTGGTTCTCGAGCCAGCACTCGAGCCTGCACGACCAGCGGTAAGGCGAATTCGGGGTCAGAGCCCGAACTCGAATTTCTCTCTAGATTCCGTTGTCGTGCTGCTCGGCGCTGCGCACGAGCTCTTCCCACAGCCCATCGGGCTTGCGCAGCACCACGGCGGAGTCGGCGTCGAGGACGTACCACGCGCCGCGCTTCACTTCCTCGGATAGCTCGCCGCTGCGCCAGGCCACCAGGCCGGCGACGAAGCGCGCGTGCTGGGGGTCCTTCTCGATCACGTCGTCGACCAGCTTGCCGTCGATCACGGCGAAGAGATTGTCGGAGAGCTTCACGCTGCGGCCGCCGGGATTCTTGCTCGTCTGCACCAGCGCGAAGATCGATTCGGAGCTGATCGGTCCGCCGAGGAACACCGGGTCGGGTACTTTGCGCGAGGGCGCGTGCTGGGGGAAGAGCTGTCCCAGCGTCATCTGGGTCGGCCGGTTGAGGATGAAGCCGATGTGCTGGTCCTGTCCGATCGGCCGCGCGACGATGATGGAGGCGCCGTAGAGCCGGTCCTGGAGCTGGCGCTTCGCCACGAGGATGACCGGCGCGCCGAGGTCCGCGGCGGCCGCCGGGAAGGTCACGAAGAGGGCGGCGAGCAGGCCGAGGAACGATTTCATGTGCGGCTCCGGAACGGTTTGTCCGGACCATCATGCCGCGCCGCCCCGTTGCGCCGCGCTGCGGCGCTCTAGTCCGCTCAGCTTAAGTGAGCGCCCGTCGCTCCAGGCACGACAGGTATGCGGCCGCGTCGGGCGGCGTTCCATCGCGCTGCGCGCGCCACAGCGTCTCGGCGAGACACTCCAGCGCGTGGTGCAGCGCTTCATGGCGGTCGTGAAACTTCGAAAGCAGGACCTGAAAGCGCCGCCCGATCCCCGGGGGCTGGTCGATGGAAAGCTGCTCCTCGAGTGCGAGGTGCAGGCTCATGTGCAGGAACGGATTCGCCTCGTCGGTGTAGTCGCGCTCGCGGTAGCGCTCGGGCGCCTCGAGGACCGCGTGGTGCTCCGGGTGCAGCAGGATTACGTCGAGAGCGGCTGCCTCCATGCCGGCGAGCGGCACGCCCTCGCGGTACTTTCGCCAGGCGCCGAAGAACATCTCGCGCACCTCATCGCGCGACGGATTGAACATCGTCCTTAGTCTTCTGCCGGTATTCGCACAGGTCGAGGATCAGGCACTGCGGGCAGCCGGGCTTGCGCGCGAGGCACACGTAGCGCCCGTGCAGGATGAGCCAGTGGTGGGCGTTTTTCAGGTACTCGGGCGGCGTGAACTTCAGAAGTTTGTTTTCTACGGTAACAACATCTTTTCCTGGAGCGAGACCGGTGCGATTCGCGACGCGGAAGATGTGGGTGTCGACCGCCACGGTGGCCTCGCCGAACGCGGTGTTCAGCACCACGTTCGCGGTCTTGCGGCCGACGCCGGGCAGGCGCTCGAGCGCCTCGCGATCCCGCGGCACCTCGCCGCCGTGCTCTTCCAGCAGCATTTCCGAGAGCGCGACCACGTTCTTCGCCTTCGTGCGGAAAAGCCCAATGCTCTTGATGCAATCCTCTAGCCCGTTTACTCCCAGTTTCAAAATCTTTTCCGGTGTTGCCGGGAAAAGCCTGCGCGTGGCGAGGTTCACCGACTTGTCGGTCGCCTGCGCCGACAGCACCACAGCGACGAGGAGCTCGAACGGCGTGCCGTACTCGAGCTCGGTGGTGGGGTTCGGATTCGCCTTGGCGAGGCGCGCGAAGATCTGCCGGCGCTTCTGCGGATTCATCTTCGGTTGCGCGAGAGAATGTCGGCCAGGATCCGCCTGCGCTCCTCGGCGCTCTTCGCCGTGACGGTGACTGCGGTGTCGCGCCTCTTCTTTTTCGACAGACCGCGGCGGCCAGCGGCGCGCCTGAGCGCCTCGGTCCAGCGGCCGCGCGGCGGCACCATGTCGATGCAGTCCACCGGGCAGGGCGGCAGGCACAGCGCGCAGCCGATGCACCAGGGCTCCACCACGGTGTGCATCAGCCCCTGCGCGCCGACGATGGCATCGACCGGGCACGCGGCGATGCAGCGCGTGCAGCCGATGCAGCGCGCCTCGTCAATGAGCGCCGCTTTTTCGCGCTTCATGGGCCGGCGCGGCTTGTCCGCGCTACATCGACGCATTCTGCTACCAGGCGCGGCCCGCGGTACACCAGTCCGGAATAGATCTGCACCAGGGAGGCGCCGGCGTCGAACTTCGCGCGCGCGTCCGCCGCGCTCATCACGCCGCCGCAGGCGATGAGGGGAACCTCGCCTTTCAGCAGGCGCGCGAACTTGCGCAGCACCTCGGTGGAAGGCGCGGTGAGCGGGGCGCCCGACACGCCGCCTTCCTCCTTGCCGTGGGGAAGATCCGAAATCGCGGCGTGGGACACCGTGGTGTTGGTTGCGATGAGCCCGTCGGCGCGCTCCCGGCGCGCCACCTCGGCGATGTCGGCGATCGCGGCGTCGTCGAGGTCGGGCGAGATCTTGAGGACGAGCTTCACGTCGCGTGCGTGCCGCTCGCGCAATCCTTCCCGCTCTCGCTTCAGGCGGGCGAACAGGGCGGTCAGGTACGCCTTGGATTGGAGATCCCGCAATCCCTTGGTGTTGGGCGAGGAGACATTGAGGGCGAGGTAGTGCACGTGCGGGTAGAGCACCTCCATGCAGCGCGCGTAGTCGTCGACCGCGCGCTCGTTGGGCGTGTCCTTGTTCTTGCCCACGTTGACGCCGATCACCGCCTGGGTGCGCGCCTTCTTCAGGTTCTCCGAGAACGCCTCGACGCCGACGCTGTTCAGGCCGTAGCGGTTGATGATGGCGCGCGCCTGGGGCAGGCGGAAGAGGCGCGGCCTTGGGTTGCCCGGCTGCGGCCGCGGCGTGACCCCGCCGAGCTCCAGGAAGCCGAAGCCGAGGCGGGCGAGGGCGTCCACGTGCTCGGCATGCTTGTCGAGCCCCGCCGCGAGCCCCACCGGGTTCGGGAAGTCCAGGCCCATCACCCGAACCGGGGCCTGGGGAGTTGAGCTGGAAAATAAAGCAGCCGTCCGCGCAAGGCGGAGGGTCAGTTCATGTGCGGTTTCGGGATCGAGCGAGAAAAGGAGCGGACGCGCCAGCGAATACAGCATGCTAGCCCGCGTCCCGCCTCCCCAGCCGGCGCCATGCGCCGCCGATGAAGCCCTCGATCGGCTCGAACTTCGACTTGTACGCCATCTTCGGGCTTTCGCGGATCCAGTAGCCGAGGTAGAGGTAGGGCAGGCCCAGGCGCCGGCACGACTCGATCTGCCAGAGCACGTTGTAGGTGCCGAAGCTCGCGCCGCGCCGGTCGGGCTCGTAGAACGTGTAGACCGACGACAAGCCGTCGGGCAGGTAGTCGACGATCGACACCATCACCAGCTGGCCGTTCTCGCGGAATTCGACCAGGCGCGTGTCGACGCGGCTCTGCAGGAGAAAGTGCGAATACTGGTCGCGGCTGTCGTTGTCCATGCCGCCGCCGGAATGGCGCTTGGACTGGTAGCGCAGGTAGAGCGCGTAGTGCTCGAGGCGGAACTTGAGCGGCTGCGCGTGTGCCACCAGGTTCTCGTGCTGCTTCCACGCCCGCCGCTGCGAGCGGTTGGCGCCGTATTCCCCGACCGGGATGCGCACCGGGACGCAGGCGCGGCAAGCGTCGCAGTGCGGCCGGTAGGTGAAGATGCCGCTGCGGCGGAAGCCCGCCTTGACCAGGTCCCCGTACAGGTCGGTGTTGATCAGGTGGCTCGGCGTCGCCACCTGGGAACGCGCCATCCGGTCCGGCAGGTAGCTGCACGGGTAGGGCGCCGTCACGTAGAACTGCAGGACGGCATGCGGCAGATCGTTAAGTTTGGACACTGCTTTTCGCGTTCCACTTCATGGGCGGCTCAGGGTAGTTTACCAAGCTGGCGAGCGCCCGCAAGAACTCGCGCCGCGGGATCTCGCGCGCGCCCAGCGACTCGAGCAGCGGCGTGTGAACCTGGCAATCGATCAGCGGAAAGCCGCGGCTCCTGAGCACTTGTACCAGCTCGACCAGGGCCACCTTGGACGCGTCGGTCGTGCGCGAGAACATCGACTCGCCGTAGAACATCCGGCCGAGCGCCACGCCGTAGAGCCCGCCGACGAGCTCGCCGTCGCGCCAGGTCTCGAAGGAGTGCGCGTACCCCGCGGCGTGCAGCCGCGCGTACGCCGCGCGCATGTCGGGGCCGAGCCAGGTGCCTGGCCCGTCCCGGCGCGGCGCCGAGCAGCCGCGCAGCACCTCGGCAAAAGCGGTGTCGACGCGCACCTCGTAGCCCTTGTTGCGGAGGCTCTTCGAGAGCGAGCGGCCGACCTTGAGCGCCGCGCACTCGAGCACCATGCGCGGGTCGGGCGACCACCACAGCGGCGGCTGGCCGCTCGAGTACCAGGGAAAGATGCCGCGCCGGTAGGCTTCCAGCAGCCGCTCGAGCGAGAGATCGGCGCCCGCGGCGAGCAGGCCGTTCGGATTCTTCAGCGCCCGCTCGACGCTCGGGAAAGGGTCGCCTCGTTCGAGCCAGGCTAGCACTGCCTCATCAACATCTGACCTGCTGACGACAGTAGTTGTCGAGCGGATGCACGATGCAGGAGCCTGCAATCTGATTCTTGGGGGTCGGATACTCGAGCGCGAGCCTGAAGGCGTACTTCTCGAAGAACTGGTTGAACATCTCGCCGCCGAGCGTGCCGACGGCGTAGATCTCGTCGGCTCCCGGATCGTGCTCGAGCAGGATCGCGGCGAGCGGCTGCGGCGCGGGGCCGGCCACCACCTTGGCGCCCGCCGCCGGGTCGTACTGGCTGTGCTCCGAGCAGCAATGGATCACCGCGGCGTGCCGGTTGCGCGCGCTCGTCTCGGTGCGAAAGCTGATGAAGCTGATGTCGCGCGTGGGGTAGGAGAGCTTGTGGGCGCAGATCGCGGAATAGGCGACGACCGAGCGGGCCGGCCCGATCCCGCCTTTCCACTCGTAGGCCTGGTTCTCCGCGGTCTTCAGCTGCACCGGCGCGGCCACGGGCTTGCCGAGGTTGAGCAGGAAGCAGGGCGTGGCCGCGAACGGGTAGTGGAAGATCAGGTTCTGGTTCGCGGGGATCGCGCCGGCGCGCAGCGGCGCGCCCTTTTCGTCGACGAGCTTGGCGCGCGTGTACAGGCGCGGCTGGGAATCGGCTGCGACCGACCCGGGCCCGCCGGCGAGGGCCGAGGCGGCGCAGAACTTGACGAATTCGCGGCGTTCCATCCGCCGCATTCTAGCGGCTAGAGGTTGTAGCCCTTTTCGTTATGCAGAACGGTGTCGAGGCCTTCCGTCTCCTGCTCGCCGGCGACGCGCAGGCCCGCGACCGCGTCGGTGAGCTTGAGCAGGATCCAGGTCGCAATCCCGGACCAGGCGCCGACCGCCAGGATGCCGACGAGCTGCGTCGTCACCTGCTGCGCCATGTCGACTTTTTCGGGATAGCCGACGCCGCCGAAGGCGGCGGAGGCGAACACGCCGGTGAGCAGCGTGCCGAGCAGTCCGCCCACGCCGTGCACCGGGAACACGTCGAGCGAATCGTCGACATTGAGCGCGCGCTTCATGTAGCTGGTGGCGAAGAAGCAGATCACCCCCGCGGCGCCACCGATCGCGAGCGCTCCGATCGGTCCGACGAAGCCCGAGGCCGGCGTGATGGTGCCCAGGCCCGCCACCATCCCTGTGACGATCCCGAGCACCGAGGGCTTGCCGTAGCGCAGCCATTCGCAGACGAGCCACGCGACCGAGCCGGTGGCGGCGCCGATATGCGTCACCAGCATCGCCATGCCGGCCGATCCGTCGGCGGCGAGCGCGCTGCCGGCGTTGAAGCCGAACCAGCCTACCCACAGCATGCAGGCGCCCGTCACGGTCATCGTCATGTTGTGCGGCGGCATGGCGGTCTCCGGAAAGCCGCGCCGCCGGCCGAGGACGAGCGCGCAGACGAGCGCGGCGACGCCCGCGTTGAGGTGGACCACCGTGCCGCCGGCGAAGTCCATGATTCCCATCTTCTGCAGCCAGCCCTCGCCCCAGACCCAGTGCGCCACGGGGCAGTACACGATGAGCAGCCACAAAAGGCTGAAGACCAGCATGCCGGCGAAGCGCACCCGCTCGGCGTAGGCGCCGATCACGAGCGCGGGCGTGATGATCGCGAAGGTGAGCTGGTACATCGCGAACACGGTTTCCGGAATGCTCCCCTTCACCGTCTTCACGTCGATGCCTGCGAGGAACGCCTTGCCGAGGCCGCCCCACCAGTTGTTGCCGTCGCCGAACGCGATGCTGTAGCCCGCGAACACCCAGGCGAGCGTCACGATGCAGGTGATGGAGAAGCACTGCATGAGGACCGAGAGCACGTTCTTCGTGCGCACGAGGCCGGCGTAGAACAGCGCGAGCCCCGGCAGCGTCATGAACAGCACCAGCACCGCCGCGGTCAGCATCCAGGCGGTATTGGCGCCGTCGATCTTGGGCGGCTCGGCGGCGAGCGCGAGTGGGGCCTGGACGACGAGCAACGCGATGGCGACGCAGAACAGCGTGATTTTCTTCATTTCGAGCCTCCCCTCTCGCGCGCAAATCTACCAAATCGCGCAGCTTTACGCAGGAGCTTTCGGCCAAGTCGCGTAGGCTTGCCAAAAAAATTCTTCCAGGGGGATCTCATGAAGCGCATGGTGCTCGCGTTGTCCGGCAGCCTGTTGATGGTCGCCCAGGCCGAGGCCCAGACCATGTACCGATGCGGCAGCGTCTACCAGGACCGGCCGTGCGACGCCGGCAAGGTGGGCAAGGTCGTCGGCAGCACCGGAACCGCCGGCCCGGCGGCGACCCCGTCGGGTGACGTCGATCCGGAGTGCGTGCAGCGCGGCAAGGATTCCCAAAAGATCGTCTGGGCGCGCGAAGGCGGCGCCACCCAGGAGCGGCTCCTGTCCGAGGCGTCTTCCCCGAAGGAGCGCCGCCTGATCCAGAACGCGTACCGGCGCCCCGGCGCGGCCACGACCGTGCAGGCCGCGATCGAGGCCGACTGCGTAGCCGAAAAGAAGCGCGAGGAGCAGGAGGCTGCGATCGCGATCGCGGCCGCGCTCAAGGCGCGCCGGGAAGGCGGCGACGCGCCCCAATCGCTGCAGCCGGCCGCGGACTCGACGAGCCCGGAGCAGGCGGCGCAAATAGCGGCGCAGCGACGCGCCGAGAGGGACGCGGAGCAGAAAAAAGCGCAGTGCGCGAGCTATCGTGACGACATGGAGTCACTGGTGCGCAAGGAACGCACCGGCGGCAGCGCCTCGAGAATGGACTCGCTGAACGAGCAGCGGCGCTCGCTGCGGGAGCAGATGAGCCGGACCGGCTGCTGAGCTAGCGCGCGAGGATGTCTTCGGCGTGGAAGCCGAAGGCGCCGCGGCCGCGGTCGGCGAACCAGTGCCGGAGCGTCGCGGCCACGGTGCGGAACGCGATCTCCTTCCAGGGGATGGCCGTTTCCTCGACCAGCGCGACCTCGAGCGACTCCTCGCCCGGCTTGAAGTCGAGGTCGAGCAGGCGCGCGCGATAGAAGAGGTGCACCTGGTTCACGTAGGGCACCGAGATGAGCGAGAAAGGCTCGCCGAGCTCGATGCGCGCCCCGGCTTCCTCGAGCGTCTCGCGCACCGCGGCCGCGCCGGCCGTCTCGTTGTTCTCCATGAACCCGGCCGGCAGCGTCCAGTAGCCGTAGCGCGGCTCGATCGCGCGCCGGCATAGCAGGACGCGACCGGCATGCTCGGGTACGCTGCCCACCACCATGAGCGGATTCTGGTAATGGACCATGCCGCACGCGTCGCACACCCATCGCGGCAGGCTGTCGCCCGGCGGCACGCGGCGCGCGAGCGGCGCGGCGCAGTTAGAGCAGAATTTCATCCAGGCGCTCGACGACGCGGTCGGGCGTGAAGCCGAGCCGCTCGAGCGGGGCGCGCGCGCGGTTGATCCAGAAGACGGCGAAGCCGAACGACTTGGCGCCGAGCGCGTCCCAGCAGTTGGACGAGACGAAGCCGATCTTCTCCTTCGCCACGCCGAGCTTCTTCGGCGCGAGCTCGTAGACCTGCGGCGCGGGCTTGAAGACCTTGACCTCGTCCACGCTGATGACCGCGTCGAGCTCGAGGCCCGAGTGCGCGACCAGCGGCTCGAGCATGTCGGGCGAGCCGTTCGAAAGAATTGCCTTTTTTACCCCACCCAAGGAACCGAGCGCCTTCGGCACCTCCGGGAACGTAGAGAGCATGTTGTACTCGGCCATGAGCGCTTCCATGCGCTCGACCGTGAGCTCGAGCCGTAGCGCCTCGCAGGCGTGCGCCAGCGCCTCGCGGGTGACGGTGGAGAAGGGCGCGTAGCGCCGCATCAGGCTGCGCAGCCAGGTGTATTCGAGCTGCTTCGAGCGCCAGAGCTGGGACAGCGCCACGTGCCGGCCCGGGAAGAACGCCTCGCAGCGGCGCATGACGGAGTGCACGTCGAAGAGCGTGCCGTAGGCGTCGAACACCAAAGCTTCAAGTCGCAACGGCAAGGCTTCAAGGCGCAGCGGCAAGGCGTCGGGGCTCATGTAAACTCGAATTAGACCATGATGGACCGCTACGCCGAGCTCTACGACGGCTTCCGCTGGCAAGTCCCCGAGCACTTCAACATCGCGCACGCCTGCTGCGGCCAGTGGGCCGCCGACCGCGCGCGCCGCGCGCTCGAATGGGAGGACGAGTCGGGCGCGCGGGCGGCGTATTCCTTCCACGACGTCCAGGCCGCGGCGAACCGCCTGTCCAACGCGCTCGCCGCCCTGGGCGTGACGCGCGGCGAGCGCGTCGCGATCATCCTGCCGCAGCGTCCCGAGACCGCGATCGCCTACATCGCGATCTTCCAGATGGGCGCGATCGCGCTACCGCTGTCGCACCTCTTCGGTCCCGAGGCGCTCGAGTACCGCATGCACCACGCGGAAGCCGCGGTCGCCCTCGTCGAGCCGACCACCATCGCGAACCTTTGCGCGATCCGCGAGCGCCTGCCGCACTTGAAGCACGTGATCGGCGTCGGCGGCGCCAAAGAGACGAGCACAAAGGACTGGGATGTTCTCCTGCAGGGGGCGGCTGCGACTTTCACGCCGGTCAAAACCAGAGCGGACGACCCGGCCCTCATCATCTACACCAGCGGCACCACCGGCCCGCCGAAGGGCGCGCTCAAGGCGCACCGCGTGATGCTCGGCAACGTGCCTGGCTTCGTGCACTCGCACGACTTCTTTCCCCAGCAGGGCGATCTCTTCTGGTCGCCCGCCGACTGGGCCTGGACCGGCGGGCTCATGGACGCGCTGCTGCCGAGCTGGTTCTTCGGCATCCCGATCCTCGGCTACCGCGGCCGCTTCGACGCCGAGAAGGCCTACTACCTTCTCGACAAGTACCGCATCCGCAACTCGTTTCTGTTTCCGACCGCCCTCAAGCTGATGATGAAGGCCGAGCCGGAGCCGAGAAAGAAGCATGCCTTCGCCCTGCGCTCGGTGATGAGCGCGGGCGAGTCGGTGGGCACGACGGTGATCGAATGGGCGCGCTCCGAGCTCGGGGTCACGATCAACGAGATGTTCGGCCAGACCGAGATCAATTACGTCGTCGGCAACTGCCAGGCGGCCTGGCCGGTGAAGCCCGGCTCGATCGGCCGGCCGTACCCCGGGCACCGGGTGGCGGTCATCGACGGCGAAGGCAAGGAGCTGCCGAGCGGCGAGCTGGGCGAGATCGCGGTGCATCGCAACTTTCGCGACCAGCGCGATCCCGTGTTCTTCCTCGAGTACTGGAAGAATCCGCAGGCCACGCGCGACAAGTTCGTCGGCGACTGGGCCTGCACCGGCGACCAGGGCAAGCGCGACGACGACGGCTATCTCTGGTACCAGGGCCGCTCCGACGACGTCATCAAGAGCGCGGGCTACCGCATCGGCCCGGCCGAGATCGAGACCTGCCTGGTGAAGCATCCCGCGGTCGCGAACGCCGCGGTCATCGGCAAGCCGGACGCGGTGCGCGGCTCGATCGTCAAGGCATTCATAGTGTTGCAGCCGGGCAATCCCCCCTCGGACAAGCTTGTCGAGGAAATACAAAACCACGTACGGGGGCGCCTCGCGCCTTACGAGTATCCGCGCGAGATCGAGTTCATCGACGCGCTTCCGATGACCACCACCGGCAAGGTCCAGCGCAAGGAACTGCGCAGGAGAGAAGAGGCGAAGCCGAAAGCGTGAAGCGCATCCTGCTGATCGGCGCGGGACACGCGCACCTCGCAATCCTGCGCGCGCTGAAGAAGGAGCCGCTCGCGAGCGCGCGGCTCGCGCTGGTCGCGCCGCGCGCGAGCCAGATCTACTCCGGCATGCTGCCGGGCGTGATCGCCGGCCACTACCGGCGCGACGAGGCCGAGATCGACGTTGCGCGGCTCGCCGGGGCGGTATCGGCCGAGTTCATCCAGGGCGAAGTGGTGAAGCTCGACCCGGCGCAGAAGCTGGCGCGGCTCGCCGACGGAGCCGAGCTCGAGTACGACCAGATCTCGGTCAACGTCGGCGCGCTTCCCGAGCGTACGGTCCCCGGCGCCCAATTCGCGCTTTCGGTGAAGCCGCACGAAGCGTTCTACGACAAGCTGCGCACCGCCAAGCTGAACCGCGTGGCGATCGCCGGCGGCGGCCTGAGCGGAGCGGAGATCGCGATGGCGCTGCGCCACCGCGGTGCCGCGGTGACCCTCTACTCCGAGCAAGCCGAGCTCTGGCCGCCGGCGCTGCTTCCCGCGCTGCGGCGCGAGGGCGTCGACGTGCGCCCCGGGATGCCGGTCGAGGAGATCGCGCGCGGGCCGGTCATCATCGTCGGCGCCTCGACGCAGGAGTTCGACCTCGTGCTCCTCGCCACCCCCGCGGCGCCGCAACCATGGCTGCGCAACGCCGGGCTGCCGGTGGACGAGCGCGGCTTCCTGCTAGTCGACGACACGCTGAGGAGCGTGGCGAATCCGGACGTGTTCGCCGCGGGGGACTGCGCCACCTTCCGCTCGCAGCCGCTGCCGCGTTCGGGCGTCTATTCGGTGCGTCAGGGCGAGACGCTCGCCGCCAGCTTGAGGAACATGGCGCGCGGCGAGGCGCCCGTCGCCTTCCGCCCGCAGCGACACGCCCTCGTGCTCGTGTCCTGCGGCCGGCGCTACGCGCTCGCGCACCGCAGCAGCTGGAGCGCGCAGGGCCGCTGGGTATGGTGGTGGAAGAACCACCTCGACCGGAAGTGGATCGCGTCGCTTACGGTGTGAAGCTTACAGTCTGACGTAAGCCTGACGTATCATCCGGGTTCCTTTGGAGGAGGATATCAATGCAAAAACTCATTGCAGGTCTCGCGCTGGCGGCGGTTTCGCTCGGCGCTCAAGCGGCGTATCCGGATCGTCCGGTCAAGATGATCGTGCCCTGGGCCGCGGGCGGCGACACCGACAACATCTTCCGGCCGTTTGCGCACGAGTTTCAGAAGCCCCTGGGCCAGACGGTGGTGGTCGCCAATGTCGGCGGCGCCTCGGGCACGCGCGGCGCCAAGGAGGCAAAGGACTCGCCCCCGGATGGCTACACGCTGTACGCGGTGCACGACTACATCCACTCGACCTACTGGGCCGGAGTGGCCGACGTGAGGTACTCCGACTTCGAGCCGATCTGCATGATCTCGTCGACGCCCTCGGTGCTGACCGCGAGCCCGAAGACGCCGTGGAAGACGCTGCCCGATCTCCTCAAGGATGCGAAGGCGCGCCCCGGGCAGATCACGGTCGGCGCGACGCTTGCCTCGACCAGCCATTTCTTCCCGGCGCTGATCGAGAAGGCGACCGGCGCCAAGTTCAAGTACGTCTCCTACGAGGGCCTCGCGCCGCGCATGAACGCGATCCTCGGCGGCCACGTCGACCTCACGGACTCGAACCTCACGCAGAAAGGCAAGGTCGAGGCCGGGCAGCTCAAGTTCCTCGCCATCGCCACCGAGAAGCGCCATCCCGAGATGCCCAACGTGCCGACGCTGAAGGAGCTGGGCGTGAACGTGGTGTTCGACGTCAACCGGGGCATCATGGTGCCGAAGGGCACGCCGCCGGACGTGATCGCCAAGCTCGGCTCCGCCTGCGCCGCTTCGGCCAAGGAGCCGGAGTTCGCCAAGGCGATGCGGCTGCAGGGCACTGACGTGCGCTACATGGACCGCGCGGCGTACGGGAAGTGGCTCAAGCAAGCCGATGACGAGAACCGCGCCATTGCCAAAGACCTCGGCCTGCTGAAGCGTTGAAGCTCTCGCGCGACGGCTGGGGAGGGCTCGCGGCGCTCGCCGCGAGCCTTTTTCTTTATGCGGCGACCCTCGGCCTCAAGGACAACCCGCTCGTTCCGATCGGGCCGGGGTACTACCCGCGCATCGTCCTCGGCATTAGCGCGATCCTGGCGCTCGCGGTGCTGATCGCCGATCTGTTGAAGGCGCGCAAGCCGCGCGCGGCGCCCTCGGAAAAGCAGAAGCTGAACTACGCCATGGTGGCGGCGATGTTCGCTGCGTTCGGGCTGTATTGCGGCGCGCTGCCATTCGTCGGTTTTCGCATCGCCACGTTCGTCTACCTCGCGGCGACGAACGCCATGCTCGACCCGCCGGCTTCGACGAAGGGCTATCTCCGCGTCCTGGCGGTGGCGCTCGTCACGACGGTCGTGGTCTACCTGGCCTTCGAGCGCTATCTCGACGTGCTGCTGCCGCGCGGCCGCTGGACCGACTACTGATGCCAGGGCATCTCGAGCTGCTGGGCGCGGGCATTGCGGGCATGTTCCACCTGAAGTACATGGTGCCGCTCGTCATCGGCTCGCTCATCGGCGTGGTCGGCGGCGCGCTGCCCGGGATCACCATCACCATGACGGTGATCGTGGTGCTGCCGTTCACCTTCGGCCTGGAGCCGCTGCAGGGCCTCGCGGCGATGATCGGCGTCTACGTTGGCGGCGAGACCGGCGGCCTCATCACTTCCTGCCTGCTTGGAATCCCGGGCAAGCCCTCGGCGGTCGCGACCACCTTCGACGGTTTTCCCATGTCGAAGAAAGGCGAGCCCGGGCGCGCGCTGTGGCTCGGGATCTGGGCTTCGATCCTCGGCGGGCTGCTCGGCGCCATCGTGCTCGTGGCGGCGACCGGCCCGCTCGCGGAGCTCGCGCTGGCGTTCGGCCCGTGGGAGTACTTCTCGCTCTTCATCCTGGCGCTTTCGATGGTGGCGGGCCTCGTCGAGAGCTCGCTCGCGAAGGGGCTGCTGTCCGGCGCGATCGGCTGCATAGTCACCATCCTCGGCAACGACCCGGTGATGGGCCAGCCGCGGCTCACGCTCGGCATCGCCTGGCTCGAGGGCGGGGTGCCTTTCCTGCCGGTGCTGATCGGTGTGTTCGCCTTCGCGCAGATCATGACCGACGTCGAGCGCATGGGTCTTGCCAAGACATCCGACACGATCGACGCCGGCGTCAAGCTGGCAGTGAGCCATCTCGATGTTCTATGGGACATCCTCTCGCGTCCGTTCCTGCTGCTCTGGTCGACCTTCATCGGCCTGGTGATCGGAGTGCTGCCGGCGATCGGCGGCAGCGCGGCGAACATGCTCGCCTACGACCAGGCGAAGAAGTTCTCCTCGCGGCCGGAGAAGTTCGGCACCGGGATCCCGGAGGGCATCATCGCCTCGGAATCCTCCAACAACGCCAATGTCGCCGGCTCGCTCGTCACGATCATGGCGTTCGGCATCCCGGGCGACGCGGTGACCGCGGTGATGCTGGGCGCGCTCACCATCCACGGCATCCAGTCGGGGCCGCTCTTCATCTCGCAGAACGCGGCGCTCGCCTACGGCATGTTCGCGGCCTACATCCTTGCGCATCCGCTGGTGCTCATCATGCTCGCGCTCGGCGTGCGCTGGGTGCTGCGCATCGTGATCGTGCCCAAGTCGATCCTGTACCCGGTGGTGCTGGTGCTGTGCGTGGTCGGCGCCTACGCTCTCGGCAACAGCATGCCCACCGTCTACGTCCTGCTCGCCTCGGGCCTCGGCGGCTACGCGATGGTCAAGCTCGGCTTCCCGCTCGCGCCCTTCATCCTCGGCGTGATCCTCGGCGACCAGATCGAGATCAACCTGGTGCGCTCCATCATGACCGACTCGGATCCGTGGCTCTTCGCCACCCGCCCGATCTCAGGAGTGCTGCTCGCCGCGTCCGTCGTGTCGATCGTCGCCGCGATCTGGCAGCACCGCCGCATGCAGCGCAAGGCCGCCGCCGCGGCCGACGAACCCGACGCCGATTTCTAGATCCGGGCGTGTAGCCAAGGCGCTACACGGCTGTCGGGACCTTTCCCAATGGCACGGCCGATGCTTCGCGCAGCCTTGTCATGCTCTACCTCGTGTTCGGGCACACCGCCGAGGAGCCTCCGCTGCGCGTGGGGCCGATGCCGAGCTTCAAAATCCGGGGCGCGGAGATCATCGACCACACCGGTGTGGTGCTGGCACGGCACAACGGCCAGCGCTGGACGGTGAGCGAGCGCTCCTTCTATCGCGTCGATTGCGACGGGCCGGTGCTGTTGCGACTCGAAGGCGCGCCGCCGACCGGCGCGCTCGGCCCGTTCGAGCATTTCTCGCTCTTCAACGGCACTGCCTACGCGAGCCGCGACGTGTTCGCGCACTACAACGAGCACGACCACGGCTGGCACCTGCACCGCACCGACGAGCGCTGCGCCGCGATCCAGGTGACACGCGTCTGACGCGCCTGTCAGGCACGCGCCTGTCAAGCGAAAAAAGTTTCCGCATTGCGTCCGACGTTGCCGGTGCGATCAATGCGCCGTAACGCGAGGCGCGTATGTTGTCTCCGAGGGCATCATGCGCGTGTTCGTCGGCCAGATCAGCGCTCATTGCGAGCAGTGCGGCTGCGAGGACTTCCAGCCGACCCTCGGCGATCCTTCCTGCCCGACCGAGCTGGCGTGCTTCGACTGCGGCCTCTCGACCACCCGCCGGGCGCTGCTCACGCAGATCTCCGACGAAACGGTGCGGCGCGCACAGGCCTTTCTCGACGCCTCGCGCAAGGCGCGCCAGTAGCGTCATGCTATCGGCTTCGCGAAACCGATAAGCGCCGGCTTCGGAAGCCCCTATACTGGCACCCCGGACACGAATCGAACGTGCGACCTGCCCCTTAGGAGGGGGCTGCTCTATCCACTGAGCTACCGGGGCGCGGGTTTGAAAGTGCGGCCATTTTACCCTTGAGGTTTCTGCTTTGATTTTCCTCAGACGTTTACTGCTGCTCGCGCTCGCGCCTCTTTCGGCATGGGGCCAGACGCAGACCTGGGGCTGGGACGACGGCACGGTGCCGTACGTGCAGACGCCGATGGAGATCGTCGAGCGGATGCTGCGCATGGCCGAGGTGAAGCCGGGCGACCGCGTGATCGACCTCGGCTCGGGCGACGGGCGCATCGTGATCGAGGCGGCGAAGCGCGGCGCCACGGGCCTGGGCGTGGACCTCGACGGCAGCCTGGTCAAGCTCGCGACCGAGAACGCTGCGAAGGCCGGAGTCTCGGACAAGGCGCAATTCCGCGTGATGGACCTCTTCGACGCCGATCTTTCGCCCGCCACCGTGGTGACCTTCTACCTGCTGCCCGACTTCAACGCGAAGCTGCTGCCGCGGCTGCTCAAGCTCAAGCCCGGCACGCGCATCGTGTCGCACGACGGCGGCATCGGCGACTGGCCTTCGGACGAGAAGCTCGAGATGCGGGCGCCCGAGAAGCCGGTCGGCGTGGGCGGAGTTTCGACGGTCGAGCTCTGGATCGTGCCAGCCGACGCGTCGGGCACGTGGACCGCCGATATTCCCGGCCACGGCGAGCGCTGGCGCTGGCGCATCAAGCAGAAGTACCAGATGCTCGACATCGACACCTCGGCTCAGGGGCGCGACCTGCTGGTGCGCAACTCGCGGCTGCGCGGCGAAGAGCTCAAGATCGTGGTCACCGGCCTGGTCAACGGCCACGCCTGGCACCACTACTTCGTCGGCACGGTCAAAGGTGACCGCATCGACGGCGAAGTCACGGTCTCGGACGGTAACAACAGAAAGGTGTTCCCTTGGACGGCCGCGAGAACGGGCAGGTAAAGCCGAAGCAATTGCTGTCGGTAACCGACGGCGTCTTCCTCACCGTCGGGATGATCCTCGGCGCGCTCATCTTCAAGGCGCCTTCGACGGTGGCCGCGGCCACCTCGAACACGTGGATGTTCCTCTTCGCCTGGCTCCTCGGCGGGCTCGCCTCGCTGTGCGGGGCGCTGGTCTACGCCGAGCTCGCCTCGCGCCACCCGGAGACCGGCGGCGAGTACGCGTTTCTGCGCGGCGGCTGGGGCTCCGGGGTCGCGTTCGTATTCGGCTGGGCGCGCATGACCGTGATCCAGACCGGCGCGATCGCCGCGGTGGGTTTCGTGTTCGGCGACTACGCTTCGGAGATCCTGCGGCTGGGCGAGAAGAGCTCGGCGATCTGGTGCGCCCTCGCCGTGGTGGTGCTCACCGCGCTCAACCTCGCCGGCACGCTCCAGGCGAAGGGGACGCAGAAGGCGATGGAGACCGTTCTGATCGCAGGCCTCGTGCTCTTCTCCGTCGCGGCGATCGCGATCGGCGGCACGCCGAAGCCTGCGAGCGGCGGCGGCTCGTTGGGCGCGTTCGGCTTCGCCATGATCTTCGTGCTCCTCGCCTACGGCGGATGGAACGAGGCCGCCTACCTCGCCGGCGAGGTGCGCGACGGCAGGCGCAACATGACGCGGATCCTGGTGTGGGGGGTGATCGCGGTCACCGCCCTGTACCTGCTCGTCAACGTGGCGTACCTCGCAGTGCTTGGCCTGGGCGGGGTGCGCGAGTCGAAGGCCGTCGCCGCCGACGTCATGCGCGCCATCGCGGGCGACCGCGGCGCGGTCGTGATCGCGCTGATCGTGTGCGTCTCGGTGGTCACGACCATGAACGCGGCCATCTTCACCGGCGCGCGCACCACGTACGCGCTCGGGCGCGACTTCCCGCTGCTGGCGAAGCTCGGCACCTGGCGCGAGTCGGGTAGCACGCCGGCCAACGCGATCATCCTGCAGGGTGCGATCACGCTCGTGCTCGTGGCCGCGGGCGCGGTCACCCCGGACGGCTTCCAGGCCATGGTGGCCTACACCGCGCCGGTGTTCTGGACCTTCTTTCTGCTTACCGGCCTGACGATCTTCGTTTTCCGGCGCAGGCAGGGACCCGCGCCGTTCCGGGTGCCGCTATACCCGGTCGTCCCGCTCGCCTTCAGCCTGATGTGCCTCTACATGCTCTACTCGAGCATCGACTACGTGCGCAATCCGGAGTACGGCCCGAAGTTCGGCGCCGCCGTTCTGGCCGGCATCGTCGTAATGATCGCAGGCGTGCCGCTCTACTTTCTCGCCCGGGGGAAGAAGAAAGCATAGGGCCATGACCCTCACGGAGCTTCGCTACGTGGTCGCGGTGGCGCGCGAGCGCCATTTCGGGCGCGCGGCCGAGGCCTGCTTCGTGTCACAGCCGACGCTCTCGGTCGCGGTGAAGAAGCTCGAGGAGGAGCTCGATCTCACCTTGTTCGAGCGCGGCCCCGGCGAGGTCACGGTCACGCCGGCGGGCCAGCGCATCGTCGAGCAGGCGCAGCGCGTGCTGGAGGAGGCGAGCCGCATCAAGGAGATCGCCGCCGCCGGCCGCGATCCGCTCGCCGGCCCGCTGCGCCTGGGCGCGATCTACACGATCGGCCCGTACCTTCTGCCCAAGCTGATCCCGATCCTGCGCAAGGCCGCGCCCGCGATGCAGCTCCACATCCAGGAGAACTTCACCCATCGTCTCGCCGAGGCGCTGAAGCGCGGCGAGGTCGACGTGATACTCATCGCGCTGCCCTTCGCCGAGCCCGGCGTCGAAACGCGCGCGGTCTACGACGAGCCGTTCTTCGTCGCAGTGCCCAAGGGCCATCCGTGGGAGAACCGCAAGCGCGTCACCTCGGAGGAGCTGACGAAGGAAAGCCTGCTGCTCCTCGGCGAGGGACACTGCTTCCGCGACCAGGTGCTCGAGATTTGCCATACCGTGCGGGCGAAGGAGAGGAGCCCGCTCGCCAAGACGGTGGAGGGCGGCTCGCTCGAGACGATCCGCCAGATGGTCGCGGGCGGCGTCGGCGTCACCGTTCTTCCTGCCACGTCCGTGTCCGGGGCTGCGGCCCCCGGGGATCTCATTCGCGTGCTTCCTTTCGCCAGGCCGGTCCCGGTGCGCCGCGTCGGCCTCGCGTGGAGGAAGAGCTTCCCACGTCCCGAGGCGGTCGAGGCGCTGCGGAAGGCGATCCTCGCCTGCAACCTGCCGCAGGTCGAGAAGCTCTAGTTTTCTTTTCCGTAAGGCGCGTCCCGACACCGTAGGCCGGCCGGCGCATCGCGTCAGGGTGCACGGCACGGACCTTGCAGCCTATTGTCAGCTTCCCGCCGCCATGAATGCTCCCGAACTGAAGATCGTGTCCCGCGTGCGCGAGGGCCTGCCCTATCCGCGCGGCGCCTCCTGGGACGGCAAAGGTGTCAACTTCGCCGTCTATTCCGCCCACGCTACCAAGGTTGAGCTCTGCCTTTTCGATTCTTCCGGAAGAGAAACGGAAAGAATCGAACTGCCCGAGTACCGCGACGAGACGTTCCACGGGTACGTGCCCGAGATCAGGCCCGGTCAGGTCTACGGCTACCGCGTGCAGGGGCCGTACGCGCCGGACGAAGGTCATCGCTTCAATCCGAACAAGCTGGCGCTCGACCCCTACGCCCGCGCCCACATTGGTGAATTGAGGTGGGATCCGGCGGTGTTCGGCTACAAGGTCGGCGATCCGCAGGCCGATCTCTCGTTCGACGAGCGCGACAGCGCGCCCTTCATGCCGAAGAGCGTGGTGGTCGATCCCGACTTCGACTGGGCGAAGGAGAAGGTGTGGCGCCCGGTGCCGTGGGACCGCACGATCGTCTACGAGACGCACGTGCGCGGCTACACCAAGCTCCACCCTGCGGTGCCGGAGCGCCAGCGCGGCACGTTCTGCGGGCTCGCACACGAGGAAGTGATCCAGTATGTGAAGTCCCTGGGCGTGACGACGGTCGAGCTGCTGCCGGTCCACGCGTTCATCAACGATGAATTCCTCTTGAAGAGGAATCTGACGAACTACTGGGGCTACAACTCGATCGGCTTCTTCGCGCCCGACCCGCGCTACGCTGCCGACAAGGCGAAGACGCTCCAGGAGTTCAAGGAGATGGTGGCGCGCTTCCACGACGCCGGCCTCGAGGTGGTGATCGACGTGGTCTACAACCACACCGCCGAGGGCAACGAGCTCGGGCCGACGCTCTCGTTCAAGGGCCTGGACAACGCGTCCTACTACCGCCTGATGCCGGACAAGAAACGCTACTACATCAACGACACCGGCACCGGCAACACGCTCAATCTCTCGCACCCGGTGGTGATCCAGATGGTATGCGACAGCCTGCGCTACTGGCACCAGGAGATGCACGTCGACGGCTTCCGCTTCGACCTCGGCACCATCCTCGCGCGCGAGCCCGGCGGCTTCGACACCCACAACGGCTTCATGAAGGCGGTGATGCAGGATCCGGTGCTCGCCAGGGTGAAGCTGATCGCCGAGCCCTGGGACTGCGGCCCGGGCGGCTACCAGGTCGGCGGCTTCCCTCCCGGCTGGGCGGAATGGAACGACAAGTTCCGCGACACGGTGCGCGACTACTGGAGGGGCGAGGCGACGCCTGCCGCGCTGGCGCCGCGCCTTTGCGGCTCTCCGGATGAGTTTGCGAGGAGAGGAAGGCAACCGTGGGCGAGCGTCAACTTCATCACCGCGCACGACGGCTTCACGCTGAACGACCTCGTCAGCTACAACGACAAGCATAACGAGGCCAACGGAGAGGAAAACCGCGACGGCTACTCGCACAACCGCTCGTGGAATCACGGCGCCGAGGGGCCCGAAGTCGAGGAGCCAGTGCGTGCGCTGCGCAAGCGCCAGATGAAGAACATGCTCGCGACGCTGCTCCTGTCGCAGGGCACGCCGATGCTTCTCGCCGGCGACGAGTTCGGCCGCAGCCAGCAGGGCAACAACAACGCCTATTGCCAGGACAACGAGATCTCGTGGGTGCACTGGAACCACGACGACCGCGAGCAGCGCCTCATCGCCTTCGTGAAGAAGCTCATCGGGCTGCGCCATCAATATCCCATTCTCAGAAGAGCCAGGTTCCTGAGCGGCGAGTACAACGAGGACCTGGGCGTCAAGGACGTCACGTGGGTCAACACCGGCGGCGAGGAGATGCGCCAGGACCAGTGGGACGACCCGCACACGCGCGTCTTCGGCATGCTGCTCGACGGGCGGGCGCAGGAAACCGGCATCCGCCGCCGCGGCGAGCTCGCGACGCTGCTCATCATCTTCAACCCGTGGCAGGACATGGTGAAGTTCAAGCTGCCTGCCGCGGCCGGGGGCAGCGCGTGGACCCTGCGCGCCGACACCAATTTCCCGGACGCGACCGAGGACCCGCAGTTCGCCATCGGCCACGAGTACGAGGTGACGGCGCGCTCGCTCCTCCTGTTCCAGCTCACCTGACGTGAAGAACGGCGCCGCGTCCGCAATCGGATTGCTGATCGCGGCTGGGGTGCTCTATCTCGCGCGCGACGTGCTGATCCCCTTCGCGCTCGCGATCCTGCTCGCGTTCCTCCTCGCGCCGGCGGCGCGCCGCCTCGAGCGCTTCAAGCTCGGCCGGGTGCTCTCGACGGTCATCGTCGTGGCGTTCGGCTTTTCGCTGATCGGCGCGGTAGGGTACGTCGCGGGAACGCAGGCCGTCTCGCTCGCCGCGAAGCTTCCGGAGTACCGCAAGAACATCGGCGCCAAGATCGAGGACCTGAAGAAGCCGGGCGAGGGCAGGATCGCGCAGGCGCAGAAGGCGCTCAAGGACCTGGAGAAGCAGGCCGATCCGACCCCGCGGCCGCCGCTGCAGGTGACCCAGACGCCCGAGTCGCCGTACGCGCAGCTCATCGAGTTCGTCACGCCGTTCGCCAAGCCCCTCGGGACAGCGCTGGCAGTGATCGTGTTCACGATCCTGATGCTGCTGCACCGGGAGAGCATGCGCGAGAAGCTGATCGGCCTGATCGGCCCGCGCCGGATCAACGTCGCCACCCAGGCACTGGACGAGGCTTCCTACCGGGTGAGCGGCTACCTCTTCATGCAGCTCGTGGTGAATGCCTCTTTCGGCATTCCGTTCGGCATTGCGCTCTACTTCATCGGCATCCCCAACGCGGCGCTGTGGGGCCTCCTCGCGACGCTCCTGCGGTTCATTCCGTACGCAGGCGTGTGGATCGCGGTGTCGATGCCGCTGGTCCTCGCCTTCGCGATCTCCGACGGCTGGTCGCAGGTCGCGTGGGTCGCGGGGGTGTTCCTCACCCTGGAGCTCATTCTCATCAACATCGTCGAGCCGCTGGTGTACGGCCGCAGCGCCGGGCTCTCGCCGATCGCCATCATCCTGGCGGCGCTTTTCTGGACCCTGCTGTGGGGGCCGATCGGCCTGCTGCTCGCGACCCCGCTCACAGTGTGCGTCGCGGTGATGGGCCGCTACATGCCGGAGCTCGGCTACCTGAACGTGATCCTCGGCGTCGAGCCGGTGCTCTCGCCGCCGGCGCGCTTCTACCAGCGCCTGCTCGCCATGGACGAGGACGAGGCGGAGGACCTCGCCGAGGACTTCGCCAACGAGAAAGGCCTGCTCGCGCTCTATGACGAGATGGTGGTTCCGGCGCTCGCGCTCGCCGAACAGGACCGCCATGCGCACACGCTGGAAGAGCAGCGCGAGCGCTTCATCTTCGACACCGTCCGCGGACTGGTCCAATACCTGGAAGACCGCAGCAAGCTGAAGGCCGAAGCCGAGACGGAGGCGAAGCCGAAGAACGTGGTGCACCGGCCCGCGCCGCCGGTCTGCATCCTGGCCGCGCGCGACGAGGCCGATCACGTCGCCGCCCTGGTGCTCGCGCGCATGCTCGAGCCGCCCGAGTTCAATCCTCACGTGACCCCCTATCCGCGCCCCGCCGAGACCCTGGAGCAAATCGAAGCGAAGGCGTGCAAGGTCGTGTGCATCTCGGCCGTGCCCCCTCACGCCGCGGCCCAGGCCGGGCAGCTTTGCAGGCGGCTCAAGCAGCACTTCCCCGAGGTCAAGGTCATGGTCGCCCTGTGGGCCGCGGAGGGCACGGACAAGCTCGAGTCTCGCCTGCGCGACGCCGGCGTCGATGTCGTGGTCACGCGCCTCGGCGATGCCGTCGAGCAGCTGCGCCAGCTCGCCGCCCCGCTCGCGCTCGCCACGCCGAATCCGGGACAGAGCCCGATTCCCCGCCGCAGGGCGAGGTCAGAGCCCTAGCTCGAATGAAAACCCGGCTGCCGCTCGTTGCGCTTGCCGCGGCCGGCGTTACTCTCGCGGCGTCGATCGTCGCCCTGAATTTCAGCCATCGCGAGAAGCGAATCGGGCAGCGAATCCGGCGCCTCTACTCAGCCGCCGATCCGGACTTCGGGCGCGCGATGGGCGTATTGCTCGGACCCGCAATCGTCGGCGGCAACCGCGTGGAGGTGCTGTTGAATGGCCACCGCATCTTCCCGGCCATGCTCGCCGCCATCCAGAACGCGCGCACGAGCATCAACTTCGAGAGCTTCATCTACTGGTCCGGCACGGTCGGCAGGCAGTTCGCCGACGCGCTCGCCGAACGTTCGCGCGCCGGCGTGAAGGCGCACGTGCTGCTCGACTGGGTCGGCAGCAACAAGATGGATCCGGCGCAGCTCGACGAGATGGCGCGCGCCGGCATCGAGGTGCGAAGGTTCCACCAGCTCCACTGGTACAACCTCGGACGAATGAACAACCGCACCCACCGCAAGGTGCTGGTGGTGGACGGCCGGGTGGGCTTCACCGGCGGCGTGGGCATCGCCGACCAGTGGGCCGGCGATGCGCAGGATCCGGCTCACTGGCGCGACACGCATTTCCGGGCCGAAGGACCGGTGGTCGCGCAGATGCAGGCCGTGTTTCTCGACAACTGGATCAAGGCCACTGGCGCGGTCCTCCACGGCCGCGACTATTTCCCCGCGCTGAAACCGGCGGGCTCGTGCCCGGCGCAGATGTTCAGCAGCTCGCGCTCGGGCGGCAGCGAGAGCATGCAGCTCATGTACCTGCTAGCGATCACGGCGGCGCAGCGCTCGATTCACTTGTCGACGGCGTACTTCGTGCCGGACAGGCTGACGCTGCGCACGCTTGCCGATGCCCTGAGGCGCGGGGTGAAGGTGCAGATCATCGTGCCGGGAGAGCACGCGGACGCCGAATCGGTCCGGCGGGCATCGCGCGCCCGCTGGGGTCCGCTGCTCGCGGCCGGCGCGGAGATCTACGAGTACCTGCCGACGATGTATCACTGCAAGGTGATGATCGTCGACTCGCTCCTGGTGTCCGTAGGCTCGACCAACTTCGACAACCGCTCCTTCCAGTTGAACGACGAGGCGAACCTGAACGTCTACGATGCCGGGTTCGCCGAGCGGCAGATCGGAATTTTCCAGGACGATCTGGCGCGCTCGCGCCGCGTCAGCCTGCAGGAATGGAAGAACCGGCCGCGCGCCGAAAAGGTCTGGGAGCGTGCGGCATCCCTGCTCGGATCGCAGATGTAGAATCGCGGGCAGGGAGAGTTCATGTCGAGCATTACTCGACTGCACGATGCAGTGAGAGACGGCGATCTTTCAGCGTTGACGGCGCTCCTCGCCGCCGACGCAGGGCTCTCCAATGCGCGCAGCGAAGCCGATCCGAGAGGTACTTTCCCGCTGCACGTCGCCGCCGAATTCGGGCAGACCGAGGCCGCGAGGTTGCTCCTCGCGCATGGAGCCGACGTCTCGCTGCTCGATGCGGAGAACGATGCGATCGCCTTGTCCTGGGCCGCGTTCTTCGGCCGTCCGGGTGTGACCAAGGTATTGCTTGAGGCGGGATCCGACCCGCAGCGGCGCAACAAGCATGGCCTCACGCCGCTCGACTGCGCGACCGGCGGCGCGCAGGGGCAGTGGCAACGGTTTTCCAACGCCTCGCTCGACGACTGGCGCCGATGCGTCGACCTGCTTCGGCGCTGATTCTCGCGCACTGAGATGAAGCTCGCCGCCCAGATCGCCGCCGCCCTGGTCGCGGCTCTGCACGTCTACTTCATGGTGCTGGAGATGTTCCTCTGGACCCGGCCGTTCGGCCGCCGCACCTTCGGGCTGACGGCCGAGTTCGCCGCGGCATCGAAGTCGCTGGCGGCGAACCAGGGCCTCTACAACGGCTTCCTCGCCGCCGGCATCGCGTGGGGGCTCTACCTCGGCGACGCTGGCCAGGGGGTCAGGCTCTTCTTCCTTGCCTGCGTGGTGGTCGCGGGCGTCTTCGGCGCCGCCACCGTCAGTCGCAAGATCCTGGTCGTGCAGGCGCTCCCCGGCGCCATCGCCCTGGCGCTCGCCTGGCTCGCCGCGTAGGCCGGGCCTGCGAAAGAAGCTTGTCGCGGGCGCTTGGCTTTCTGTACAGTGGCCCGACCAAGCCAGGAGGAGGATCCATGAAGCGCGCTTTCATATCAGTCGTCTTTTCATTTGGCGCTCTCGCGTTCGCTGCGCAGGCGCAGGACAAGGTCATCCGGGTCGGCGTGCTGATGCCGATCTCGGGCCCGGGATCGTACTTCGGCGTGATGGGCAAGGAGGGCATCGATCTCGCCCTCGAGCAGGTGGCGAAGACCGACCTCAAGGGCTACAAGCTGCAGGTGCAGTACGAGGACTCGGCGTGCAGCCCGCTGCAGGCCACCAACACGGTCAAGCGCGTGCTCGATCAATTGAAGCCGCACATCGTGATCGGCGAGGAGTGCTCCGACGCCTCGCTCGCGATCGCGCCGATCCTCGAGCAGGCGAAGGTGGTGCAGTTGAACGCCGGCTCGGTGACCATGAAGCTCACCGAGTCGGGCTACAAGTACGTGTTCCGCATCTTCCCGAACGCCGAGCAGCAGAGCGCACCGCTCGTCAAGGTAGCGCGCGGCCACCTGAAGGCGCAGACCGCGGTGATCCTCTACGAGAAGACCAACGCCGGCAACGACAACGCCGAGGGCTTCGAGAAGCCCTTCGTAGCCGCGGGCGGCAAGGTGCTGGCGAAGATCGACTTCGGCCGCGACGTGAACGACTTCACCGCGATCGCGACGCGCATCGCCTCGCTCGGCAAGGTCGACGTGCTGCCGACCTTCGCGCTGGAAGGCCAGCAGGTGCGCCTCTCGCAGGCGCTCGCGCAGGCGAACGTGGTGAAGGGCGGCGGCGGGCACGGCGTGCAGATGGGCTCGATCTGGCTGCCGTGGGGCTACGACCAGAAGGCCGGGCAGGCGGCGGTGGGCTATGTGCGCATCGTGCAGTTCGACCCGAACGAGAAACGCAAGGTGGTGCAGGACTTCATCAAGGCGTTCCAGCTGAAGTACGGCGCCGGCAAGACCCCGACGCACATCAACGCCCACGCCTACGACACGATCCTGCTGGTCGCCGAGGCGGTGCGCCGCGGCGCGAAGGACTCGGAAACGATCCGCGAGCAGTTCACCCAGTTCAAGGACGTCGAGGTCACCACCGGCAAGATCAGCTTCGACAAGAAGGGCCAGAACTCCGACCTCTCGGTGGTCCATTTCGTCGAGACGCAGAAGGACCTGTCATGGAAGGGGCTGAGCTGGCAATAGCGCGCTAGCGCCAATCCCGTGACGGACCTCCTGGCGCTCGTCGTTCAGCAGTCCGTCAACGGCATCTACCTCGGCTGCCTCTACGTGATGGTGGCGCTCGGGCTCACCCTGATCTACGGGGTGCTGAACCAGATCAACTTCGCGCACGCCGACTTCGTCACCGTCGGCGCCTTCAGCGCCTTCTTCACGGTGACGAGATTTGCCACCAAGGTGCTGGGAATCCCCGACACCGGCGCCTACCTGCTCTCGTTATTTTCAGCCTTAGGGGCGGGGGCCCTCCTGGGCTGGATCGTGAGCGCCGCCGTGTTCGCACCGCTGCGCCGGCGCGGCGCCGACGAGCTGCGGCCGCTCATCGCCACCATCGGCGTGTCGGTGCTGCTCGAGAACGGCCAGCTCGCGCTGTTCGGCCCGATCCCCTACCAGTTCGACTCGCCGCTCGCGCGCGAGACGATCCGCCTCGGGCCGATCTTCTTCAGCGGGCAGAGCGCGCTCGTGGTCGCGGTATCGGTTGCCGCGATCGCCGCGCTCTACGCGTTCATGCGCTTCACCTTCATGGGCAAGGCGCTGCGCGCCGTGGCGCAGGACCGCGAGACCGCGGGCCTCATGGGTATCAACGAGAACCTGGTGATCGCGCTCACCATCGTGATCGCCTCGGCGCTCGCCGGCGTCGCCGGCGCGATGCTCGGCCCGGTGGTCGTGCTCACGCCCTTCACCGGCGCCTCGCTCATCGTCAAGGCCTTCGCCATCGTCATCATCGGCGGCTTCGGCAACATGGAAGGCACCATCATCGCGGGGCTCCTCGTCGGCATCATCGAGGCCTTCACCGTCCAGTACCTCGGCTCGGGGCTCATCGACCTCGTGGTGTTCGCGATGCTGCTCCTGATGCTCGTCGTGCGGCCCACCGGCCTCATCGCCGAGCACAAGGAGGAGAACGTTTGACTGGAGTCTTCACCGGGAAAAGAGGGATTGCCTTTCTTCTTGCCCTGATCGTCATCGCCGCCGCGCCCTGGCTGCTGAACAGCGCGTACTGGCGCGGCATCCTGGTGCTGTGCGCGATGAACGTGCTGCTCGCGCTGTCGCTCAACCTGGTGCTCGGCTACACCGGCCAGCTGAACCTCGGGCAGTCGGCGTTCTTCGGCATCGGCGCCTACGTCTCGACCATCCTCATCAAGACCTACGGCTGGAACTTCTGGCTCGCCGCGCTCGCCGCGGTCGCCGCGGCCGGCCTCGTCGGCTTGGCGCTCGCCGCCTTCGCGGCGCGGCTGCGCGGCCACTATCTCGCCATCGCCTCGCTCGGCTTTGCGGTCATCACCTACCAGGTGCTGGTCAACTGGGAGAGCGTGACGCAGGGTGTGCGCGGCATCTACGGCATCCTGCCGCCGGTGCCGAACGCGGTGGCGTTGTTCTACCTCGTGGCCGGCATCGGTCTGCTCGTGTACTTCCTGCTCGACAACCTGGTGCACTCCCCGGTCGGCGACACGCTGCGCGCGATCCGCGAGGACGAGGTGTCGGCGGCCGCACTCGGCGTCAACGGCGCAGTCTGGAAAGCCTTCGCCTTCGGCCTGGGCGCAGCGATCGCGGGTCTCGCCGGCTGCTTCTACCCCGGCTTCGTCGGCACGCTGGTGCCCGACGCCTTCGGCATCGTCGAGTCCTTCACCATGATGGCGATGGTGATCGTCGGCGGCATGGGCACCATGATCGGCCCCGTGATCGGCGCGGTGGTGCTCACCTTCCTGCCCGAGTTGCTGCGCGGCTTCGGCGAGCTTCGCCTCATGATCTACGGCGTCGCGCTCACGCTGGTGGTGCTGTTCATGCCGGGTGGAATGGTGCAGGCATGGATCGCCTTCAAGAACAAGCTGGCATGACGGCTTTCCTCAAGGCAGAGAAGCTTCACAAGAGCTTCGGCGGGGTGCGCGCGGTGCACGACGTCTCCGTCGAGGTCCAGGAGGGCTCGATCTTCGCGCTGATCGGCCCCAACGGCGCCGGCAAGTCGACGCTCCTGAACCTCCTCTCGGGCGTCCATCAACCCGCCTCGGGCTCTCTTGTCTTCAATCAAAAGAACCTGATCGGGCTGCGCGCCTACCAGCGCGCGCGGCTCGGCATCGCGCGCACCTTCCAGAAGATCCGCCTCTTCAAGCAGCTCACCCTGCTCGAGAACGTGCTCGCCGGCTTCCACATCCACCAGGACGTGCCGCTGTGGAAGTGCTTTCTTCCCAGCTCGAGCACCCGCTTCCGGGCCGACGCGCTCGAGCTTCTTGCCTTCGTGGGGCTGGATAGCCGGGCGAACGATCGCGCCGGGGCCCTTTCCTACGGCCAGCAGCGCATGCTCGAGATCGCCCGCGCGCTCGCCACGCGGCCGAGGCTCTTCATGCTCGACGAGCCGGCGGCCGGCCTCAACGCCGCGGAAGTCGAGTTCCTTCTCAAGAGACTGCAAAACATCAACAGGCGAAATGTGACCGTCCTCGTCGTCGAGCACAACATGGACCTGGTGATGAACGTGGCGCAGCGCGTGCTCGTCATGGACCACGGCGTGCGCATCTTCGAGGGCACGCCGCGCGAGGTGCAGGCGAACCCGCGCGTGATCGAGGCCTACCTCGGAGGCGAATTTGCTGCTTGAGGTGACGAACCTGGAGCTCGCGTACGGCGAAGTGCCCGCCGTTCGCGACGTGTCCTTCGAAGTCGCCGAAGGCGAGATCGTCACCCTGATCGGCGCCAACGGCGCCGGCAAAAGCACCACCATGCGCGGCGTCGCGGGGTCGATGCTTTCCAGAAAGGGGAAGATTCTTTTTGATGGAGTCGACGTGACGCGCCTTCCAGCCCACGCTCGCACCGCGGCCGGCATCGCGCTCGTGCCCGAGGGCCGGCGCGTGTTCCCTGCGCTCACCGTGCGCGAGAACCTCGAGATGGGCGGCTTCAAGTATCGCAGGGACCGGAAAAGAGTGGCCGGGCTGATCGAGCGCGCCATGGCAAGCTTTCCGCGCCTGCGCGAGCGCGCCTCCCAGCCCGCCGGCACGCTCTCCGGAGGCGAGCAGCAGATGCTCGCGCTCTCCCGCGCCCTCATGTCCGAGCCGCGCCTCCTCTGCATGGACGAGCCCTCGCTCGGCCTCGCGCCGCTCGTGGTGCAGGAGATTTTCCGCAGCATCCGCTCGGTGAACGCCGCCGGCACCAGCATCGTCCTGGTCGAGCAGAACGCCCGCTACGCCCTCGAGACCGCGAGCCGCGGCTACGTCCTGCAGACCGGTACCATCATCGCAAGCGGCTCCTGCGCCGACCTCAAGCAGGACGAACGCGTCAAGGAAGCCTATCTCGGGAGAAAATGATGAACTCTCTTCAGGGCAAGGCCGCGATTGTCAGCGGCGCCGGCGGCGGCATCGGCCGCGCCATCTCCATCAGCTTCGCCCAGGCCGGCGCCAAGGTCGCCTGCCTCGACATCAAGCTCAAGAACGCGGAGGAGACCGCGCGCCTCGCGGGGCAGGACGCCCTCGCCATCGGTTGCGACGTTTCTTCCGAATCCGACACCAAGGCCGCCGTCGAGCGCGCCGCCAGGGCGTTCGGCCGCCTCGACATCCTGGTGAACGGGGCCGCCATGACCGACCCCACCGCGACCGTCCTCGACCTCGACCTCGCCGCGTGGAACAAGGTCTTCGCGACCAACGTCGGCGGCGCCTTCCTCCTCAGCCGCTGGACGATCCCGCACATGGTCTCCGCCGGCGGCGGCTCGATCATTCACATCGCCTCTCAGCTCGGTACTGTCGGCACCCCCGGCCGCGTCGCCTACTGCTCCACCAAGGGCGCGCTCATCACCATGGCCAAGGCCATGGCTGCCGACCACGCCGCCCAGAACATCCGCGTGAACACGCTTTCGCCTGGCGCGGTGGAAACCGATCGCATGCTGCGCTTCGGCTCGATGGAAAAAGCTCGCGAGGTCCTCGGCGCCAAGCACCTGATGCAGCGCTTGGGCCTCCCTCAGGAAATCGCCCAGGCCGCTTTGTTCCTGGCGTCCGACGCCTCGAGCTTCATGACCGGCTCGGACCTCCGGGTGGACGGGGGCTACAACGCAGTTTGAGCTGGCGGTCCAGGCTTGGTGTCGGCCCCGCTTACAGTCACCAGCCGGCTGATGCCGGCGGATTGATTGGAAGAGTAGGATGAGAGCGAGGGAGGCCGCATGGGAAACGCACGCAAGCCGGGACCCGTCTGCAGCACGCGGGTGGGTGACCAATGGATCGACGCCGGCACGCTGTGCCGGACGAAAACGCCGCCGCCGCTTCCGGCCGGCTACTTCCCCGAGACCGCGGCAAAGTTTGCTTTCGACAGGGACCACGCCTATTCGCTCGCTCCGGAGGCACGGCGCAAGCGCGCGATCGATCTGGAGATCATCGGCGGCGACTACACCAGGAGCAGCGACATCCGCATCGACAGCGAGGACTATCTGAAGAAGCTGATCGCCATCGCTTCGGGGAACGCGGTTTCCGGGAAAGCCAAGCGCATGCAGTTCTACGTCGTCCGCGGCGGCGCCGAAGGCATGCTTCCCGACGACCTGAGAGGAATCAACGCCAACAGCAACGAAACGAGCTGGACGGGGACCGACGGCAAGCCCGGCAGGACGATCTTCGACGAAAACGACCTGATCGCGGTGTTCGCTCCCGACGGCACGCTGATCGGCTCGGCGCGCCTGCGCCGTCCGACCTTGGTTTCAGCGTCGGCGGGCGTGCGGGGTAATACCGCCAACAGGGTTCTCGCCGCCTGGGACGGCAAGAACGTCTTCGTCTACCCCAGTCACGTTGAGGGCTGGATACCGTATCTGGGGCTTGCCGTGGACGACGGTTTCCGCGACGGATCGGCAAACCAGGGCCGCCACGTCTACATCGACCTGCACAAGCAGGAGCAAACGAACGGCTGCATATTCATCGTGGACCCGGCGACTCCCGCTGTCGGCACCGACGAGCTGCGGACTTTCGAGCCCGCGCTGATCAAGAAGATCATCGCTGCGAAAGGCCTCGACCCGGCCAAGCTGAAGGGCCGCGTGAACCTCGGGACCATGAAGGTCGTCGCCGTCAGCGCGTAGAAAGAGCGAAACCGCTCACGCCGGCGCAAGCAGCGGCCTGGGCCGGTTGCTTTGCCGGGCGAGGATGAAAGCCTCGAAGGCCTCCGCCGGCAGCGGCCGGCTGCAGTAGAAGCCCTGATACTGGTCGCCGCCCAGCCCGCGCAGCAATTGCAGCTGGGATTCGGTCTCCACGCCTTCGGCGATCACCTTGAGCCCGAGCTGGTGCGCCATGGCGATGATGGCGCGCACGATTGCCGCGTCGCCGGCGTCGACCGAGACGTCGCGAACGAACGAGCGATCGATCTTCAGCGACTGGATGGGGAAGCGCTTGAGATAGCTCAAGCTGGAGTAGCCGGTGCCGAAGTCGTCGATCGAGACGTGCGCCCCCATCACGCTGAGCGCCTCGAGCACGTACGCCGCTTCCACTGCGTTGTGCATGACCATGCTTTCCGTGATCTCCACCTCCAGGCACTCTGGCGCGATGCCGCTTGCCGAGAGCGCGTCGCGCACGGAATCGAGCAGCGCTTTCTGGCGGAACTGTGCAGCCGAGAGGTTTACCGCGACGCGCAAGACCGGCAGCGAGCGGTCCTGCCAGGTGCGGCACTGGCGGCACGCCTCGCGTAGCACCCAGCCACCGAGCGGAACAATGAGCCCGGTTTCCTCCGCGAGCGGGATGAAGTCTCCCGGCGCGACCATGCCGCGCTGGGGGTGCTGCCAGCGCAAGAGCGCTTCCGCGCCGCAGAGGGCGCCGGTGTAGAGGTCGATCTTGGGCTGATAGTGAAGAACGAATTCGCCGCGCTCGAGCGCGCGCCGCAGCTCGCTCTCGAGCTCGAGGCGCTTGGGCACGCGCTGGTCGCCATTCCCGGCCGAGATCTGGATGTTGTTGCGACCGGCCCGCTTGGCGCTATACATGGCGGCATCGGCACTGGTGATGAGCGCCTGAGCCTCCTCGCCGTGCTGGGGAAAGATGCTGATGCCCACGCTTGGCGTAATGAAGATCTCGCGATTCAGGACACGGAAAGGCCGGTTGAGCGCTTCGACCAGCTTGGCGGCGACTGCGGCCGCGTCCTCCGGCGCAGCGAGCTCCTTCAGCAGGATGACGAATTCGTCTCCGCCGAGGCGCGACACCGTATCCTCGCTGCGCACGACCTCGAGCAGACGCGCGGCCACTGCCCTGAGCAGCTCGTCGCCGGCGAAATGCCCGAGCGAATCGTTCACGTTCTTGAACCGATCGAGATCGACGAACAGCACCGCGCAGCTGACTTCCGTGCGCCGTGCGTGCGCGAGCGCCTGGCCTATCCGGTCCTCGACGAGGAGCCGGTTCGGCAGCCCGGTCAGAGCGTCGTGCAATGTCATGTGCCGAAGCTCTTCGTTGGCTGCCTGCAGCGACTTCGCCATGTGCGCCGCCTGAATGGCGGCGCGCGCATCGAACACCGAAAGCAACAGCGTGCCGACTAGGATGATTACCGTGATCGCGGCGATGGTGCCCGCCATCCAGGAGTTGTCGACCAACGGCCCGGACAGGCAGATGGTGTCGACGGCGAAGTTCGCGGCTGCCATGCCGGTGTAGTGCATGCCCGTGATCGCGAGGCCCATGATCACGGCGCTTCCGAGCTTGGCATACGCCATCCACCTGAGGTCCGCGCGCAGCGTGAACGCGATCCACAGGGCGGCGAGGGAGGCGGCGATCGCAATGAGCACCGAGGCGGCGAACAGCAGCGGGTCGTACCGGATCGGCGGGTGCGTATCCATCGCTGCCATGCCGGTGTAGTGCATGGCGCAGATGCCCAGACCCATGAGCACCGCGCCGAGAACAAGGTGACGCAGTCCCATCGAGTCGCGGCTCACGGTGCGCAGCGCAAAGCCCGAAACCACGATGGCGATGAGCATCGATAGCAGCGTCACGGGCACGTCGTAGCCCATCGGAACCGGCAGGGAGAACGCGAGCATGCCGATGAAGTGCATCGACCAGATACCGGTGCCCATGGAGAAGGCGCCACCGATCAGCCAGTAGCGCGCCGGACGGCCGCGCGCGGCGGTCAGCCGGGTGGCCAGGTCGAGCGCGGCGTACGAGGCGAAGCTCGCCACGGCCAGCGACAGCGCGACGAGCCAATAGTTGTAGGTGCCGGCCACCGATCGATGCTAGCCGCGCCTGCCCACCATCTGCCATCGGAATATCCCTAACCGGCGCAAAGAACTGTGCGTACCTGCGCCGGCGGGGATTTTTAGCTGTTGCGGTTTCGGAGAGCTGGGGTTACAGAGGAAAGCGCAGGGCGCGCAGTGAGCCTTAGCAGGTCGGTTCATATCGGGTCAAAATCATCGCTTCGTGCAAAAAGCCCTCAACAGAAAGGCTACTATCGGCACGTGAAGGAATATCCGACCGGCTGGAAGCGACGCGCCGCCGGTTTCACCGCCCGCGAAATGAAACGCCGCGCCCTGGCGTCCGGAGCCGTGCTGCTGTTGTCGGCATGCGGCTCGACGCCGCTTTACGGACCCGGCGTGCTCGTCTTGCCCGGAAGCGGCAAGAGCTTCGACCAGTTCCGTTCCGACGAGCACGATTGCCGCGGCTACGCACAAGCGCAGCTCAACGACCAAGAAGAGGATTCGGCCGGGCCGCTGCAGCGACGTTACGACCGCGCCTTCCTGCAATGCATGTACGCGAAGGGTCACAAGATTCCGGTCGGCAGCCGCTATTCGGATTCCACCGAGTCGGTACAGTCGGCGGGAGTCACCGCGCGACCACCGCCGCCACCGTCGGGACAGCCGCCCGCGGAGGCCCCGCCCGACTATCGGGCGAAGTGACTTGCAGCTAAATAGGCGTCGCTAGCAGCGAAGGGACAAGGCCGGTGTCGGCGACGACAGTCACGGCCTTCAGACGCGCCTCGCCAGCTTCTACTAGTGCCTCGATGCGATAGCGGCCCACGCTGAATAGCCGCGAAGCGCCTTCGAGCTCGGTCTGGAACAGGCTGTAGGAGACGTCGAAGCGCCACGTGGCGCCGTCGTTCCCGGTGAAACGCAGAGGGCCGAGGACATGCCGGTCGTAGTGCAGGTTGTAGAGGTTGACGTGGCGGTACGACTCGACACGATCGCGGAGCATGTTCTTGTTGTCGCACCACATGAGGACGTTGGGCAGGTTCTGCTCGACGTTCTCGCGCGTGACGACCTTGTAGTCGCAGGCTTCGTCGAAGAGCTCGACCCAGTCCTCGAGCCGGTTGTCGTCGATGGCCATCGCGTATTCGGCCATCAGCGCCGTCAGAATTTCTCTTACTTGAGGGGCCGGTTTCAGCGAATGGCCCCTTCGGGCTCGACGCCCATCAGTTCCGCCCAGTAGGACCAGAAGCCGCGGATCGGGGTCTCGGTGACGCGGTGGGCGAGGTCGCGGAGCGGCCCGCGGCCGCCCATCTCGACGATCGCACTCGCGTCGCCCGCGCTGCGCGTCGCCTTTTGCACGACCTCGATCGCCTCGCCGTCTTCCATGCTGACGAAGCCGGCAGGACCGACGAGGTTGCTCGACATGAGGCGGTGGCGCGTCATCGCTTCGTCGTCGTCGACGTAGCCGAATACGGTCTGGAAGACCTCGTGCCCGCCTACCCCCTTGGGCCGGATCTGGCGTGTGGCGAGGGTGTTGTTGATCTGGATGAGGAGCGCGTTCGGGAACAAGGTTGGCGCCGCCAGGTTCATGCCGTCCGGAAATTCATTCTTGAACTGCAAGAGCTTCGAGTCGCGCAGGCGCATGCGGTCGAGCCGGGCGGCGGTGTCGGCATAGGCGGCCTTGGCGTCTTCATGCGTGTCGGTGGCCGCGTAGGCGTGGTTCATGTTGTGGCGGTGGCGCTCGTCCATCTTCACGCCGCCCTTCTGCGTCGCGCGGTCGACGCCGTAGGTGACGAAGAACTCGTGCAGCAGGCTCGCGTGGTAGGTGTCGCGCAGGTTCTCGGCGTAGAGCTTCCAGTTGCCGGCGATGAGCTGGCGCGAGTAGCCGAGGACGCGGATCGGCCGGTTGAGGAAGCGCTTGATGATGCCTGTGCCGAACTCGCCGAGGTACTTCTCGAGCGCCTCGGCCTTTTCGGGCTGGAAGGTGCCGAAGAGCATGCCAGCGCAGTTGCCTACCTTCATTTTCCGAGGGGAGACCGATTTCATTTCGAAATCCTCGGGCATACCGCCTTCGCCCTTCAGGCCCTTGCGGAAGGGAAGGCCGGTGAGCTCGCCCGCGGTCGAATAGGTCCAGCGGTGATACAGGCACACGTGGCGCTCGGCGTTGCCGCGCAGCTCGCGCACGATGGTCGCGCCCCGGTGCGAGCAGCGGTTGACGAAGGCGTGGATCGTTCCGTCCTTGGCGCGCGAGACCACCACCGGCGTGTCGCCGACCCAGGTGGTGCGGAAATCGCCCGGGTTCGGGATCTCGGCTTCGAGGCACAGATAGCTCCACGCCGGGCCGCGGAAGATGCGCTCCATCTCGAGCGCGTACAGCTCCTCGTCGTGATGCAGCCGGAACGGTACGCGGGAGTAATCGTTGCGCGGCCAGCGTATCTCGCTCTTCATCGTCGACCTCCTAGCGGAACTATAGTGCGTAAAAATCGAAAGCGCTTGACGCTACAGAATTCGCGAGCGTATGTTGGTCCTTCCCCTGGGGAGGGGAAACAACGCGAGAGCCCGCCCTTCGACAAGGGTTGCCCGCGTGCTTCGCATAACACTCAAGAAGTTCGAAGTACCAATCTGGGAGAGGAAGATGGACAAGAGAGGCTCGTTCGCGAGCGCGCTGGGTGTCGCGCTCGCGCTCGCCGTGTGGACTCAAGCCGCGCGCGCGGATGACCGCAAGGACCACGATGGCGACCGGGGCCATCAGAAGCT
>Ga0157378_10000383_pt1 | contig 43831 bp, 41 predicted proteins | sample M65metaG_FD_115309 | JGI IMG/M metagenome (GOLD analysis project Ga0157378, IMG submission 115309) | Miscanthus rhizosphere microbial communities from Kellogg Biological Station, Michigan, USA - M6-5 metaG | ecosystem: Host-associated > Plants > Roots > Rhizosphere > Soil | place: USA: Michigan... | reverse complement strand
GGAACCAGTTGGCTCCACGAGGTAATCAGTAAACAAGCCCTGCTGCCTTCGCCTGCGAAAGAAACTCGCTTTTTCGATAGTCATTTTGAGCGCGGATTTTCCTGGTACCAATCCCATTTTCCGAAAGGCCGAGCGGGTCAGCGCATGGGGGAAGTCGCGCCTACGTATTTCGCTTCGGCCGCCGCCCGTCAGCGCATCAGCCAGTACCTTCCGGGAGCAAAAACGGTTTGCGTATTCCGCAATCCTGTGGAGCGCTTGGTTTCTCTCTACCGTCTAAAGCGCGCATACGGAATGATTCCGTGGAATTTTGAGCAAGCTCTAAGCCACGATCCAGAGCTATTGGAATCGAGCAAGTACGTAAGCCATTTGAAGGCCTGGCAGCAGGAACTTGGTGCGGAACAGGTCCAGCCGATGATTTACGATGATCTGCGCAGCCAGCCTCAAACTTTTCTTGACGCGGTGGCCGATTTCGTCGGCATCCCACGTCTTCTGCTGAGCGAGAACCAGATAGGGTACATCCACTCCTCCGAATTTCTCACCCATCCGCGCGATTTTCGGCGTACCCGCCAGGCCAACCTCATGGCCGATTGGTTTAAGGCGCGGCAGCTTGATTCCTTTGTGAGCGCGGTAAAACGCACTCCGCTGGTAAAGCTGGTGCTTGGCGGTGGCGCCGCATTCGCTGAACTATCGCCGGAAACCACGCAAGCCCTGCATCAACGATTTCTTCCGGAAGTGGAGAAACTCGAAGATCTGCTCAACCGGGATCTCTCGGGTTGGAAGTGGACTTCGTCAGCTGCCTGATCGTTGTTCCTGGATAACCCGCGACCGCCCTTGCCCGAGACAGCGCTTCGTCGTAGAATAAAAGGGTACTAACCCGGTCCTATTTCTGTCATGCGGGCGGCAAGTTCTTATTAATGATTCGGTTAGGAAAATTAACGGATTACGGCCTGGTGCTGGTGAGCCATATGGCGCGAGCTCCGAAGGCGACGCTTCATACCGCAAGGGACTTGGCGGAACAGTGCAAAGTCCCCGTGCCGACAGTAAGCAAGTTATTGAAGGTATTACTTCAAAGTGGGGTGCTCACGTCGCATCGTGGGGTTAAAGGCGGATATAGCTTAGCCCGCGATCCCCAGCATATTTCCCTAGCGGAGATTATCGCGGCCCTAGAAGGGCCCCTGGCACTTACGCAATGCAGCACCGACACGGCGGGGCTTTGTGAGATCGAATCTTCGTGCGCTATTCGCGAGAGCCAGAGAATCATTAATCAGGTAGTACGTGGCGCATTAGAGAATGTGTCGCTGTCAGATTTGATCCGGCCCATGCAACTGACGGCCATCCGCGATAAGGGCGGAAACATGGTACCTATGACCAGCATTATTCCCGGGAGAATGCAATGAGCACAACCGTAAATACAATTCGTGACTTGGCGGAGCGCGACTACAAGTGGGGCTTTGTCACGGATATTGAGACTGAGAATATCCCCAAAGGGCTAAGCGAAGATGTCATTCGGGTAATCTCCGCCAAAAAGCACGAACCGCAGTTCATGCTGGAGTGGCGGCTCAAGGCGTACCGGCACTGGGCTTCGCTCGAAAACGCCGATGCGGAACCGAAGTGGGCCAATGTGAAGTTCCCGCCCATCGATTACCAGAACATGGTTTATTACTCCGCGCCCAAGCAGAAGCCGGGACTGAAGAGTCTGGATGAACTCGACCCCGAAATTCTTCGGACCTACGAGAAACTAGGAATTCCCCTGGCCGAGCAGAAGATGCTCGCCGGCGTGGCGGTAGACGCGGTTTTTGACAGCGTCTCGGTTGCCACTACCTTTAAGGCAAAGCTTGCCGAAGTGGGCGTGATTTTCTGCTCGTTTTCCGATGCGGTTAAAAATCATCCGGACCTGATCCAGAAATACCTGGGGTCGGTGGTTCCTCACACTGACAATTTCTTTGCCGCTCTTAACGCCGCAGTATTTAGTGACGGTTCCTTCGTTTATGTGCCCAAGGGGGTTCGCTGCCCCATGGAGCTTTCCACCTACTTCCGCATCAACGCAGCGGAAACCGGGCAGTTCGAGCGCACGCTGATTATCGCGGAGGAAGGCGCATCGGTCAGCTATCTTGAAGGCTGCACGGCTCCCATACGCGACGAGAATCAGTTGCATGCTGCTGTGGTGGAACTGGTTGCGCTCGACAATGCGCAAATAAAGTATTCGACGGTGCAGAACTGGTATCCCGGAGACAAAGAAGGTAAGGGCGGGATCTATAACTTCGTAACCAAACGCGGCAAGTGCCAGGGTGTGAACTCGAAAATCTCGTGGACGCAGGTAGAAACCGGATCAGCGATCACGTGGAAATACCCCAGCTGCATCCTTCAGGGCGATAACTCGGTGGGCGAGTTCTATTCGGTGGCGCTGACCAACAACTATCAGCAGGCCGATACCGGCACCAAGATGATTCACCTGGGGAAGAACACCAGCAGCACGATTGTCTCCAAGGGAATTTCCGCCGGTCACGGGCAGAACACCTACCGCGGTATGGTGAAAATTCTTAAGGGCGCTTCCGGGGCCCGCAACTACACGCAGTGCGACTCGCTGCTGATCGGCGATAAGTGCGGAGCGCACACCTTCCCGTACATCGAAGTGAAGAACTCTTCGGCTCGCATGGAGCATGAGGCGTCCACTTCGAAGATCGGTGAAGACCAGTTGTTCTACCTGCAGCAGCGGGGATTGAAGGCGGAAGACGCGGTCTCCATGATCGTCAATGGGTTTTGCAAACAGGTTTTTCGTGAGTTGCCGATGGAGTTTGCTGTCGAAGCACAAAAACTGCTGAGCGTCAGCCTGGAAGGCAGCGTCGGCTAAATATTCGAAATCCCTCTGTGCTGTCGGAGGTTGGAACGTTTCAACCAGAACACAGAGATCACAGAGAATACAAGGGGCAAAAAGACTGATGAGCTTGCTGGAAATTAAGAATCTGCATGTGAATGTCGCCGGACACGAGATTCTCAAAGGCATTGATCTGACGGTGAATGCGGGCGAGATTCACTCCATCATGGGCCCGAACGGGTCAGGCAAAAGCACGCTGGCACAGGTGTTATCGCGGCGCGAGGCCTATCAGGTCACCGAAGGCCAGATTTTGTTCAATGGCAAAGACCTGCTGGAGATGAAGCCGGAGGAAGCAGCCTGCGAAGGCGTGTTCATGGCTTTCCAGTACCCGGTGGAGATTCCGGGCATTGGGAATACCTACTTTTTGCGCTCGTCGCTGAACGCCATCCGCAAGTATCGCGGCCAGGACGAGATGGACGCCATGGATTTTCTGCCCATGTTCCGCGAGAAGTTGAAGCTTCTGGAAATGGACGACAAACTGGTCAACCGCTCGGTGAACGAAGGCTTCTCCGGCGGTGAAAAAAAACGCAATGAGATTTTGCAGATGGCGATACTCGAGCCCAAGCTGGCGATTCTGGATGAGACCGACTCCGGCCTCGACATCGATGCCCTCCGCATTGTGGCCAAGGGCGTGAACTCGATGCGCAGCCCGGAACGCGGCATGCTGTTGGTGACCCACTACCAGCGCTTGCTCGACTACATCGTTCCTGATTTCGTGCACGTGCTGGTCGACGGACGGATTGTGCGTTCGGGTGGTCCCGGGCTGGCATTGGAACTGGAAGAGAAGGGCTACGGTTCGATGGAAGCCGAGGCGCGGCAAACGGCGCCCGCTTCGGCGTAAGGGAGCTACGTGACGACCGCAATTCAGAATGTAGAAAATTATCTTGGGAGCTTTACCGACTTTGAGAAGACCGCGTCGGGCCGGGAACTCCCCTGGCTGCGCACGCTTCGCGCCGAAGCGTTTGCCCGCTTTTGTGAGACCGGGTTCCCCACCACCCATGACGAGGACTGGCGGTTTACCAATGTCTCCACTATTGCACGCGCGCAATTCGCCCTGGAAGGGAAGCTTGCGTCTGTTAACGCCTCGGAATTAAAGAAGTGGCGCATGGAAGCCGCTGTTGCTGAATTGGTTTTTGTTGACGGCCAATTTGTGCGCGAATTGTCCGTCATGGGGAATCTGGCTGACAGCCTCTCCGCCTTATCTCTCAAGGAAGAGATCACGAACCCCGGCACGTTCCTTGAGGCCCACCTTGGCCGCTACTTGAACATTCAGCGCGACCCATTCTCCGCCATGAACACGGCTTTTGCGGAAGATGGCGCGTTTGTGCATGTAGGCCGCGGCACGGTTCTGGAGGCGCCGATCCATTTGTTATTTGTTTCCACCACAGCCGATGCTCCGCGCATGGTTCATCCGCGCAATCTGCTGATCTTCGAAAAGGAGAGTCAGGCAACCGTCATAGAAGAGTACGTTTCGCTGGGCGGAGGCACGGTGCTGTGCAACAGTGCGACTGAGCTGGTGGCCGAGGAAAACGCGGCGGTTTCCCACTACATGATCGAGCGCGAACACGTGGAGGCATTCAATATTTCTACCCTTCGCATTCAGCAGGACCGAAACGCCAACGTTTCTTCGCACTCGCTTCTACTGGGCGGGGGCTTAGTACGCAACAACGTACACCCGGTTTTAGCAGGCGAGGGCGGAGAATGCCTGATCAACGGCCTGTTCGTCGGTGACGGCAAACAGCATCTCGACAACTACATGCACGTCGAGCATGCGGCTCCGCACTGCAGCAGCCGGCAGTTTTACAACGGAATCCTGGACGGACATTCCCACGGAGTCTTCCACGGACGGATCGTCGTCCACAAAGATGCGCAGAAGACTGACGCCAAGCAAACCAACCGCAACCTATTGCTCTCTGACGACGCCCAGATCGACACCAAGCCGCAACTCGAAATCTACGCCGACGATGTGAAGTGTACTCACGGTGCGACTATCGGCCAGATCGAAGAGAATGCGCTGTTCTACCTGCGATCCCGCGGCATTGACGAGGTTTCGGCCCGGAGATTTCTATTGCGCGCATTTGCCGGTGAATGCGTCGACCGCATGAAACCGGGCCCCGCCCGTGAACACGCGGAAAATTTGATCCACGACCACATTTTAGCGGTGGCCAATCACTTGCCGGCAAAGCCCAAGACAAAAGGGAAGCAGACCAAGAGGCGCTTAGAGGAGGTCAAATGACGACGCTTGCTGGATTGCACGAGAACCCAACCCAGGTCCCGCATGGCGAGGTCTCTGATTTTGACATCGAGCGGGTGCGCTCCGATTTTCCCATACTGCAGCAAAAGATCCACGGGCATCCGCTGGTTTATCTGGACAATGCCGCCACCTCGCAAAAGCCGAGGGCAGTAATTGATGCCATTGTCAGCTACTACGAGCGCGACAACGCCAACATCCATCGCGGCGTGCACTACCTCTCTGAACGAGCAACGGAAGAATTCGAGAATGCGCGCAAAACAGTGCATAATTTCCTGCACGCAGCGCGTCCCAGCGAAATCATATTCGTGCGCAGCGCAACGGAAGCCATCAACCTTGTGGCCCAGACCTATGGCCGGGCGCACGTGGGCGCGGGGGATGAGGTCGTCATCACTGCGATGGAGCACCACTCCAACATCGTTCCCTGGCAGATGCTTTGCGAAGAGAAAAGCGCCAAGCTGCGAGTTGCGCCGATCAACGATGAAGGCGAACTGATCCTCGAGGAGTTTGAACGCCTTCTCGGCCCCAAGACCAAACTAGTGTCTGTTGGCCATGTTTCGAATGCTCTAGGGACCATCAATCCACTGAAGCAGATCATCAAGCTGGCGCACGCGAAAAACATCCCCGTGTTGGTGGATGGCGCACAGGCAATCCCACGCCTCCCGGTGAATGTGCAGGATCTGGAGTGCGATTTCTACGTGCTTTCGGGGCACAAAACTTACGGTCCTACTGGCATCGGAATTCTTTACGGCAAACAAGCGCTACTCGAGGCCATGCCGCCGTACCAGGGCGGAGGCGACATGATTAGCTCGGTCACCTTCGAGAAGACCACGTACAACAAAGTTCCGCACAAGTTCGAGGCAGGTACACCCGATATGTCGGGCGCAGTCGGTCTGCGCGCGGCCATCGAATATCTAAACCGCCTGGGCATGGAGAACATCGAGAAGTACGAGCATGAACTGCTGGTCTACGCTACTCAGAAAGTGACTGCTCTGCCTGGCGTCCGTGTGATTGGGACAGCTAAGGAAAAGGCTGGCGTGCTTTCATTCGTCATCGAAGGTGTGCATCCGCATGACGTCGGAACAATTCTCGATCAGGAAGGAATCGCCATCCGCACCGGACACCACTGCGCCCAACCGGTGATGGACCGCTATAAGATCGATGCGACCGCTCGCGCGTCCTTCGGCCTGTACAACACCAAAGAAGAGATCGATGCGCTTGTGAAGGGCATCAAAAAGGTACAGGAGGTCTTCGGCTGATGGCTGATTTACGCGACCTGTACCAGGAAGTGATCCTTGAGCACAGCAAAGCTCCGCGAAACTATCGCGAGCTAAAGCAGTCCGACAAGAAAGCCGAAGGATACAACCCGCTGTGCGGCGATCGATTCACCGTGTACGTACAACTGCAGGGTGACTCCATTCAAGATATTAGTTTTCAGGGATCAGGCTGCGCCATCTCCAAAGCCTCCGCGTCCATGATGACCCAGAGCCTGAAAGGCAAGACCAAAGCCGAAGCCGACGAGCTATTCGAGCGTTTTCACAGCGTGGTAACCGGCAAGTCCCCAAGCAACGGCGACCAGCCGGAGCTTGGCAAGCTGACAGTTTTCTCGGGAGTTTCCGAGTTCCCGGCGCGGGTGAAGTGCGCCACTCTGGCCTGGCACACGCTGCAGGCTGCTTTGGAAGGCACGCAGGAAGCGGTTTCCACCGAGTAAGCGGGAGACAACTATGTACGAGTTTATCGATCTGAAGCGCGAATGCGAAGCGATTGAAATCCCCAGCGGTATCCGCCGCATGCTTCCATCCATGACCCGGGTGAGGATCTCGCAGTTCTTAGGCAGCGGATATACCGTGGTCACCGACAACGGCGGTATGTGCCGCATCGATGCCAAGGACGCCGACGCTTTGGGCTTGGCGGTTCCGGAACAGAAAGTGGCTGTTGGTGGCGAGTTCAACGAGAAGATGGTTTGGGACCAATTGAAGACAGTTTTCGACCCCGAGATTCCAGTCAACATCGTTGACCTCGGCCTGATCTATTCCTGCAAAATCACGCCACACGAAGAAGGCGGAAAGAAGATTGCCGTCGACATGTCGATGACCGCTCCCGGTTGCGGCATGGGGAACGTGCTGAAAGCCGATGTCGAAAGCAAATTGGCGCGCCTGCCCGAAGTGAAGGAAGTGACCGTGCAAGTTGTTTTTGATCCCCCTTGGAATGCAGGACTGATGTCGGAAGCGGCGAAGTTACAACTCGGATTCGACCTGGATTACGGCAATCCACCGATAGCTCGCATTTCCTAACTGGTTTCGCCAACTTTTGTCTCTACCCTCCTCCCGGTTCAACGGCGGAAATCCGCTCTCCATTCCCTTTCCACAACCGTGACCCGGTGAGCGCGTTATAATCAGCGCGCCTTCCGCGTACTCGGCATGGAACCTCAAGCTACCGAAATCGTCACACCTCCTTCTACTTGTAGCGCGCCACGGGGGCGCGTGCGCTGGATCCTCATCTTCTGGATGTTCGTAATCAGCGCGATCGCATATTTGGACAGGGTGAATATCGCCATCGCGGGCCATTCGATAGCACAGGAATTCGGACTGGACAACATACGGTTAGGGTGGGTGTTTAGCGCTTTCGTGTTCGGCTATGCATTGTTCCAGGCTCCCGGCGGACGACTGGCTGACCGCTTTGGTCCGCGAAAAATTCTGACAATAGGGACAATCTGGTGGGCGGTATTTACTAGCCTGACGGCCCTGGTTTCAGCGGGGGTGGCCCATGCCCTGTTGACACTCATTGCAGTTCGCTTCGCACTTGGCGTGGGCGAAGCGGTGGTTTATCCCTCGAGCAATCGTCTGGTTGCAGCCTGGATTCCCACCCAGGAGCGTGGCCTCGCGAATGGCCTTATCTTTTCCGGCGTCGGCGCGGGTGCCGGCATGGCGCCTCCCTTGATCACTTTCATTCTTGTGCAGTATGGATGGCGCTGGGCGTTCTGGATCAGTGCCCTGATGGGATTGGTGGTGGGCGCACTATGGTATTTGCTTGCTCGTGACAAACCGGAAGAGCATTCATGGGTTAAGCCAGCCGAACTTGCTCACATCAAGGCCGGACTTCCTCAGTCGCAAGTGCAGAAACCCCTGGCGTGGGGAACGATCTTCGGGAGCAAAAATGTGCTGGCCATCAGCCTGAGCTATTTTTGTTACGGATATGTCGCTTACATTTTCTTCGCTTGGTTTTTCATCTACCTGAGCAATGTGCGCGGCCTCGATTTGAAGTCCAGTTCGTACTACGGCATGCTCCCTTTCATCGCCATGGCCATTTGCTCGCCGCTGGGGGGCTGGGTCAGCGATGTCCTGGGTAAGCGATTTGGAAAGCGTATCGCCCGCTGTGGAATCGCTGCTGCCAGCATTTTGTTATCGGCGGTATTTTTGGCAATGGGCCCAGTGGCCCATGACGCGCGCATCGCAAGCATCGTGCTGGCAGGCGGCGCTGGAGCACTATACCTGTCACAGAGTGCGTTCTGGTCAGTCACCTCTGATATCGCAGGACGGTCAGCCGGGTCGGTATCGGGCGTAATGAACATGGGTAATCAGATGGGCGGAGTGGTGACAGCTTCTTTGACTCCATTTTTGGCAAAACACTTTGGATGGGGCGTTCCTTTTTACGTGGCGGCTGCAATCTCCGTGGTTGGTGCGCTGGCTTGGCTGGCGGTGGATCCGTCCAAGAATCTGACGAACGAGGACTAGGAGGAAGAATGGCGGACTTGAAAGCAATTCGCAGTGCGATTCTTGGCGGTGGCTTGCTGATCGCGGTTCTGGCGGGAGCAATGTTTTGGGCTCCGCGCGCGTTCTCGAAACCGGCAGAGATCACAGACGCCTCGCTGCTAGATGGCTATCGCCACGTGGAAGTCGCCTCGGTGTCAGACGCGATGGAGAAGCTGACCGGTCAACGAACCTACATGTCGCACAGCATGCGGCCGATCTTCACCTCCAAATTTGCCGGCTTCGCTCTGACGGTGAAGTTGAAGAAAGAAGAGAACCACGACCCGGATGCGCTCCAGGGGATGTTGACAGCGATTGACCAAGGTGGCCCGAACTCAGTGTACGTCATGGTGGTGGAAGATGGCGTCAACATCGCGGGCATGGGCGGATTAATGGGGACCGCAATGGCCGCGCGTAACTTCTCTGGTGCGGTAATCGACGGTGGAGTGCGCGACGTTGCGTATCTGCAAAAAATCTCTTTCCCCGTGTTTGCACTGGGAATTGTGCCTTCTACTTCTGTCAGCCATTACCGCTTTGCCGGATCGAATATTCCCGTCCTGTGCGACGGAGTTCCGGTGGATGCCGGTGACATTGTGGTAGCGGACTCCGACGGTGTGGTCGTGGTGCCGCGAGCAAAAGCTGCTGAAGTACTGGCGGCCGCACAGGAAATGGATTTCAAAGAGCATTCCATGTATGCCCATATTGAGAAGCTGAAGTCGATCGTCGAGGCTGTGAAGAAATTCGGCCGGCTTTAGTACGACGGCGTGGCAGTTGCTCCGGATCGGCGCTCTGAATGTCCTCAACGGTACCGAAGCCCGGACACGAATCAAGCTGAAAGCGTGCTCAGATCGAGTCGATAAAACCTAAGGCGCATCGCGAAAGGGTACTTCCCATGAATAGAAATGGCCGCAATCTTTTTGGACGCCGCGAAATTCTGAAAGGCTCGGCTGCGGCTTTAGGCGGGGCCTTGTTGGCGGGAGAGCCGGCGGAGGCTTACCCGAGGAACGTCAATACGAATTCGAGCCCTTCGACATTGAAGATCACCGACCTGCGAGTCGCGACGGTGGTCAAGCCCGGGCCGAGCCCGTGTCCGATCATTCGCATCGATACCAATCAGGGAATTCATGGACTCGGCGAAGTGCGCGATGGGGCCAGCGCGACCTATGCGCTTTTCTTGAAAAGCCGCATTGTGGGCGAAAATCCGCTGCAAGTGGATAAGATTTTCCGCAAGATCAAGCAGTTTGGCGGGCACGCGCGCCAGGGCGGCGGGGTCTGCGCAGTAGAGATGGCGCTTTGGGACATCATGGGTAAGGTCTATAACGTGCCGGTCTGCGCCATGCTTGGGGGCGGGAAGTTTCACGACAAGATTCGTATTTATGCCGACACCACCGAGTCCAAAGATCCCAAGGTCTATGCGCAACGCATGAAGGAGCGCAAAGAGGGAATGGGGATCACCTGGCTAAAGATGGACCTGGGAATTGAGATGGTCTCCGACGCTCCCGGCACTGTGACGCAGCGATCCGATTTAACGGAATGGGAGATGGCGGAAATTCCCCATCCGCTGCTGGCGGTGGAAGTAACCGATAAAGGCATCGCCATGCTGGAGCAGTACGTCGCTGCGGTGCGGGACGCTGTCGGCATGGAAATCCCGCTATCGATGGACCACCTTGGTCACCTAGGGGTAAATTCCATCATTCGGTTGAGCAAAGCTTATGAGAAGTACAACCTGTCATGGCTGGAGGATGTAATTCCGTGGACCTACACCGATCTTCTGAAGCGCATCAGCGACGAAAGCCCGGTCCCGATTCTCACCGGGGAAGATATCTACCTTAAGGAGCCGTTTGAAGTGCTGTGCCAAAAACATGCCGTGAGCAAGATTCATCCCGATCTGGCAACTTCGGGCGGCATCCTCGAAACTCACAAAATTGGCGACATGGCGGAAGAGTATGGTGTCCCCATGGCAATGCACTTTGCGGGGACGCCCGTAAGTTGTATGGCAAACGTGCACTGCGCCGCGGCTACGTTGAATTTCCTGGCACTGGAGAATCATTCACTGGATGTTCCGTGGTGGTCCTCGATGGTGTTGGAGGGGGTGAACAAGCCCATCGTCAATAAGGGCTTTATCGAAGTGCCCGACCGGCCCGGCTTAGGCGTGACCTTGAACGAAGACGTGATTAAATCGCATCTGAAGCCTGGGACAGGATATTTCTTGCCGACGCCCGAGTGGGACCAGGAAAAATCCTGGGACCGGCTGTGGAGCTAGGGGCTCCCCTGGCGAAAATCTTAACCACAGAGGGCACAGATTAGACCGAGGGAATCCACTCTGTGCAATCTGTGTCCTCTGTGGTCAAAGTTCTTGACACGGCTATGCGTGGTCCCCGCCCAGTTGCCGTACCAAGTCTCCGACGAACGACTTTGCATCCCCAAAAAGCATGAGTGTCTTATCGAGATAGTAGAGCGGGTTGTCGATGCCAGCAAAACCCGGGCTCATGCCGCGTTTGATAACCATCACGGTATGCGCCTTATCCACATCGAGAATGGGCATGCCGTAGATTGGACTCGAGGCATCGTTGCGCGCTGCCGGGTTGGTCACGTCATTGGCGCCGATCACCAGCGCAACATCGGTCTGCGGAAAGTCGCCGTTGATATCTTCCATATCGATCAGGCGATCGTAGGGAATATCGGCTTCCGCCAGGAGCACGTTCATGTGGCCGGGCATGCGCCCGGCCACCGGGTGGATGGCAAAACGTACATCCACTCCGCGCCTGGTAAGGTTGTCATAGAGTTCGCGCACTTTGTGTTGCGCCTGCGCCACCGCCATTCCATACCCGGGGACGATGACTACTTTGTTTGCCGCTGACAGGATAGCCGCCGCTTCCTCCGCGGTGGCGCTACGAGCAGTCTTGGCTTCGCCCCCGGCTGCAGCCGAGGCCTGAACCTGGCCAAATGCGCCGAACACCACGTTAGTGAAGGACCGATTCATGGCCTTCGACATGATCACCGAAAGAATCAGTCCCGAAGATCCATCGAGCGCACCGGCGATGATCAGCAACTTGCTGTCCAGCACAAATCCCATTGCTGCGGCCGAGAGTCCCGCATAGGCGTTGAGGAGGGATATGACCGTCGGCATGTCAGCTCCGCCGATGGGGATAACCATCAGCAACCCAAAGGCGGCAGGAATCAGAATCATCAGAGGAAAAAGTTGTTTGGCGTCCGGATGGAAGACGAGGTAGACCGCCAAGCCGAGTGAAATTGCCAGTAGAGACAGATTAACGAAGTTCTGCCCTTTGTAGGTAAGCGGGCGCTGGGGAAGAATCTCCTGTAGTTTCCCTGCTGCCATTAGGCTCCCGGTGAACGTCAATGCACCGAGAATGACCTCGAGCGACAACACCGACATCATGAACTTCGGAACGGACGGAGTTCGCAGGTAGAACTCCGCCGTTCCTACAAGCGTTACGCAGAGGGCGCCGAAAGCGTGACTCAACGCTGTCCGCTGCGGGACGGCTGTCATCTGCACTTTGCCCAAGGGGATGCCGATGATGGTTCCCAGCACCAGCGCAATCGCAATCAACTTGTAGTCGACGATGCCGTGATGCAGCAGGGTGCCACCGATGGCCAGTACCATGCCAATTTCCCCGGCCAAGACTCCGTGGCGTGCGCTGCGGGGCGAACTCATCCATTTGAGCGAAAGAATGAAGAGGACGCTGGCTACGAGATAAATAATTTCAATGATGTATTGGCTGCCGGCGAAGGTGGTCATGGTTTGGTCGGACGGCTGCTCTTGAACATTTTGAGCATGCGGTCGGTAATCACGAACCCGCCCACCACATTGCTGGTGGCGGCGACGACGGCGAGGAATCCCAACACTGCGGAAAGGGTGCTTTTATGTTCGCCGACCAGGACGATCGCCCCGACCACTGCGATGGCATCGAGCGCGTTGGTCAACGACATCAGCGGGGTGTGGAGCAGGGGCGAGACCCGGCGGATCACTTCGAATCCGATGAACGCCGCTAACATGAATATGAACAGCGCATCGACGAGATTGGAACTCATGCTTTCTCCTGACTGCTCACGGAAGCCAATCCGGGCAGAGCGAAAAATTCCCGTACCCGTTCATTCACGATTTCTCCATCGCGGGTGATCAGTGTCTCCCGGAAAATTTCATCCTGAAGGTTAAGTTGAAGTTGGTTGTCTTTCACCAGGTGCAACAGAAAGGCCGTGACGTTGCGCGCGTACATCTGGCTGGCATGATAGGGAACTCCGCTGGCCAGGTTGATTGCGCCAATGATGCTTACGCCATGCTCGACGACCGTCTCTCCGCGGCGGGTAAGTTCGCAATTGCCGCCGCGCTCTGAAGCCAGATCGAAAATTACCGAACCTGGCGCCATGCGGTGAACCATTTCCCCGGTCACCAGCACCGGCGATTTCTTTCCCGGAATGACAGCCGCGGTGATCACCACGTCGCTTTCCGCCACCACCCGCCCCAGCAGTTCGCGCTGGTGCGCGTAAAAAGTCTCATCCTGAGCGCGTCCATACCCCCGTTCGTCCTGGGCATCTTTGGCCTCAATGGGAAGTTCAACGAACCTCCCGCCCAGGCTCTGCACCTGTTCTTTCGCGGCTGGCCGAAGATCATAGGCCGAGGCGACTGCACCTAGGCGGCGAGCTGTGGCGATGGCCTGCAATCCGGCGACGCCGGCTCCAATCACGAACACGCGGGACGGCGTAATCGTTCCCGCCGCCGTGGTCAACATGGGGAAAATGCGGGGAAGAGTATTGGCGGCAATCAGCACCGCTTTATAGCCGCAGATCGTACCCATGGACGAAAGCGCGTCCATGCTTTGGGCACGGGTAGTACGTGGAACCATTTCCACCGAGAAAGCGGTGACTCCGGTTTCCGCAACTTGTTGCATTACTTCGCGCGAACCCAACGGCCGCAGGAAGCCGATCAGCATTTGCCTCGGACGCAGGTACGGCAAATCGCGCTGGCCGGTGACATCGTTCGATCCATAACAAAGAACCTGAACCACGATGTCGGCGGTGGAGAATACCGCTTCGCGTTGCGGCAATATCTTCGCGCCCTTTTCCGTATAAAAACTGTCGAGATATCCGGCTTCGACGCCTGCGCCGGCTTCGATCACTACTTCAAAGCCGGCTTTGGTCAGCGTCGGAACTACCATGGGAACCAATGCCACTCGCCGCTCGCCGGGGTAGGTTTCCTTCGGGACACCGATGATCAAGCCGATTGCCTCTTTCGCCAACTGTTTATTCATTCATTTTAACTGTGCAGGCGCATATGCTGCTAACGCATGCGTTTTCAATGCAGTCAAAATATGATTTTCATTTTCTTAGGAGGTGTAGAATCGAAGAGTAGCAGAAAGCTTCACGGGATCCACTCCCCGTTTTCGAGGCCAACGAATGAATGTTCATATCAGCTACAAAATTCCTAAAACCCCCGAAGTTGAACGCGAAATCACTCACCTTATCGAAAAATTGCAAAATAGACTGCAGGTGTTCCGCCCCGAATTGATCCATCTCAAAGGCAGCTTGGAACACAATTCCGACCGCGAAGGTACGGTCGTTGCCTTGAATTTGAGGCTTCCATCCGGTCAAATGGCGGTTCAGGAATCGGCATCCAACCCAGCTGCGGCCATTAAGGCGGCCCTGGATGACATGTTGCAGCAACTTGGAAAGCATAAAGGCCAGCTCCGAAATACTCACGACTGGTCACGACGGCGCAATGGTTCGGACCGGATGCAAGCTCAAGTTCCTTTTGAGCAAACCTTCGCCGCGGTTCAGGTCCCCACCATCAGCTCCGAGGATGTCCGCTCCTACATCAACACCAATTTGGGCCGGTTGGAGCGCTTCATAGAGCGCGAACTTTTTTTCCGCGAAGCTGCGGGAGAGCTACTCGCCGACTCGATCAGCAAAGAAGAAGTCATCGATGAGGCGGTCGCGCGCGCTCTCGGAGAGGGAGAAAAGCCGGAACGCCTAGGGCTTGAGCCATGGTTATACCGCCTGGCCTTGCGCTCTCTTCAGGACCTTTCCCGCCGCGACGGCGACGGGTCCGGTAGTATTCCCCTCGAATCTTCGGCTCGCAAGGTCAACGTCCGCGCCAGCGATGAGGCCGAATTGCAATATCACCAACCCGACGAAGCCTTTACTCAGGAAAGTGTTATCGCCGACCGCCGAGTATCGACGCCCGAAGACATTGCGGCCTCGGACGAACTGCTGGTGCTGGTGCAGCTTGCTTTGGATGGCTCGGAGCCTCACGACCGTGAGGCTTTGATTCTCCACGCGATGGAAGGATTCTCCGTCGATGAGATTGCCGCCATCACCGACCGAAGTCCCGAGCGTGTGCGCACGTCAATCGCCGCTGCGCGTAAGCACGTCCGCTCGGTACCGGCCATGGTGAGCAGTTTTCGTGAGAAGACTTCGCTGCGCAGTACCGGTATCGCCGCACCAGTCCAGTCCTAATAAGGAGAAAAGCTCTTATGGTTACCCGCGAAGAACTCCGGGAGCTAGCCCAGTTCCGTTTTCAGAACGGCGACAACTGTGCCGTCAGTTTTTATTTTCAGCCGCGCACTCCCCTTAACAAAGCTCACCGCGAAGAAATTATTCAGGCGAAGGATTTGGTGCGTAGCGGCCTGCGTACAATGAACGGCAACGGTAATGACGAATGCGCCAAAGCCGATCTCGACAAAATCCTTGCGCTGGCTCAGGGGCTGCCTTCCGACCGTCCTCGCGCCAAAGCCGTGTTTGCCTATGGCAAGGCAAATTTCTGGCGCGAATTCGATTTGCCTCCCGATCTTCCGCAGAGCCAGCTCTTCGTTGGCCAGCGTTTTCATTTGAAGCCGTTGGCATCGATCTTTGGAGCCCAATCCAAATTGTGTGTGGTTTTGTTGGATCGCCGGAAAGCAAGATTGTTCGCCTTGCGGGCGGACGAACTCGTGGAATTGGGTTCCTTAGTCCACCGTCTTCCAAGAAGAATTAGCAGCGATCGGCATGCCTTCAAAGACGACCACCTGGGCCGCAAAACGGCCGATGAAGCCATGCACCACTACAAGCAGATTGCAGCCCGGTTGAAGGATCAGGCAGAAGCAGGCGTATGGGAAAAACTAATCGTTGGCTGCCACGACACCAACTGGGCCGAGCTCGAGACTCATTTACATAACTACGTAAAAGAGCGGCTTCTTGGCCGTTTCAGCATCGATGTGGCCAGCGCTACTTGCGATGAGGTACGCGAGCGCGCGGTGCGGATTTTCCACGGGAGCCTCGATTGCCGCCGCCATGAACTAGTTCACCTGGCTGTGAGCCAGGCTCGCGGGCATCGCCGCGGAGTTACTGGATTGAGGCGAGTTCTGCGCGCCCTTGAATTAGGGGAAGTGCAGACTCTATTGATGGGTGAGAACTATATCGGGCAGGCGGTTGAGTGCACCAAGTGCGGACATCTCGACTCCCACATCGTCCGTTATTGTTCGGTCTGCGGCAGCTCTACTCTGAAGATTGATGATGTCAGCGAGGGCATTATTCCCCTCGCGATTCGCCGCGATGTCGAGTTGCTCTATGTGAAGGATCCTGAACTTGACAACGCCGGCAACATTGCTGCTTTGCTTCGTTATCGGGCGGAAGTGGGGCGTGCGGCCCCGCTTTCCGCCTGATAAGAATTACCGTGCTGAATTTTTCTGCCCCTTCAAAATTAAGAGCGAAGCCATCATTAGAAGACTGACAAAGGCCAGTGTCAGGCCGTCCGCGTCAGGCATGGGTACTGGGACCGGCTGCCGTTCTTGCGGAGTCTTAGGCGGTTTAGGCTTTGGGCTAAAGCTTGGCGTAGGGGTCTGCGGCTCGCTGCAGTCGTTGCATACCGGAGTCATACGCAGCATCGGCATAGCGGCCGCGGGCGTGTAAGCTCTGGCAATAAGAGTGGCGGGTGGTGCAGACTGCTCGGGAGGAAGCAGCGGTGAACTCACTTCGCGCAAGCGAGTGTAGTCCATCGGAGTCGGCACGATCGGAACATCGATGCGTTGCTCGACGTCGCTGGGAATCGGATCTATCGGTTCCTGCGGCGCAAAACTGATTTGGTTGGCGCAACGGGCACGCACCAGGTAGCGTCCATCCGCCAGCACCAGTTCTCCCGCACGTAAGGTTAGTTTGTGCTTGGTCCAGAAAATTTGGCCGTCCTTGCGGTAACTCACGAATGCGGGTGTGTCGTTCTGAATCCGGATCAGGCGGACGTGCTTGAAGTCAAAATTTGCATAGTGCGCGCGCAGACTGTTGCTGGTAGCCAAGGCCCTCGCCAGGTCGTGGGCGGAATAAACACCACCCGATACCAATGAAAATGGGTAGATAGGGTGGGTGGCCTGCGGATTCATGCCCGTCGTCTTCCAGGGTGCCGAACTGTCCCATGAATCGTCGCTGTTCAGAGACGCGTCCGATGCCGCATGACCTGCACTCGGCTTAGAGGTTGAGGAAGTTGTAGACCGCGAACATCCGGTAAACAGAAGACCCGTCAGCAGAAGTACCCAGACCCTTTTCATATCTGTTCTCTGTAAGTCGATACCGCCCGACTCTGCAATGGTGCTTGCCACCGGGAAGCCGGCAGGCACCGCATCATGCGCACTCGCGCCAATTTCCTATCTCCTTAAGCCCGACTCCCTTGGTGTGTTCGAATAACCGCACCAGGTGCCGGGAATGCTCAAACTCGTGAATGTCGGCCCAGACTTCAGCTTGCAGAGAGGTTTCGTGTGTTCCGGATTCGCCGCAGGTGGCGCAGCGGGTGTGCAAGGTGCGAGCGGTTGGCTGTTCGACGGCCGCAGCCAGCTCAATAAACACGCAACGCACCTCTTGAATTTCCTCGTTGTCGCTGACGAGGTGTTCATAGCGAAGCAAAAATCCGAAACCCAGTTGGCGGGCGTGGCCCTCGGCCTCAACCCGGGTGTGAAAGGGCCCGTACTCGGCGCGTAGCTCTTCAGTGGAGTCACAGGCCATCCAGAATGTGTCTTTGTGCGGCATCGATTGCTTGTCGCATCCTTTCGCAGCTCGAACTGCGTTGTGAGCTTGCAGCATTGCACTACTGATTTTGCAATTGGCGTACCCGCATGGGTCAGGCTAACTATTGCAATAAAAGGAGATACGACTTCGGAGGGGAGGATCATTGAAGCAGAAAGTGAAAAACTTTGCAATACTTTGCTGAAACGAGCTAGTTTCGAAGGCGAACCCTTCGCTACCGTGTGCCCCCGTCATCGTCCAAGCGGAAGCGGTAAACCCAAGTAGCGCCGCAGGTTACGATGGTCACCTTGGGTGGCGTTGGCACAGCGAAGTGACTGCATTAGCATCTGAATTAAGGACAATTTTTACGTATGGGAACCCGCCGCGAACCGAGAGTGCTTGTTAGGCTTCCAGTGCGAATTTTCGGTACGGATGCGAATGGGAGAAGGTTTTCAGAGGATGTTCATACCGCCGACATCAGCCGTTATGGAACGAGACTAAATGGAGTACTGGCCCAGCTGCGTGTGGGCGAGGTTGTCGGATTGACGCATGGTGAAAGCAAGGGCCGGTTCGTCGTGCAGTGGACCGGCGAGCCCGGAACTGAAAGGGCTGGACAGGTAGGCCTCGTTAACAACGCACCGGAGAAGTGGACCTGGGAAACCCCGCTCCCCCCAGCCTACATTGACAATTATTCCGGTCCGGCGCGGGCCAATCAAGAAAGACGAAAATACCCTCGCTACAAATCCGTGAACTCGGTGCAGATTCAGGGGCAGGGCCAAGCGGCGCCCATATGGGGAAAGACCGTCGATCTAAGTGAAGGAGGATGTTTCATCGACATGCAGATCCCGCTCGACGTGGGTGGCCGTGTGAAACTCATTCTCTGGGTAAAAGAGCGTAAGTTGTTCGCGACCGGAAGAGTTACCAGTCGACGCCCCGGCTTTGGCAATGGAGTTCAGTTCACGGAAATGTCTGCATTGGATAGTCAGAAGCTGACCGAGTTTCTGCAAACTCTCGCCGAGGCCCGCAGGTAGCTTCTTGTTCCCGCCTCAGTCACCGGACGCGGCTATTCTTGCAGGCGACTCCTCTGCTGGAGTCAGATCGCCTTGCCATTTTGTGCCACCATGGCTGGCCACGTAGAGCGCAAGTTCCAACCGTCTCCATACTCCCCCGCGTGTCAAAGATGTTGCGCAAACCATAAGCGCGACTTGAGCTTCTTTTGCAGTGAGTAGATCACGTGGTTGCATGACGATTCTGCTCCTTTTGGTACGTGGCGGTGGCGAGCTTTACCGGCTTACGCCCTTCGCGAGTTTCGGCCCGCAAAAACATGGTGCGCAGGTGTTGCTTCACGGTGCGCGGACTGATTTTCAGATGGCTGGCTATTTCCTTGTTGCTGCACCCCTGCACCAGCAGCCTCAAGACCTCCGCGTCGCGGGGAGTTATTTTTATGTCGTTCCGATCTCTCAACTTTGGCCTCACTTGTCGCCTGTGCGACGACGGACTATCCAGTGCAAGTCTTTCGCCAAGTCTTCACCTCGCTCGAAAATAGGGCGCGACCCTTTGCATAACGCTATTTGCGGACAAGAAGGATCAGACCCTTGATCGGACTCCGGTCAATGTGTGTCCATAAGAGGAAACTGAGCTCCAGAATGGAACTGACGACGAACAATAGAGACCCAGACAGTGTCCGTGAAATAAGTTTCGAAGGCGTTTTGGTGTTGAAGCGAGCTGATTGGCGGATTACCGGAAACAACAACCGGATTATTGGCCTCGGTTTTGTATAATCACGGTTCGCCGAAAGAAATTTAGGAGGACTCTTGTCGCAAGCGGAAATTGGAATTATTGGCGGAAGCGGTCTTTACTCTATGCCTGGACTTAGTGACATCCAGGAAACCAGCCTGAAGACGCCGTTCGGAGATCCTTCTGACGTATACGTTCTTGGTAAGCTTGAAGGCAGGAAGGTCGCTTTCCTTGCGCGCCACGGCCGCGGCCACCGTATTCTGCCCTCCGAATTAAACTTCCGTGCCAACATTCACGGTTTCAAGCAGTTGGGCGTCCAGCGAATTCTCTCCGTTTCCGCCGTCGGGTCATTGAAGGAAGAGCACAAGCCGCTGGAGTTTGTTATCCCGGATCAGTTCTTCGACCGCACCCGCCACCGCATCGATACTTTTTTCGGTGAAGGCATGGTAGCCCATGTTTCCTTTGCTGATCCTGTTTGTGGGGAGCTGGCAAAGGTTCTGGAATCTGCTTGCAACAAGGCACACGTCACCGGCAAGCGCGGCGGCACTTATGTCTGCATGGAAGGGCCGCAGTTTTCCACCAAGGCGGAGTCGAACGTCTACCGTGGCTGGGACATGGACGTCATCGGTATGACCAATCTTCAGGAAGCGAAGCTGGCGCGCGAGGCCGAACTCTGCTACGTCACGGTAGCCATGGTGACCGATTATGACTGCTGGCATCCGCATCATGATTCGGTCACGGTCGACCAGGTGGTTGCAGTCTTGCTGAAGAATGCCGATAACGCCTGCAAAGTAGTAAGGGAAGCGGTGGCGGCGATGCCCGCGGAAAGAAGCTGCAAGTGCGGCGCCGCACTCGCCCACGCTTTATTGACCGATCGTGACATTGTGCCGGCCGCGACACGGGAAAAGCTAAAACTCATCGTCGGAAAATATTGGGAGAAAAAGACCAGCTAATGAGCATTCTGGCGGTGGGTTCTGTCGCCTTTGACAATATTGCAACTCCTTCGGGCAGGCGCGAAAACGTGTTGGGTGGATCAGTCACGCACTTCGCCATGTCTGCCAGCTTCTTTACCGACGTACGCGTGGTGGGGGTGGTGGGCGAAGATTTCAAACCTGAACATGAAGACGTGCTTAGGAAACGCGGGATCGACACCCGCGGTATCGAACACGTGAAAGGCAAGACCTTCCGTTGGGGCGGTCAGTATCTGGAAAATCTGAATGAAGCCAAGACTGACTTCACCGAGCTGAATGTGTTTGAGCACTTCAAGCCGAGAATCCCAGCCGAATATCGGGATTCACAGTTTCTATTTCTGGCCAATATCCATCCCAGTCTGCAAGCCACTGTCCGGCGCGAAATGAAGGACGTTCGCCTTACCGGCGGCGACACCATGAATTTTTGGATTCAGGGTGCGCGCAGCGAATTGCACGAAACCTTGAAGCTGGTGAATATCCTGCTGATCAATGACGGTGAAGCCAAAATGCTGGGAGGAGAGACCAATCTTCCGCGTGCCGCGCAGAAAGTGCTGGCTATGGGGCCTCAGGCTCTGGTCATCAAGCACGGAGAATATGGCGCCACCATCTTCTTCCGCGAAGGAGCCTTCGGAATTGGCAGGCATCCTTTTCGCGCTCCTGCGTTACCGGTCGAGGAAGTGAAAGATCCCACCGGAGCCGGTGATTGTTTCGCCGGTGGATTCATGGGGTACATCGCTTCGCAAGGTGAACTGAACCGCGAAGTATTAAAGCGGGCATTGTTCTATGGGGGTGTGATGGGATCGTTCGCAGTAGAACAATTTGGATCGGAGCGCCTGCACAACTTGACCCGCGAGGAAATCGAAGAACGTTTTCAACTCTTCCGCGAACTTACCCATCTGGAATGAGCGCACCCGGCAACCGCGGCTGGGACCGGGAAACCACTCTCTTGGCGCAGATTGCGGCCTGCGTCTCTATTCTTGCTTTCCTCTACTATCTCCGCCAGGGGCAGATACTGCTCTATGGCGATGCGGTTGCGCATATCAACATCGCACGCCGTGTCTTCGATTCCCGGACCCCGGGGCCATTGCAATTGGGCACGGTGTGGCTGCCTTTGCCCCACCTGGTTACGCTTCCGTTATTGGTCTCCGACTGGCTCTGGAAGACCGGGATTGGGGGATCGATTCCATCACTCTTTGCCTACGTCATTGCTGCGGTCGGCATTTTTAATCTGGTGCGCGGGTCCGGGCCTGCATCGATGCCGGCAAGAACCGCAGCCTGGATAGCTGCATTCATCTTTATAGCCAATCCCAACTTGATTTATCTGCAGAGTACGGCCATGACGGAGCCTCTGTATTTGGCATTTTTTATTTGGTCATTGGTCTACTTCGGCGCGTTTGTTAGCGGAGATCAAAAAGCACTCCCCAGGTGTGCACTGTGCTTGTTGGGTGCGTCTTTGACCCGCTATGACGGCTGGTTTCTGGCAGCAGCAATGATTGCACTCGTCCTGGCCGTTGCTGTTTTTCGCCGGTCAGTGCCACGAAAAGCATTGGTTCTGTCGCTGGCCATTGCCGCGGCAGGCCCAATTCTGTGGCTGGCCTATAACGCGGCGGTCTATAAGAATCCGCTGGAGTTTGCGAACGGTCCATATTCGGCTCGAGCCATCGAACGACGGACTTCCGCTCCCGGTAGCCCGCCCCACCCTGGTGCCGCCGATCTGCCTGTGGCCGCGAGCTTTTTCCTTAAATCAGCCGAACTTAATGTTGGTGAAAGCAATTGGCATCGAATATGGCCGCTGCTGGCACTCGTCGGTTGCGTGCTGCTGTTATTTGTTCAGCGAAAGCGCTGGCCGCTACTCCTGCTGTGGCTGCCTCTCCCTTTTTACACGCTCTCAGTCGCGTATTCCGGCGTACCGATTTTTCTCCCGCCATGGTGGCCGTTTTCGCTTTACAACGTACGCTACGGTATTGAACTGTTGCCCGCCTTTGCGGTCTTCTGCGGGTTCCTGGTAGCGGTCGGCCTCGATCGCCTCCGCGATACGAAAGCAAAACTAGCAGTAGTGGCGCTTGGGCTGGTTTTAGTCTCTATCAGCTATGCATTCGTTTGGAAAGCCCAACCAATTTCATTTCGCGAAGCCTGGGTCAACTCGCGCACCCGTGTAGCACTTGAGACCCAGCTCGCCCGGAATCTTGTCCAACTTCCCAAGGATGCGACCTTGCTCATGTACACGGGAGACCACGTTGGAGCCCTGCAGCAGGCTGGTATTCCCCTTCGTCGGGTCATCAACGAGGGCAATCATCGGACATGGGTACAACCCTATGACCCGCAGGGGTTATGGGAGCGTGCTTTGCAAGATCCGCAATCGTATGCAGATTTTGTGGTTGCCTCGGAAGCAGACCAGGTCGCTCTCAAGATTTGCCGAGATCAGCTGTCGGCGATCTGGGTCATTCATGTGTCGGGACAACCCGCGACGACAATCTACCGGGTCAATCGAAAGTGAATACGCAAGCGTAGTGGTAAAATCCACTCGCTCCCCATAGGATTCTGCAATGTTAGATCAGGCCTCCCAGCTGGTGAACGGCGAGACGCATGTGGTGTTGACCTCCACCATTGAGCGCCTGGCTTTGGCCGCCGCGCTCGGCGGAATCATCGGCCTGGAGCGGGAACTCCGCCACAAAGCGGCCGGCCTTCGTACCAATATGCTCATCTGTTTCGGATCGGCAATGTTCACCGTGCTATCGGCCCAGATGGCAGATCGTTTCGGCGGAGATAATGTTCGTATTGCCTCCCAGATCATTCCCGGCATCGGCTTTATAGGAGCAGGCGCCATACTGCGCGAGCGCGGATCAGTAACCGGACTGACTACGGCCGCCACCATTTTCGTTGCGGCCTCAGTAGGGATGGCAGCAGGAGCGGGTTTCTATATCACTGCCAGTTTCGCCACCGTAGTAATCCTGCTTGCCCTCGCAGCTTTGGGAAAACTAGAGAGGCACTTTGAGCGCAAGCACAGGATGGTCAACTACGAAGTGACCGGGCCCAACACGGACGCAGTCCTTGCCGAACTCGACCGCATCTTAAGCGAGAAAAATCTCGGTCTGCGCGATGTCCATGCAGCGTCGCTCGACGGCCGGTCGCGGGTTGTCTTTGCCGTGAAGGGACTTATTCCCGGGGATGCCACCCTCGACCTGCGACTACACCAATCGAGCGTCTTCATGAGCGTCCAATCCTTGGGCGATTCGGGCCGGGAATGAGCGGGCCGCTTATCAAAATTCCATTCGTTAAGGCCAACGCTTGCGGCAATGATTTTCTGATCATTGAGGCCGCGCTTGCACCGCCCGACATCGCGGATTTCAGCCGTCGCATCTGTGATCGTCATACCGGTGTCGGCGCCGATGGCGTCGAGTGGCTGTCGCCGGTGGCAGGTGCCGATATCCAGGCTCGTTTGATCAACGCGGACGGCTCCGAGGCGGAGATATCAGGAAATGGCACGCGATGCGTCGCTGCCTATCTATGTTCGCGGCAGCCGCTGGGTAAGGTCATCGTCGCAACCGGCGCCGGACCCAAGACGTGCAGCTTGGCCTCGCACCGCGAAACGCAATACGAATTCGAAATCGCCATGGGCGAACCGCACGTGGAAGAAATGTTAGCCCTGAAGGTGAGAGACAAGCCGGTAAAGGGCATCCCAGTTTCGATGGGCAATCCTCATTACGTGGTATTTGTGAATGAGTTTGCCTCCGACTGGCAGGTTTTCGGCGCCGCAATTCAGCACCACCCGTACTTCACTCAAGGGGTGAATGTCGAATTCGTGATTGTCAAGGATGCGCAAAACATCGACGTCCGGTTCTTCGAGCGCGGCGTAGGCGAAACTCAGTCATCAGGGACGGGATCTTGTGCTGCTGCAGTCGCGTCCATTACCAGCGGATGGGCACAGTCGCCGGTACGCGTACACGCTCAAGGCGGGACTCAAACCGTCCGCTGGGACGGACAGGTATTCCTGCGAGGCTCGGCGCAGCTAATCTGCGGGGGCGAGTTTTTCGTTTAACATTTAGCAACCAAATGCCGGCCGTACCTCAAACCTTGCGTATCCGCCCTCCGGCATTGCAGCCCGGCGACGTGGTTGGCATTGTCGCCCCTGCCAGCAACATCAAGCGCGAGCTACTCGAAGCAGGCTGCGAACGGCTACGGCAAATCGGTTATCGCCCGTTCTATCTGGAATCGATTCTCGAGCAGGACCTTTACTTTGCCGGTTCGGTCGAACGCCGTGCCCGCGAATTGGAAGAAATGTTCGCCAGGGAAGAGGTTCGCGCCATCCTTTGCGCCCGCGGGGGTTACGGTGCGAACTATCTGCTCCGGGCATTGGATCTCAAGAAAATAGCACGTACGCCGAAGATATTTGTAGGCTACAGCGACAACACCACATTGCTAACCTGGTTTGCCGATGCCGCGGGCTTTGTGACATTTCACGGCCCCATGGTCACCAAGGATTTTGCCCTGGAAGGTGGCGTCGACCAATCCTCATGGGAAGCAGCGATGACCGGGGCCCCCGAATGGTCCATCCCCACTGACGCCTCGGTCCGACCGCTAATGGAAGGCTTTGCCCAAGGCGTGCTCTATGGCGGATGCCTTTCTATGCTGGTCGCATCGTTGGGCACTCCCTATGAAGTCCGTACCGCTGGAACCATACTTTTCCTCGAGGACATCGCAGCCAAGCCCTACCAGGTTGATCGCATGCTGATGCAGTTAAAACTCGCCGGCAAACTCAAGGACGTCCGCGGCTTTGTTTTCGGCGAAATGATTGATTGCCTTCAACATAAAGATCAGGAATATACCCTGGAAGAAGTCATTCTGCGGGTGATTGGTGACTTAGGTGTGCCGGTAGCTTATGGGTTACGCTCAGGCCACGTGTCGTCGGGTAATATCACTTTACCGATCGGCGTCCGCGCCGAATTGGCGATCAGCAATGGGCATGTAAAACTGAAGATGGTCGAGCCGGCGACTACACGATGAGCGCAAAACACATTCACCTGATTGGAATTTGCGGAACCGCCATGGCATCACTGGCGGGAATGCTTCAGCAGCGCGGCTTTCGCGTAACTGGGTCAGATGCCGCTGCCTATCCGCCGATGTCCGATTTCCTGGCCTCGTTGAACATTCCGCTCTCGCAACCGTTCGCAGCTGCTAACCTTGACCCCAAGCCTGATCTGGTTGTGGTAGGCAATGCGATTTCGCGTGGCAATGCCGAACTTGAACGCATGCTGGATGAGCGAATCCCATTCTCCTCGCTGCCTCAGATTCTTCACGATGAATTTCTTCTGGGAAAAGAAGTGCTGGTGGTGGCCGGAACCCACGGCAAGACGACTACGACCTCGATGCTGGCGTGGATTTTTGAAATTGCTGGATTGCGACCGTCCTTCCTGATCGGTGGCATCGCCGAGAATTTCGGCAGCAGCTTTCAACTCCGAGAAGGAAAGCACTTCATCCTCGAGGGTGACGAATACGATACTGCCTTCTTCGACAAAGGCCCGAAGTTTCTGCACTATTTTCCCGATCGCATCATCTTGAGCTCGGTTGAATTCGACCACGCCGACATTTACAAAGACCTCGACGCGGTGGAGACGGCTTTCAAACGGCTGGTGAATCTGGTCCCACGGCGTGGGCAGATTGTCGCGTTTGACAGCGGGGCCAGCGTGGAGAAATGCATCGCGCGTGCTTTTTGCCCGGTGGAGCGCTACGGGAGCGCCGGCAAAGCTGATTGGAAAATCACCAATCTCCGGTTGGAACCGTCCCGTACAAAGTGGTCAGTACTCCATAAAAGCGAGCCTTGGGCCGACTTCGAATTCGCACTCGGCGGCGAGTACAACGTATGGAATGCCACTGCTGCTGCGGCTCTGGCGGCATCCTGTGGAATTTCCAAAGAAGATATTTCGAAGGCGTTTAAGACGTTTAAGAGCGTTAAGCGGCGTTTGCAGGTGCGAGCCGAGGTGAACGGAATCACCATCATCGAGGACTTCGCCCACCATCCCACCGCGATTGCAGGGACTTTGACCGCTCTGCGTTCTCGCTATCCAGGTTCCCGCCTCTGGACGATTCTCGAGCCACGCTCCAATACTCTGCGTCGTAACGTCTTGCAGCTGGATCTCGCAAAGAGTCTGGCTTTGGCCGACGAAGCGGTCGTAGCCCAGGTTTTCAAGTCCGATGCAATCCCCGAAAACGAGCGTCTCGACGTGGCCAGGCTGACGGCAGACGTGAAGGCGAACGGAGGCCGAGCTCGCTTTGCTCCCGACGTGGATGGCATCGTTCAGCTGGTCGCGCAGGAGATGCGCGCGGGCGACGTGGTAGCAATTCTCTCTAACGGCGGGTTCGACGGCATCTACGAGAAACTGCCACAGCGCCTGAAAGCGCTGAGCGGAGCCGCGAAGGCATAACCTGCTACAGGCACGTTCACGATACCGGGGGATCTGGAATTTGACTGTACACCGCGGCTTGAAGGTAGTGGTCGCAGTCCTGATCTTGGTCGCACCCCTTCTGGTAGCGGCGCAATCCTCTTCGCCGCTCATCTACACGGTTTCGCTCGCCCATCCCGGAAACCATCTCGTGCACGTCATCATGCAGCTTGGTCCCGGGACCTCCGAGAGGGAACTGCAACTTCCGGTGTGGACCTCGCTTTATCAGGTACGAGATTTTTCGCAGAATATCGACTGGGTGAAAGCCGCCAACCTTTCCGGTCAGGCTCTGCCGCTCCGTAAAGTGGATAAGAGTCGATGGAAAGTCTCCGGAGCGACCAACGGCGCTGCCATCAGCTATGAGATTTTCTCCGATCAGGGGACGCCTTACGACACCCAGTTAAACGATCACCACGCATTTTTTCACTGGGCTGAGATTCTCATGTATTCCGTGAGCGAGAGAAACTCGCCCTTGCAGGTAAAGTTCGCCGATGTCCCCAGCAATTGGAAGATGGCGACCTCATTGGAAGGCTCACTGGCAGAGGGAATTCGCGCGGACAACTATGACCGGCTGGTCGATTCACCTATCGAACTCGGCACCTTCGATGAGAGTGACTTTGACGAAGGCGGAGGTCACTATCGCGTAGTAGTTGATGCGGATGCAGCCGACTACAGCATGCAGAAGATTGTTCCCATGTTACGCAGCATTGTGGCGGCGGAGACCGCATGGATGGACGACCGTCCATTCCAGACCTATCTTTTCATTTATCACTTCCCGAAAGGTCCTGGCGGGGGTGGCATGGAGCACGCCTACTGCACTGCCATCGACGTGAATGTGAATACGCTCGTCGATAGCCCGCTCGCACTGCCCAGTGTGAGCGCGCATGAGTTCTTTCATCTATGGAACGTTAAGCGAATTCGGCCGCAGTCGCTTGAGCCCATTGACTACACCAAAGAGAATTACACTACTTCGTTGTGGTTCAGCGAAGGGTTTACCAGTACCGTGGAGGATTATGCGCTGCTACGGGCAGGTTTGATGACGGATAAGGAGTATTTCAGCCGTTTGGCCGGACAGATCGGTGAGCTTGAGCGCCGTCCGGCGCACCTGACGCAATCGGCGGAAGAGTCCAGTCTGGACGCGTGGCTGGAGAAATATTCCTACTATCGCATGCCCGAGCGAAGTATTTCGTACTACAACAAGGGCGCACTGTTGGGGGTAATGCTCGATCTAAAAATTCGTGCTGCGACCCAGGGGCACGCTTCGTTGCAAGATCTCTTTCAATGGATGAATCAGAATTACGCGCGCCAGGGCCGCCCTTTCGGCGAAACCGACGGCGTCCGCGAGGCTGCCGAAGCGGTCAGTCATGCGGACCTGTCCGACTTCTTTCGCAGGTATGCGGCAGGAACTGACGAACTCCCCTGGGACAACTTTCTACAGGCTGTCGGCATGCGACTGGTGAAGAAGAGTTCGTCATCCGCCAACCTCGGCTTTGTGGCCGTCCGCAACTTCAATGCGTCGCCAACGGTGACGCGCCTTGAAACAGAAAGCAACGCCTACCGCGCCGGGCTAAGTCTGGGCGATGCCATCGTCGAAATCAATGGCCGGATAGCCGCCGGAGATTTCGATGAGCGTCTGAGCCAACTTCGCCCTGGGGAAACGGTTCGCCTCAAAGTAAGAGACCATTCTGGAGAACGCGAGCTTCACTGGAAACTCGACAAACGTGAGGAAGTTCAGTACGAGGTTACGGAAATCCCGCACGCTTCCAAAGAACAACGGGCTCAGCGCGCTGCCTGGTTGAAGGCCGAGGATGTGCCCTCTGGAGCCGCCCAGTGATTCGTGCAGCGATCATGCTCGGATTCTGGGCCCTTCTGATGCCGTTTGCCGCGCTGTTTGGTTTTCCCTGGACCATTCTCACGGGAAACATCAGCTTTTTGTATCGCATCAGCATGTGGGGCGCCAAGACCGGCGTGCGGTTGGCTGGGGTCAAGGTGGAAACTATCGGCCTTGATCGAATTGACCCGTCTCGCACTTACATTTTCATGTCGAACCACGTTTCGAATATCGATCCGCCGATCATGATGCCGCTGATTCCAAGGCGGACTTCCGTCATGGCGAGGAATGAACTGTTTAACTACCCGTTGTTGGGCAAAGCCATGAAATTAGGATCACTGGTTCCGGTGGATCGCAAGAATCGCGAAGCCGGAATCGCAGCCGTGAGGGCGGCCTCCGAGGTAATTCGCAGCGGTATCAACATGACAATTTATGTCGAGGGCGGAAGGTCTTTGGACGGGCGCCTCCTGCCCTTCAAGAAGGGGCCATTCTACTTGGCGACGGAGTGTTCGGTCCCGGTGGTTCCGGTAACCATCGTGGGCACCCACCACATCATGCCCAAGGGAAGATTTGCCATGAAGCCGGGCCAAGTTACTGTCATCTTCCATCCCGCAATCGAGCCCAAAGATTTCGGGGACCGCGACGGTTTGAAGGCCAAGGTTCGTGCGACCATCAATAGCGGCCTGCCGGCGGAATTCCAGGAACAAGCAGCTTAGTTTATTTTCTCTCCTTCGATCGCAAGGCGCGGGCCATCTCGGGTAACTTAGGAAACGCCGCTGTGCAGCGCAGCCACTGCTTGTGGTCAAACGCCGGCGAGCCACTAACCATGGAGCCCGCCGGAATGTCTCCATGGGTTCCGCTTTGCGCGGTGATGATGACTCCGTCGCCGATCTTGCAATGCCCGGCGACTCCCACCTGTCCCGCCAGGATCGAGTTCTTTCCGATCTCAGTTGACCCAGCCAGCCCGACTTGAGCGCAAATTAAAGTATCGTCGTCGACTCGGGATCCGTGCCCGATTTGTGCCAGGTTGTCGATCTTCACCCCGTTTCCGATCCAGGTTTCGCCGACGCTGGCGCGATCGACACAAGAGTTAACCTGTACTTCTACATGGTTGCCGAGAATGGTTGGACCGGACTGCACTATTTTGTGCCAATGGCCCTCGTCGTCTTTGGCGAAGCCAAAACCATCGCCACCCACGATTGCACCATTTTGCAAGATTACGTCGTTTCCCAGCCGGCAAAATTCGCGAACCACCGAGTGCGCGTGGCCAAAAAATCGATCGCCGATTTTTGCGCCGCGGTAAATCACGGCGTGGGCGAGCAGAACAGCGTTCTCCCCGACCTCCACATCCTCATAGATCACCACATAAGGACCGATGTGAGCGTTGGGCCCAATCTTGGCGGATGGGTCAATGACTGCCGTAGAGTGAATCCCTGGCGCGTATTTCGGAGCCTTATAGAACAGCTCGATGGTTCGCGCGAACGCGAGGTATGGGTTCTTGCTCTTCAGCATGGCTGCTGGAATGGAAGGAAAATTCTCGGCAACAATTACTGCGGCTGCCTTTGTCGTTTTGGCGCTTGCGATGTACTGGGGATTCGACACGAAGGTGATTTGCCCGGGGCCGGCTTCTTCGATGCCGGAGACGCCGGTGATTTCAGTGTCCGGCGACCCGTTTTCGAGTTGCGCGCCCAGAGCTGAAGCTATTTCGGCAAGTTTCATGCGCTGATTGTATCGGAGTCAGCAGCAGGGGAGCCGCAAGCAAGAGCAATGACAAAGGGCACGGAGATTCCCCAAAGGATTTCTTCGTGGTCCTTAGTGCCCTTGCTGGTTAAAGCCGCGAGCGGATTTATCAAAAATTAAAGGGCGGCGCGCCCAAACGCCGCCCTACCGCGTAGCTCCGGAGGCAGGGAGCTACTGGTTTGCCCTCAAAATCATTTCGGTTCCGCTGTCCAAGTGGACGTTGGAACTGTTTGAAGTGATTTTGTTGGCGGTGGAACTCGACGTAGCCGATACCAGATTCACGTTTGACATTCCAACCACACCCTGACTGGTGGCCGATAACGGAGCAGACGCCATTCCACCAACTCGGGTAGCACCGCCCAAAGACCCTGTGGCGCCGGCTGCTGTATTGCTAACTCCACCGGCGGTTGCGCCGACGCCCCCGACCAACCCGCCGCCTGCGCGAGCCGCAGTCGGTGCAGCCATGCTGGCGGTACCAGCGGACGCTGCCAGAGGTTCCTCCTCCGCCTGTGCGGCCATCGCCGAACTACCAATCGCCTGCACCGCGAAAGTAACAGGTACGTTAGTCCCGTTCTTCAAAATGGCTCGGTCAAATGCCAAGCCGAGTGAGGATTCGTTTTGACCCTTGGTACGAGCTTTCGCCTCCGTAACGTGGCCCACGATCTTGGAGCCGCGAGGGATGACAACTTGGCCATTGGACTTCACATCCTGCGTGGTTTTCGCCACGACTTCGTCGCCCGGCTTGTTCTTGCGGGCATCTACTGGCTTGGTAAGCTGCGCTGGTACGGTCTGACCGGAGATAGCCGAACTGGCCGATGCGGATGAATCAGCGTGAGCGGCCGTGCTAGGGGAAACATAAGCTCCAGCAGAGGTAGATGCCGACGTCTCGGAGCTGGCCGAGGACTGGGCGAATGCCATGCCCGCCAACAACAGTCCAGCCAGCGTGGTTGAGAAATACCGTTTCATGTTTGGTTCCTCCAGTAAGTGTGCGCTTTTGAGGCGAGCACTTGATTGGGGGAGTGCATGCTCTTGTTGTGCACCACACGTTCCAAACCCGAGTTTGGCGGAAACGTGATAAGCACCCTGAATGCAATAACTTGAGACCTCTACAAATATTCCTGTATTACAGCTGTCACAATGCAAAAACTACGTCCGCAGGGAATACATTCCTCGGTCGAGTTGCCGGACAAGTAGCGTCCTTGCCATCTCTCCCTTTGCCCGCAATTCGTTACAATAGGGTGCCTTGTTTCCGGCCCGCTGTGGCAGGGCGGTTGAGGCGTTAGCTAACTTGAGCCAGCCAACACAAGTTTCGACTCATGCCCCCGTCTATTGGCGGGTGGAAGGCAGCCTGTTGGAGCTGACCACCGTACGTCCCATCGCCTTCTTCACCTGGAACGCTCAAACATTTCTGGAGAGATGGGTCCGCCGCGGCTGGGTCTTGGTCATGGCCCTGCTGAGGCCGTTTCTTTATGCCATCAATCGTGCCTTTGCCATGCGCGTGGTGCATACCGTGTTGCGCGGCATCAGCCGTGACCGCCTTGATCTCTTGGGCGAAGAATATTTCAAATACAAGGTGCAGCCACACCTGAAACAAGATGGCGTTCGCCAGCTCTTGGCATTGGTGGAGTCGGGCGCCAGGGTAGTTCTGGTCAGCCAGGGGCTTGACCACGTCACCCGCCCGCTGGCCCAGCATCTGGGCGTCAAGTGGATCATCGCCAACCGTCTGGAGTTCCGCGATGGTATCGCCACCGGGCGCTTGCTGTCTCCTGTCATCCGGTCCCGGGGACTATTTGCCTGGATACTGGCCGCGGGTCCCGATGGCAAGCGCCACCGTCAGCGCCTGGTGAAAGATCTTGACCTTGCTCACGTGGAGAGCCTCGAGCGTGCCATCACCCCCGCGATTCGAGTGACCGCGGCGCCCGAACGCCCCATTGTTCACTTTGATAACAAACGACACACTGATCCGCTCTCGGTACGCAAAGCTTTGTCGGGAAAACACATCATGCTGATCGGTGTGACCGGCTTCATCGGGAAGGTGTGGCTGGTAAACACCCTGATGGACGTCCCCGACGTCTCTAAAATTTATCTGCTCATCCGGCGGCAGAAATCTAGCCCGGCGGCCAGGCGCTTTGAGAAGCTCGTCGAGGATTCTCCAGTCTTCGATCCTCTGTATGAACGCTACGGCGCGGACCTGCCCAGGTTTATCAGTGAGAGGGTCGCGGTCATAGAAGGGGATGTCACGCAGCCCGGCTTGGCGCTAACGCCCGAGGTCTCGCAGTCCCTGAGCAAACAGCTCGATTTGATCATCAACAGCTCAGGTTTGACAGATTTCAATCCCGACCTGCGGGACGCGCTCGCCACAAACGTAGATGCCGCCGTTCAGGTGGTTGAGTTCGTCCGCCAGTGCGAGCACGCCGGTTTACTTCATCTTTCCACCTGCTACGTAGCCGGAGCCCGCGACGGCCGCGTCGACGAGCGTTTGCGGCCCGACTACACTCCTAAAAACATTGCCGGTTTCGATGCCGAGCAGGAGTGGCGCTCTCTGCACGAACTAGTCACAAGCACGGAAAAAAAGGCCGAAGGCAAAGAAGTCACCGGTGATCTGACCCGCCAGGCTTTGGGCAAAGAGCACGCCGCCAAGAACCTGAGCGGCGCGGCTCTTGATATTCAAGTCCGCAAGAATCGTATTCGCTGGCTGAAAACCTACCTGACCGATGCAGGTACAGCCCGAGCCATCGAACTAGGCTGGCCGAATACCTACACTCTGACCAAGAGCCTGGCCGAATCCCTTATTTACAAATATGGCGCTGGGCTGCCGATCGCCGTCGTGCGTCCTGCAATTGTTGAAACCTCCACCGACAAACCGTTTCCCGGATGGAATGAAGGCATCAACACCTCGGCCTCGTTGTCCTACCTGCTCGGAACCTACTTCCGCCAGTTGCCATCAAACGAGAGTAAACGTCTAGACATCGTTCCCGTCGATGAAGTTTGCAAAGCCATGACTCTGATCGCGGCTGCAATCATTGAGCGCAGAAATGACGCCATGTACCAGATTGCCAGCTCAGTGACCAACCCCTGCGATATGCGCCGCTCCATCGAACTGACGTCGCTGGCCCATCGCAAGCACTACCGCGCCCAGGAAGGATTGGAATACTGGCTGCGCCTGCGCTTCGACGCGATCCCCGTATCAAAAGAACGCTACCAGCGTATGTCGGCCCCGGCGCAAAAAGCGATCATCAGATCAATCCGCGCCATCATGGCCCCGTTGCCGCTCAAGCGGAAACCGCTGGCCCGCACCGAACGCAGCTTGGAAAGAGTTGAGAAACTAATCCAGCTCTTCGAGCCTTTCATCCTCTACAACGAGCAGGACTTCGTTGCCGACAACGTGGACAAGCTTTCCCATGCCTTGGTCGAGGAAGAAAAGGCGGAGTTCGGCTACACGACGCGCTTTCTCGACTGGTGGGACTATTGGATCAATATCCACATACCGGCGCTGCGCAGATGGACTTATCCCCTGATCGAAGGCCGCCCGCTGGAAGCCAGGCCCGCGCGCAACTTTGAATTCACGCCTACCAACGGTGAAGCTGTCAAAACCGGAACTGACGGAGCAACGTGGCGATATTCCTGACCGGCTCGACCGGATACATCGGCGCTCATGTCGCCGCCAATCTTCTCGATGGCTACAAGGATCCGCTTAATCTGCTGGTCCGGGCCAAGACCCAGCACGAAGCCGAATTGCGGCTGTGGCAGGGTCTGCAACTGCACATGGATTTCCCGCGTTTCCATAACCACCTTCATTCGCGTATCCGAATCTTCCGCGGCGATCTGACCGGCGCGCAATTCGGCCTCCCCGATGATGAATACGGCAAACTTGTAGAAACCACTGACTCGATCATTCATTGTGCGGCTTCGCTAAACCGCAAGTCGGAAAAGAGTTGCCTGAACGTCAATCTCCGCGGCACGTTGGAAGTCTTGCAATTGGGGATGCACGCCCGCAATCATCATGGGTTGCGGCGCTTCAGCCACGTCAGCACCGTCGCGGTTGCCGGCATGCGCAGTAACGAAGTGGTCACCGAAGACGCTTCGATTGACTGGGCCCGCTCCGACTACGATCCTTACGCGCGAACCAAGAAGTTTTGCGAGCATATGATCGGTCACCTCCTGCCGGATACACCCAAGACGATTTTCCGCCCCAGCATCGTCCTCGGTGACAGCCGCTACGCCCAAACCACACAATTCGACATGGTTAAGGCGTTTGTGTTTCTAGCCGGATTGCCGGTGCTGCCGTTCCGTCCCAACGACAAGATCGATATTGTCAACGTCGACTTCGTGGCCGATGCTATTTCTACTCTGCACCAGAAAGAAAAAACCGATCACGACATTTACCATCTTTCTTCGGGAACCAGTTCACAGACTTTCCGGGAATTGACCACTGCCCTTGCCGCTGCGCAAGGCAAGCGCAAGCCAATCTTCATTCCTAGCCTGGAAAAGCCATTCACCGGCATCGTGAATTGGATGTCCAATCGCAAAGGCAGCATCGGTTATGCCGGTTCGTTAATGAAGGTCTTCATCCCTTATCTGGTGTGGAACACCGTCTTCGACAATACCCGGGTCACCACAGAAATGGGCCGCAAACCAGTGCCGTTCTCGCAATACAGCTTCCCTCTGCTCAAGTTCAGCCGCGACTCGAAATTTTCTTATCAGTATCAGGACTGGCCGGTGCAGGCGGGAGGTAACGCCGCATGATGGATTTCATTCTCGAGGCTTGGGTCAGCGGCCTGATCGAAACTTCAAAGACAACCTGGATGTTGGGGAAGGGCAAACCCTGGCAACCGGGAGAGAAGCTGAAATTGCTCTTTGCCGGATACAATGGCGCCCGCAACATGGGTTCTGACGTCCGCGTGGAAGAGATGTTGCGGCAACTGCGGCACATCCTTGGTGCTGACCAAGTCGACTTCAGTGTGATGAGCCAGAACTTCAAGTTCACCGACGGATATTTCGATCAGACGACCCAGGTTCACCTTCCTGATATCTTTCCACCTTTCCTCTACGACGAAGTTCCGAAACATCACGGCGTGATCGCCTGTGAGGGTTCCGCCTTCAAGAGTAAATTTGCCAACGCACTGACCACCATGATGATCGGATCGCTGGGCATTGCTGCGGCACAAAACAAACTCTCGGTCGGCTATGGGTCGGAAGCCGGTCACATGGATCCTTTGGTCCGGAAAATGTGTGGACGCTACTGCCAGAATTCGTTAGTCATCACTCGCAATGAAGAATCCCGGGCCGTGCTGCGCGAACTTGGCGTGCCGACAGAGTTGGGGACCGACACCGCGTGGACCTTCGAGCCCGCGCCTCCCGAATTCGGACAGAAGGTGTTGCAGGACGCTGGCTGGGACGGCAAAACTCCGGTGCTGGTTGTGTGCCCGATTAATCCGTTCGAGTGGCCGGTGAAAGCTTCGGTGGGCAAATTCGCCCTGCGCGGCGTGGCGGGGGCTTATAAAGAGAGCCATTACCGCTCCGTGTATTTCCACAGCTCAGGTCCCGAAGCCGATCGCGCTCTGAAGCACTACCTCACCAGTATCGCCAGTGCGGTTGATGCATTTCGCAAGCAGCGCGAAGTTTTCGTGGTGCTGGCTGCCACCGAGCGCTTGGACGCGCGTCAGGCAGTACGGATTTCAGAGCTATTGGGCGGTGTCCCCATCTTCACCTCCGACCAGTACAACATGTGGGAGATGGTCAGCATTCTTCGTTCCTGCGACATGATGGCTTCGTCGCGCTACCACGGCATCGTAACCTCAATGCCGGCGTTGGTTCCGTCTGCCGGCATCACGATGGACGAACGTATCCGCAATCTGATGCGTGAACGTGGCCACGAAGACCTGCTCATGAACGTCGACGATCCCGATCTCGAACCGCGCTTGCTGACCGCGCTTAACAAATTGGCCACAGATGGCGAAATGGTTGCCGCCGGAATCGGTCGTACCGTAGTTAAAAATCTGAAGGTGATGGCGCGCATGGGGGTTTACTTCGAGGAAGAGGTTCAGCGCCGTTATCCCGATTTTCCGACTCGCAAGGGTGAATGGGGCTGGGACGACTACCTGCCCCCGATGAGCCAGAATTTGCGCAGCCTCGCAGAGGCATACGCGGCCTAGTGCATGAGCCGACTAATAAAGAAGCTCGGGCGGAGGCGTAGCTCCTCCAACCCAGCCGCGAAGCGGCAGAAGAGTGCAGTCCAGGGCGTAAGTCCTGGGAATGTGCACCAAAAACGCAAGCCCCCAAGGGGCGAAAGAACGATGCATCAACTTACGGCCGCTTAGATATCTTAGATTCGCCCCTCATGACCTTCCTGGAAAACATCCTCGCGGAACTGGCCTCGGCCCCTGAGTCTGCCTTCCTCCAGGAAATCTTTCCGGACATAACCAGTTCCGCTACCGGCAAAGAGATCCTGGAGCTAATCGCCAAAGCCCGGACATTCCTATCGCAGAAGGGACTGAACAAAGGCGATCGCTGTGCACTGCTTGCGGGCAACAGTATCCGCTGGATAGCTATGGATTTGGCGATCATGGCCGAGGGCCTGATCGCCGTCCCTCTGTACTCACGCCAGGCAGCGATCGAACTGGTCGCGATGATGAAGGATTGTTCTCCGTCCCTAATCTGCTGCGGCGACCAAACCTTGCGCGATGGAATTCTCGAGAACTGGGTGGAAGCCCCACCGCAATTTCTGTTCGACGAAATCTTCGCGACCTCTGCAGTCGCTCCCTCGAAGCCCCGGCTTGCGGATTCCGATCCGGTTGCCATCATCTACACCTCAGGCACTTCCGGGGAAGCGAAAGGTGTGGTGCTCAACGCGGGCAATGTCACGTTCATGCTGGGAGCGACTTCAGCCCGCCTCGATCTCTTGATGGAAGGACATTCCGGACAGGATCGCGTCTATCATTACCTTCCTCTTTGCTTTGCCGGAGCCTGGATTAGCCTCCTGACCTGCCTCCTTCGTCGCAGCCTGGTTACCATGAACACTGATCTCACCAGGCTCGCAGGAGAGATGCGTGCAGCGGCGCCTGATTACTTCCTGAATGTTCCCGCGCTCCTCGAACGCATGCGCAAGGCAGTCGACGAACAACTTTGGAAGACCGGCGGACTGGTACTGACAATTTACCGGCGCGCCAAAACTGCCTGGATGAACCAGCAGGAAGGGAAGTCCGGCTTTTCCGATCGAATTTGGCTTAGCCTCGGCAGGGCAGCGGTTTTCCCGACCATTCGCCGCAAGATGATTGGCTCTAATCTCAAAGCGCTGATCTGTGGCTCCGCCCCGCTGAATTCCGAGACGCAACTTTATTTCATGATGCTGGGGATTCCTGTGCTCCAGGTCTACGGCCTCACCGAAACCACCGCGATCTGTACCTTGGACGATCCCCGCCAGGTCGTGGCTGGACGAGTCGGCCCCGCCATTGCCGGAATTGAAATGAAATTAGGGGATAATGACGAGATCATCATTCGCGGGCCCAATATTTTCCCAGGCTACTGGAATCGCCCGGAAGAAACCGCCAAAGCCCTGCAGGAGGGCTGGTTCCACACCGGCGACCAAGGCGAGCTGGACGCCGCAGGGAACTGGCGCATCATAGGCCGCATTAAGAACCTGATCATCCTGGGGTCAGGCCACAACATTGGCCCCGAGCCAATAGAAGATGAAATCCTGCAGCAACTTCCCAGCGCGCAACAAGTTGTTCTGTTGGGAAATGGCCGGGGATATCTTTCCGCTATCGTGACCGGAACTGTTACTCGCGATCAGGTGCAAACCGCGATGGATGCGGTGAATCCGGGGCTCCCGCACTATAAACAGATTCGCGCGTTCCATGTGGAAGCGGAACCATTCTCCATTGATAACGGCCTTTTGACTGCGAATGGCAAGTTAAAGCGTGATGCAATTGTAGCCCGCTTTAAAGATCAGATTGAAGCTATGTATCGAGTAAAGCAGGCTTCCTAAGACCTCATGAACCCATTTCAAGGACAGGCGATTTCCTGGGATTTAAAAGACGGCGTCATTGAACTGGCGCTTCACCGCACTCCCTGCAATGAAATCGGCTCGCTGACTCTCGAGGAGCTGGAAAAGTTCGTCTCCGTCCTGGAGGCCTCGAGCTACCAAGCCCACGCCCTGATTCTTCACAGCACGCTGAAGTGCGGATTCTGTGCGGGAGCCGACCTTCGCGAACTGTACCAACGCTCGCAAAACATGAATCGGAACGAAGCCGCCGCTGGAGTACGCCAATTCCTCCAGCGTATTCACGCGGTGATGAACAAGCTGGACGCCGCTCCGTTGACGACTATTGCTGCCGTCCACGGGGTAACTTTCGGCGGTGGTTTTGAACTGGCGTTAATTAGTGACTTGATCATAGCCGACAAGATGGCCAGGTTTTGCTTTCCGGAATTGCGCCTTGGACTGGTCCCTGGTTTCGGCGGGATTCCCCGCCTGAAGCGTGATTTGGGGAACGCTGTCGTGCGCGATCTGCTGCTAACCGGCCGTAGTTTCAACGCCATCAAAGCCCAACAGATCGGGCTGGTCAGCCAGGTAGTAGCGGAAGGGGAAGGGTTGCGCGTTGCCCGCGCCACCGCCGCTCAACTCGGCAAATTTGACCGCAAAACGGCAATCGCCGCCAAGCAATTCATCAAGCCGGTTCCCTACACAGAACTAGAAGAAGAAATTGAAATTTTCTGCGAGCTGTTTTCCCAACCGGCAGTTACCGCCGGTCTAAAGAAATTTGTGGAGAGTACAGAAGCCCAACCCTACCTGCCGTAGTTCGCTGCGGTCATCCTAACCCCGATAAGGACCTGTCATCCCGAACCAAGCCGAGGGACCTTATGTTTGTCCAACCACGATCCCACCGAATCCCGTAAAATATCCCGATGCCACCGACCGAGCAAACCTTAGACGAGATACTGAGCCTGGCCGCCACTCACTTCAAGGTGCCGCGAGCCAAGCTTAGCCCCGACGAGGATTTCTTTAAATCTCTGGGAATCGACAGCCTGCAGGCACTCGATCTGCTCACCCGGTTGGAGCAGCACTTCAAAATCGAACTTCCGGACTACGAATTGCAGGGTGTGTCCGATTTCCGTACCCTGGCCTCCAGAATTCAATCCAGACTCTAAAAATGTGCAGCGGCCACCTGACGCTGACTGAATGCCGAAAACTGATAGCTGAACTGAACGATCAAGTCTTGCAAGCGCAATCGCCGAAGGAGTCGTCCCTCCTCGGGCAGACAAGAACGCCACTCAACCCCATTGCACTCACTGGCTCATCCCGCTTTACAAAAAAGGCCCGTAAACCCGACAATCATAGTTCCTACCCAATGCTTGAACTCGATCAATATGCTTCTCTAGGTGCCGCATTGCGCGCCGCCCTTGACCGCTGGCCGAACGAAGTGTGCCTGATCGAGTCTGACCGCGACAAAGAAAAATTGCGGCTAACCTATTCAGACTTCAAAGAATTGGCGATGCCCTTGGCTCGCGCCCTGCAGGACGCCGAGTTTAAGGCCGGAGATCGCGCCGCCATTATCATGACCAACCAGTCCAAGTGGCTGGTTTCGGCCTATTCGATCTTTTACAGCGGCGGCGTTCTAGTTCCGCTGGACTATAAGCTGACGGCGGCTGAGCACCTGCAATTGCTTGCGCACTCAAAAGCCAAAGTGCTGGTGGTTGAATACCACCTGTGGCGCGCGATTACGCAAGCGCCGGACTTCAAGGCCCATAAGTTGGAAACAGTATTGGTAACCGAGGCTCCTGCAGCTGCTGAACTTGGCAGCGCGCACCGGTGGGAGGATTTCCGCCGTACCGGTGACCCGGTGTTCGGTCCGCGCCAGCGCCAGGAACCGGCATGCATCGTGTACTCGTCGGGAACCGGCGGCCGCCCCAAGGGATGTGTCCTGACCCACGAGAACTATCTGCAGCAGTGTAAGGCGCTAACGGCGATTTATCCGTTCTGGCCTGGCGTTCGCTATCTCAGCATTCTGCCCACCAACCACGCAATAGATTTTATGGTCGGTTTCATCGGACCATTTGTCTGTGGGGCTTGCGTGGTGCACTTGCGGACGCTGCGCCCTGAGTTCGTTCGCGATGCTTTCGTTCGCTACAAGATCACCTACGTGACTCTAGTCCCGATGGTGCTCAAGAATCTGGAACGCGGCCTGCGCGCGAAACTCGACGGAATCTCTCCCGCCAAGCGTTTGCTGCTGCGCGGACTCGTCAAGACCAACCGCCTGCTCACTGCCCGCAAGCCGAATCTTCCCTTAAGCCGCAAGCTGCTGCCCCAGGTACACGAAGCCTTCGGCGGCGACCTGCAAGCCATGTTCACTGGCGGCGCATTTATGGAACCGGCATCGTTGGAATTTTTCTACGATCTCGGCATTCCCGTAGCCAATGCCTACGGACTCACCGAAGGCGGCACTGCGCTGACCGTGAATGATTTCAAGCCGTTTCGCTCCGACACGGTAGGCAAGCCGCTGCCCGGCGTCGAGCTAAGAATCTTGAGTCCCGATGTGGATGGCATCGGCGAAGTGGCTGCGCTCAGCAAGACTGTGATGTCCCACTATCTCGACGAACCGGAACTGACCGCGGAGACAATCGTCGATGGGTGGCTGCTAACCGGCGATCTGGGACGCTTTGACGACAAGGGACACTTGCAGCTCTTCGGGCGGAAGAAAAATATGATCGTCACCGAAGGCGGCAAGAATATCTATCCCGAAGATATCGAAAACGCTTTCGAAGGCGTTCCAGTCAAGGAATTTTGTGTTTTTGCTGCCAACTATATTTGGCCCACGAAGAGTCTTGGGAGTGAAGCGCTGGTAATTGTTATTCGCCTCGAACCCAACCAGGAATTCACCGATGCTCTGCGGCAAGACCTGCTCAGCCACAACCGCCGCTTGCCCGACTTCAAGAGGGTGGGCGGATACCTGATCTGGAACTGGGATTTCCCCCGCACCGCCTCCATGAAAATTAAGCGCCCGGTTCTGGCGCAGGAAATTGGCAAGACTGTAGATCGTGCCGCCATGGTCATGCTGTGAGAGTTTCTTTTCAGCCCTGTCATCCCGAGTGCGGCAGGGAATTCCGAGAGCGAATTCCTGCGGAGTCAAGGGACCTTGTGTTTTCGTTTGCAATGATGGAAAGAGGGGGACTCACCGTAAACCTTGAGTACCGGAAATTCACCGACGCCTAGCAGTTGCTTCCTCGCCATCGTCAACCCGGCCGCCGGCGGCGGACGTTGCCGCAAGCTGGTCGGACCAGCCTTAGAGCGCCTTCGAGTTGCCGACATCGAGATCGAAGTTGCCGAGACGAAGGCCTTGGGCGACGCAACTGCCATCGCTCGCGATGCCTACCGCCGCGGCTATCGTCGTTTCATCGCTGTCGGCGGCGACGGAACTTCCTACGAGATAGTCAACGGACTCTTCCCCGAAGCAGAAAATGGTGATGCTCCCACGCTGGCCTTCCTTCCGCTTGGGACCGGTAATTCCTTTCTGCGCGACTTCAGTGATCGCGGTGTCGACTATGCCATCGAATCGCTGCTGGCCCGACGCTCGCAGCCGTGCGACGTGTTGCGACTCGTGCACAAAGAAGGAACCATCCACTACATCAATCTACTTAGCATGGGTTTTTCCGCCGACGTCGCAAATCTCCGTGCGCGCCGTTTTCGCGGATGGGGCGAACTGGGCTATCAATCGTCAATCTTCATCTGCCTGGCCAGGTTTCGGCGCAGGCCCTTCCCACTAAAAATTGATGGAGAAGGGGAGATCGACCGCCGTCCATGCCTGTTTCTTACCTTCAGCAACAGCAAGTTCACGGGAGGCACCATGATGATCGCACCCAAGGCCGAAGTGAATGATGGCTTGATCGAATTCGTGCGCTGGGGGCCGATCGGACGCGTCGGCCTGGTGCGGAATCTGCCGACCCTTTATGACGGAACGCACATCAACCATCCCCTGGCCGAGCGGCGGGGGGTGAAGCAGATCGACTTCTATCTGGAGGAGCCCGTTGACGTTATGGTCGATGGTGAAACCTTCACTTTGCATTGTCAGAAGCTCAACGTTCTGCGCGGAGCGCTGAACGTCGTGGTATAAAATCCCATGTCGGAAGAGCGCAGAAAACGTCAGCAAGAGCGGGAACGCAAGCAGCAACCCAAAGAACTGCCCTGGCGAGCCGTTGGAATCGTGGCAGCAGTGCTGGTGGCCGCTGCGATTGTCTACTTTATTGCCACTCGCAAAAAAGTAGGCCGTCTCGATAGCTTCGCCCAGTGTCTTAGCTCCAAGGGCGTAAAGATGTATGGCGCTTACTGGTGTCCTCATTGCGAAGAACAGAAAGAACTCTTCGGATCTTCATTCCAATATGCTCCCTACGTTGAGTGCGGCATTGAAGGATCGCGGGCTGAACAGCCGGTCTGTGTGACCGCCGGGGTCAAAAATTTTCCGACCTGGATATTTCCAGACGGCAGCCGAGTGGAAGGGAAGTTGCCGGTGGTGACGCTGCGCGACAAGACGGGATGCGCGCTGCCATGAGGGCACGCCATCTTTACATCGCCATCGCTGCGCTGGCCGTTGCAGGCGTTATGGTTTCGTCGATCTCTCTACAGCATCACTACAGCAGGTCGCAAGATTCTTTCTGCAATCTCAGCCAGACGATCAACTGCGACATCGTCAACCGCAGCGTCTACTCGAAGGTCGGTCCCGTTCCTGTCGCACTCATCGGAATTCTCGGTTATCTCTCGATTCTCGCGCTCGCTACCATTTATCGGGATACTCCGCAGACGCCGACGGTCTTACTGTCGACCTCGGTGCTCGGCTTCGCGTTTGCGCTCTACCTCACCTACATCGAAGGCTTCGTTCTGGCGGCGTGGTGCATAATGTGCCTAACTTCGCTGGAGCTAATCTTCGATATCGTGGTGCTATCGGCGATATTGAAGTTCCGCGCGGTTCCAGACCCTTAAGCCGGCGCGCCAAATCGCCGGATTCATGTAAATTATTGAGAGGCCTCCCGTGCCGGGATGGTGGAACTGGCAGACACGCAGCACTTAGGATGCTGTGCCCAAAAGGCGTGCAGGTTCAAGTCCTGTTCCCGGCACCAAGTTTTCTTGCTCTCTTCGGCGGCGGCTTGAATGTCTACTCCGGTTGATTCTTCCATTCGGTTATTAGATCTCACAATCTCACGACACCGCAATTAGATGCTAGGTACCGAAACTGGATCATCCTGGTCCCAGCAATTGGCCTTG
>Ga0157378_10000382_pt1 | contig 43866 bp, 31 predicted proteins | sample M65metaG_FD_115309 | JGI IMG/M metagenome (GOLD analysis project Ga0157378, IMG submission 115309) | Miscanthus rhizosphere microbial communities from Kellogg Biological Station, Michigan, USA - M6-5 metaG | ecosystem: Host-associated > Plants > Roots > Rhizosphere > Soil | place: USA: Michigan... | reverse complement strand
TGCCTTGACGTGCTTTCTTTCTTGGTGACTTCTTTCTTTACACGAGTAAAGAAAGAAGTTACCCGCTCCTCCGCAGGAGGAGTGGAACGCTTTGGATCTTGAAGACAAGGAGAAGACAGCATTCAAAGAAAGAACTGGATTCCCGCTTTCGCGGGAATGACGAGCATGAGAGCAGGAACTGGATTACACGCGGGCTCCTGCCCGCGTGCCGCGCGGGCCATGCGCTACGCGAATGTTCGCTCCGGCATCCTGCCTACGCAGTCCCGCTTTCGCGGGAATGACGAGCATAATTGCAACGCAGGATGCTTCACCGCTGACGCGCCAATGACGAACGGCAGGCGCGCTCGACCAAGCGGGCGAAAGAGCGGACACTCAGTTGGACACTGCCCCGTGTCTGCCACCCTCTCCCGCTGGCGGGAGAGGGATTGGGTGAGGGTGGCGTGTCAGATTGCGACTGACGCCGGCGCCCGAAGCCTCGCAGCTGCGCGCAACCTCAGCAGGACGTCGTCACGCCGCCGCGCCGAACCTCACCGGTGAGCGCGGCATGTCGCGCATGGACTGCGGGGCGATGCGCGTGCCGGTGGCCTCCATTGCTTCCTTGAGCGCCGCGATGAATTCATCCGGCTCGATCGGCGCGGACACTTCCGCCGTGGCATGCAAGGCGCTCAGCTTCGGATCGCTGGACAACTTGAATTGCAACTGCGGAAACGTCTGCTGCAGTTTGTGGATCGCGGCTTGCGCGCGGGTCGCGGCGTAGTGGCCGGGTCCCTTGAACACGCGTGCATTGGTCGGATCGTCGATGAGGCGAAGCTCGATGTGTTCCACAGCAAAGTCCCTTAGCTGGAGGAATTTTGATGGTGAACGAAGCAGGCTGAACGGAAGATTACGCGCGGGTGGCGTTTTGCCTGATTCTGCCAGGCATGTCGGTCGCGCAAGCGTAATCTTGCATACGATCGCTGCAACTCGAATGGAATCGATATCCTTGACTGCCGAAACACCCTCTGCATATTTCCCGAACCGCTATCGCCGCTGGCATGTGGTCGCCGGCGCGCTGCTGCTCGTCGGGGTGGCCTGGCTGTTCGGTGCGATTGCCGAGGACGTCGCCACCGCCGACACGATCACGCAGATCGACCAGCAACTCGCCGACTGGCTGCACGCGCGCGCGACGCCGCTGACGACCAAGGCGATGCTGGCCGTGTCGGCCATGCACGGTGTGCTGCCGATCACGCTCGCGACCGGCGCGCTGGCGCTGCTGTTGCTGCTGCGCCGGCGTCGACGCTGGATGCTGGTGCTGTTGCTCGCGGTGCCGGGCGGCATGCTGCTGAATACGCTGACCAAATTCGTGTTCGCGCGCAACCGGCCGCATTTCGACGACCCGATCGTTTTCCTGACGAGCTACAGCTTCCCGAGCGGTCACACCGCGGGCAGCACGTTGTTGTACGGATTCGTCGCAGCGTTCCTGATTGCACACGCGCAGTCGCGCGCTGCGCGCATTGCGATTGCCGCGCTCGCGCTGTTGCTGGTCGCACTCGTCGCCAGCAGCCGCATCTACCTGGGCGCGCACTTCATGAGCGACGTGATGGCGGCGTTCTTTGAAAGCCTGGCGTGGCTGACGTTGTGCGGCACGCTGGTGTATGTGTTTGCGGCGCGCCGGGTAGGGCGGCAGGGCGTGTGAGCAAGTGAAACGGTAGAACGCTGCCCGCATGGCGCGGGGGCTTCTGAGGACCTCCACTCCGTCGTCATTCCCGCGAAAGCGGGAATCCACCTTGATCTTCACCTTCGAGAGGCCCTCCTCTTAGTCGTCATTCCCGCGAAGGCGGGAATCCATCTTGATCTTCAACTTCGAGAGGCCCTCCTCTTGGTCGTCATTCCCGCGAAAGCGGGGATCCATCTTGATCTTCACCTTCGAGAGGCCCTCCTCTCGGTCGTCATTCCCGCGAAAGCGGGAATCCACCTTGATCTTCACCTTCGAGAGGCCCTCCTCTCGGTCGTCATTCCCGCGAAAGCGGGAATCCATCTTGATCTTCATCTTCGAGAGGCCCTCCTCTTGGTCGTCATTCCCGCGAAAGCGGGAATCCATCTTGATCTTCATCTTCAACTCGAAAAGCAAAATGGATTCCCGCTTTCGCGGGAATGACGACGCTAGTGACTTTCGGGAATGACGATGCTAGTGACTTTCGGGAATGACGACGCTAGTGACTTTCGGGAATGACGACGCTGGTCACTTCGGGAATGACGACGCTGGTGACTTTCGGGAATTAACGACGCCGGTGACTTCGGGAATAGCGACGCTGGTGACTTTCGGGAATGGCGCTGGTCACTTTCGGGAATGACGACGCTGGTCACTTTCGCGTGAACAACGACTTTGGCGACTTCCGCGGGAATCGCGGCGATCGTGGCTAGCGCGCCCCATCCTCGCCATACTCGGCAAGCTTCTCGTGCAGGAAATCCGCACTCGGCAGGATGCGGCCGTCGGCGAACTTGATCGTGTAAGGCGTGCCGGTCACGGATGAGCCGGTGCCGCAGCAGACGATGAAATCCTCCACCGTGACGACGCGGCTGCCGGCGAAGCGCAGCTTCGTGCGCATATGCTCGGCTGCCTGCTGCGCGTTGTAGTCGCTGCCGTTGCGCACGAAGGTGGCGTCTTGCAACTGTTCCACCGACTGGATCAGATAATCGATCTTGCCCTGCTCCAGCGCGTCGCGCGCAAACGCGCCCGTGCCGGCGCAGAGCAACAGCAAAAGTACACAAAGCACCCTGTTCATCGCGACAGTATTGTCCGCGCAAGATGAACGCGCGCTTGCAGCGTCGGCGTAGCGGCTGTGCCTGCCCGGCTTGCGACGCCGCGGCGATCGGAGGATCATGCGCGGCGTGAATGTTCGCTCTCGATCAGCACGGATCCATCGCCGCCTGCACGCGCGAATGCTGCGCGTGTTCTGCCTGGCCGCGCTGTTGATCGTGGCGAGCAGCGTGTCGGCCTGGACCTGGGCCATGCCGGCATCGGTGCCGGCGCAGCAGACGTCATCGGCAGCGCATCATTGTCATGAGACGTCGGCGCCCGCGGCGCCGATCAAGCACCATGCCGGCTCCTGCCCGTGTTGCGATCACGGCTGCTCCTGCCTGTACAGCGGCGCGGCGCCACTGCCGCAATTCCTCGCGATCCGCCATCCGGCGCCGGAGGCGACCGTGCCGGCGTTTCTTTCCGGCGTATTGCCGACACCGCTGCTCGCACAACCGCTGCGACCTCCGATCGTCTGAACTCCCGCGGCTGGAATCGACCGGCCGGCCAACGCAACGCGCGTTCGCTTACCGCGACGCGCGTCCTGTCGTGATGCCTGCATGCAGGCGACGGAGTGAAGCATGAAATCTGATCCACTGTGGATGCCGCCCGACAGCGGGCGGCGCCGGTTCGTGCAAGGACTGGCGCTTGGCGGTGCTGCCGCGGCGCTGGGCGTGCGCCACGGCACACTGCGTGCTGCCGAAGCAGCCGCGCGCGCGACGCCGGAATTGTCCGGCACCGAATTCAATCTGGAAATCGCCGAACTGCCGGTGAACTTCACCGGCGTGCCGCGCATCGGTACGGCGGTGAACGGTTCGATCCCGGCACCGACGCTGCGCTGGCGCGAAGGCAGCGAGGTCACGCTGCGCGTCACCAATCGACTGCGCGTGCAGAGTTCGATCCACTGGCACGGCATCGTGCTGCCCGCCACGATGGACGGTGTGCCGGGGCTGAGCTTTCCCGGCATCGCAGCGGGCGAAACCTTCGTGTACCGCTTTCCGGTGCGGCAAAGCGGCACGTACTGGTATCACTCGCATTCGAATTTCCAGGAGCAGACCGGCCTGAGCGGCGCGCTGATCATCGAGCCGGCGCATGGCGATCCGCAGCGCGTCGACCGCGACTACGTGGTGATGCTCAACGACTGGACCGACGAGGATCCGCGCGCGGTCTACGCCAAGCTCAAGCGGCAAAGCGACTATTTCAATTTCGCCAAGCCGACCGCGCCGCAATTCCTGCGCGACGTTTCGGCGTCCGGTCTGCAGCAGGCACTGGCGCGGCGGCGCGAATGGAACCGCATGCGCATGACGCCGACCGACCTGAGCGACGTATCCGGCGCGATCTACACCTATCTCATGAACGGCGCCACGCCGAACGGCAACTGGACCGGCGTGTTCCGGCCCGGCGAGCGCTTGCGCCTGCGCTTCATCAACGCATCGGCGTCCACGCTGTTCGACGTGCGCATTCCCGGCTTGAAGCTGCGCGTCGTGGCGAGCGACGGCCAGGCGGTGGAGCCGGTCGACGTCGACGAGTTCCGCATCGCCGTGGCCGAAACCTACGACGTGATCGTCGAACCGGACGATCGTGCGTACACCGTGTTCGCGCAGCCGATCGACCGCAGCGGCCATGCGCGCGGCACGCTGGCGCCGCGCGTCGGCATGCAAGCCGAAGTGCCGCGCGTCGATCCGCGGCCGTGGCTCGACATGGCCGACATGATGGGCGCGATGGCGCCGCACGCTACGCCTGGCGGCGCGCCGATGCACGACATGCACGACATGCACGGCATGGCGATGCCGGACGCGCCTGCCGTGCATCATGCGCGCAGCGAATACGGCTATGCCACCGACATGCGCATCGACACGCCGCGCACGAACCTGGACGATCCCGGTGTCGGCCTGCGCGACAACGGCCGCCGCGTGCTCACCTACGCCGATCTGCACACGGTCGGCGGCACGCTCGACCCACGCGAGCCGCAGCGCGAGATCGAACTGCACCTGACCGGCAACATGGAACGTTTCGTCTGGTCGTTCGACGGCCAGAAATTCTCCGAGGCGGCGCCGATCCATTTCCACTTCGGCGAACGCCTGCGCATCGTGCTGGTCAACGACACGATGATGACGCACCCGATTCACCTGCATGGCATGTGGAGCGAACTGGAAAACGCCGCCGGCGAATTCCAGGTGCGCAAGCACACGATCAGCGTGCAGCCCGCGCAACGCGTGACCTATCGCGTGAGCGCCGACAACGCAGGTCACTGGGCCTACCACTGCCATCTGATGTATCACATGGAAGCCGGCATGTTCCGCGAAGTGGTGGTGGCATGAATACGCGCGCGCAAATCCTCTGGCTCGCACTGCTCGCGTGCGGCAGCAATGCCGCAACGGAGATTTCGTCCGATACACAACACGCCGCGCACGAAGCAGCGCCCGCGGCGACGCCGCCGGAACCCGCGATGGACATGAGCCACATGGACATGTCGTCGATGCAAGGCGGCCGCGCGCCGCCCGATGCGCGCGACCCGGACTATTCGGACGGCCAAACGATGAGTCCCATGCCGGGCATGGCCGAGTCGATGGACGACGAGGCGAACTTCGGCAAGCTGCTCGTCGATCAATTCGAGTATTCCCACGCCGACGCAAGCAACGGCATTGCGCTCGATGCACAGGCGTACTACGGCAGCGACGTGAACAAGCTCTGGCTCAAGGCGAACGGCGAACGCAGCGCTGGCCGTCTGCGTGCGCTGCGCACGGAAGCGCTGTGGGATCATGCCGCGAGCGCGTTCTGGGATACGCAGCTCGGCGTGCGCCACGATTTCGGCGTGGGACCGGCACGCAACTGGGCGGCGTTCGGCGTGCAAGGGCTCGCACCGTACTGGCTCAACGTCGAAGCCGCCGTGTATGTCGGCGCATCCGGCCGTACCGCCGTGCGCCTCGAAACCGAGTACGATCTGCTGCTGACGCAGCGCCTGATCCTCACGCCGGATCTGGAGCTCAACGCCTACGGCCGCAGCGATCCGCAACGGCGCCTCGGTGCGGGCGTCGCCAACGTCGAACTTGGACTGCGCCTGCGTTACGAGGTGACGCGTCAGTTTGCGCCCTACATCGGGGTCGATTGGAATCGACGCATCGGCAAAACCGCCGACTTTGCCCGCGCCGACGGCGACGCGCCGCTCGATCGCGCCATCGTCGCGGGATTGCATTTCTGGTTTTGAACAGGAGAACGAGCATGGCTCTGATCAAGGCACTGCTGGTTGCCATCGTGCTGATCGTGCTGGCGACGACCGTATTCGTCTGGTCCGGCCGCTATTCGATCGGCGCGGATGCGCCGCACTGGCGCATCACCGAGCGCACGCTCGAGATATTGCGCGACCGCTCGATCGAGGAAAGCGCGCGCGGCACCGCGGTGCCGAACCTCGACGACGCGCAGCGTGTGGCCGAAGGCGCCGAACACTACGCCGCGATGTGCACCGGCTGCCACCTCGCACCGGGCTTGCACGACTCCGAACTTCGCGCCGGCCTGTATCCCGTGCCGCCGAATTTTTCCGACGAACCGATCGACGATCCCGCCACCGCGTTCTGGGTCATCAAGCACGGCGTCAAGCTGACCGCGATGCCGGCCTGGGGCCGCACGCACAACGACGACGCGATCTGGAACCTGGTCGCGTTCCTGAAGAAGCTGCCGGGCATGACGCCCGAGCAATATACCCAGATGACCACGAACAGCGGCGCGCACCATCACCATGGCGACGCGGATTCGCACGACGCGCACCCGGGCGACAGCGACGCGCATCACGATCACGAACACGGTGAAGGCGAGGCATCGCCGCACGAACACGGCGGCGATGCGCCGGCGCATGGCGGACACGACGACGCGCCGGCACACGATCACCCCGGCGGCGCAGATGAGCACCACGCCGAAGCCGCCACCGCCGCCGTCGATCGGACGCCGGCGCCACGCGCGGATGAACAGCGTCAAGCCGAAGTCCGCGCACGCGGCCCGGACGTCATGGCATTTTCACTCGACGCCACGCAACACGTATTCGAGAACACCGCACACGGCGGCGTGCAACGCGTCGTCGTCCGCGACGGCCACGCCGATCAAGTCGCACCCGTCCGCAGCCACCTGCGCGCCATCGCGCAAGCATTCAGCGCGCGCGACTTCAGCGGCCCGACCCACATCCACGGCGCCGGCATGCCCGGCCTCGCCGAACTGCAACCCGCACCCGCGAACGCGCTGACCGCGAACTACCGCGATATCGAACGCGGCGGAGAAGTCAGCTACGCCGCCAACACGCCGGCGCTGGTCGACGCCGTGCATCGCTGGTTTGGCGCGCAGCTCGCCGATCACGGGCGCGACGCGAGTGAGCATATGACGCATCAGTGATGTCGGCCGCGAGCACCCGTCGTCGCTCGCAGAACCTAGATCCCGCCGCTGCCATGCGCCTTCACGTCTCGCAAGGCGTACCGCGAGGCACCCGTGTCGTCGTTGTGGTCGGAGCCGGATCATGCGTGGCAAGGTACTGTTGCAGATTCTGCGGCGCGTACTTGCACTCTGCCAGCTTCATCCGGTCCAGCGCTGCCTGATGCACGCGTTCATTGCCGTTTTGCGACGCACCGAGCTTGCGCACGTTTTCGCCGAGCACGCGGTACTTCGGCGTCATCGAGTCGAATAGCGTCGAGTTGAAGCATGGCTTGAAATACGTGAGATAGCTCCGATCGACTTCAAGACCATGTGTCTCGGCTTTCTCGACCATCCACTGCAGAGCTTCGTTCGCAAGGCCATCGGGGGCGTAGCCACCGCCTACTCCGCAATGGACTCCCGGAAACCACACCTGCTCCAAATTGCCGTTCCAGCCGTCGGGCCGACTCCACAGATTCGGCACAAATGGGCTGCGACGCTCGTCGATCGAAAGCGCGTGATAGGCGTTTTGAATGTTCGCGTTCAGCGCCACATCGTGGTAGGCGTACTTGTTGCGATTGAAAATTTGCCCGAGCAGACCCGGCGCACCCAACGCACCGACCGTATCCCAAACACCGATGAACTTGAGCGGCGGACAGGGACGCGGCGCGCGTACGTTGTGGAACGCCTTGGTCCACTCCGCGCTGCCCTGCCCTTTCGCCGATTCGTAGCACGCATAGATGTCAGGCACGTAGTAGTCGTCGCCCTTGCCGACCAAGCCGCATTTGTTCATGAAGCCGGCCAAGGTGCGAACGGTAAACGCGCCGCGACTGAAGCCGAACAGGAAGATCTCGTCGCCGGGCTCGTAGTTGTAGACGAGAAAGCGGTACAACTCGCGGACGTTGTCTTCGATGCCGGTGCCGAACGCACCGCCGGTGTACTTGTCCAGGCCCCAATGAGTGCCGACGCCGTCGTGGTAGTAGACGATCTGCGTCGTGCCGTCGGCGCTGCGCGACGCAACACTTCGCGCGAGCTTGGTTACATTCGTCGGTCGTCGCGTGCCGGAGGTGTCGTCGACTTGATCGCGGATGTTCCAAGTGCCGTCCGCACAGATCACCAACCGTTTCATGAAGCCTCCTGTTCGCTCTCGGCTTGGCAACATTGCTTGCCGGCCACGCATGCAACGACGGCGCAAGGCGGCCGCACGCTCCATCGATGGTCGGCGCTTCGCATTGGCGAAACATGTCCCCGTACGATCAGCAGTAGCACTGCGCTCATGCGACTTGACCTGCAAACGTTGACAGTTTTCCTGGCGCTTGCCTTGCGCTAGTTTCCAATGTGGTTCCGCGCATCATGCGCGGCAGTTGGGGGTGTCTCATGCGGAATATCCGTCCTCTTCTCGCGACGGGCCTGTTCGCGTGCTCTTTGTTGACTTGTCTGCCCGCGGCGGCACAAGTTCCTCCGCATCAACCTGGAACCATTTGTTTCACGCCGCAATTCTGGTGCTGGATGAACTATCCGGGTTACCCCGGCCAGGTCTGCTTTTGCGCTTCGCCCTATGGTCCCGTGCAAGGAATCCTGGGGTAGCGCGACACGAGTCGATCGGGGAAACACGCGCTTGCGATCCACCGCGAGCGCGCCTCGCCACTAGGGGAAGCCAATGTGGCTCAAAGTCGAACCTGACCTCGCCGACCGATACAAGGTCTCGTGGGGAATCGATGGCCCGGATGCGGTGACGTCCTACCATATCGGCACGGTGTCGATCGGCGACGCAGCGGTCGCGGTGCGCGCGCAACTCGATGCATTGTCGAACTGCGCCCACGCCAATCCGGATGCCTATTCTTCCAACGCGCCCGAGCAACGCGCGCACTTCAGATCCATCTTGCGCAATCTGGCCCAGGCGGGTCGCGCGCTGCGACAAGCATTGTTCAACGATCCGGCGAAAGCGGCGGAAATCCGCGAGCTGCAGGAACTGCGCACCGACCAGTACGGCAGCGGCGACAACGTCCTCGAGATCCATCCCGATCGCTACCTCGACGTGCCGTGGGGCTTGATCTACGACGGCAACGTTCCGGCGCTCGCGGAGCACGCGGACGTCGAGCAGGAGATGCGCGACCTGTCCGGATTCTGGTGCCTCAAATATCGACTCTCCGCGATCGTCGGACATCACGTGCGCGCGAAATCGAAATGGACGCGGCCGCGCGAGACCTTCGGCATGTTGTCGCTGATCAACCACGACGTGAAGTTCCGACTGAGCGAAGACTTGCCCAAGGACCTGTACGACGAATTCTGCGAATACTTGAACCCGCCGGTCGGAGAGCCCTCCGATCTCGATCACTGCCTGTCGCTGGTGGAGTCGACGAAGTCGGTCGACGTGCTAGTGCATTTTCTCGGTCATCACGACAAGCAGAAGCTCGTGCTCGGCGACAAGTATCAGCTTTCGTATCAGGACTTCGCGGACCTGCTGGAAACGCTGACCAACCGCGAGGAGCTGCGCAATGCCCGCCCCTGCGGCCTGCTGTTCCTCAACGGCTGCGACAGCGCGGTGGGCGAGAAGGATCGCAGTCTGCGCAACCAGGCCTCGCGTCCGGAACTGTGCGGAGCGATCGCGACCGAATCGAAAGTGCGGCGCAAGTATGCCGCCTTGTTCGGCGTGCATTTTCTGCGCCGGTTGATCCGCCAGGGCAAGACCTTGTCGACCGCGATGCACGAGCTGCATCACGACAGCGCGTTGTGGCCGGAGAACCTCCTGTACGGCTGCTATGCGCATCCCGATTTCTGCATCGGAAAAGCTACTTGAGCGTCTTTCGATACACCATCTTCACGGGACGACAATGGACGACCTCCGCGACGGCTGGCCTGAACATCCCTACAAGGGACTCGAATACTATTCCGCCGCGGACCGCCGCCTGTTCTCGGGACGATTGGCCGATATCGAAGGATGCATCCACCGGTTGACGTCACCGGAAACGCGCATCCTGCTTCTGCACGGACATACGGGTTGCGGCAAGTCGTCGTTCCTGCGCGCCGGCCTGATTCCCGAATTGGAATTGGCCGGCGTCGGCTACACCTTCCTGCACGATGAAAACGATGCGCCGATCTTCATACGTTCCGGACGCGATCCACTGAGTCGCATCGCCGAAGAAATCTATCGTTTCGCATCGACGCCGTTGCTTGCGCGTGGGCCCAAGGGCCCGACCACGCTCGACCTGGGCGAAGCGAAACTCGGCAAGGACGACCTCGCGTCGTATGTGAAGGAATGCCACAAGCCGCGCCGACTGCGCGAATCCCTGCACCTGCTTTCCACGAAGCTGCCGTTTACGCTCGTCATCGTCCTCGATCAGGCGGAAGAAGTCATCACGCTGGATGACGGCGAGCATCTGTGCAAGCGGCGCTTCTTTCGATTCATCAAGGAATTCAGCACGGTCAATTTCCCGATCAAGTTCGTGATCGCGTTGCGCAGCGACTATTCGGGACTGTTCGTCGAATTGGGACAGACCGCCGGCAGCATCGAGCTGAGTCAGCAAGGAGCTCGCCCGCGCGAGGCGCCGGCAGTGCCCGCGGATGTTTCGCCGCTCGACAGCGATGTCTTCGACGACCGTCCCTTCAAACCCGACATCAAGCTGTTCCTGCTGCGCGAACTCGCCAGCGAAGAAGTCACCACGGCGATCCTGCTGCCGACATCGACGGCCGCCGACGACGGCAAGCCCTTCGAGCGTTACCGTTTCCGCTACGAAGAGGGTGTCGCCGCGCATATCACTGCCGACTTGTTCAAGGCCTCGTCGACCGCGGTGCTGCCCGCGATGCAGCTGACCTGTCGCGATTTGTACGAGAGCCTGCCCAAGTTCGACGGCGCGAACAGCGACCAACGCCGGATTTCCGAGCACCAATACAAGCTCGGCGGGTACATCGCCGGCCCGATCGATCGTCACATCTCCAAATCGCTGCGCGAGAGTTTCGCGCAATTGCCTGTCGGGCAGCTTGGCGAGGAGGAGATCAAGTGGCGAGAGGTATTGTGCCGCTTCGTGCGTGGGGAATCGGACGGGACCGTGCGCACGCGTGTGCTCGGCGTGCGCGAACTGCGCGAGATCGCTGGCGAACACGAGGTGCGCGCCGACATCGATGCCGTCGTGAATCACCTCACGAAGTCCGAGACGCTGCTGCTGCGCAGCGTCCCTGCCGCGAAGGCAAACGAAGGCCTGGGCTTGAGTCTCGGTCACGATTTCATCGGCATGGTCCTGGTGCGATGGAAGCAGGCCCTCGACGACGCCAAGGCGGAGCGGCAGCGTGCGGAGGAGGACCTTCGCCTCGCAAGGCTCAAGGCCGAGGAGGAGATCCGCAAAGAACGCGTGCGAGCCGAACTGGAGTTACAGCGCGAGAAACAGAAGATCGCGAGGATCAAGCGGCTTTCGTTGATCGCCGCCTCGACCATCGCGCTGTCGATTGCCGCCGTCGCGCTGATCTTCGTGCTGGGAATGCGGCGCGAGGCCTACCAGGTCTTGCTCAACCGCGCCAAGCACGCCGAGCGCGAGGACTTGCCCGTAGCGATGCTCACATCGGCGCAGGCCACGACGATCGCGCGCCGCTACTGGAAGCTGGGAGACGATCAGGCTGAGCAGATTCTGGCGCGCATCCTCGCCGGCCAGCCGGAGCGCATCCACGTGGATGGCGACGCCACCAATCCGCGCGGCGAAGGCCTCCCTGCGCCGCTCGCGCCGCTGACACGGTCGGCAAGATTCGGCAAGATCCGCGGCGATCGAGCATTCATCGGTTCGGACAAGGGAACCGATCCTTTCGATCTGCTGCCGTTTGCCGAAGGCACGCCCGGCTACGTGGCGTTGGAACAAAGTGCGATTTCGGAAACCAGCGGCGGCACCGTCCTGCTCGCGCGTAGTTTCGGTCGGCAGTACCAGCTCTACGTCATACCCGCCGACAAGAAGGCGCGCGCTCCCTTGGACGCCGCCTACTTTCTGCAACGGATCGATTCTTCGGGAGCGCAACCTTTCCCGAAAGATCATGAGAGCCTCGCAATCCAATTGAATGACGGGATCGTGCTGGTTTCCGCGATCATTTTCGACGCGCAATTGACGCATGGGCAGTATTGGGTGCGTGCCTTTGCGTTCAACGAAGAAAGGCAATCGTTCGAACTTACCCCGCGACGCCTGGACGGCGTCCCGGTTTACATGCCGCGCACGCTCGGCCTGGTCCGACCTCTGCCGGCGACGCATTACTTGATCGTGCCGACCATGGAAAAGAATTCGAACGATCCGGCACTGCTGAAATACGACCTGCTGTCGGACAAGCCTGCGGAGCGCGTCCTGGCTGGCGTGACCCAGAAAGGCTGCAACAACGATTGCACGTTGCGCTGGATCCCGAACCCGGACAGCAGCAGCGCATTGCTTTCATGGGGCGTTTCGAAGGAACCCGGCGGCCAATCCGCAACGAACGAGTACTCGCAATCGCGCACGGTCGGACGCTTCGATCGGCTGGTGATGATCGATCTCGCCAGCAATCGCGTATTCGATTCTCCGGTGCGTGACTTGCTCGCAACGCGAGCGCGCTGCGATCCGCAAGCCAGGACGTCGAGCGATCCCTCCCAGCCGGTGGAAGGAACCACCGACAGAATCTTCATCACCGAGCGCCTCGGCAATGCCGTGGTAGGCCTTGTCAACAATCACTCGGCCGACCTCGTCGAAACGGACGGGATCAATCTTTCGTGCCTGGGCACGCTGTTGTTCGAAGACGATCTTGTCGGCTGGTCCGCCTCCCGGGATGGCAGCTACCTGCTCGGCTATGGACTCGAGAGCGCGGCGCGCTGGAACATGCGCTTGCCATTCGTGGTTCAAGCCCAGGAGAAGCAACGTTCGGGCACGCTCGTCGAAGACGCATGCAAGTCCAGGCTCAGGCTCATGCTCGGAAAGCTCAGTGCGGACGAGTTGTCGAAGCTCACCGGTATGCCGGATCTGCCCGAGCAATTTTCAAAGGGATTGTGCCCGGCCGACGCCGTCGCGTCCGTAGCGACGTTGTCGCATGCGAAGTGAGCCACGATCGCATGATGCGGGGAACGGTCCGGCTCCGCTGACGCTGACGACGTCACGGCAATGATCCGGCTGGAGCTGCTCCCCGCAGCGTGTGGCGACTGCCTCTGGCTCGAGTACGGCGAGCCGTCTGCGTCTCGCATCGTCATCATCGACGGCGGCATTCAATCGACCGCATCGGTGCTGCGCCAACGCATGAGCAGTGCGCTGCGCGCACGCAACGCAGATACGCTCGACATCGAGTTGCTCGTCGTCACGCACATCGACAACGACCATATCAAGGGCATCACCGAGCTGCTGCGTGAACCGGACCCGCGCGTGAACATCAAGGAGATCTGGTTCAACGGTCGCACTCAGCTCAACGGCCTTCCGCCATTGACGAAACCCGCAAGAGTGATTACGGCGCGAACGCGCGTCAGCTCGTTGGGATGGACGGAGTCCTCCGACGAGGACGATGCGCAGCCCTCGAACGCGTTTCCCATTCCGGAATCCGAAGCCTTGCTCGGCCCGAAACAGGGCGACGAGTTGTCGCAACTTCTTGAACAGCGCTCGATCCCGTGGAACCGACGAACGCCAGACGGCAGCGGTATCGTCATGGTTGCGGATGATGGGGCGTTGCCCACCGTGGCACTCGATGGCGGTCTGAAGCTCACGCTGCTCGGTCCCAGCCTCATGCGCCTGCACAAGTTGCGCGCCTTGTGGACGGCAGCGCTTCTCGGCGACGAGGACCGGACAGCAGCGATCGATGAGTCGGCGTTTCTGAGACGCGCCGACGTGTGGCCGCCGTGCTGGCAGGAAACGGAAGTCCCGGACAGCTCCGTGACAAATGGCTCCAGCATCCTGCTGCTGGCGGAGCTCGACGAACATGCGTTGCTGCTCGGTGGCGACGCCCACGCAGACGACATCGAAACGGCAATCGCCCGTCTGCAGGCCGAGCGCAATCTAGCGCGTCCATTTCCGCTGGCGGCGTTCAAGCTTCCGCATCACGGCAGCGAGAAGAACGTGACGCGCGATTTGCTCGAACGAATCGACTGCAGCCGCTATCTGGTATCCACGGATGGATCGTGGCACCGTCATCCCGATCACCAAGCGTTGTTGCGTATCCTGCGCTTCGCCAAGCGGCCCGTGCAGTTGTTGTTCAACCATGCCGCCGCGACCACCACCCCATGGCGCGACTCGAAAGCCGATGTGCTGGAGAGTGGAATCGGCGACTACGAAGCGCTGTATCCGAACGATAAGGAGCTGGGGATGATCCTGGAGTTGCACTGACGAATGTTTGCTGCGCTCGCGCACAGGCAACAGCGCGCCGATGTTTCCTTCGCGCTTGCGAACGGTTCCACGTCCGCTCAACCCGAATTCCCGATCCACTCCGTGCGCGATGCATTGCATCTTGCAGCGCTTGCCGCAAATTGCGCGTCGGTGTTTTTTTGGCCGCTTCGGCAAATCAATGAGTTGCGCGAAAATTTGGAATGGCACGCAGGTTGCGATATCTCCTGCGTGATCTCCCCAGGTCACTGACAAGTAGGCCGTACGTGAGTACCGCCAAGGAAAGGCACAAACGGCAAGCAAGGATGCAATACAACCAAGGATGGTTGCGGCGACTCGGAGAATCCCCACTCCGCTCGCCACCCGAAAGGGATCGATCGCTTCCCCCGATCGATCCCTTTCTATTTTGTGCGGACACGCACGCAAAAAAATAGCGCCTGGTGAAGGCGCTTCATGATCGTGGAATTGCGCGAGAAAATTCGGCTGCGCCTGAGCGACGCAGCCAAATCGCCAGACTTACTTCGCGGAGCGCTTCACTTCATCGCGCGCCTTGTCCGCTGCCTTGCCGGCCGCGTTCTGGATCTTGCCCGCGTTCTTCTCGAGGTTGCCCTCGGCTTCGCGCAGCTTGTTGCCAGTGACTTTGCCTGCAAGTTCCTTGGCAGAGCCCTCGATCTCGTGCTTCAGACCTTCTTTCCTGTCCTTGTCCATTGTCTCTCTCCTGAAAGTCTGCCGAATGGCAGAACATGCGCAGCGTAGACTCTTCACGCTGACCCACGAGTGAACTGGCTTGGTCTCAGGCACGAGCATCCAACTCGCGCTTGCAATGCAAACAGGCTCAGCGGCATTGCGGTAAACAACACGCTCGATGCAACGCCGTGCGATCGATTCGCGATGGTAGTCGTGCGGCTTTCGAAATTTCCCGCGTGACGCGAACGTCGGAAAAAAAGAGGGCCGCTTGCGCGGCCCCCTGCACCACGGGCTGCGCAGGCAGCCCGTACTGCTCCCTCCCCGCTTGCTCTTTAGTTGATCGTGCCCGTCAGAGTCACGCCCGAGTACGTCGCGTACGCACGCACGCCGACATAGTAAGTGCCCGCAGTCGGCGCGTTGAACGTGCAGGTCTCGCTGTTGCCGCTCAGGTACGGACGGCAGTTGTAGCTTGCCGTCGTCGGCGCCGAACCGATGCGCACGTACAGATCCGCATCGCCCGTGCCGCCCGAGATGGTGAACACCACCGACGTCTTGCCGGCCGGAACCGCCAGCGTGTAGATCGTGCCGAAGTTGCCGGTCGTCGCCGACAGACCGGTCACCGGCACGCCGCTGGTCAGCGGATTGCCGGTGCTGGTGCTGTAGCTGCCCTTCAGCGTGACGCCGGAGTAAGCAGCGTAGGCATTCACCATCACGTAATACGTGCCGGCCTGGATGTTGGAGATCGTGCACGTTTCGTTGTTGCCCGACACGTACGGACGGCAGTCGTAGCTCGACGTCGTCGGCGCGGCACCGAACTTCACGTACAGGTCCGCATCGCCCGTGCCGCCCGACAGCGTGAACGTCAACGCGGTCGCGCCGGCCGGAACGACCATGGTCCAGTTCTGCTGGTGGTTGACCGTCGCATCGGTGATCGTGATGCCGACACCGTTCTGCAGCACGTTGCCCTCCGGAGCAATGGTCACCGAAGCAGTCTTGCTGGCACTCGCGCCGAGGTTGTCGACCACGGTTTCGGTCACGCTGTAGGTGCCGGCCGCAGCGTAGGTGTGGCTCGGGCTCGTTGCCGTCGACGTGCCGCCGTCACCGAAGGTCCAGGAGTGCGACGCGATCGTGCCGTCGCTATCGCTGGAGGCATCAGTGAACGTTGCGGTCAGACCCGACGTGGTGAATGTGAAGTTCGCCACCGGCGGAGCGTCGGAGACTACGGTCACCGATGCGGTCTTGGAACTCGTCGTGCTGTTGACGCTGTCGGTCACCGTCTCGGTCACGCTGTAGGTGCCCGCGGCCGCGTACGTGTGACTCGGATTCGTCGCGGTCGATGTGCCGCCATCGCCGAATGTCCACGAGTGCGCACCGATCGTGCCGCCCGCATCGGTCGAGTTGTCGGTGAAGTTCGCGGTCAGGCCGTTCGTCGTGAAGCTGAAGTTCGCGCTCGGCGTGCCGCCCGATGGCGCTACCGTTACGGAGGCCGTCTTCGAACTCGTCGTGTTGTTGGCGCTGTCGGTCACCGTTTCGGTCACGCTGTAGGTGCCGGCGGACGCGTACGTGTGGCTCGGATTCGTCGCGCTCGATGTGCCGCCATCGCCGAACGTCCACGCGTGGCTGCCGATCGTGCCGCCGCTGTCGGTCGAGCTGTCGGTGAAGTTCGCGGTCAGTCCACTGGTCGTGAACGAGAAGTTCGCGCTCGGCGTGCCGCCGGTGCCGCCGATCGAACCGGTCGGCAGCGGCCACACCCACACGCCGCGTGCGCGCGTGAACGCGGCCAACGTCGTGAAGCCGCGATCGATCGTGAAGCTCCACACCATCACGTGCGGCAGGCCTTCGAAGCGCTGCCACACCGGCGTCGCCACCGTGATGTCGTTCGTGAAATACAGGCCCCAATCGGTGCCGACGAATACCTGTTTGGTGTCCTTCGGATTCGCGATCACGGCGTTCGCGGGGATGTCCGGCAGGTTGCCGCTCTTGTCCGCCCAGCTGAACGACGCGCAATTCGCGGTACACGTGACCTGGAACACATGGCCCGGAGTGGACGGCGTGTTGGCAGTGAAGCCTGCGATCGCCGCATAGCCGACCAGCGGATTGGTCGGATCGGTGTTGACGTCCATGATCGTGCGGTTCGGCAACACGGCGTTGTTGCCGGTCACGTTGACCGCGGTTGCCGAACCCGTGCCGCCCAGACCGAACACGTACTGCACGTTGCCGTCGGTGGTGCCGACGATCGCGATCGTCGGATCGGTGAACGAATAGTGCAGCTGCTGGATGAACGAACGGTTGTCGGTGCCGACGATCAGGTTGTTCTTGCTCAGATCGCCGGTCTTGGCTTTCCACGAACTCGAACTCGCGCCGCCGTCGGTCGCTTCCCACAGGCGATACGTGCCGTAGATGACGCGCGTGCAGCCTGCGCTCGTGGTGCAGCCGCTGCCGCTGACGCTGGTCGATCCGTAGCGATACAAATCATACGTGGTGATGAAACTCTTGCGATCGACGCTCGTTGCCGATCCGACACCCCAGCTGCCAGCGATACCTCCCTGCGAGCCGCCAGCACCCGTCTTGCTCGAATAAATATCGCCGTAGTACACCGAGGAGTACCAGGTCTTGCCGAGCACCGGTTCGATGCGCGAGTAGAAGCCGTCACCGCCGTTGTTCGAGTTCCACGCCAACGGACCGGGCGTGCCGCTGAACGTGACCGTGCCGCTGCCATTGTCCTGGAATCCTGCCGCCGCGCCGCCGCTGCTGGCGGTGGCGAAGTTTGCGGTGATGTCGCCGCCGTACACTTCGAGCGTCGGCAGCTGGTTGTTCATGTCGGTCCAGTTCGCACCGGACGAACCGCCCGCGCTCAGCGCGTTCGACACGTAGTACACGCCGCCATCGTTGCCGTTGAGCACCTTGTTCGCGTCACCGCCGACGATCGCGCGCGCGTGATTGTCCGGGTGCACGGGACCGCCGCTGTAAGCGTTCGTGAGATTGGTGTACGTCGAGCCGCCATCCTGCGACAGCAACAGGTCGACGGTGCTGATGAACAACACGCTCGGATTCGTCGGCGACACGGTGAGGCCCGCGTCGTACCACATCTGCGTACCCGCATCGCCGCTTGACGGCGTGCTCGCTTTGGTCCACGACGTGCCGCCGTTGCTGGTTTTCCAGATACCGTTGATGCCGCTCGACGTGATGTCGGAAATCATCGCGTACAACACTTGCGTATTGCTCGGCGCCACGGCGATCTCGATGCGGCCGAGGCTCGTGCTCGGTGTGCCGTTGCCCAACCCGGTCGGCAATCCGTTCGACAGCAGCGTCCAGGAACTGACCGCGGGACAACCGCTGCTCGGCATCGCCGCGCTATAGACGCCGTTCGCACCGTTCTTGCCGAGATCCGGCTGCACCGGCGTGGCCGAGCCGCGCGTACCGATCGCGACGTAGAGTTTCGTTGCGCTGCCGCTCTTCACGGCGAGCAGGCCGGTGGTGTCCTGGCGTTGCGCACCGCTGCCGCTGGTGAACGCATTCGTGTAGCACGGGCCGGACCAGTTCGTGCCGGCGTCGTAGGAGAAGTACACACCGGTCTTCGTGCCGGCGATCACGTTGTTGGAGTTGTTCGGATCGACGACCACCTTGCTGATCGCCTGATACTGCGGATACGCACCCGCCGACGGACCATACATCGGCGTGAACACATTCGTGCCGAGCACGGTCCAGGTTTCGCCGCGGTCGGTGCTCTTGAGCACGCCGGCCGAACCGAACGAGAACGATCCGTAGTTCAAGTCACCCGTGGCCGCGTACAACACGTTGTGGTTGTTCGGGTCCATCGTGATGTCGTCGATGGCCATCGTGGAGAGCTGCGGAAAATCCGTCTTGACCGTCCACGTCGTGCTCGACGTGCAGCAGTTCGTGGTCTTCCACACGCCGCCGCCATCCGCGCCGAGCCAGGCGACCGCGGTGTTGTCGGGATCCGAGAGCAGCGCGTTGACGCGGCCCGCGGCGCGATTCGCGCCAAAGCCTTCGCCGGTCAACGGCTGCGGACCCAGCAACGTAAACGTGTTCGCATTGAGCGCGAATTGCGCGTTGGCGGAGGGCATGTAGGTCCTGTGGCCGCCAGGCACCGCGGAGGCGATCTTCGCATCCTGTTTCGCGGATTCGCGCAGCCACGCCGGTTCGAAATGCAGATTGCCGGCGTTGCCGTGATAGCCGAGGCGAATCGCCGCGGCCAGGGGATCACCGGGCGTGCGACCTTCCGCAGCGTCCGGGTCCATGGAGAATTTCGTCGCGTGATGCAGTTCGAGGTACGTGCCCGCTGCAGTTGCCGCTATGGCGGCCAACGCAAGCGTACCGATCAGTTTCTTCATGACGCGACTCCTCCCAAGTAAATGTCGCCCGCAATGTCGCCAGCGACAAAGATGGCCGTTCCCCGGCCGAAAATGTGGGATGCGGGACAGGTCGTGCGAGTGGTCTGCCTGCTCCGCTCCGGTGCTGCTGCTGGAACGTGCCAGCAGAGTTACGTGACGGCGGCGAGCGATGCCGGTTTCAGGCTGTTCATCGTGATGGAATCCCTAGCGAGTGATCGACCAATTCGCCGCAGTCACCCGCGGCGCCGTGTCTTGCTCCCCGCCGCTTCCATGGCCAACGCGCTGAAGACTCGCGTCACCGGCATGTCTGCATTCGGCTTGGCGTAGCCCATCCATAGACGGATGGTGCCGCCTTCATGTCCTACGGGGTCGTACGCTTCCAGACGCAATCCGAAGCGCGACGCACCGTAGCAACGTCACTGCCGGCGGTCAAGAAAATCGCTGGCGTAAGTAGCTGAAATACCGTGCTTTTGCTGCCCGGCAACAAAGATGTCCATACAACTTGCTGCCACGCACGGACGCTTTTTTAACGGATGAGGCATCCAAGAGACGCATGCACCCGCACCTTCACTTCGTCTGCGCACCGCATGTCTGCTGGCTTGCAGAGGATATCTCCGTGCGCCAATCGCGACCGCGTGCGGCGATACTGAACTTGTATACGTTTACCAACCTATACATTTGAACGAGCGCGCCGGACATCTTGCAACCAGTCGATGCTACCGGGTTGCGTTTCGCTGCAAACGTTTTCAAGGACGGCTTGCGCAAGATTGCCCACTTCGAGGCCAGATGTTCGAGCACGCGAGCGCCGAGGCAACTGCGATTCGTCGGCGGCGATCACGCTGCGACACGTGACTATTCCAACGAGGCAGATCTTTTCCTAGCTGCAGATGTCAGGCGATGCTGGTGCACCCGTCTCCCAGCATCGCCCGCCCCATCAACGCGCGCCGTTGATGCGCATCACTTCTTTCTGCCGGGCAAGTCGTCTTCCAGCGGCAGCTTGAACGTCAGCTTGAATGCGGTGAGCTTGTCTTCATTCGCGTCGCTCATGTGATTCTGCGTCTGCTCGCCTTTCCACTCGAGCGTGCCCTGCACCGAATTGTCGACCACCTTGATGTCGGTGGTGACCAGCTTCGCCTTCGACAGCGGAATGCCTTGCCAGTCTTCACCCGCGCCCAGTCCGAAATCGTTCGCCCACAACTGGATTCCGGTGTCCTCGTCGATGTCGTACTTGTATGGCGGCGAGGACGGCAGCGCATGCGGGCTGACGTGGAACACGCGTCCGCGCTTGCCGGTGGTGAAATCCGCCTGTCTCGCCAGCGCATCGAGACCCGCCAGCGACTTTTCCGCGATCATGAACTCGATGTACGGCGGACCAACGGGACTGTTCCCGCCCGCCTTCCAGGCGCGGCCTTGCGTGAACGTCACGGTGTTGCCGTTGATCACGGCCGTGCCGGACACCGACGCAGCTTGCGCAAAGACGCTGCCGCTCGAGACGAGCAGCGTGGCGAGCAGCAGAGACTTTTGAAATTTCATGGTGACCTTCCCAGGTTGGTGCGGTTGTTCGCGAATGACGCGAACTATGAGAATGCGTGCGAGTGAAAAAGCGAACGAAGGCTTTCGCGGTGGAAATTCTTGCTCGGATTTGGCACGGGGTTCGGCCGCCAAATCGCTCTTCTTTCGGATTGAAGCCCGCGAAATGTCAAGACGGCGTGATGTCGAAGCATGGTGCACGGACACCGTCGTGAACCTGGTCGATCCTCGCCCGCTTCTGCGCGCAATCGACGTACTGATGAGTTCATCATCCGAAGGAGAACCGACATGTACGCATCGATGCAGCGCACCGCAGGCGCCATTCTCGTCACCGCCGCTTTCGTTCTGCCGTTGTCCAACGCGCAGGCACACAACTTCTGTGTCAGCACCGCGGCACAATTGCAAAGCGCGTTGCACGACGCCGGCAGCGGCGGCGCATACAACAACGAGAGCAACATCATTCGCGTCGTCAAAGGCACGTACAAGACCGGCAGCGCCACCGGCAACGGGCCGTTCTACTACTACTCGACCAACGGCGGTCACATGGATCTGTACGGCGGCTACAACGCCGGCTGCACGAGCACATCGTGGAACGCGACGCAGACCGTACTCGACGGCAACAATGCGACGCAGGTGCTGTCGCTGTACAGCCGCGTCGGCGAAGTCGACGTCGTGGGTTTCACGATCCAGAACGGCTACACGGATCAACCCGGCGCCGGCGTGACCATCAACGGCTACGCCAACCTCGCCGGAGCCGCCATCGTCATCGGCAACATCGTCCGCAACAACCACTCCACCACCGGCGGCGGCGGCGTAAACGTCTACGCCGGCATCGGCAACCTGCTGCTGCTCGCCAACAACGTGATCGTCGACAACATCGCGGACCAAGGCGTCGGCGCAGGCTTCGCCGTCGGCAACGGCGACGAATCGCTGATCTACAACAACACCGTCAGCGGCAACACCGGCGTGACCGATCTCGGCGGCCTGTTCCTCAATGGCCAGGCGAACACCTACGTCATCAACAACATCTTCTGGAACAACACTTACGAAGGCCTGCGCGCCGATTCCGCCAACGTGCTCGCGTTCGACTACAACGACTACGGCACGGTCATACTCGGCAACGTGCCCGAGAACATCGGCAACCTCTCGGTGCCACCGCAATTCGTCAACCGCAACGCCGGCAACTACCACCTCGCCGCCGGATCACCGTTGATCGATGCGAGTCCGGATTCGTTTGGGTTTCATGATCCGGATGGAAACACGGGGTCGGGGGCGATGGAGAATATTGGGGCCTATCACTGATGTCGACCGCCGCGCATCCGGCAATCGTCTAGCTCATTGCACTTAGGAGAGATCAGGGTCGAGTAGGGGCGATCTTGTTCGCACGGAACGGCGCCCGAGACGGACTCGAAAATATCTCACAAGTATCTGATAACTAATATTAACTTTCAGCCATTACTTTGCAGGTGCCCCCAAAGGTGCCCCCGTTTGGGATGGGATGAAGACTTGGAATGGGTGAGCTACCGAATTGCTCACGACCGCCGTCGGACAGCTAGGGAGTATTGCGAGGACATTGACTTCATCCCGCTTCCGTCTTGGCCTTCGCGAACAGTATTGGTTACGCTCAGGAACTAAGGCCATGGTCGCTCACAACAGGCGAGGAAACAATTGAAGCTCACCCAGCAACAGCTCGAAAACCATTTGTGGGGCGCAGCAAATATTCTGCGCGGCAAGACCGCGGGGCAGGACTACAAGAACTACATACTCTCACTGATGTTCTACAAGCGGCTGTGCGATCAGTGGGAAAACGAGGCCGAAGAGGCGATTAGTGAGCAGGAACGTCAGCAAGGACGTGCCTTCACCGAGAAAGAGAAGGCCGTTTTCCGAAAGCGTGGCGCGCATAGATATGCCATTCCTGATGGAAGTCGCTGGGGCGATGTACTTGGAGTCTCTACGAATTTGGGAGAGAAGCTCACCGCGGCGATGAAAGCCCTCGCCAACAGCAATGAGGAACTTCGGGGCGTCTTCACTGTGGATTGGGCGCAGCCCGCACCCGATGGCAGCGGTAAGCCGCTTATCCCAAACGAGGTCGTCCACGCCCTGATCCAGCACTTCAACACGCACGATCTTTCCAACTCCAGCGTACCACCCGATGTACTCGGCCATGCGTATGAATATCTCATCAAGCAATTTGCCGATGATGCAGGCGCGAAGGCAGGTGAATTCTTCACTCCTCCCGAGGTGGTGGACACCCTAGTACGCATCCTCGAACCGCGATCCGGCGACAGTATTTACGACCCTACATGCGGCAGCGGCGGCATGCTCGTGCATTCGGCAGATTTTCTGCGCGAAGGAGGCCACCACGGCAATTCCGCACAGTACTTCGGGCAAGAGATGAACTGGGGCAACGCCGCCATTGGAAAGATCAACTCAGTGCTGCACGGATTGGAAGCAACTATTGCAGCCGGTGCCAGCACCATCACTGACCCTGCATTTAAGGACGGCGCCGGCCAAGTGAGGAAGTTCTCGCTGGTTATGGCGAATTTTCCGTTCTCCGACGAGTTGTGGTGGCTAAAGCCGGAGCAACAGACGGACGACAAGAAAAAGAAGGACAAGCTAAAGAAGGAGATCTTCGGCAAGGAGGGCTTCAAGGATACCTTTGGCCGCTTCGGGCGCGGCACTCCGTTCAAGGCCCCACCAGCGGGCTACGGAGACTACGCTTTTATCCTCCACATCCTTGCCTCGCTTACTGCCGAAGGCCGAGCTGGCATCGTCTGCCCGCAGGGCGTGCTATTCCGCGGTCAACCGGAGGTGGAGGAAGAAACTGGCGAATTCGATGACGATGGCAACCCAAAATTCAAACGGCGCAAGGCAGACGATGAACATCTGATCAGGAGAGCATTGCTAGATTCACGTCTGATCGATGCCGTGATTTCTTTGCCACTCAACGTATTTTATGGTGCGGGAATCCCCGCCTGCCTTCTAATATTAAAGAAGCAGAGACCGAAAGAGCGCCACGATAAGGTTCTACTGGTGTATGCCGCACGCCATTTCCGCGAACTATCGAATCAGAACGAACTGCGTCCGCAAGACGTAATGCGCATCCTCGTGCATGTACAGGCGTATGGCGATGCGGCGATGGTGCCGGCGCTGGTGGCGCAGCACAGTGGACGCATTCGCGCGCAGATCAACGCCCGCGAGCACGATGAGTTGGAACGGCTGGAGGTTGAATACGCTGATTTCGCGACAAAGCTAGCCAAGCTCCGAACGGAACTATCCGAAAAGCAGGCGGAACTGCCAACAATCGTCACCAGGACTAGGAAGGATAAGTTCGAGACGGCAATTGAAAAGTTGAAAGGGCAGATCGAAAAGATTCAAGAAAAAGTTTCCGAGCGCGACAGGAGGGTCGCCGAAGCGAGTCACCGTGCCGAAAACGATCGCCGCGATGTTGAGGAAGTGGCAAAGGAACTGGGCACACTATATGGCGACGCCGAGGAACTGCTCAAGCATGCCCGTGTGGTTGGTACAGACGAGATCGAAGCGAATGAATTCAATCTCAATATTCCACGCTATGTGTCAACGTTTGTTCGGCGAAAGATAAGCCCCCTAAGAGTCGCGCTAGCAAATCTGACTGACGCTAGGGAACGGGTGGAGTCTGGTTTCAAGACGATCGAGCAGCTCATCGGTGGGGCCTGTCGTGAGAGAGTCTAAAAATCTACTTGGTTGCCAAGTATTCAATGAGCGGAACGCACCGCGCGGATGGACGCTTGAGCCCCTCCGAGAACGTATTGAGTTAGCGTACGGCCGGGCGTTGCCCGAAGAGCGAAGGCGGCACGGAAACGTTGTTGTCTATGGATCAAACGGTCCCGTTGGACATCACAGTGAGTTCTTCGTGTCCGCCCCTGGAGTGTTAGTGGGACGAAAGGGTACCGTCGGCGCAGTGCACTACGCTGAGTCGGACTTCTGGCCAATTGACACTGTGTATTTTGTGCGGCCCCTGAAGGGTGACGATCTTGGCTTCCTTCACTATCTCCTCCAGTATCTTCCTCTCGGGCAATTGAATGCTGCTACGGGCGTACCTGGTCTATCTCGTAGGGATGCATATGCACTCAATGGAGTGTTCCCGGCTTCATTGTCGGACCAAGAGCGAATTGCCGAGACTTTGGGGAAGATCGACAGGGAGATCACCAATGTCTGTGGCGACTCGATCAATCAGAGGATGCTCAAGGTCTCAATTTTCGTCGATGACAACGGAAGCGAATTGAACAGCTCAATTCCAAGCTATGCAAAAGCACTCATCGACCTAAAGCGAACTCTCATGGACGAAATATTCACTGGCAAACTGGCAGTAGCCTCGCTCGCTCCGGGGCAACCGTTATGAGCGAGGCGGGTTACGTTGAACTCCCGATCTTGCGATGGCTCTCAGGCCGCGGTAGCTCTACACCAGGGGACGTCGGACTGGGTTGGACATACCGCGACGAGGCGGCAATGGCCGGGTTCGACCGCCCGCTGCAAGATCCGCTCGTTGAGACTCTGCTGGTTGATGCCATCTTGCGCATCAATGATCACGTCAAGACGCGAGAACAAGCTAGGCTCGCGATCAAGGCGCTGCGTACGACGATGGATACACCGGATAAGCTCACGGCGAACCGCGAAACGCTCGATCGCCTGCGCGATGGCGTGAAGGTGGAGATTGTGCCAGGGGAAGGCGCGCGTACCGTCAACTTCATTGCTTTCGCCCCGGAGCGCCAGGGCCTCAATGATTACACGGCCACCAATCAGTACCGCGTACAGGGCGTCAAACAATGTCGCGATGATACAGTGCTACTTGTCAATGGCATTCCGCTAGTAATTGCTGAATACAAGAGCTATCTCAGTAGCAGCAAAGACTGGACGGAGGCCGTGCATCAGTTGCACCGCTACCAGAGACAGGCAGCACTGATGCTGACCCCCAATGTGTTCTGCGTGGCGGCTGATGAAGATGCGTTCCGCTACGGCACGGTGCTCTTCCACGATGCCAGCAAGGAAGACATTGAGTGCCACCTCGATACCTGGGGGCCGTGGCTGTCGCGTTACCCGGACAAGAAAGGCTGGTGGAATGAACCCGAAGCCGACGTCCAGGACGATACGCTTGAGATCCCAGTCAAGAGCTTGCTGCGTTTAAAGCCGGCGCATGTGCTGGACTTCTTGCAGCACTTCACTGTGTTCGAAACCAAGAAGGGAAAGACCCAAAAGAAGGTAGCGCGCTACCAGCAGTTCGAAGCGGTCAACGACATCGTCGATCGCACGCTGAGTCTGATTGGCAAGCCGGTAAGCGCGCAGGATCGCACCGGCCTGATTTGGCACACGCAAGGTTCGGGTAAGTCGCTGACGATGGTATTTGCAGCTTACAAACTGCGTCGGCAGTCAGTTTTGAAGAATCCTACGGTGCTGATTGTGGTTGATCGCCGCGACCTGAAAACCCAGATTTCCGACGATTTCGACGCCTGCGACTATCCAAACGTGGAAAAGGCGCTTGGCGTAGAAGACTTGAAAGCCAAGCTGCGGACGCTGTGGCGCGGAACGCTGGTGACGACAGTGCAGTCATTTCAGAAGATGGGTGACCTTAAGCCGCTGGCCGAGGACAACATCGTCGCGTTAGTGGATGAAGCGCACCGCTCGCAGAAGGGCAACACCGCAGAAAGCTACGCGATGACGATGCGAGTGAAGCTACCCAATGCGTTTCGTTTTGGCCTCACCGGGACGCCCATCGACGACACCATGACCAACACTCACCGTGACTTTGGGCCGGTCTCGGACGGACAGCAAGAGCGTTACCTTAGCTACTACGGCATCAAGCGAGCCATTAAAGATGGGGCAACTCTGGAGGTGCACTATCAGCGCGATCGCGTGCCCTTCATCGTGGATGAGAGGACACTGAATGTCGGTTACGAGCAGATGTGCGAAGAGATGGAGGTGGAGGATGAGGAAGCTAAGGATCTGATTCAGCGTCAACGTTCCCAGTGGAAGGAACTTGCTCGCCACCCCGATCGCGTTGAGATTGTGATTGGCAAGATGTTGGAGCACTTCCTCGCTTACCCCGATCCCGATGGCTTCAAGGCACAATTGGTTGGCGTTGATCGCACGGCTTGCGCGCGCTTCAAGGATGCGTTGGACACAAAGCTTAAGGAGAAGGGCCTGCCACCTGACTGGTGCGACGTCATCATCTCTGAGGGGCAGAATGACGAGCCCGACCTCGCCCGCTTCCACTACGGCAAGCTGAAGCAGGACGATCTGATCGACTATTTCAAGCTCACGCCAACGCAGTGGAAGGAATGGAACCGCGAAGCCTTCGGCGATGACGAGAGCACCTGGCGCGCGCCACTGAAAATCTTGATAGTGTGCGACCGTCTGTTGACTGGCTTCGACGCGCCGGTAGAGCAGGTGATGTACTTGGATAAACCGTTGCGCGATCACAATCTGTTACAAGCCATCGCTCGAACAAACCGTCCACTCCCCGCGATGAACAAACGCACCGGAGTAGTAGTGGACTACTTCGGGGTATTCAGTGATTTGGCAAGGGCGCTGAACTTCGATGAGAACATCCGTGAAGAGGCGCTAATTGACTGGAACAAACTTAAGGCCACAGTTCCGGGTGAAGTGGCGCGCTGCATGGAGAGCTTCAAAGGAATCACAATTGCCGACACGCGAGAATGCCTCCTAGCCGCCTTGCGCGCGATCAAGGATCCAGACGCCGCAAAAATTTTCCAGCACAACTTTAAGAGTCTGGAACGGCTGTGGGAGGCAGTTTCGCCCGATCCAGTGCTGTATGAACATCGTTACACGTACAACTGGCTCTGCAGTGTCTATATTGCCCACCGCCGACGCCAGAATGGTGCAGCCAAGCGCGACACCTTTGGCGAGCTATCGGCTAAGACACGAGAGCTGATCGAACAAAATACTACTTTTATGGAAATCGCCGACTCTTTGCCTGTATTCAAGATCGACAAGGACTACGTAACCAAGCTTGACGAATTGCCCACTCCTGCCGACAAGGCCGCTGCCCTAGAGGCCATCCTAAGCGCCGAGCTAAGCGAGGACGATGGCAGCGGCTTCACTTACCGGCAACTGGGCGAGCGACTCGCGCGTATGAAAACGCAGAAGGACGCGGCGGATAAGGCTGCCGAGAAGCGCCTGAAGGAACTGCAGGACATTGCCGATGCCAAGGCTGAGGCCGACGAGGAGCCCAGGCGCTTGGGTCTAACCCATTTCGGCGAATATGGCCTTTTCGCTGTGCTGCGCGAATATTCTCCCAACAACGACGAAGCATATCTTGCCGATTGTGCTCGACGCATGGTCGCACATTTGCGTGGCAATCGCTTGTTGCTGCCGGGCTGGAGTAACTCTCGGGGCGGACGAATGAGAGTGGAGCAATCGCTGCTCGCAGAGTCGTGGAATCCACACTATGTAGCATTGGGGTTCGATGCCGACGATATTCACCCGCCGTTTCTGACCCCGGCAGTCAATGAACTGGTGAACAGCAATGGCGCAGACTGAATCTTCGCGCGCTGAAGCGAAGCAACACGTGTTGCTCAATGAGCAAGAGCTGGAGTGGCAACTCGTGCGTTCATCGGTAGCAAAAAAAATGCGTATCAAGGTGGGGCCGGATGGCGTAAAGGTGGTGCTACCCAAGGGTCGCGACGATAGCGAGGCGGCTGCCTTTGTTGTCAAGAACGGTGCTTGGGTGGCCCAGCAATTGGAACGCACCCGCAAGTTGCTCGCGGCGCGTATTCCTAGAAAACGTCCCGATGGTTGCATTCTCTTCCGAGGCGAGACGGTTGCCGCTCGCGTCGTAGTCGCCGAGCAGCGGCGCGCGCCCAACAAAGTAGAGAAGGAAAGCAACGCAATCACGATCACTATCGGGCCGCGCTGCAAAACGCCGGCGAGCCGCTCTCTAGAGAATTGGATGCGCAAGCAAGCCCGCGAACGTATTGAGCACTACGTGTCAGTCGTCGGCAAACGCCTGAAACGTCGCCCGAACCGCATCTACATTATGGATCAGCGCACCAAATGGGGTAGTTGCTCCGCACTGAGCAATCTTTCATTCAACTGGCGGCTAATCAAGGCCCCGGATTTTGTTTTGCGATACATCGTCACGCATGAAATGGTGCATCTGAGCGTACCCGATCATTCCAGCAAGTTCTGGCTGATGGTGCAGAGTCTGTGTGCCGATACCGAACGAGCTCGGCAATGGCTCGCCGCTAAAGGGCATCTAATCCAAAGGGGTTGCAGCTTGCGTTAGGCATGCCCCACGTCGCAGGCGAAGTGCAAGCTTACTCGATGGCCTCAAGCAAACTGGTGAAACTCCGAATGAGTGCAGGGTATTCTTGCCGGCTGTGCAATCAGCAACGCAACCTGGTCAAGGCTCACGCAATACCTGAGGCATTCTTTCGAGCCTCAAAGAGTGGCAGCGAACATCTCTTGATGGTCGGGAACACGCGTGCTGGGGCGCCACGAAGGATGCCGATCGGTGTCTACGATCCGGGAATTCTGTGTGGCGACTGTGAAACTCTGTTTGGCGAATATGACGACTACGGAGCAAAGGTGCTCCTCAGTCGTTTCGACGAACTATTCTCTCCGGTTTACTCCGGGGCAAAGACAATCGCTTTCGAATCGACAAGCGTGGATCAAGACAAGTTGCTACGCTTCATTGTCTCTGTGCTTTGGCGGGCGTCAGTATCAACGCTTCCGTTTTACAGTGGTGTGGACTTGGCGGGATTTGCCAACCAAGCCGCGAGAGTTGTCTTGAACCCAGACCAAGAGGTTCCGTCCGTTTTCGAGGCGGTATTGTGGAGATGGCACGCCATTGGAGGCATGCAGACCTACGCCGGAAGCATCGCAAATCCGGTAAGGCAACGTATTGGCATTGCAAACGTCTATCGACTCTATCTTGGGCAGACGATGACCATTATAAAGGTATCGGGTTCGCGGCTCCCTCCCGCTATGGAGTCGCTTCGGATCGGTGCCCAGTCAAGTTTATTTGCTATAGCCGGCGATTTTGCGTCTAGTAAGGACTTTGAGACGATGGTCTCCATAGTCCGAAATTCCCCAAGGTGGCCGTCGAAGCGGAAGCCTATCTAGCTAGCCTTGGAAGATGCTTCGTTTACGCAATTCTAGATGCTTGGCCTCGCTAGGGCTAGGCGATCGCCGCTAATGCTTTGGGACACCAACGGAACGATGCTCTCGCGCTGGCAGCGCCGTGGCGAGGAGCGTTCGACCTTTTCTATCGGAGGTAATTAGGCCGACATCAGAAAGAGCGTCAAGAGATGCCACTAACGGCAATCCATTGACAGAGTCGAACCGTTCTTGGTGAGTGTTCTGACACCAAGGCTTGATGTGGAAGGCGCATAGGACGCCCTCGACGGTGAACCAGATACAGAGCATGCTTGCCCAGGAAGATAACCGCGACTCTCGAAACTGAGATCGACCGATTCTTACCGCGATAAGAATCGCTTTTGTAGTATTGTCTGTGGCGGAGTCGTTCGACATGCACAAAGAGGTAGTTCTAGAAGCCGAGATGCGGAGAGAGGGCTTCAAGTTCTGGTATCGCGATTCCCACCGCAGCGGTTAAGATTCGCTCAGGATCGCCTGGCGGGATACCGACGACGTTAGGATGATGCGGCCTGACGTCATCTTCTTCGCGACGCAAGATGGCAAGGTTGTCGCCGACATTGTGGATCCGCATGGTGTTCACCTCGCGGATGCATTGCCCAGGCTTCGTGGCTTTGCTAACTAGGCGGTCAAGCATGCGCAGGTATGTCGGTGGGAAGCCGTTGCGGCCATAGCAGGGCGGCTGCGAGTTCTTGATTTGACTCGTACCGAAGTGCGCACCGCTATCGAAAATGCAGAAACTGCCTGCAGCCTACAGAGTGCTTGGCGGAGGACTGCCGATAGCGCCAGCGCTTGGTTCCCTCGGTAGCGAGTATCGAAACAGTCCGGGTAGCTGTGAGCAGTGGCTCGTCGATACAGTTGGAGGGAAGATTCGCGTGGATAGTGTGCCAGCATGGTCGCAAGCGAGCCGTCCGACGCTGGGGCGTGATCCGCTCGGAATTCAAGCGACATCGGTCCGAATCTACCGAGATCTCGTACCGGGGATTACCAACGTTACCAACCGCCTTCGGTACTACTCCTTCTATTGCTGGGTTGTCCAAAACTTCGAACAAACCCAGCACGTCGATGACGAGGCGAAATGGCGCATCTTCGTCCGCCGCTCCGAGGCGTTGTATGCACTAACATCCGAAATCCAAGATCCTGCACGCACTGCTGGTCTGGCAGGCTCTGATTGGGCGCGCGCGTACCTGCGTGATCACCACGGCGGGCGAATCGACCTACGCAATCACACAGACAAACCCGGCGAGCCGGACGAAGACCAGTATCTCCTCGCTCGACGCGGTAACTTCGGTCAGTTCTACGTTCGAAGCATGACCGAGATTGGGATGTTGCAACCATCGACGGGGATTCCGTTGGTAAGCCGACCCTTCGGACAAGAATTGGCTGAAGCCTTTTCAGCGGCAATTGGTGTTGCGACTGAACGCATCATCGCAAAGGCTCTGGTTGCAGGGCGACTCGAATGGAAGGACGCCGAGGAAATCGGCAAAGCAGTGCACCCAGCATTGATGAATGGCAACTCAAGAGAGATGCGACTGTTGCGCGATTTCTTGGCGGCGAAGTCACCTGACCTCCTCGATGGAACTGCTAGGCGGTCCTCTGCGTGGCTCCTTCTTGACCTCGCTCAGCGCGGCGTGAGTCTCGATTCCGAAAAGGACATCCGACGCGCCTTCTACTACCGGTTGCTTCCAGGAGACAAGCCCTATCAACAAGCTGGGGATACCATCGATCGATGGCGGATCTACCAGGCCAACGAACTGTGCCACATCGCGCTTGAAGCATGGCTCAATGCGATGGCAGGAGGTATTCGGGAGCGAGTGGAAGGAGTCGCTCCCGCGCAACTAGTCTACGATCTAATCGACGGTACCTTCGAGCCGTACGACCTAGCGCGGCCGTGGCGGGAATGGGCGCAGAAGGTTAGCGAAATGAGCATAGATCAGGAGGAGCAACTGACTGAAACGATTCACCGCGCTCTAGGAAACCTCAAACGCGCATTCGACGAGGGGGTTCTTGAGGCTGCAACCAAGCTACTTGCAGTCCTTTGGGTGAGATGGAGTTCTGGCCAACATGGAGTGCGCGCAGGCCTCGCGAAGTATGGCGGAGTCAACGGACGTTCCCTCGCTGGTGTGGTGAGCTCGTTCGACGACTGCGCTGATGTTGAAACAAGAGCTGCTCTCGCCCGCGTCCTTCAGGAACACATTGTCGAGGCGCACTTGCACATTGCGGCAAGGAAGCTAGCTGCCTCCGACAAATTCACTTACCGGTTCATGCTGTCTGACGGCTTGCTCTCAGACGGGGTACTGACGAACTACGGATATACCAATCCACGTTTGCGGAATCTCGCGCGATTCCTAAGGGACGCGAAGTATTGCGACGGGAACGTTGTTACGGCTGCTGGCCAGAAGTTCCTCAATGAAAACAAGCCTGCATAAAGACCTCGGCAGTGGCGGCTGGCACTCCTCGCTCATGACGACATATTCCGTCGACCCGGCATTCTACGACGCATACATTGAACGACGCCTGCGGCGCCACGGCTGTGAGAACAACTTGCTGCTTGCGGACGCCGCGATGTTAACGCGGGCCGCTCAAGCCACGCCCAACGCGTTCGGTTTAGCTGGCCGTCGATACGCGTTAGTGCCGGTCAACACTCAAGGATGCTTCCATCCGAAGATTCACCTTCGACTGGGGTCAGACAGCGCGAGGCTAGTCGTTGGATCCGCGAACGCGACTGCAGCGGGATGGAGTCGCAACTTGGAGGTGATCGCTGACATCGACTGGCAACGGCGGGATGAAAATCAGGCTCTCGGCCCTTTGATCAGAAAGAGTTATGACTACCTGATGCACTGGCTTGCAAAGCTGCCGGGCGAAGCGATTCAGTACAAATGCCGGTTGCACGTTAGGGACTCGCCGTGGTTGCGAGACATTGAAGCGAATGACCACGAGATTGAATTGCCCGATGGTTCTGCCGTTGATCTCCTGTGTGAGCGGGGCGGAGATGCTCCGTCAATCCTCCGAAAACTTGTTGAACATACGGATGGCGAGAAAGTTCGACGCATAGTTATTGTCTCTCCTTACTGGGACTCCAATTTGCGCGGACTGTATGAACTCCGCAAACGTTTGCCTGATTGCAGGACACTGGTCGTACTTAACCCTAAGAAAAACGCATTTCCCGTCTCGGCACTTCGGTCGAAGGATGATGTGCACTTTGTGGAATTGAAGACAGGCACGAGTTCGAACCGCTTCCCTCACGCAAAGATCATTCTGATTGAAACCACGACGGCAGATCACGTGGTCTTCGGAAGTGCTAATTGCTCCGACGATGCGCTCGGGCTATGGTCGGGTGTTGCGAGGAATGCGGAGGTATCCGTATATCGCCGCCTGAAGCCAGGCGCAGTCCTGTCGCTGTTGCACATGGACGTCCGTTCAAAGCTGAAGCGCGATGCAATTCAAAATCCAGCGCCACAGGTATCCACGCTTGAAGGTAAGCAGGGTCCGTTCACCCCTGGTTACATAGAATTGGCTAACCGAGAGCTTACCTGGTATCCGGCGCCGGGAGTCGAACCTGCCGGAGCAGCGATCAGGATCGGTGACCTCGAAGTGCATCCTCTGGTGACTGGCGGGCTTTGGCGTGCAGAACTGCCTTCGTTGCCGAGAGGAACATTGATCGCGTTCGTCATATTGAAGACTGGGGCGATCAGCGCCCCAACCATTGTTCATGAAGAGATCGCACTTCGGAACGCGGCGCCCGGACATGTCGATCGTCGTCTACGGGAGGCATTTGATCGTATTCGTGAGGGGAAGGAGGATCTTCTAGATCTCGCTCAGCACGCCCACATGATATTTGCACCCGACCCTCAGATGGACGTTCGCAAGAGCGCAAGGCGAGCTAATCATGGCGGATCGCGCGCGGAACGCAGTGCGAAGGAATTTGCGACTGCTGAAGACTTTCGCAAGGCCATATCGTTGGCGCCCGCGACAGGCGGCACCGGACGCTTTTCCGTAGACGACCCAGGACTACTGCAGGTGCTATCGATCGTGATGCGAGGTATCGCAGGGATAGGCACCGCTGTGAATCAGGAATCGATCGAGGACGAAGATGATCGCGTCCTGGTAGAAGCGGATACAGACGACGATGATGTTTCTGCAGATGAAGCGCAGAATGATCCAGGGAAGCCGAGCCCGCCGCAGTTGTCCCGACTGACTTCCCGGTACTTTTCGGACGACCAGATCAAGCGTCGTCGAAGCAAACTAGTTCGTGCGATGGACGCTTTTGAAGCGCTGTTGTCGCGATTGAGAGATCAACCGGCACTCATTTCAAATCGGTTGGCGGCTCAAACTGCGTTCATGATTCACTTGATGATGCTAGCTTGCTCGTTCGTGCACAAGCGCGCTGAAGGTGATGACATCCGTCTGATGGTTCTCTACCCAACGCATGACTCCGAGCGGGAAGTGTCCTTTGCGTTGAGAATCGCACGAATGCTACGGGATATCTGGATCGGCCGTACTGATGATTCCATTGCGCGACATATCTTTATCGATGAACATCACAAGGCCTTGCCTGACGATATGGTTGCCTGGATTGTGCTATCACGCTGGGCAATCGCTCGAGCGTATCTCGCTGGCAAACGCACTGACAACCTAGCATCAAGGATCGCTAACATAGCGAGAAAGCTCTTTGCTGCAACAACTTCTATCGGGCCGATTGATGCGCAGGCGGAAGCAAGAATGCTCCGAGAACTCGATGGTCGCATGGGTGTGGCGCCAACAGATACGGATGAACTCATCCTCTACGTGCGGAGAGTGCACGAAACGGATACTGCGTGAATCGGGAGCTCTACGCGAAACTTCCCGGCTGCAAGGACACGAGAACGCCTTACTCTAGCGCAAGCAAGGCGGGAAGCCTGACGTTAGTTCGCTGGCAAGAAGCGGCTGAAACTGATCGGAAGATTCTCTCGGTACCTTAGTCTGCATTCACATCGCTCATCGCAGACGCGTCGTTCGACAGTGAGGTTGAGCCTCGATACTTCGATCGCCGCCGCTAGGGCGCCACTAGCTAAATCGTAGAGATTGCGACCCGTTGAATCGGTCAACTGCGGATCATCCAACACAATTGAAGTGAGAAAATCGCGAAATCTCAATGCTCCTTCGCTCTCACGAAGAACGAGCATCTGATTGAAATCCCCTCGCTGAAAATTGGCTTCCAAATCATCCGTCGACTTGAACCAACGTTCATCTTGCCCCAAGCCCCTCCATGCACTCGGGTTCCGCCTGGTAACAGAAACCGATGGCTCTGCAAGGAGGACGTCCGCGTCTAGAACGAAAAGAACGGGACCATAGTGGTTCCAAGTTCTTGCGCGAGCATGAATGTCAACTGAGTCCGCAAATACGTCAAACCAGATTCCGTAGTCCTTGTCGAGCGCATCCGACCACTGAGGCGTTTGCGCGAGCCCGCGATTTTCAACCAAGCCGCGAGATAAGAGCGCCGCGGCATGGATGAAATGGCAAGAAGTGAGCACAGTGTTGGCGTGGTATACGCTTGTAACACCCCGACCACGAAGTACGTCGCGAACTCGTGCTGAATGCAAGTTCATGGCTAGATGTGCTTCTTTCCTAGCGGCGCTTGGGGCTATCTGAGATATCGGCGCAGCCTGCAAGTCGATCATCAAGCGCACGCCGCCCGGCTCTTCTATCGACCTCACTTAAAAAGCGGGGCTTGCTCCTGCGTTCCTTCTTGCGTCTTCTGATCCGCATCGGGTGAGCGTCCAGATTCGGCAGAGGCCTGAGCGTCCTGACGTGGCTCATGAGGCGATCTAGCGGACCAAGCAGATGCGAAAAGCTCTCTATTTACACCGGCGAAATCGAGGAATGCACCGATCATCGACTTTGCCGGAGGATTCAGATGATCGAACGTCGGGCACGTTCGGCCGTAGCAGGCTGCTTCGATTTCTCTTGCAACAGTGAAGAGCGCACCATCCTTTAGCAAACGCCCGGCTTGCTCCGCGACGATTTCGGCCGGGATCGCGGCAAGGTCTGCCCGAAATTTCTGTTCAACCTTATGTGCCGTGGTGGATCCTCCTGGGGCATATTTCTCGATCAAGCCGATTGCTAAGTTGAGAGACCTCGTCCCTTCGAGGCTACCCGCAACCCCAAAGCGGACCGCATTTAGTAGAAGCTCTCGACGTTCGTCAATCGAACGAAATGCCGCTCCCACACTTATGTAGTCCAAACCTGCGCAAGCTATTGCCGCTGCGAGATACGCGAGGCGGCCAGTAGCTTCGGCGCCCTCTGAACCAGGATGGGCCGTAGTCGACAAGCCGGCCATCTCAGAGAATCGAGACAATGCACTCACCACAGATGCGGGTCCTAGACCATCTGTCAAAGAACCGAGGATGGCCTTTCGCGCTTCGGACAATCGTTTGCCTTTTCTTTGCCGGTCGACTGCCGTCAGTTGAACAACTAGTTCCTCATCGGAAATTCTCTCTGGGAATAGTACGTTCTGACTCTCCTTGATTCTTCGCAAGTCTGCGCCGTCAATGATCACTAAGCCAAGCTTGGCGGCAACGTCGCGTAGCATCGGACGAGTGTCCGTTGTAGCAACATAGCCGCCATCGACATCTAGCGCGTCGACCAGGCCGCGCGTCCACAACAAGCGCTCAATGGTCTTTGGTTTCTGTTTGTACTTGATATCCACGACCTCGATTCGCCGTGTTGCTCCGGTCGGCCGCTCGTAGAGCAAGAGATCCACGTCGGTGAGATCCTCGCCTTTGTAGGCAACCGGTACACCCCGAGTGACGAAGAATCCTGCACGAAGAAAGTACGCACGCAGCAACTCCTCAAGATCCAAGCCACTTGCCCCGACCCGCCGGATCATTTAAACCCCCCGCCTCGAACGGCATCAAGGACATCTTGAGTTCGCTTCTTACTCATTGGTGTCTGTCGCTTTCGGACGGATACACGAGCATCCTCTGGGCCAGTATAGGAAGACATCGGCGCGCCAGGCAGAACTGCGAGGGACTCCGCGGAAGCGTCCCCCTTGGTCAATACTTGCAGCGCCAACTCTCCTACCTCTCGCTTCAATAGACGCATGAAGAAGCGGTCAGGATACTGACTGTCTCTGCGTAAGGCCACGACTCGGGAAAGCTCCAGAACTCGATAGTCCGCACCGATCGCAGTGGCAGGGCCAACTTCAAGACCGTTAATGAGCTTCCTGATCAATATTGTCGGCAATGTAATTCTTCCCCTGGATGGAGAGCGTTCGTTGATGCCATATGCGAGCGCAGATACCAGCGCCTTTGCCATATCAAAGATGTCGTCGATCATTGGGTTAACGAACTTGTGAAAGGCGGCGGGAGAGGTCACGTAGGCATGCTCGCCGACCTCGTTTCCAACGATGTTGACGTCATATAAACCCGCGGCTCTTAACTTCTCAAAGAGCTGAACTCCGAGCGTCTTTTCGACCTCTTCAAATCTGACGCAGCCCTTGGTGTCGAGCATGTCTCTCACTTCGACAACCTTCGCGTGCTCAGCCGAGCTGAGCGACCCAAGTACTCGCGCAGCTTTTTGCACAGAGTCGCGCTTGAACAAATTTCCGTTGAACAGGAGCCGATCTTCTCCCTGCCCTTCGGCGTCAACAAAGCCAATCTGCTCGGCACGATTCAGAAATTCAGCGACTTCTCCTGAACTCATTTTGTGACTGTCTCCGATCCTGTCAGCCACTTGCTTACGCTGCAGCGGCTCGACGGAGACTGTATCGCCCAGATCGATTGCGGCTCGCTCGAACTTGCTCGGAGTCGCCTCTTCAAACAAGTCCGCCGCGTGGGCTAGTGCTCCGCGCGTCGTCACGCCGAGTATGCTTACCTCGTTCTCGGAAACATCAACGAGACGTTTTTTCTCTAGGACTCCCAGCAGTCCGTCGAGTTCATAGTTCGGATTGAGCCCGCCCGCCGTCGCAATAGCCTTTATCGTCTTCCTCGATACAGTGGCCTCAGATGTTTCTCCGAGCTTTGCGAGCAATGTCGCAGCCTTTGCAGCTTGGTCGATGGCGGGATACTCGGCTGGCCCGCTGGGGTCCAGGACAAGCTTCTTCCCGTGATGGATTACCCAGGCGCCCGTGTTCTCTTTCACATTCTTCGTCATTGACGGCATTCCCCCAATCAAGCGTTGCCTCCGCCCGATGTTCTAGAATGCGCATCCCCGGAGCTAGGAATCTACCGTCAACATTTACATTCCTTCGCCTGCGCAGGCTGTCGTCGTTGTCCTGGCAATCTACCCAGCTCAACACGGGTTCTTTTCACCACAGGCAATAGCGACACCTCAACGGACGCGGCGAGCCCCCCTGTATCAATTACTGTTTTTTGCGCAAAGATGAGGTCGACCGTTCCTACGGGGTGATCGATCAGCCTTTTTCACCCCCCCACCCCCACGTAATTTCGCGGTTGAACACACGGATGAGGTCGACCGTTGCTACGGAGTGGTCGATCAGCCTCTTCACCCCCACGCAATTTCGCGGTTGCACACACGCATGTGGTCGACCGTGTTCCGACCTAGTTGGGAATGGTCTTGGCGGACCGTCCAGCCAGGGTGACATCCTCCAATCCCCTCAAGTTGCGACATGCAGAACGCATTCGCGAGCTCGACGCACCCAAGTCGAGCTCGCTCCCCTACTCCGTCCAGAACCCCGTGCCGGATCGATGGCCACACGGACCTTGATGTGCCTTGATGTCTAACAAAGAGCGCCTGCACCAGGGATTGCTCTCTGATGCACGTTAGCAACCCTTGATCCGACTTGAATCTCTTTGATGTCTAGCGGGGGTCCGTTGGGGGCTGAACATGTCCCCAACTTGCTGGCCAGGGTCTCATAGACGGCTGCATACCTTGCGCAGTTTTCGGCGTGACACTCCTGCCATGTCATCGGGCGATACCTCAGCCGATAAATGCCAACAACGGTCGCCCTCTGCATGTGCCTCGGGGCAGCTAGCACGTATTCATGCTGTCGAATCCGAACCGGGTCCTCGAAGGCCAACGCCTTCGTGAAACTCATCGCAGCATCAGCCGCAGCATCTGCGTGCGCATCCCCTGCCAGCGCGTGTACCAACTCGGCTTCTACCGCATCACTCTCGGCGAGGTGCGGCACTAGTTCCAGCAGCTTCATCTTCAATAGCCGATCAACACAATTTTCTGGCAACCGACGTTCGCGCTCTCGTTGTGGTCGATCCAGTTCGAGGGCGAGCAGTCGGTATTCGTCAAGATCGGCTATCCACCTGGTGTCGTATGTAGTCCTTAGGATGCTCCTCGGAATGCCACCATCGCCGAGCAATTCCTGCTCGGCGTAGAGATCAATCAGACACGATAGAAGCCCGAGCTCTCCCGTCTCCCGAATCGTTTGCAGGGGCCGTGCCTCCGTGCCATCGCCGACAACAATTTCCTTGGGTAGCCAGATGGCTTGCGCGTCAAGGCAGGTTCGCAACAAACGAAGCGGACGCCCACGCCGCACGAGGGGCTTGTTGAGTGCCGCGATTCCGACTGTTTCCAATCTCCTGACCGCGTCGCGCGCTCTAATCCAGCTCATTCCCGTATAGCGGTTGATCGAATCGCAACTCCAACGCGTTCTGATATTGTCGCGACCGGTTCCGCAGGCGAGAACTAGATAGGCAACAGCGGGGTTCAGCCCGAGTTCGCAGGCTTGCGCGAACTCGGGCTTATTAATCGCAAAGAAGTTGCCTTTGGTTGTGCAGTCTTGCTTGCGTGGACTAGACATTGGCTGAACGCTTCTTTCGCACCGGGGTAGCGAGTGCTGCACGCAACGCGCACCCTTCGAGCTGAAAGGCCGCCGTTGCTAGAACCGATAACCGCCACGCACTATTGGATAGTGTGCTGTTCGGCTTTTGCATTTCGCTGCGGATGAAGTCAAAAACCTCTTGATAGGAGTCGCGATATTGGATCGCAGTCGGCAGGAAGCGGCTCATGCTGCGCTCCTCTGTGCATCACGCGCAGCGATCCGTTGAGCAATCCACGCGACGACCTCCGCTTCGACCCAACGCGAGCTCGCGCCATCCTTGACTGGCGCTGGAAATGCGCCTGCTTGTATATCCGCGTAGATTCGAGTGCGCCCTCGGGATGTGAGCTGCAAAACTTCGCGAAGGGAGATCAGGCGAACGAAGGATCCGGTCGGATGGACTTGTGCGAGATTGTTCATGAATCTAGCTCCTGGCCAATCGGGGCCCGCGGGATGCGGGCGGATGCCGTTGGTGGCTAGATAGTTATGCAATTCGCCGAGGGTGCCCATCCAATGAGCGACGAAATATTTTTTCTCTGCACTGAGGTAGTGCAATACTTTTCAGACGTCACTCTGCACTCTAGCGATGTCGGTGGCATGATCACCGAGACGAAGGCGATCTAGTTCTCTGCTTATAACAATGAACTTCAAAACGTCACGGGTGTCCGCCGGAGAGCCTTGCAATCGATGGCCCCTTGTCAGCTCAGCCACGTTAGCCTCATTCAGACTTTGGCACTCAAAGAATGTCGACGCGACCGCGAGGTTAACTCCGTGTAGAGGCATACCATAGGCCGCTTCAAAGTACCTGCGGAGCGTACATAGTAGTTGGAGACGCTTCGCATTTGGATGCCTAGGCATTGCGATTCTCTCGCCACTTCGCGAAAGGTCTGATGCCGCGTCCGAGAGCTTGAGTAGGATATCTGGCAACTTGCGCGCGAGCAGGTAGCCGTCAGCCAGCTTGGATACTAGTTGACGAATCTCGCTGTCGGAGGAGCCAGCTTGGGAGTCGTCGATACTCGCCACTGCTTGCGCCAAAGCCGATGTCAAGCTAGAAAACTGAGCGTGCCCGCCCACAGCTCGCATCACTGCTAACAGCGCATTCGAATGCTTCTTGATGCTTGCCGCGTGCGCTCTGACCTCTGCGTCGGTGAACGTCGACATCGCGTCGAATTCGTTAAGCGACGTGGTAATCGTCAGTCCCAAACTTTCGATAGGACGCAGACCGTGTTCTGCCCACACGGACTCCGATCCAAAACGTTCAGCAAATTGACGTTGTCGCCGCTCCAGAGCTTCCCACGCGCCACGCATGTCGCGGGAGACTACAAGCTGTTCGAGCACATTCCCCATCTCGGGCCGAAGCGAGCTGCGCTCAAGGGCGGCGATGATCTCGCCGCGCACCCAATCTGGCACCCACTCTTGGAATTTCAGCGTATGCACTCTAGAACTCTTCCTAGGCGCGCCGACCGCCCTGCCGAATCGGGACGACATTGCCGTTGCGCAAGCCGTCTAAGTAGTCTGCCCAAGCCTGCATCATGTTGCGGCGTTCGGGAAGATACTTTGCGCGGTTGTAGGCGCGACGCACTTCATTGCGCTCGGCATGCGCGAGTTGCCGTTCGATGACGTCTGGTGGCCAACCCTGTTCGTTTAGGAGGGTGCTGGCCATGCTGCGAAATCCATGGGCGACTATTTCCGAGCCGGTGAAACCGAGCCGTCGAAGGGCGACATTGACGGTGTTTTCGCTCATAGGTCGTGCGCGGCTGTGAACGCCGGGGAACACGTACTGACCGCCTCCGGTTTGCGGACGTAGTTCGCGAAGTATGGCAACTGCTTGCGTAGAAAGTGGGACAATGTGCGGCTCTTTCATCTTCATTGTCGCAGCCGGCACGATCCACTGCGGGTGTTCTCCGTCGAGCGTAATGTCTGTCCACTCTGCCCGGCGGAGTTCGCCCGGTCGCACAAATACCAGTGGAGTCAGGCGAAGGGCGCACCGCGTCGCGAACGACCCCAGGTAGCCGTCCATCGCACGAAGTAGCTCACCGATTTTGACCGGATCCGTCACCGCCGAGTGATTTCGTGGCGTGTGAGTCTGAAGGGCACCTCTAAGGTCCGGAGTCGGATCGCGTTCTGCCCGGCCCGTCGCGATCGCATACCGAAAGACCTGTCCGCACTTTTGCTTCAGGCGATGAACTGTTTCGAGCTTGCCCGAGCTCTCAACCCGACGCAGGACGGATTCGAGAAGTATGCGGGGAGTGATCTCTGCGATTGGCCGTCCGCCAATCCAGGGGAAAGCCCATGTCTCGAACAGCGCGGTGGCTTTGGTGTGCGTAACGGGGGCGAGTTTGGACGATTGCTTTTGCAGCCACTCGCGGGCGATGGCTTCAAAGCTGTTTGCGGCGCGCTCTGCGCCTGCCGCCTTTTGCGCCTTGCGCTGTTCGCTAGGATCGACTCCCGCAGCAAGCAGCTTGCGCGCGGCATCGCGCTTTTCGCGCGCATCGGCGAGACCAGTGTCGGGATAGACGCCAAGTGAAAGCCGCTTCTCTTTGCCGGCTTGGCGGTACTTCAGTCGCCACCATTTGCGGCCTGCAGGCGAGACCTCCAGGTAGAGTCCTCCTGAGTCAAACATGCGCTGGGTTTTCGCTGTCGCTTTTGCTTTCCGGATCGCTGCATCAGTTAGTGGCATGCTGGGGGCAACTCCGAAGAGAGGCAGTGCTCATGCCCCCAATGTTGCCCCCATATGCCCCCGGATTTCAATAGTTGCCCCGGAAGCGTGCGGTCACTTCAGGCACAAAAAAACCCGCTGTTATGCGGGTTTTTTGGACTTTTCCGGATGCGGCCGGATCAGTAATTGGCTCCCCGAGACGGACTCGAACCGCCGACCCAGTGATTAACAGTCACTTGCTCTACCGACTGAGCTATCGGGGAATGGAAAACGGAGCCGTGCATTTTGGTGAAAACCGGCGTCCGCGTCAAGCGCTACGGATGACCCCGACAGCCAGCGGCGCTTGGCTCTGACAATGCCCCTACCTAAGCGCCCTGCCCGCTCCGTTTGCGGCGGCCTCGCGGCGCCAGCTGCGAAGTTTACCGGGCTCGCGCTGCGGCGTTTCGGGGTACAGTCCCGGCGGGGGGCCACGCTTCACTTGATCTGGAGTCGCACAATGGCGAGGAACTTTGCTGTTGCGGTACTGGTTGCGCTGGCGTTGGCGGGATGCGGGATGAGTCCGGCGAAAAAGAAGTCGTCCGGTGCGGCGCCGGTGACGTGCAAGGCGACCGACGCAAAAGAGATCGCGGGGCTGTTCGATCGCTGGAACCGTTCGCTGCAGACCGGCGATCCGCATGCGGTGGTGGCGAACTACGCGGCGCGCTCGATTCTGCTGCCCACCGTCTCCAACAAGCCGCGCGTCACGGCGGCCGAGAAGGAAGATTATTTCGAACACTTCCTGCACGACCGGCCGTCCGGCACGATCGACTTCAGCTTCGTCGACATCGGTTGCAACTCGGCGCTGGATGCTGGTTTGTATACATTTGTATTTGCCAAGACGGGTGCGAAGGTGGCGGCGCGCTACACGTTTACGTATGCGTGGGATGGCAAGCAGTGGCTGATCACGAGCCATCACTCGTCGAAGATGCCGGAAGGTGCTACGGCGGCGAAGTAGTTCCTTCGTGTGCGGCGGCGCTTCGAGTTTGCTGAGGCGCCACCCTCACCCAATCCCTCGCCCGCCAGCGGGAGAGGGGTATCACTGGTATCGCGAGCGCCTGGTGTGAAAAGCAGAGCGGCTGCTGCTGCCCTTTCTCTCGCGCTCAACTGCAACCTGGTGCGCCACCCTCTCCCAATCCCTCTCCCGCCAGCGGGAGAGGGGTATCACTGGTATCGCGAGCGCCTGGTGTGAAAGCAGA